>Ga0181524_10000105_pt1 | contig 99569 bp, 80 predicted proteins | sample PEATcosm2014_Bin_34_FD_119761 | JGI IMG/M metagenome (GOLD analysis project Ga0181524, IMG submission 119761) | Peatland microbial communities from MTU Mesocosm Facility, Houghton, MI, USA - PEATcosm2014_Bin05_60_metaG | ecosystem: Environmental > Terrestrial > Soil > Wetlands > Peat | place... | reverse complement strand
TTCTCCGAATCGGACGGGCTGCCCGGCCTGATCGTGGACCGATATGCGGATTTCCTCGTCGTGCAGTTCCTGGCGGCCGGCATGGCCGCGCACCAGGAGAAACTGCTCGACCTGCTCATGGAGCTCGCATCGCCGAAGGGAATCTACGATCGAAGCGACGACGAGGCGGCGGAGAAGGAAGGCATTCCGGCCGGCCGCGGCGTCCGGCGCGGGCCGGCGCCGCAGGGACCGGTCGAGATCTGCGTCCGCCGGACGAAATTCCTGGTGGACATCGCCGGCGGGCAGAAGACCGGGTTCTTCCTCGACCAGAGTGAGAACCGCGCCGCCGCGGCCGCGCACCTCAAGGGCAGGAGCGTGCTCGACGCGTTCAGCTACACCGGCGCGTTCGGGATCACGGCCGCGATCCTGGGCGGGTGCGGGCCGGTCCTGGCGCTGGACCGGTCGGCGCCGGCGCTGGAACTGGCGCGGCGCAACTTCGAACTCAACGGCGTGACGCAGTTTGAGACCCGGCCCGCGCAGATCGCGGACGAACTCCGTGAGCTGAAGAAGTCCGGCCGAAAGTTCGGCGCGGTGATCCTCGACCCGCCAAAATTCGCCCGCAGCCGCCCCGGCGTCGAGCGCGCGCTCCGCGCCTATCGCGACCTGAACCTCCTCGCGATGCAACTGCTGGAGGAGGACGGCATCCTCGTCACCTGTTCCTGCTCCGGCCACGTCAGCCCCGACGACTTCCTTCAGATGGTCAACGAGTCGGCCGTCGAAGCCGGCGCGATCGCCCAGGTCCTCGAACGACGCGGCCAGGCCTCCGATCACCCGGTCATCTCCTCCTGCGCGGAGACCGCGTACCTGAAGTGCTTCATCTGCCGCGTCCGACGCGGCGGTTGACTCGCGGCCGGGGCCGGCATAAAATGTACGCCATCACGTACAACTCGCAAAAAGGAGAATCCAATGACCACGCTGTCGGCTTCGAAGGCCAGATCCAGATTTTTTGAACTCGTCAAACGCGCGACGGCCGCCCACGAAATCTACCGCATCCATCACCGTACTGGCGACACGGTTCTGATCTCCGAAGCGGAATACGATTCGCTCGTGGAGACCATCGAACTCCTCTCGGTTCCCGGTTTTCGCGCGAGCGTCCGGCGTTCGCTCCGCGACATGAAAGAGGGCAGAACCTACGCGCTGGACGAGGTGCTCGGGAAAAAAACATGACAGGCTACGAGCTCCGCTTCACGCGAGAGGCGGCGAACGACATTGGCAAGCTCTCGCCGAAATTGAGATTGAAGCTCCGGCAGATTCTGGTTGAGGCCGTCGCGAAGAATCCGTACGCGGGCAAAAGGCTTATGGGCGACCTCAAGGGTTTCTATTCCGTCCGGCGGACATTGAAGGACAGGATCGTCTATACCATTGATGAAACTGCTCGGACCGTATTCGTGCATAGGGCAAGGACGCATTATGGGGAATGACGGGCTGCCCAACCTCCTCTGACTTTCGTCGTGCTCGTCGTGTTGTCGTGGCGAGCGCGGGCGCGGAGCTATTCCCGGAGCCTCACCGGTTTGCCGACCAGGCGCGCGTGGTCGGGAAGGCCGGCTCCGACGAGCGGCAGAGCGTAACGGCGGAAGGCGGCGGTGGGCAGCATGGCGCGGCGGTCGAAGAATCCTGCCGGGAGTTTTTTTTCCGAGTTGGCGATTTTCGAGAGCGGGGCGCAGGCGAATTCCACGCCGTATTTTCCGCCCCGTCTCCGGCGCATGACGACCATGCAGTCGGATGAGCCGCGGAGCGCGAACCGGACCGCCCACGCGCCAGAGGCGCGGGATTCGTTCAAATCCACGTCCGAGAAATGCGCGCTGGACATGCGCTGGATGCTGCCGGGCAGGTCATAGCGGGCGCGGACGCCAAGCCTTTCCTTCAACAGTTCGCACAGGTACTCCGCCGCGCCGGCGAGCCGGGGATGGCCGAAGGCGTCCGCCGGCGGCTTGCGCCCGCGCTGGGCGATCGGGCGGCCCTTCGCATCGCGCACGGTCTCGGCCACGACCGCGAGGCAATAGCCGATCTCCCGAAGCGACCGCTGAACGAGGCGCAGGAATTTCTCCTCGGAGAAGGGAATCTCCGGCGGCCAGACGAGTTGCGGCGCATCCCGGTCGGAATGTTTCGCCAGCGCGGCTGCGGCCGCGAGCCAGCCGGCGTTGCGGCCTTTGACCTCGATGATCTTGACCGGCTCGTTCGTCCGCACCGCTTCAGTTTCCCTCCCGACATCGGTCACGACGGAGGCGATGAACCGGGCCGCGCTGCCGTAGCCGGGCGAGTGGTCCGTCAGCGGGAGGTCGTTATCAATGGTCTTTGGAACGCAGAGGACGCTCAGCCGGTAGTCCGCGCGCCGCGCCGCGAGGGCCAGCCGGTGCGCCGTGTCGGCCGAATCGTTGCCGCCGATGTAGATGAAGAAGCGTACGTTATTCTCTCGGAATGTCTCGACGGCCGCTGCGGCCTGGGAATCGTTGATCTTGCGGCGGCAGGATCCCAGCGCGGCACCGGGCGCGCGGCCGATGCGGCGCAAAGAGTCTTCGGATTCGCCGGAAAGGTTGACGAGGTGGCCGGAGAGCACGCCCTCGATGCCATGCCGCGCGCCCCAGACGGCGGTCACGCGCGCTGAGCGCCGCGCCTCGGAGACGACCCCGCTGAGGCTGGCGTTCATGACATGGGTGCAACCGCCGGACTGCCCGACGATGAGCCTGCCTTCGAGCCTGTTCCGTTGATCGCGCGCCTTCACTGGAAGGAACGAAAAATGGCCGTTGCCTGCGCGCGGCAGCGCGCTTAGAACGGGCGAAGGCCGTTCCGGATTCCCATTCGGCATTCGGCATTCGGCATTCGGCATTTTGTTACAGCCCTACCGCCTTGCGCGCGGCCTGGAGCGTGGGACGGCCGCTGGCGCGCGCTTTTTCGGCGCCGAGGTGAAGCGCCTTCCGCACCGTCGTCGTGTCGCCCTCGAGCTCCTGGCGCCGCTGGCGCGCCTCGCGGAAATACTCGAGTATCAGGGCGAGCAGGCGTTTCTTCACCTCGCCGTACCCGATCCCGCCGGCACGGTAACGCCGCTCGATTTCCGCTTTCTCATCCGCAGAAGCCAACAGGCTGACCAGCGCGAACAGGTTGCACTTGTCCGGATCCTTCGGCGCCTCGACCGGCGTGGAATCGGTCTGGATGGACATGATCTTGGACTTGAGCGAGTTCTCCGGCTCGAAAAGGCCGAGCGTGTTCCCGTAGCTCTTGGACATCTTGCGCCCGTCGGTGCCCGGCACGATGGCAACCTCGCTGAGGACATACGGCTCCGGCAGGCGGAACAGCTCGCCGTAAGTCCGGTTGAAGCGTTCCGCGATGTCGCGGCAAATCTCCACGTGCTGCTTCTGGTCCTGGCCGACCGGGACGAGGTGCGACTGGTGGATCAGGATGTCCGCCGCCATCAGCACCGGGTAAGCGAACAGCCCGTGATCGGACGGCAGCCCCTGCTCGACTTTTTCCTTGTACGCATGGCAACGCTGAAGGAGGCCCATCGGCGTGACGGTGTCGAGCAGCCAGGTCAGTTCCGTGACCTCGGGCAAATCCGACTGGAGGAAGATCGTCGCGCGCTCCGGGTCGAGTCCGAGCGCAAGATAATCCGCCGCGCAGGAGAGGCTCAGCTCTCGCAGCCGGGCCGGATCGCGCAGGCTGGTGAGCGCGTGGTAGTTCGCGACGAAGAAAAAACAATCGTGCTCTTTCTGCATCCGCACGTACTGGCGGATCGCGCCGAAATAGTTGCCCAGGTGCAACTCGCCCGACGGCTGAATTCCCGATAAGACCCTCATGAACGCTGGCTCCTTCGTTTTTCGGATTGGCCGGCCGCACGCGGCGATTATAGGCGCATGCCGAGGCAGTGTCAACGAGCGGCGAGGAGGCGGCGTACGGCCTCCGCTGTGAAAACAATGGAGCGCACTCTTTCACCACGACACGCCGGGCAAGTTGAATCCGCAGCGCGCGCCGAGTGATAATGTTCTGCCGGGCCGAATGTGCGAAATGAGGAGAGGCATTGGTCTCCGTGCAACCGTTCCCCTTTGCCTCTTCGGTTTTGAGTGACAGGCGCCTGTAACAATTTCGGTCACCGGGGTTCGCGGAATTGCGTGTGTAGACATAAGTGTCTTGTATCACGGTAGTTGCGCCAAATTGGGTTCGTTTTTTCAAATCGCCTTTTTCGCATAGCTTCTTCCCTGTCGACATGTTGCAACTTCTCAGGCGCGGCGACTGCGGAGTAGAGTGCAGAATCCAGAGTGTAGAGTGCAGAGTTAGCGGCGTCGGCGCATATCACGCGAAACAGCGTGCTCGCCATGAAGCAATGCGAGCCGCTGCATGCTTTGTGAATCATCCGGGCAATGCCCGACCCGCCTTCGCCAGAGGCTACAGCGGACAAGGCCGCGCTCTATTCTGCATTCTGCACTCTGCATTCTGCACTTCGACCGGCCCATTATAACAGGGAATTTTCGGCTTGGAGCGCGCGGGGGAAAGACAGTGCGCTTGTCAGCGGGAATAGTGCGCTTCGGAGCGGGAAGAGTGCGCTTCAGTGCGCTTCCGAGCGCTTCGCAGCGGTTTGAGTGCGCTTTTTTCGGCGAGTTGGAATTGACAGGCCGCAACGGATGAGTGCGGATTACCCGCCCACTGCGCTCGGCCGCTTGACGTCCGCCCCGCTTGTTTCGTATATCGGGCGGGGAAAATCGTCAGGGGGCCGAAAAGTCTCCATGAAGCGTGATTCGATGACGAAGAAATGGTTAGCGATCGGCGGTGCTTCCAGCCCCGCGGCGGGTAAAGGCGGTGAAGGCGTGAGCAAGACCAAGCCGGACTCACGCGTCAACGTTCTTGACTTCCAGGCCAATACCCAGATAGGATAGAGAATGGCCAAGGTGACGGTGACGCGGGAAGCGGCCGAAGGGCTGGAAGAGCTGCCTCTTGTGATTCATGCCCGCGTTCTGAGGTTGCTGGAACGCTTGGAGGGCTGGCCGGCGGTGAGCGGCGCGAAGCCCTTGACCGGGCCGCTGGCCAGACGCTATCGGCTCCGCACCGGCGATTACCGCCTGCAATTCCGTGTGGAAGGGCAAGCGGTGATCGTGGAGAAGATCGGCCATCGAAGCCGCTTCTATGAGTGAGGGTTGACCATGACCGTCAAGATTCTTGAACTGGCCGGCAAGCGGTGGGCGATCATGCCGGAACGCGACTACAAGCGCCTGGCGGCCCATGCCGGAGAGACGGAAGGCGACGGGCCGGCATTGCCCACGCCCGACGCCCACGGCAACTATCCCGCAGTGGAATACGCCCGCGCGTCCTTGGCGCGGAAGATCATCAAAGTCCGGCGCATGGCGGGTCTTTCGCAAGCGGAGCTTGCCCGGCGTGCGGCCATTCGCCCGGAGACGCTGAATCGCATTGAGAAGGGCAAGACAAGCCCGGACACGGCCACAATCGCCAAGATCGAGCACGCCTTGAGAACGGCTCAATTCGGAACTGAATGACGTCCGCCCCGCGTGTTTTGTAGATCGGGCGGGGAAATCTTCAGTCGGGCGAAAAGTCTCCCTGGAGAGTGATCGGATGACAAAGAAACGTTTTGCGATTGTCGGGGCTTCGAGCCGCGCGGCGGGGATGTTCGCTGCGCCGATCGCGACTTCCTTCAGCGACAGCTGCGAACTCTCGGCGCTGTGCGATCCGTCGCAGGTGCACATGGATTACATCAACGCACTGCTGCCGAGGCCGGCGCCGACTTTTCGGGAGTTCGAGCGGATGGTCCGCGAGGTCGAGTTCGACACGCTCATCGTCGTCACGCAGGATACTTTTCACCACGAGTACATCATCAAGGGGCTCCAGGCCGGCAAGGACGTGATCTGCGAGAAGCCGATGACGATTGATGAGGAGAAGTGCCGGGCGATCCTGCGCGCCGAGAAGCGGGCCGGGCGCAAGGTCACGATCACGTTCAACTACCGCTTCGCGCCGCCGGCGACGGCCATCCGCAAGATCGTCGCCGACGGCGTCATCGGCGAGGTGGTCACGGTGGACATGCACTGGCCGCTCGACGTCGTCCACGGCGCGGACTATTTCCGCCGCTGGCATCGGCGGCGCGCCAATACCGGCGGGCTGCAGGTCCACAAGTCCACGCACCACTTCGACCTGGTCAACTGGATCATCCAGGACGAGCCGATACGCGTGGCGGCGCAGGGCAGCCTGGCTTTCTACGGAAGCAACGGCCCCTTCCGCTCCAGGCGCTGCCGCGGCTGCCGGCACCGCGGGCGATGCCGGTTCTACTGGGACGTGACGGCTTACCCGGAGTTGGTGAAGTTCTACGTCGCCGCCGAGAAGGAGACCGGCTACTTCCGCGACGGCTGCGTGTTCGACGAGGAGATTGATATCGAGGACAATTATTCGCTGATGGTGAACTACCGGCGCGGCGCGCGGCTGGCGTACTCGCTCCAGGCCTGGTCTCCGTGGGAAGGCTACCGGCTGGAGATTCAGGGGAAGAAGGGACGGCTGGAATATCTGGAGGTCCATGGGCCGTCGGCGGAATGGGTGGAGCCGCGCGAGCGGAAGATCAACGTGCTGCTCAACGACGGGAGCCGCACGCAGATGGTGCCGCCGAAAGCCGTCGGCGGGCACGGCGGCGGCGACGATCTCTTGCAGAGGATGATTTTCGAGGAGGGGCATGCCGACCCGCTGGGGCATCAGGCCGGGTCGCTGGACGCTGCGCGCAGCATTCTCGTCGGCGTGGCGGCCACGCGCTCGATGCAGAAGGACGGCGCGTGGGTGAAGATCGGGGATTTGTTGAAGGGGAAATAATCCGCCGCTATCGGCTGCGTCCTCGTTGTCGTCCTCGGACGACAAGAACGGTCATTCGAGGACGAGAAGGTCGCTGACGAGGACGATTGCCTGCCGCGCAGAATTCCCGCTATCCGATAATTTCGTTCAGCCCCTCGACGATCTGGTCGAGCACCTCCGGTGAAACTCTCGTGATGCGCGGGCTGAGGCGTTCCGTGGAGAGGGTCCTGATCTGGCTGATCTTGACCCAGGATTGCTTGGGCAAGCGCTTGTCAGCGAGTTCAAGGGTGAGAGGAAAGCCTGCGCGCGGCGGGCGGCTCGTCAGCGCCACGGCTATGACCGTGCCTGAGCGCTGGTTGAATACGTCGTGACTGAGAACCAGCACCGGCCTTCGCCCGAATTGTTCACTTCCCTTGGCGGGCTCCAAATCGGCCCAAACGATATCTCCCCTCAGTATTGCGGCCATTCCGCCTCCGAGGCCAAAAGACCGTCCGCAACGGCCTGCTCCTCGCGCCGGTCGAGTTTGGCGCACTCCCGCGTCAGCCTTCCATGCTCCTGCCTCGCAAGTTTCTCCGCCACCGCGTCCTGTATCGCCTGGCTTCGGTTGGGGAAGACAGCTTTACGAACCAAGCGGTCAACTCGTTTAAGCAGTTCCCGATCCAGGGTGACTGCAACCTTTGCCTTGTTCATCCAAGTGCTCCTTCCGTGGTATGACATATTATCATACCACTAAGTGCAGCCTTTCGCAAGTCCGAGTGGACTTCTGAAATGTTGTACTATTGACGTTCGTATAAAGAAAGGAATGCTTTCGCCAAGACGCAAAGGGCGCAAAGAACGAAAAACAACCTGATTATGTTACTCTTGGCGCTCTTTGCGTCTTTGCGAGAGACCTTTCCTTTTCTTTCACGAAGATCAATAAGCCCTGAGCAGGATGATTTTCGAGGAGGGGCATGCCGACCCGCTGGGGCATCAGGCCGGGTCGCTGGACGCTGCGCGGAGCATTCTCGTCGGCGTGGCGGCCACGCGCTCGATGCAGAAGGACGGCGCGTGGGTGAAGATCGGGGATTTGTTGAAGGGGAAATAATCCGCCGCTATCGGCTGCGTCCGTGGTCGGCAAGAACGGCCGCTCGAGGAGGATGGCCTCCGCCCTGCTCACCCGCCGCAAGGGGATCTCGTCGCGCAGTCCGCTTTCCCGGGCGGAGCGGCATTGGCAGGGCAGGAAAAATTCCTGCTCCGCCGCCTTTATTTTCAGCGCGCCACGACGATATTGCTGATGGAGACAGGAAAACCGGAACGCTGCGCTTCGGTCAACTCACACGGCCGGACGGCAGCGGGGATGATGGGCGGCGCGCAGAGGGATACGACCTGCCGACCGCCCGCAACGCCGCGGAGCATCAGGGCGTTCTCGCGGCGGCGTCGCCTTCATGCGGAAGCCTTGCGCTCGGAGTGATCGCCCGAAAGGTCCGACAGGTCCCGGGCGGCCGGGAGTGGAAACGATAGGGATGGAAAACAAACCAAAGCAGCGCATTCTGATCGTGGACAACGCAGAGCAGATGCGCGGCATGATCGCGCGGTTGCTGAGCCGCCAGGGATATGAGTGTTCTCAGGCGAAGAGCGTCGAAGCGGCATGGGAGATGCTGCAGCGGAGGAACTACGCGCTGATGGTGCTCGACATCAGGGCGCCCGGAGCGAGCGAAATAGAATTGCTGGAAAAGGCCCATGCGGACCAACCGGAGCTCGCCGTGATCGTGGCGACCGCGCTGGACGACCAAGCCATCGCGATGCGCGCGCTGGAACCGGGAGCTTGCGGATATCTCATCACGCCTTTCGAGACGAACGAACTGTTGATCAGCGTGGCGAACGCGCTGGAGCGCCGGCGCCTGGCGATTGCGAGCCGGCGCTACGCGCGCGAACTCGAACGGAAAGTGACCGAACGGATTGCGGAGGTCCGAGCGGCCCAGGTGGAGATCATCCAGAAGCTGGTGACCGTCTCGGAGTGGCGCGACGATGAGACCGGGACGCACATCAAGCGCATCGGAATCATCGCCGCGCGAATCGCGGTGGAACTGGGGTGGCGAGAGCACGACCTCGAGAACCTGCGGCTGGCGGCGGCCATGCACGACATCGGCAAGGTGGCCCTCCCGGATACCATCCTCCGCAAGCCGAACAAGCTGACGGCGGAGGAGTTCGAAATGGTCAAGACGCACACCACCGTCGGCGGGGCAATTCTAGCCGACGCGAAGACGCCGCTGCTGCGCATGGCGCGGGACATCGCCTGGTGCCACCATGAGAAATGGGATGGCTCCGGCTATCCGCGGAAAGTGGCGGGCGCCGCCATTCCCCTCAGCGCGCGGATCGTGGCCGTGGCCGACGTGTATGACGCCATGACTCACGCGCGAGTCTATCGGCCGGCGATACCGGAAGAGCACGCCCTGATCGCCATGCACGACAGCAGCGGCCGGCATTTCGACCCGGCCGTGTTTAGCGTTTTCCGCGAGATCGTTCCCCAATTGCGGATCATCAGACAGGAAATGGACGAAGCAGACCTGACGGCTCACGACCGTTCTCCGGCCTTCACTGCGTGTAGCCGAGGCTCCTCAGGCGTTCGAGCAGGCCTGTATCCGGTTCCGCTTTCCCCGGAGTGACCCCGGGGATTGCGGGCGGACCTTCGAGGAAGGCCAGGAGTACGTCCCGCGGACAGGCCTTCGGCAGCCCGGTCCAGTCGGCGATGACCCGCTCGCGGCCGCCGACCAGTTCTTCCAATTGGGCCCCGTTAAGTGTTCCCATCGTGCCCAAGAGTTTGAGATTGCCCCAGCGAACCGCTCTGTAGTTGAAGCCGGTAAACGTCAGCTCGCTGTAGATCAGGCGCTTGGGAACCGGCTTATCGCCCAGAATCACCGGCGAGAGATCAACCCCCTGAGTCTGCAAGGGGCCTTCTATTTTGAGAAGCCCCAGGACGGTCGGCATCAAGTCAACGTGGCTGACGTTTCCGACAATGCGCTTGCCGGCCGGGATTACACCCGGCAGTCGCATGATCAGCGGCGCATGAAGCGCCTCTTCGTACAGGCTGTTGCCGTGCCGGATCTTGCCATGCTCAAGAAATGCCTCGCCATGATCGGACAATACGATCACCAGCGTCTTCTCGGAAAGCCGCAGGTGCTGAAGAAGTTGAAGGATCTTGCCGACCTCCTCGTCCGTCTCGGCGATGTCCCCGTCGTAGAGAGCCACCATATGCGCCAGATCCATGGCCGAGATATACTTCACGATGTCCGCCTCGCGCTGGCTGATGTCGCGGCCGGTCTCCTTCCCCTTGTAGTCCGGGTCGAATTTCCTGTCGAACGGCGGCGGCGGCTTATAGTCGTAATGGCAGTCCCAATAGTGGAGGAAGAGGAAGAAATTCTCATTGGATTGCGAATGCGCCGTCAGCCACTTCGTGGCTAGGTTCGTGATCACCGGATTCGTCACGACTTGGTCGAGCACCGTGGAACCCCAGGATAGCTGCTGCTTATCGTATGCATCCCTCATGCGACTCAGGCTGGCCACGTCCCCGAACGCCCGGTTGACCGAGTAGTCGTCATAGGATTGGAAGCCGCGGTTGAATCCGAAGAAGTGATTCAAAATCGGCCCAGTGACAAAGGCCGCCGTCAGATATCCGTTTTCCGCCAGGCACCCCGCAAGCGTCGGAACCCCTTTGCCCAATTGGCGGGTGAAGTTCACCACGCCGTGGACGCTCGGATAAAGCGCGGTGAACATGCTCATGTGCGACGGCACCGTCCAGGAGGCCGCCGCGGTCAGATTCTCAAAAAGCACCCCTTCCCGGGCCAGTTGGTCCAGATGGGGCGAGGTGTCCCGGTCGTAGCCGTAGCACTTCAGGTGATCGGCGCGCAAGGTGTCTATCGAGATGACAAGAAGATTGTATTTGCTCCCCGGCGGCGGCTCAGCAGCGCGGCGACAGTCAAGGCAGAAAAAGGAAATCAACGCCAGGCAGCTCAGAACGTAGCTGACGCAACGCGAGCCAAGCCTGGAAGATGCCGATTTTTGCATGGCACCGAAAGACCCTCAGCCGAAATTTCCCGGATAGCCGCCCGCCACGCAACCGGCGGGCAAGCCCGCCACGCGGCCGGCGGGCAAGCCCTGCGCACAGCCGGCGCGCAAGCCGTCCACACGACGGTCAGCCGTCAAAGATCGAATTCTGACCCGCAGAATTCCATTTGTCAAGCAAAGCACCGGCAGCGGAGTGTTTCGGGCTGGTTTCCAGGCCTCGGGCGCGACGCGGGCGCGTCGTCCGGCCTTCACTGGGTGTAGCCGAGGCTTTTCAGGCGTTTGATCAGCTCTTCGTCCGGCTCCGCTTTCCCCGCTTTGGCCGCGGCGATTGGAGGCGGACCCTGCACGAAGGCTCGGAGCGCAGCCTCCGGACAGGCTTTCGGCAGTTGCGTCCAGTAGGCGATGACCTTCTCGCGGCCGCCGGCCACTTCTTCCAATTGGGCCCCGGCAAGCGTTCCTATCGTGCCCAAGAGTTTGTGATTCCCCCAGCGAACCGCCCTCAAGTTAATACTCACGTCACGATCGTTGGACGTGACCTCGCTGTAGATCAGGCGCTCGGGAACCGGCTGATCGCCGAGAATCACCGGCGACAGGTCAATCCCTTGAATCTGCACGGGGCACGGCAGATGGAGAAGCCCCAGGACGGTCGGCATCAAGTCAACGTGGCTGACGTTTCCGGCGACGCGCTTGCCGGCCGGGATGACACCCGGCAGCCGCATGATCAGCGGCACATGAAGCAGCTCCTCGTACAGGCTGTTGCCGTGGAAGAACTTGCCATGCTCAAGAAATCCCTCGCCATGGTCGGACAGCACGATCACCAGCGTCTTCTCGGAAAGCCCCAGGTCCTGAAGCAGTTGAAGGATCTTCCCGACGTGCTCGTCCGTGTGGGCGATCTCCCCATCGTAGAGAGCCATTATATGCGCCAGGTCCGTGACCGAGATAAACTTCAGGATGTACAGCAAGCGCTGGAGGATGCCGCGGCCGTTCTCCTGGCCCTTGTAGTCGGGATCGAATTTCTTGTCGAACGGCGGGGGCGGAATATAGTCGTAATGGCAGTCCCAATAGTGCAGGAAGAGGAAGAAATTCTCATTGGAATGCGAATGCGTCGTGAGCCACTTCGCGGCCAGATCCGTGATCACCGGATTCGTCACGACCCGGTCGATCACACTGGTGCCGTCCATCATGCGCTTGAACGAGTCCACGCTATCGAACGCCTGGTCCACCGAGTAGTCGTCATAGGATTGGAAGCCGCGGTTGAATCCGAAGCGGTGATTCATAAGGGGCCCCGTCACAAAAGCCGCCGTCACATATCCGCTTTTCGCCAGGCACTCCGCCAGCGTCGGAACGCCTTCGCCCAATTGATTGGTGAAGTTCACCACCCCGTGGACACTTGGATAAAGAGAGGTGAACATGCTCATGTGCGACGGCGCGGTCCAGGGCGCAGCCGCGGTCAGATTCTCAAAAAGGACACCTTCTGCGGCCAGCCGGTCGAGATGGGGCGAGGTGTCCCGGTCATAGCCGTAGCATTTCAGGTGATCGGCGCGGCAGGCATCTATCGAGATGACAAGAAGATTGCATTTCGGCGGCGGCGCATCCGCGCGGGCAGTCAAGGCGGAAAACAAGGAAATCAACATCAGGCAGCGTAGAAAAAAGCTGACGCCACGCGCGCCGGGCCTGGAAAATGCCGATTTTGCGTCTAACATCGAAAAGCCCTCAGCCGGAACTTCCCGGATAACCGCTTAGACAACGGTCAGCCGTCGAAAATCGCATTCTGATCCTCGGAATCCCGATCATCAAATAAAGCAACGTCTGCGGGGCGCTTCCGGGCCGGCCTCCAGGCTTCGTGCGCGACGCGGGTCTATCGTCCGGCCTTCACTGCGTGTAGCCGAGGCTCTTCAGGCGTCTGATCAGATGCTCATCCGGTTCCGCTTTCGCCGCGCTGACCCCGGCGATTGAGGACGGACCCGCCATGAAGGCCAGGAGTGCAGTATCCGGACAGGCTTTCGACAGCTTCGTCCAGTCGGCGATGACCCGCTCGCCGCAATCAACCACTTCTTCCAGTTGGGCCCCGGCAAGTGTTCCGGTCTTGCCAAAAAGCTTGTGATTGCCCCAGCGAACCGCCCTCAATTTAAACCCAAACTCCAGCAACTCGCTATAGATCAGGCGCTCGGGGACCGGCTTCTCGCCTAAAATCACCGGCGACAGATCAATCCCCTGAGTCTGTAAGAGGCACGGCAGATGGAGAAGCCCCAGCGCGGTCGGCATCAAGTCAACGTGGCTGACGTTTCCGACAATGCGCTTGCCGGCCGGGATTACACCCGGCAGTCGCATGATCAGCGGCACGTGAAGCAGCTCTTCGTACACGCTGTTGCCGTGGCCGAGCAGGCCGTGCTCAAGAAATCCCTCGCCATGATCGGACAACACGATCACCAGCGTCTTCTCGGAAAGGCCCAAGTCCTGAAGAAGTTGAAGGACTTTGCCGACATGCTCGTCCGTGTGGGCGATTTCCCCATCGTAGAGAGCCATCATATGCGCCAAGTCCATGACCGAGATACCCTTTGCGATGTCCGACATTCGCTGGAGGATGTCGCGGCCGTTCTCCGGGCCCCTGTAGTCGGGGTCGAATTTCCTGTCGTAGGGCGCGGGCGGAATATAGTCGAAATGGCAGTCCCAATAGTGCAGGAAGAGGAAGAAATTCTCATTGGATCGCGAATGCGCCGTCAGCCATTTCGTGGCCAGGTTCGTGATCACGGGATTCGTGACGAACCGGTCGATAACACTGGTATCGGGAATCGTGCGCTTTATCGAGTCCTCGAACGCCTGGTCCACCGAGTAGTCGTCATAGGATTGGAAGCCGCGGTTGAATCCCGGGTAGTGATTCAGAGGGGGACCCGTGACAAAACCCGCTGTCACATATCCGCTTTTCGCCAGGCACTGCGCAAGCGTCGGAACGCCTGCGGCCAATTGACTGGTGATGGTCTGCACCCTGTGGACGCTCGGATACAGCGAGGTGAACATGCTCATGTGCGACGGAATGGTCCAGGACGCCGCCGCGGTCAGATTCTCAAAAAGCACGCCTTCTTTGGCCAGTTGGTCCAGGTGCGGCGATGTGTCCCGGTCATAGCCGTAGCACTTCAGGTGATCGGCGCGCAAGGTGTCTATCGAGATGATAAGAAGATTGTATTTGCTCCCCGGCGGCGGCTCAGCAGCGCGGCGACAGTCAAGGCAGAAAAAGGAAATCAACACCAGGCAGCTCAGAACGTAGCTGACGCGACGCGAGCCAACCCTGGAAGATGCCGATTTCGTGTGTGGCATCGAAAAACCCTCAGCCGGAATTTCCCAGGCAGCCGCCCGCCACACAGCCTACGACCGAACCCTCCACACAGCCAGCGGGCAAGCCATCCACACAGCAATCACCCATCAAATGCGACATTTTGTACCACAAAATCCATCTTGTCAAGTAGAATATCGGCGGCGGACTGCTTCCGGGCTGGTTTCCAGGCTTGGGGCGCGACGGGAAGAGAGCGAAGCCCGCGTTAGCTCGAAAATCCACGCTCCGAGGCGCCGGGCCTCACAACGACGCCACGAACCCGATCAACTCGTCCAGCGCCGCTTCGAGCGGGACGCCCTTGCGATAGAGGCAACTGCTGCCCGCCACGATGACGTCCGCGCCGGCGGCGGCCATTGTTCGGATGTTCTCGAACGTCGTGTTGCCGTCCACCTCGATCAGCGGCGAGACGCCCAAACGGGAGGTCATTTCTTTCAGTCCGGCGATGCGCTCGACCGCGCCCGGGAGCATTTTCTGGCCGGCGTGGCCCGGCTGCACCGCCATGACGAGCACCATCTCGACGTTCGTCAGCAGCGGCGCGAGGGCCGGGATCGGCGTGTGCGGGCTGATGGCAACCGCGGGCCGGCCGTCCTGCGCGCGGATCGCGCGGACGAGTCCCTCGACTTTCCGGCCGAGCTCCACGTGCACGCTGATCAGCGGGCGCTTCCCCGGCAGCGCGAGGGCCGGCAGAAAGTGCTCCGGGTTTTCCACCATCATGTGCACGTCCGGCGTCAGGCGCGTCATCGCCGACACCGCCTTGACCATGTCCGGCCCGAGCATGAGGTTCGGCACGAAGTGGCCGTCCATCATGTCGAAGTGGAGCAGTTCAAGCCCGTTCCGCTCGAAGAGGTTGACTTCGGCCTCCAGGCTGCGGAAGTCCGAGCACATCAGCGACGGCGCGATGCGGATCTTCACGGTTTCACCATGACTTTGAGGCCTTCATGCTTCTCCGCCGCTTCGAGGGCCGCTGCGATCTGGTCGAGCGGGAAGGTGTGGCTGATGCAGCGCGCCACGCGCACGGTGTGTTGGCGGATCAACTGCATGGCGAGGGCGTGCTGCCGGGGCACGCTGCCGTGCGAGCCGAGGACGTAGCATTCCTTGTAATGGATCGTGTTCGACGGCACGCTCAGGTTCCGCGCGCCGGGCGCCAGCCCGCCGAAGAGGTTCACGCTGCCGCGTTTGGCCACCATGGCGATCGCCTGCTCGTGCGCCTCGACGGAGCCGCAGGCCGTCACGACCACGTCCGGGCCGCGGCCTGCGGTCAGGTCGCGCACCGCCTGCATCACGTCGCCATCTTCCGGAGAGAGGTAGTTGTCCGCGCCGAACCGCTTCGCCAGCTCGAGCCGCCGGCGCGAACGCTGGATCATGATGATCCGTTCCGCGCCCATGTCGCGGCCCAGCTCGATCATCATGCAGCCGATCGGCCCGGCGCCGATGATGCAAAGCGTGTCGCCGCGCTCGAGACGGCACATCTCGAGACCGTTGATCGCACAGGCGAGCGGCTCGGCGAGCGCGGCCTCTTCGTCGGAGACCGAATCCGGGATCGGCGTCACCGGACCGTAGTCCACGATCATCGTATTCAGCACCATCTCCTCGGCGAACGCCCCGGGGAACTGGTAGCCGATGGCGTAATTGTCCGGGCAATTATTGCCGAGCCCGCTGCGGCACCATTCGCACTGGCCGCACGGGACGTCCGCCCCGAGCGCGACGCGCTGGCCGACGGAGAACTTCCGCACCCCCTTCCCGACGGCGATGACTTCGCCGGCCGCCTCGTGGCCGATAATGGCCGGCGGCTTCACGCGCGGGTTGCCGTAGTGGAAAATCCGCACGTCGCTGCCGCAGACCGCGCATGCGCGCACGCGCAGCTTGATCTCGCCCGGCCCGGGGTCCGCCGACGGCATCTCGCGCACGACGATGCGCTCCAGCGCCTCCAGCACTGCGGCCTTCATTCCGAGTCCCCTATCCTTTCTTTCGGTTCGGCCATCAGAAAATAACCATGACTTTCCGGAACGGTTCGCGCCGCTCCTGCATCCGGCGGACCGCGGCGGGGACTTCCTCGAGCCGCAGCCGGTGCGAGATCAGCTCTTCCGGCAGCAGCTCGCGCCGGGCGATCATCGCGTGGACCGCCGCCCACTCGTTCTCCGGATTCACAAGGCTCGAGTTCCAGGAGCCGAAGATCTGAAGCTGCTTGCGGAGGACCGAACTGACCAGTTTCTGCGGCAGCAGCAGGTCGCCGCCGATGTTGCCCATGAAAACCACGCGCGCCGCCGGGGCGGCCAGTTCAAGCGCCAGGCGATAGGCTGCCGCCGCGCCGGCCGCTTCGAGAAGCAGCTCCGGCCCGCCGGCGCCGGCAAGCTCCTTCACGCGCCGGCCGACGTCCGCCGCGTCGCTCCGGGCGGTCTTCTCGAAGCCCAGGCTTCGCGCGAACTCCAGCGGCTCATCCGCGACGTCGAGCAGAATCACGTCGCGCGCGCCGCGGGCGCGGGCGATCTGCGCGGCCAGAAGTCCCATCGGCCCCGCGCCGAGAATGAGCAGGCATTCGCCCGTTCGGAGCGCGGCGCGGTTGAGCGCGTGGAGCGCCACCGCCGCCGGCTCGCTCATCGCGGCCTCCGCGTCCGAGAGCCCGTCGGGCAGCGGGACGAGGTTCGCGGTCCGCACCGCCGCGAACTCCGCCAGGCCGCCGTCGCGGCGCGAACCGTAGTAGGAATAATCGCTGCAGCACTCGAAGAGCCGGCGGCGGCAACTCGGACACGCGCCGCACGGCAGCAGCGGATAGACCGCTACGCGCGCGCCGACCTCGGCCGTCGAACCTTCGCCGCGCGCGACAACCTTGCCGGCAAACTCATGCCCGATGACGAGCGGCAGCCGCGACGCCTCCGCCGCGCGCACGCGTTGCAGGTCCGAATTACAGACGCCTGACGCGGTCACCTGGACGAGCGCCTCGCCCGGCCCCGGCTTCGGCTGCGGCCGTTCCTCGACCCGCAGGTCCCCTGGTCCGTACAACACCGCCGCTTTCACAGCACGCCCTTCTCATTTGCAGAGTCCGCAGACAAACGATGCCGTTGCAAGCGCCGCCATTCTAGTGCATAGCGGAACCGCAATCAACGCACCGCCGCGCCGTTGACGGCCTGCCGCGGATCTCAACGAAGCTCTTGACGAGTGGCCGGGCGGAAGTTAGGATATTGCTGTTGCCTGGAGGGCAGACGATGAAGAGACTCCCGGCGTATCTCGCGGCGGCGGCGATGGCGCTGTTCTGGGCGGCGAACGGGCGGGCGGCGAACGACTCCGATGACTACATCTCCGGACAGTGGCCCTACCTGAAAGTGCCTGTTTCCGGGCGCCTGCCGAATTCCTTTGAGAAACTGAGCATCAGTCTGCCCCTGAACGACTACGACTTCAGTTGTGAACTGCCGAAGAACTTTCTGCGTATCGCCGAGGAACTGAAATACCCGGACTCCCAAAAGATCTCCGGAGTCGTGCCCAATAGTTTTGAGAAGATCAGCTGCTTCCTGCCCGAACGACCGGATACTGACGATATGGCCCGGTACGGCCTCAACACGCAAGTGACGATATCCACCCAGCTGCCGAACTCGTTCCTGAAGATCAGTACGCAGTATCCGTCACCGGGAGAGTAATGATTGATGGAAGGGCCGCGCCCGCTCCGCGCCAATGAGCTTCCCTCGCTCCTCCGATTGCTGGATCGCACATTCCGCCCCAAGTCTCCGGGCAACTTCCTCGACGAATACCCGCGCCTGCTGAACGAAGCGAACCTCAGGGGGTTGATCGTCATTTCCGAAGGCGGCGAGATCGTCTCGCACGTCGGGATGGTGGCGGCGCAGATCATGTTTGAAGACGTGCCGCTGGCGGTGACTCTCGTCGGAGCGGTGGCGACGGCGGAGGAACGCCGCGGCAACGGCTGCGCGACGCGCTGCCTGGATTTTGGACTCGACCAGGCGGCGCGCGACGGGGACGATCTCGCGTGGATCTCCGGCAACCGCACTCTTTACACCGCTCGCGGCGCGGCCAGAGCGGGCCGTGAATGGACTTACCGGGTGGCGGCCGGAGGCCATCCGGCGGCCGGCCTGACGGTCCGTGAAATCTCTTTCGCGGACGATCCGGCCGCCGCGGCGCTTTACGAACGCGAGCCGGTGCGCTTCGTGCGCAGCCGCGACGACTGGGTGCGCGCGGCGAAGAATCGCTTCATCATGAACTCTAAGGCGCGCTTCTGGGGCGTGTTCAGGGCGGATCGCCTCTGCGCGTACCTGGTCCTCCACGAGCCGCGCGCGGACCGGCCGGCGGCGCTGCTGGCCGAATTCGCCGGCGACCGGATGGACGCGGCGCGCGCGCTGCCCGATGCGGCCTCCAAGACGGGAATCGCAGTCGTCCTGGCGCACGTCGGCGACTGGGACCGCGCCGGCCGTGAGGCTTTCTCCGCGATCGCGCTCCCCGATGCAAAACTGGAGGCCGGCTCCGGGATATTCCTCCCGCTCCGCATGGCTGCCTGCATGGAGAAACTCCGGCCGCGCATCGCGCGGCTTTGCGGCGAAGCGATCGCCGGGCGGGAACTCAGGTTCTCCGAATCCGGCCACGGGCCGGGATCGCGTTCCGGCGCCGACGCGCGGCTGCACATCCTGCTCGGCCCGGACGAAGCCCGCATCGTCGGCCGTGCGGAACTGGCGCGGTTCCTTTTCGGCGCGCCGGGGTCGAATCCGCCCGCCTTCGAAGGGGCGGCGTCCGTCATCGAAAAGCTACAACCGGCCTTCCCGCTCCCGACGCCGTGGTATGGGCTGAATTTCGTATAAACCCGGCGATGATACGCAACTTGGCGGCAATCTGCAGCACCTTCTTGCTGCGCTTCTGCACAATCACGACAGGTACTTGCATTCGCAACATACCCCTGATAGGCTCAGCCAATCGTAATATTCTTTCTCGCGGCTTCGGCCGAAAGAGGCAACTGGAGGGGAACATGGACAGGTCACATCGGGCGCCACGGTCTTTCGTTGCCGGCTCTTTTTCAATCGCCGTCCTCCTGCTGGCAGGGTTCTCGCAGGCGGCCTCCGCCGCGCCCGTGCTTTCGGACACCTTCGCCGAGAACACACAGGAGAGCTTCTGGTACATGATGCAGACCGATCCGCACAACGTCATCAGCGACGTCAACGAAAGGCTGGAATACACGTCGGATGGCGCGGGTGCTAACGGAGGAGCCGGCTACGTGCTGCGTAATACGCAGATTGACGTCACGCACGATTTCGCCGTCCAGGTGGGCTGGCACTACGCCGCGGGGGGCGGAAACTACCTTTCGCTGAACCTTGTATATTGCGTGAACGGCGGCGGTGGCAAGAATATGCGGTTGGCGATCGAACCGGACGGCCACGGCGGCGCTGAGTTCAATTCTCGTGACAACGATTTGGCTACTACCGCGACCGATGGCACGTTCTATTTTTCTTACAGTGCCGCAATTGACCGTCTCTATGTGAGCGTCAATGGGTACGGGATGCCGGCTAGCAGCAGCGGCGACTGGGTCTATGACGGCGTCTTGAAGGGGCAATGGGGCGCGACTTCGGTCCCAGTCCTGCTATTGGGCGGAAGCGGCAAAACGGTGGTGACCAGCGGGGAGGCTTATTTCACTAACTTCGAAATCACCGAGGGCGTGATGCTCATCCCTGGGACCTCTGTCATGACGATCAACTCCACGCTCAGCGGGACCGCGAACAGCGTGGCGATACAAGAGTGCTTCAGCCCTGACAACAACGGACTCTCGGCCAGCGGAACCACGCCGTTCAACAGGACGCTGGATAAGTATCTTCCCCTCTTTCTGTCCGCCCCGACCACTGATGGCCATGGAAATGCGTTCTCGTATTGGGAATTGGACGGCGTTGGCTTTTCGACGTCGCCTGTCCTCCTGCCTTATGAGGGCAACGTAAATGTGACGACGGACCAGCCGCACACGGTGACGGCGGTGTACGGCGCCACGGCGCCGCTCTTCCAGGATACTTTCACCGGCAACACGCTGGCTTCGTGGTGGTATAACTCCACGGAGGTACCCACCACCGTCAATTTGAAGCAGGCGAACAACCAGTTGGAACTGCTGTCCTCGGTTGACCCCTCCGGCTACAGGGACGCGATATGTCAGTTGCGCGGACGCTGGTTGAGCATGCAGTCTGATTTTCATGTGCAGGTGGACTGGGGCCTCTCGGACGCAACAGGCAGCAACGACGTGGGCCTTTCTTTAATCGTGGCTGGCAATAGTGGCAACCATGGCCAGATCGAAGCCGAATACAACAGCCTCACCAGCCACGAGCCCGGCGCGAATTTCAATGTGCAGGGCTATAGCAATGGTTCAAACGCTTTCAGCGGTGTGACGGCGTACACTTCGCGGAGCGCCACAAGCGGAACGCTCTACATCTCGTACGATGCCACCAACGACATCCTTTGCCTGAGCAGCAACGGGTATGACCTGCCGTCGAATCCTTCCGCCGGCAATTGGGAAATTGACGGTGTCGTTCAGAACGGGTGGGGTAACAACGCCGCCATCCTCATTAACGGGTGGGTAAATAACATCGCCCTCTTCGGCAGCGAGGCTTATTTCGACAATTTTGCGGTGACCGAGGGCACGTTCGTGACTCCGCCGACAATTCAACTCACCATTAATACCAACGACGCCTCCGCCCAGGCGATGGCCGTCAGCCCGGCAGACGATAACGGAAACAGCAACGGGACGACGCCGTTCACCCGCACTTTTGACGCCGGCGCGTTATGCTATGTCACTGCGCCGGCCAGTTCCGGTGCGAACATCTTCAAGGAATGGGAACTGAACGGAAGCCAGTACACCACAGGCGGCATCGAAACCGTCTCCAGCGAAGAAACCGCCATCATGTCGGCCACCAGCGCCACGTACACCGCCGTCTATGGAACCACGGCCTCCACGGTCACGCTGACCGTCCAGTCGTCAAATCCCTCCAGCGGTGTGGCGATTTCGGTCACTCCCAATGACAACAGCAGCCTCGGCAACGGCACCACCAGCTTCACGCGAACGTATGACACCGGAACGTCCGTGACCTTGACCGCACCGGCGACCGCCGGCGGCTACAGCTTCTCTGAATGGACTGTCAACGGCGCGCCTCAGCCTCCGGGTCAGTTGTCCATCGCGTTCACGATGGATCTGGCCGAAACCGCCGTGGCGCACTACACGCCGAACATCGGCTACACGCTGAGTGTGCAGTCCACGCCGCCCGTCGGCCTGAGCATCGGTTCGGACACCGGCCAGGGCGGGACGACGAACTACGCGACTCCCAGCGTCGCTGAGGGGACAAGCGTGGACCTGACGGCCCCGGCGACGGACCCGGCGGGGTACACCTTCTCGCAGTGGACGGTGAACGGCGCGGCGCAGACTCCCGGGCTGAAGTCCATCACGTTCACGATGGATGCGGCCGTGACGGCGGTGGCGCGCTACACGGCGAATATCGGCTACACGCTCTCGGTGCAGTCGACGCCGCCGACTGGGGTCGTTATCGCTTCTGACACGGGCCAGGGCGGCACGACGAACTATAGGAAGAGCGGGGTCGCGTACGGGGCGAGCGTGGACCTCCAGGCGCCGGGGACGGACCCGAAGGGGTACACCTTCTCGCAGTGGACGGTGAACAGGGCAGCGCAGACGGACGGGGAGAAGGCGATCACGCTGACGATGGATGCGGCGGTGACGGCGGTGGCGCACTACACGGCGAACGTCGGGTACGCGCTGAGGGTGGAATCCACGCCGCCGACCGGTTTGAGCATCGGCTCGAGCACGGGGCAGGGCGGCACGACTAACTACACGGAGAAAGGCGTCGCGGCTGAAGCGAGCGTGAACCTGGCGGCGCCGGATACGGACCCGACGGGGTATATCTTCTCGCAGTGGACGGTGAACGGCGCGGCGCAGAGTCCCGGGGAGAGGTCGGTCACGTTCACGATGGACGGGGCGGCGACGGCGGTGGCGGAGTACACACCGACCGGGTACGAGCTGACGGTGGAATCCACGCCGCCGACCGGGGTGAGCATCAGTTCGAGCACGGGGCAGGAAGGGGCGACGAACTACGGTAAGAGCGTCACGCCGGGGACGAGCGTGAAGCTTCAGGCGCCGGCTACGGACCCGGCCGGGTACACCTTCACGCAGTGGACGGTGAACGGGGCGGCGGAGACCGCCGGGGTGAAGTCCGTCACATTCACGGTAACCGAAGCCACGACCGCGGTGGTGCAGTACACCCTGAACAGCTGCGCGCTGGGGGTGGAATCCACGCCTCCGACGGGGCTGAGCATCGGTTCGAGCACGGGGCATAGCGGCGCGACGAGCTACACATTGGCGGGGGGGGTGACGTACGGGACGAGCGTGAACCTTCAGGCGCCGGAGACGGATCCGACCGGGTTATACACCTTCTCGCAGTGGACGCTCAACGGCGCGGCGCAGACCCCTGGGGAGAACTCCATCACGTTCACGATGGAGGGTGCGGCGACGGCGGTGGCGCGCTACACGGCGAACCCCGTCTACACGCTGAGCGTGCAGTCCACGCCGAAGGGGCAGCTTATCACTTCGGGCACGTCCGACGGCGGAATAACGCCCTACACAGTGTCCGGGGTGACGTACGGGACGAGCGTGAACCTTCAGGCGCCGGATACGGACCCGGCAGGATACACTTTCTCACAATGGACTGTAAACGGCGCGGCGCAGACCGACGGGCAGAAATCCATCACGTTCACGATGGATGCGGCCGTGACCGCGGTGGCGCACTACACGCCGAATATGGGCTACACGCTCTCCGTGCAGTCCACGCCGCCCGTCAAACTGGTCATCAGTTCGAGCACGGGCCACGGTGGCACGACGAACTACAAGGCTTCCGGGGTCGCGTACGGGACAAGCGTGAACCTGCAAGCCCCGGCAACAGACCCCACCGGGTTATACACATTCTTGCAGTGGTCGGTGAACGGCGCGGCGCAGACTCCCGGGCAGCAATCCATCACCTTCACGATGGATGCGGCCGTGACCGCCGTGGCGATATATGTCAAATAAAGAAGGGAAATTAGGAGATTGAGCGCCACAGTTATCCCAATCACCTAATCTCCTAATCACCGATCAGCATCCGTGTAGATGGGCACCAACGGATCGTAGGCTTGCAGCCCGACCAAGCCGGGCTGGTTCGGCCGCTCCACTTTGAATCCGTACTTTTCCTGCAGAATGAGGCCGGCCAGTTCGGCGTACGGCTTCGGCCCGACCCAGACTCGCCGCGCGGGGCCGGCGTTCTCCAGGACGTTTTGAATAGCGCTGTCCACATGAGCTTTCACCGCGCGGCCATACGCGACCCGGTTACGAATCTCGGAATCCGACAACTGAACGTTTGTCCTCAGCATCATCGTCTGGATGAACACGAGCCCGGCGAAGATCGCGACGAGAATGTAGCGCGCGTCGTCGGCCCCGCCGGCCGGCGCTTTGCCCCGCAGCCGCGCCACCGCGGGCAACAGTTCATCATGCGCGAACCCAGGCAACGCGCGCGCCGTGAAGAGCGCCAGGGCGGTCAACGCGAGCAGATGATAAGCGTTCGACGTGTGTTCCAGGAAGAGCACCGGCGTGAAGCTCACCACGAACCACGCCCCCAGCATCCGGTCCAACAGGTCGCCGGCGAACGCGGCCGCGCAGAAGAGCAGGATCAGGAGCGCCGCGGCCGCCGGTTCCAGATACTCCAGGCGGAAGGCCTGAACCTTAAGGGGAAAGGGCGATTGCTGGTGCGCCCCGGGCAACGTTTCCCCGCCTATTGCGCCGATCGCCCAGGGCGTCGCCAACAGGACCGTTCCGAGCAGGAACGCCCCGAGCAGCACGCGCCGATATCGCCGGGAAAGGGCGGGCCTCTCGCGCCTTGCGCGAAGCGCCGCCAGCACCGTCGCGAACCAAACCAGGTAACACGAAAGCCCCCAGCCGAACCTGTGGTCCCGACTGCTCACGCCGAAGATGCTGCGCGTATGGCCGACGAACCGCGTCCAGACGTAGGCGGCGCGCGATGTCTGCGCGCCCGCGGCCGCCGAGGCCGGCGCCGGCCCACTTTTCAGCCACTTGGAGACGCTGCTTCGATAGGACGGGAGCGCGAAGAGCACGCCGCCCGTGACGGCGGCCCAGACGACCAGCCAACCGGCCGCGCGCCGTCGCGCCGGCCCCGGCGTCTTGAAGCCGGGCAGAACCAGGGTGAAGAACGCCACGGCTGAAAGGACCAGGGGGGCCAACTCGCGCGAGAGCACGGCGATCACCGCCAGCGCCGCGGCTGCAATCGCGTAGCGCGGACGCCGCTCTTCGAGCCACTTCAACGCGGCCCAGACGCATGCGAGCACCGCCACGTACTCGGTGAGGGTCGTGTACCAGGACTTCCAGCTCGAGATCACCAGATAGACGTCGTTCAGCCCGATGAGTGCCGCGGCGGCGAATCCGGCGATGCGTCCGCCGAGCCGGCATCCGACGGCGTAAACCGCGCAGACCCCCGCCAGCCACATGAGGATGAACATGAGCTGATGGCCTTCGAAGTCGAATCCCCACAGGCGGTAATTCAGGGTCCAGACGAGTTCGGGGATCGGCCGGTAGTAATCGCCGAACATCGGTTGCACGAACGCGTTCCACGGCTGGTGCGCGTCCGCCGCCGCGCGCTGCACCCAGGCGAGGTCATCGTTGACGACGAACACACCCATCGTGGAGAGCGCGTGCAGCGCCAGGAGAACCAGGAGCGCGAGGAACGCCACGTGCCATCGAGCGGCCCATTGAATCAGGTGATTGGGAGATTGGGTAATCAGGAGATTAGGTGATTGAACGCCGCATTTTTCCCAATCACCCAATTTCCCAATCTCCCAATCTCCCAATCACCGAATTCAGTTATACAGCCTGTGGACGTACGCGAGGACGCGCCTCTGGTCGAGTTGGCGGTCGAGCGGGAGCAAGGCGTAGCGGCCCTCGAAGTCTTTGGAATCGAGAATGATGTGCCGGTCGTTCGGCACGCGCATGCCGTCGGCGCAGGCCGTATGGCCGACGAGCAGCACTTCCGCCTGCATGCGCTGGGCGAAGGCCTCCGCGGCCTGGGGGCTGTAGTCCCGGTCCCAGAGCAGCGCAAAGACCGGTCCGTCGCGGCGGAAGGCGTCGGCGGCGGTCGCAGTCCGCAGGTAATCGAGCGTCAGGCCGTCCGTGTGATCAAGGTCCGGCGTCGAATGGCTCACGAACAGCCCGTTCGACGTGCGCACGGCCAGCGGACTGGAAGTCCAGAACTCGCGATAGGCGTCCTTGACCTGTTCCCAGCCTTCGCCGTACGCGGCGCGCAGCCCTTCGTCGAAGGCCTGGTTGAGCTCGCGCCCGCGCTTGCCGATCTCGAGCCCCAGGCATTCCGCGAATTCGTGGTTGCCGAGGAGAATGTGCACCTGTTTCGGGTACGCGCATTTCAGTTGCGCGGCGATTTCAACGAGCCGGTAGGAGCGACAGATGTCGTCCACGGCTTGCAGCTCATGGACGAGTTCCTGCAGGACCAAGTGCCGGCGGGGACAGCGGCCGAGGTCGGCGATCTGGACGATGCGCTGCAGATTGCCGGCGTTTCCGTGAATGTCGCCGGTGACGAGCAACTCGCCTTTGAAGGGCAGTTCGACCAGAAACCTCGACTGAAACGGATCAGTCCGGGTAGCCTCAGTCGCCGCCCTGATGAGCGGGATTGTGTGATCGGCCGCGTTCTTCGTCGGAGTCATCCATCCCACAGGAGAAAGGATCGGCGTCGGCGCGGACGGTCGCGTCAAGGCGTCTGACCCGAATCGGAGTCGGACCATGACGCCGTCAGCGGCAGGTGCGGCTGGTCCGGCACGGGATCCTTGTAGTCGCCGGCGCAACCGGCGAGCGAGACGACAAACGCCAGAAGCGCGCACACGGCAATCGAACTGACCCATCGCTTGGACATGGCTATTTTGCCTGTTCGGGTTCGGGAAGCAACGGCGGTCCGGCCGTCGCGTTGAGGTCCAGCGACGCCGCCGTCTCGACCGCGTCGGCCGGATTGACCGGTTTGCCGTCCAGTTGCGCAAATCCGGACGACGTGACGGCTTGATCTTTCGTGCGCTCACGGGCGGCGGCCAGGAGAGCGGCCGGCAGCTGCTGCTTCGGGTCGGCGGGGTTCTGATTGGCCTGTTCCAGCGCGGTCCAAAGCGCGGCGGAGTCCAGCGCGAAGCGCACCTCGACAATTCCCTTGGGCCAGTACAGCTTCCGGTCGGCCGGCATCTTTGCGAGGAACTTCTCGACCGCCTCCTTCGCGAGCGGGTTCTCGGCCATCAGCGCGCCGAGGGTGAGGTCATCGCCGATCTTCAGTTTCTCGACATCGGCCTTCACCCCGGCCAGGCCGTCCAGGTAAGCCGCATGCTCGGTCTGGATCCGCTTGCGCGCCGAAATGGGCTCCCCCGACGCGTCTTTGTTCCAGCCCGGCACGCCTTCCGACACGATCGCGTCGCTCCGCGGCGGCAGCGCGACCGTTTTGACCGCGCCGGCTTCGAGTCCCTTGCCGCCGACGCCGTCGAACGTCTGCTTCGCGAATTCGCCGCCTTCCTTTTTGTAGTTCTGTTCGAGAATCCGCTTGAGGTCCGCGCGCAACGCGTCGCCGCTCAGCGCCACACGGACCTCGCACTCACCATCGCCGTAGACGCGCGGCGGGCGGAACTCCACGACGCCCTGCAAAAGGCCGCGGACCAGATCCGTCTTCGGCAGGTCCGTGCTCTCGATGAAGTCCTTCACCGTCTTTTTCTCGCCGATTTTGAGGGCGAACAGTTCGTCCTGGAGGTTCTGAAGCGCCTTCATGCGCGCCTCGTTCTGCGCCTCGACGCAGCCCTGTTCGACCGTGACGGCGGCGCAGAGTGCGCTGCAGGCCGTTACGAGCGCCGCCGCGACGCCGACCATCGCCCATTGCGTTCGATTCATGCCTTCACCTTGTCTTGCAGCCATGGAGACCGAAGGAAAACAGACCGTGAGTTTATCCGCCGCGCAGCCGCCTGTCAAGAATGCACACGAACGGCAGCGGATGAGCAGGTGACGAGGCGGGCAGGCGGCCGGCCATTTCCGTGCTCTCCTGGTCGAATCTCACCTGCTCTGCGGCGCGACCCCGCGCACGTTGACAAACCCGCGCACGGTTGAAAAGATAGCTTGGGTCCGCAATCGGAGTGACCGGCGCAGCGGATCGGGTGATGTCCATGGATGCAGATTCCCGCTTGACCCGCGCGGAGGTGAAAGCCGCCGACGCGGCGACGATTGCGGCCGCGTCCCGCGAACTGAGCGGCGCCAGCGGGAAAAATTGGCTCGCCCGGCTTCTGCCTTTCCTGGGGCCGGCCTTCATCGCCAGCATCGCCTACGTGGATCCAGGCAACTACGCCACGAACATTCAGGCCGGCTCGCGGTACGGATACCTGCTGCTCTGGGTGGTGGTCGTCAGCAACCTGATGGCCATGCTCGTCCAGAGCCTCTCGGCCAAGCTGGGCATCGCCACGGGAAAGAACCTCGCTGAACACTGCCGCGACCGGTTCCATCCGGCCACGGTCTGGACGATGTGGGTGTTGATGGAGATCGTCGCCATGGCCACGGACCTGGCGGAGTTCGTGGGCGCGGCGGTCGGCTTCAATCTGCTGCTCGGGATTCCGCTCTGGCTGGCGGGCATCCTGACGGGCATCGCGACGCTTGCCATCCTCGGCCTGGAACGCTACGGTTTCCGGCCGCTCGAAGCGGTCATCACCTCCTTCGTCGGCGTCATCGCCGTCAGCTACCTGATCGAGACGGTGCTGGCGCGGCCGGACTGGGGCCAGATCGCCCTCGGCGCTGCGCTGCCGCGGTTCGGCGGCGCCGACGGCGTGTTGCTGGCCACCGGCATCCTCGGCGCGACCGTGATGCCGCACGTGATCTTCCTGCATTCGGCGCTCACGCAGCGGCGCATCGTCGTTCGCGAGCCGGCCCGAATGCGCGCACTGTTTCGGTTCGAACTTTGGGACGTCGCCGTGGCGATGGGCATCGCCGGGCTCGTCAACGCGGCGATGCTCATCATGGCCGCCGCAACGTTTCACATTCACGCGCACAACGACGTGGCGACCATCGAAGAAGCGCACCGCACGCTGGCGCCGCTGCTCGGGTCCGCCGCGAGTGTGGTCTTCGCCATCTCGCTCGTCGCGTCGGGCCTTTCCTCCGCGTCCGTCGGCACCATGGCCGGCCAGGTCATCATGCAGGGTTTTCTGCGCCGCGGCATTCCCGTCTGGGTGCGCCGCCTGGTGACGATGCTGCCGTCGCTGGTCGTCATCGTGCTCGGCCTGGACCCGACGCGGACGCTGGTCATCAGCCAGGTCGTCCTCAGCTTCGGGCTGCCCTTCGCCGTGGTGCCGCTGGTTCTCTTCACGCGACGCGCCGACCTGATGGGAGTGCTGGTCAATCGCCGCGCGACGACGTGTGTCGCCGCGCTGGTGGCCTTCCTGATCGTGGCGCTGAACCTGTACCTGATTTATGGCGCATTGTTTACGGGGTGAGGTCATGTTCCGAAATCTGCTCGTTCCGCTGGACGGTTCGCGGATGGCGGAATCCGCTCTGGCGGCGGCCGCGTACCTGGCGCCGAAGCTGCGCGCGCGCGTCACGCTGATCCACTGCATCGAGCGCGCGGCGCCGGAGACGGTCCACGGCCAGCGTCACCTGCGCGAGCCAGAGGAAGCGCGCGCGTACCTGGAGGAAGCCGCCGGTCGCGCGTTCCCATCCGACGCGGAGATCGCCTGCCACACGCACGCGCCCGAAATCGCCGACGTGGCGCCGAGTATCCTCGAACACGCGAAGGAAATGCCCTCGACATTAATTGTGATGTGCACCCACGGGCGCAGCGGACTGGGGAATCTGTTGTTCGGCAGCATCGCCCAGCGAATCGTCGGCAGCGGCACAACGCCGGTCCTGCTCGTTCCGCCCTCCTTCGCCACGGCTTCGGAGGGTAAGCCCGCCACACAGACGGCGGCCAAGCCCGACAACGGGAAGCGCAAATTCGCCTGCCGGCGCCTGCTGGTGCCGCTCGACGGCGATGCGGCGCACGAGCAGGTGCTGCCGGTGGCGGGCGAACTCGCCGCGGCCTGCCGGAGCGAGATTCACCTCGTCTTCGTCGTCGCCACGCGCGGCAGCCTGCCCGGCAGCGACGCCGCCGTCGGCCTGTTCCTTCCGCGCGCCACGCGCGCGGTGCTGGAGATCGCGCGCCAGGAAGCCGAGGCGTACCTGAGCCGTCACGTCCAGTGCCAGCAAGCCGCCGGGCACACCGTCACCAGCGAGGTCTGCCGCGGCGACGCACCCAGAGCCATCGGCCGTGCCGCGCAGCGCAGCCGCGCCGACCTCATCGTCATGGCCACGCATCGGAAGGAAGCGATGGAGGCCTTCTGGTCCGGCAGCGTCGCCCCGCGAGTCGCCAGTTACGCCCGGCGCCCCCTGCTGCTCGTGCCGATCGCGGAGTAAATGAACCGGCGCTGAAGCCAATCGCCAACCCAGAGCAGTACCGCGATCCTTAAGATAAACCGGGACACACGACTTATCTTGAAATTGAAGAGGAGATAAGCCGTATGTCCCCAGAAATATCAAGAACCAGTCTTCGGGGCCTCCGCCTAAGCGGGCGCCGGCAGTCTAATCAGCGATACGCCCGATCATGGCGGGACCGCACCCTTTACTCGTCCAGTTGCTTGGGGTAGCCCTTGACGTTCTCGTACGAAACATACTCCCCTTTCGGGGTGAAGGTGAACACCTGGTTCATAGTGGACTTGTCCTTGCCCCAGATGGTTGCCTCGTACATGTAGCGGATGGCCACGTTGCCGTTCTCTTTCACCTCCCGCTGACCCCACTCAATCGTCTTGCGCGATGTGACATCGATGAAGTTCTCGCTGAAAAATTTCTCCACCAGTTTCTTGAGCCCCTCCTGCGTGCCGGTGTCCACCGGCTCCGGGAGATACTTCTGCGGATACCCTTCAGCCTTCTGCACGCTGACGAAGTTGCCCTTGGAGTCGAAAGTGAAGATGTCTTCAATGATCATCTTCTCCCGGTCCCAGATCGTAGCGAGATATTTGTAATGGATCGTAAGATCGCCATTCTCGTCCTTCGTCACGTCGCTCCATTCCAGCGTCTTGCGCGCCGTGACGTCTCTGTAGTTGTGCATGAAGAAGTCTTCCACCCGGCCCATGAGTTCAGCCTTTGCGGCGTTAACCGCCGGCATCTTCGGGCCTCCGCCTTCGTTTGCTCCTGCGGTCTCGCGCGCGGCCTGTGCACCCAAGATGATGTTGGGAGCAGCAACTGCCTTCCCTTCCTCGGCTGCGATGCTGCAGTCCGGCTCCTCAGTCAAAGGCGATTGTTCATCCAGACGCGCGTAAATGCGCAGCCGACCATAGCTTGGACTGTAGCCGTTGGGGCCGTTCTTTCGACGGAAGAAATCGGCGATGGACGGTTTCCCGGGCAGACCCTTCATCTCCCAATTCCCATTCGCGTCGGTCACAGCGCGTCCGACTCTACCGAAGGGATAGAGGAAAGCATCAACTGTGCAACTGGAAATCGCTTTTCCCTTCGGGTCGACCACTTTGCCTGTCACTGTCCCGCCGGGTTTCAAAACCACGTCGCCCAGGTCTTCCTTCTGGAGAATGTCCCACTGGACCAGCGTCCCGTACCCAGGCTTGATGATCGCAAGCCTGGGATCTGGGCCCATGTCCTTGGGCTTCTCCCGGTTCATCCAAATTTCGAATAAGCCTTTTTCGTCGGAGGTCGCGCTGCCCCAGGCACCCCAGTCGTCCCAACCGCCGCTCTGATCGTCCCCGACGGCAATGCGCGCATCGGCAACGGGTTGATGCCGGTCGTCAACAATTCGACCGGTGAGTTTTCGGCCCGGACCCAGCGCCACGTCAATGCCAGTGAAGGCGAGCTTCGCGGGCGTGACGGCGCCTTTGACGAATACCGGACGGATGCCATAGCCCGCAGCGCGAACCGTGAGAGCAGCGATATCCTGTCCCTTGTATTTGCCCGAAGTCGTCAACGGAGAAACCAGCGTCAGTTTGTAGCGACCTTCGCCATCGGTCTTGACCTGCTGCTGGGCGGAACGTTCGGCGCGGTCCGGCCTGAAGTCAACCAGACAAACCCATCCCCCGACATCCGCGCCTGGAACGGGTTTCCCGGTCACGGCGTCGGTGACTTTTCCTTCTATGGTCACAGTGTAAGTCGAAGTGGCCGTCGCTGGTGCGGCCGCATAAACCAACCGCACCCCCGCGAACGAGCCGAGGGCGATCGTTCCGAGTGCAATGCACAGAAACAGCCAGCCGCGCCCGACCGGCTTGGACCTCACACCACGTTCCAGCAAACGCAGACGACCGATGACTTGCGAGGAGCGGGCCATGGGGATCCCTCCTACACTGGGAACGGGTTTAACGATGTCCAGCGCCACGCGCGCCAGGCTGGATGAGTACAGTGCGGTATTCCCGACGTAATCCGCCGCAACCGCGTCGCAGACTTCCTCGCACGCCGTACTGTGGGCTGCGCACATCCGCCACGCCAGCGGGTGAAACCAAAGGACGGCAGAGACGAACCGCGCGAGCAGCATCCAATAGAGGTCGTGCGCGCGCACATGCGCAACCTCGTGCGCCAGAATGCCCGCGAGATCATTCTCATATTCCGGCCTGCCCATTCGCTCGGGAAGAATAATGACAGGCCTCCGCATGCCGGTCAGGAATGGGGAAGCGATACCGGGGGAAAATCGAAGGAGAACGCGCTCCCTGCATCTCAATTCGCGAGCCATTCGATCCAGAAGAGACTGGGACTGCGGCCCCGCTGGTAATGAAGCCGTTCGCGTGCGTCGAATTCGAACGATGAGGAAGCCGGAGCGCAGCAGCAGAATGACTGTCCCCAAACACCAGCACGCCAAAACCAGTTCCTGCGTCCGTTCTCCGGTCCATGTGGAGAGGGAGCGGGGCTTCACAGAGTGGAGATCAGCACCACTTTCTGCGGCCGGCGCTGGAGCAGTTCGGGAATCAACGGCCGCAATTGCGGGTGCCTGCGCCGGACCGGTCGCCGGTTTGGACTCCGCCGCGAGCGCAGGAACAGCGCGAGGCTGAACAGGACGATTGATGCGGATTTGCCATTGCCCCAGCGAATACACCGCCGGCCCCAAGAGCAGTCCCACCATCAATCCGCGCCAGAGCAAGAGCCGCCAGCGCGCATTGCCGCGGCAAACCGTCAGGATGCCATGCACCAACCAGACTGCCGCGAGTAAGACGCTGATTCTCAACAAGAGAGAGGCCGTCGGCGAAAGGTTGACCAGCACGTCCATGACCTGGTTCATAGCGGCGCACCCTCCATCAACCCGAAATCCCACCGGCATAGCCATTGGGGACGCGGTTCTTTACATTTCAGGGCGCCACGTCCGGGCGGATTCATTTCTGTCCCGGCCGTCCAAGCTCAGATCGCTTTCGGGCATATCGCTGCAATTCGCGGATTTGGGCGGCATCCAACTTCTCGGCCTTGATGAGTTGAGCAATCAGGTCAGCAGTCGAGCCGCCGCAGAAAACCTCCGCCATGCGAGATACCATCCTCTTCAGGGTGCCCGCGCGGGACGCGGACGCCCTGTAGTAATACGCCTTACTGATCTTTCGTCGAGTCACGTGCCCCTTCGCCAGAAGAATACGCAACTGGAAACGCAGTGCGGCGTTCTTGATGGGCCGGCCATACCGCTCCTGAATCTCCGAAGGTTTCTGTTCCCCGTGCTGCCAAAGAACCCTCATCATTTCCAACTCGGTAGACGTCATCAGTGGCATCGCGATAAGCTCCAAAAGCGCCTGCTGAACGAGTTCATCCGGATGTTCACACATGTAGATACTACTACATGTGACAGGCCTTGTCAAGGGCCATCTGTAGAAAATTCTACAGTTTTTCAACTTGGAGTATTCCGGGCGCACGCGGGCACATTCGCTCATAAACCCGGCACTGCCGGCTTCCCCCTTCCTGCGCCGACGGCCGCCTTTTCCCGGCCGCCTGTAAAACCCAGGCTTGCCGAAAAAAGCGCGCTCGAACCGCTCCAATCTCTCAATGACCCAATCTCCCGGGCGCAGCCATATCGCTTTGAAACTTACAGTTGACGGTCAGCAGGCGCAGGTCGAGCCTTGACATATCTCCAGAGCCTTCATAGACTCCACCGTAACATCATTTTCAGAGGACGAGATGCGCGGTTTGCCTGACCGGACCAATTCCGACTTGCGCCCCGCAATCTCATCCGAGATGTTCTGGCTGCCGGTGATTCTTATCCTCGCCGCCGCGCTTCGGCTCTGGGAGGTCGGCGCGAAGTCGCTCTGGCTCGACGAGATCATGACGGTCCAGAAGGCCTCGATGTCGTTCTCGGACATGATGGGCCAGATTCAACAGCATGACGCTCATCCGCCGCTGTTCCAGGTCGTGGAATGGCTCTGGCTGCGCCTCGGCAAGGGGGACGCGTACGCGCGGGCACCGTCGGTGCTGTCGGGCGTGGCGTGCGTCTGGCTCTGTTTCCTCATCGCGCGGCGGCTGTTCGGCCGAAGGGCGGCGCTGGCGGCGGCGGTCATGGCGGCGCTTTCATACTTCGGCATCTTCTACTCGCAGGAAGCGCGGCTGCATTCGTTCATGACCGCCCTGTTCCTCGGCCAGGTCTGCCTGCTGCTGGCCATTCTCGAACGCCGCGGGAAGGCCGGCTGGGGACTCTGGCTCGCGTACGGAGTGGCCGGGCTGGCGAGCCTCTACACTTACGCGCTCTGCGCGCTGACGGTCGGCGCGCTGGGGTTGCTGTATCTGTGGCTGACGTGGCGGCGACACCGGCAATTCGGGCAATGGCTGGCGGTGCACGCGGCGATCGCGTTGCTCTTTCTGCCCTGGGCGCCGACGCTGCGGGCGCGCACGGCGGACCTCGAAGCGAGTGTGCGGGAGCATCACGACGAGATCGGGAGACCGACCGCCTCGGAGGTCGCCGGCGGAATCGCTGACTGGGCCGCAGGCCCCTGGGCCAAGAGCGATATGCGGTCCGAGCGCGGCGTCCTTCCTCCCTCGACCTTCGGCCAGGTGCTCGGCTGGTTGTTGATACCTGTCGCGGCGATCGCCGCGTTTCACCGAAGGTCGAAACGGCCGGCGAAGATCCTGGGCATCCTCTTTTTCGTCCCGCTGCTCCTGTACCTGATCCTGCCCATGCCGAGGGTGCATCTGTACGAGGCGAAGCACCTGATGTTCGCGCAGCCAATCCTGCTCGTCGCGCTCTCCGGCGCGCGTTTCTCGTTCCGGGCGCTGGGCAAGGAAAGGCGCAGCTTCGTCCTTCTCGCCGTCGTGCTCGGATTCGTGGCGCTGAACGCGATCGGGCTGCGCGATTACTTCCGGCCAGGCTTCGAGAAAGAGAACTGGCGCCGGCTGGCGAGCGACGTCAGCGAGCGCGCGGGCGCGAACGACCTGATCCTGTTCAACCCCGGCTATATCGGCTACGCATTCGACTACTACGCGCGGCTGCCGGCTGATCTAGCGCCCATCACCCGGGCGGGCGCGGAATCGCTGCTGAAACCGGGCGTCCGCATCGAGGGGAATCACCCGCGCATCTGGCTGATCGAGGACTGGAGCGCCGTCTCGCGGCCGTTTCCGCAGGTGGTCGAAAACCTGGCCGCGCAGGGCTGGTACGCGAGAGCATCGAAACTCATGAATGGCTCGCTGGGAGAACTCCGATGGACGCTGCTCCTGCCGAAAGGGCGGCAGTGAAAGAAGGCCTCCGCCCGTGAGCAAGCCGCGCAACGCAACTCAAGCCGGACCCGGCGCGTTGACCGCGCAGGCCAACCAATTCCTCGACTACCTCGCCTCCGAGTGCGGCTTGTCGCAGAACACCATCCAGGCGTATCGGCACGACCTGACCGCGTTCGCGCTCTATCTCGACGAGAACCGGTGCGCGGACTTTCAGTCCGTCACCGCCGACACCGTCCTCGCGCACATGGTCCGGCTGAAAGAAAAAGGGCTTCACGCCAACTCCGTCGCGCGCGCGCTGGTGACGATCCGCATGCTCTTCCGGTTCCTCTGGGCGGAAGGAAAGGTCCCGGAGAATGCGACTTCGCTGCTCGAATCGCCGAAGCTGGCCAAGCATCTGCCCGAGGTGATGACCGAGCGCGAGGTCACCGCCCTGCTCGCCGCTCCCGATCCGGGACGGATCAGCGGCCTGCGCGACCGCGCGATCCTGGAACTCCTCTACGCCACCGGCGCGCGGGTCAGCGAGGTCAGCCGCATGACGCTCGGCTCTCTCCACCTGGACCTCGGCTACGTGCGCTGCCTGGGCAAAGGATCGAAGGAGCGGATCGTTCCGGTCGGCGATCACGCCGCCGCCGCGATCAGGGAATACCTCGCGAGCGCGAGGCCGATGCTGCTGCGCGGGCGAAACGTCGAGTGGCTGTTCCCCGGCGCGCGTTCCGGCCCGCTGACGCGCAAGGCGATCTGGCAGATCCTCAAGAAGACCGCCCTGAAGGCCGGCATCGGCCGCCGCATCTCGCCGCACACCCTGCGGCACTCCTTCGCCACCCACCTGCTCGAACACGGCGCCGACCTGCGCGCCATACAGGAGATGCTCGGCCACGCCGATATCGCCACGACGCAGTTGTACACGCACATGGACCGCTCGCGCCTCAAGGCCGTCCATCGCAAGTTCCATCCCCGCGCGTGAACGGACGCGAGACCGCGCCGGCTCGGCCAATAGCGATTTGAACCGGCTGACATTGAATGCTATAATGACCGACTGTCGTCTTCGAGAAATAAATCGGGGCGTGGCTCAGCTTGGATAGAGCGCCTGGTTCGGGACCAGGAGGTCGGCAGTTCAAATCTGCCCGCCCCGACCAACGACTCCTAATGTTCCTTCTGCCCAATCAGCGGAGGGAGCATTGGGAGTTTTCGTTTCGGCCAGTGCCGCTGCCGCGCGTTTCGTTCCCGCGAACATCCTTCTGGCCCTGCCGTTGTCCCCTTCGTCCTTGTCCGCTTCGCTTCGCACAAGCCCCTCTGCGTCCACCTTTCCGTTGACTCCAAGCTCCAGTCTCCCGCCCACAGGAACGGTCTTCCGTCGGCCTTCCTTCGTTCGCTCAAAGTCAACCGTCAGACGCGCGCCCAACGCCTCGAACGTTCTCCGCAGGAGATTGTCGGGAACCCTGCCCAGGAAGAGATGGAGTCTTTTCAAGACGCTGAGGCAGGCTTTCACTTGCGATTCGGAGTCGCCCGCCAGATTTCCAGCGCGGGACTTGAGGTTCTCCAACTTCTCTGATACGGCCCGGTATTCTTTCATCAGGTCGTCATAGGCGCGCTCTGCATCGCGCCGGGTTTCCTCCCGCTCTGCCTCCAGTTTGTCCCGGTATGCCTGTTGGCGTTGTCGCTCCACGCTCGCCAGTTTTGCTTCAAGGTCGCGGATATCTTTGTCCACGGCTGTCCGCGAACCCTTGTCATGCTTCAGCCAGCGCCGAATGACCTTCCGCAGGGCGTCCTTCTGGCCGTCAGCAGACAAGCTCTCTCTGACCGCATTGACAACGAACGCCACGACTCGGTCGCGCTCAATCCAGTTGTGGGCGCACTTCTTTGCATTCGTGTTCAGGTATGTGGAACAACTGAAGACTCTTACCCCGTCGTGTCGCGTCCCCTGCATCGGCTGACCGCACATGCCGCAGACAACTCGAAGAGGGTACTTGTTGGGGTCGCTACAGCGCGGCACTCCGCGCCGTCCCTGCCCCTTGCTCCCCCGGTCGCGTAGCTTCCGGTAGTTGGCTTGCCAGATATCCTCCGACACAATCGGCTTATACGGAATAGGCGACGAGACGAGTACCCAGTCCTCCTTCTCACGCTTCGACAGCTTGCGCGCCAGCCCATTTCCCCCGTCCGGCTCCGTCTCAGCGGGCGTCAGCTTGCGCGCCCTTTCAGCCTTTGTCCGGTCATACCGATAAACTGCACCTTCGCCATGCCGCGCCCACGGAACCTTGCCTATGTAAAGTGGCTGCTCAAGCACTTCTCGTACCGAGCTTATTGTCCACTTGCCACTTACCGGCCGGCCGTTCCGTTTGCGTCCAGCGTCCGGCGACGGAATTCCATCAGCATTCAACCTGGCCGCAATCGCCTGAAGCCCACCAAGCCCGTCGTGGTACTCCAGCGCGATTCGTCGGACTACGCGAAGTTTTCGCCTGTCTTCCGGGGCGTCGCCCGGCAGAATGAGGACTTTGCACCCCTCTTTCCCTGTGGTTTCCTTGTCTTCAAGACGACGCTTCACTTGCCGGGTCTCTACGTCCACAAGGAATCGCCCAAACCCGTATGGAGCGCGCCTGCCGGTGGAATACCCACTCTCCGCGTTGGCCGCTGCCGCCCGGAGTACCTTCTGCGCCAGGTCAGGGCGAAATCTCCCGGCTTCGGAGTATTCAATGAGCATCTGGATGTCGTCCCCCATGCTGTTCTGGCGGTCAGCTATTGGAGGGAATTGTCCGGTCGAAGTAACGACTGTTTTTTCGGCACAGCGGATGCTCTTTTCCAGTTCCACCGCATGCAACGCCTCTTCCGGGCGGGCAAACCGGTCACGCTTCCAGAAGAATACATGTGTAATCACAGAGTCTTCCTTCGCCCGCCTAATGAAGGCGAGGAATCCCGGACGGTTCAAGTCGGCTCCCGTGATGGCGTCATCGAGGTACAAATCTCCAAGTACGTGTACCCCTTTCCTGATGGCTCGTGTCTCGTCCCCATGCTTCACCCGCAGTTCCACCTCGTCAGCATGAGCACGTTCTATCGCCCATGCCAATTGCTGTTTGAGAGATTTCTCCTGCTTCGAGCGCGACCGCCGAATGTAAACTATGCCTCGTCCGTTCATCGGTTCGTCTCCCCGCTCACTCCGCCTTCTTGTCGCGCAAGGGCAAGCAGCATTCGGCCCAACGGCCGCAGGCTGGCGTCAGGGATTCCGCCAACGACTTTCACCTTTCGCGTCCATGCTTCCCGCTGTCGGTACTCAGCGTACATCCGCTTCAATTCCGGCTTCCATACCTCTCTGAACTCGAACGGGTCAGGGACGAGTTCCCGAATCGCCAACTGGAATTCTGGCATGCCGCAGTCTGGCCTCAGATATTCCCGCGCACGAGAGAGCAAGCGTTGGTATGCTACGTCTTCAAGGAGCGCCATGCGCCGCATGTTCACCTTTTCCTCGTCCAGAAGTTTGCGTCGCTCCGTCGTTATCGGTTTCATTTGCCCACCCTTCGTTTTCGAGTCTTCCGCTCAAGGCATTTCCGCCACGCACCATCCTTTGCAATCAAGCCGGGCGCAGCCTCCGGGACCAGCCAAAGAATTTCCAGCAGCCTTCTCGCCGCACTGGATGGAGCCTTCCGGTCGTGCTCCCACAGATAAACAGCCACGCGGTTCACGCCGAGCACGTCCGCAAGGTCTGCCACTGACAGCTTTTTCTTGAATCCCGCCCGCTTTGCCAGCGTCACTCGAAGACGCTTTACTTCCTGCCCGGAGAACTCTCTCGGTTCTGGAAAACCCCATACGAGACGGCCTGAGCCGAGAGGGCGTCCGCGCGCGCGTTTCGTCTTCTTTGTCATCTCCGCTACGCTCCCATAATGAGAAGCCGTTTTCGCCCTCTTGTTGCCTTATTATACAGAATAGCCCCCGTTGGCGTCAAGGATATAACGTTTACCAGGGCTACAATATGTTTCGAGACAAATTGAGACATTTTTGGGCAGATTGGGCGAGAACGACAGGGGAAAGCCGCCATGGGACATTATGGGTATCGAATAGGACTATCGAACTGCGCACCCCGGTCAGACTATGCAGGCGGGCTGCTGGCCTCTCCTGGCTTCGTGAGCTTGCGAGGTGGCATGCGCTTGACGACTTTTTGACCCCGCTCTGCTTGCCGCTTCTGGAATGCCTCGTACTTCGCGGTCAGCACGAACACATATTCGCAGATGGCCTTTGCAAAATCGAGAATATCGCGCGCGTCTTCGCGCGTGGTCTGCGTTTCCGATGGATGGGCACCGATATTCCGTGCAACGTGAAGTGCCTGCCCCCACTCGTACAGCCGATTGTCAATAACCCCTTTTTCCTTCAGAGTGTGCAACCCCTTGCCGAGCATGTCCTTTTCGTTGCCATACTTCCGGCAGATACCTTCGAGAGCCTTTCCGCACATTACCGCACATGCTGAATATGCTTTGGCTTTCAAACACGCGCTCGCCTCCACAAGCGAATCACGGACTGGCGAGGGGATACTCCAGTCAAACCGCTCAGGAGGAGACGGCCACACCCTTGTGGCAGGAGACTCCCAGTCGTAATCATCTTCGCTCACCTGCATAAACTCGCTTACGCCTATGATTGCAGCCCCACAGATGGGACAGACAAGCAACATGGTCTTATAGGGCGCCCCACTCTTATCGTCCGATTCGTGCTCTCCGACAGCTTTTCCGTCAACAACCGCACTGCATTTTGGACATTCTACCAACATGATGTTTCTCCTACTCCCGGTCCAATTTCATTGCGCTTTCCCGCGAGGCTCCTCGGGAAGTCTCCGAGGCTCGTGGTCGAATGTCTCGGTACAAACGACAATTGCCGGAACACCAAATCCATCTCCTTCCGCAAGAGCAGGTCTGTCTCCGTCAGGAGTCAGCACGTCAGGGAAATCGTCGTCCGCGAGCGAATTCCCCGCCAGCGTGGTAAATACTCCCCCCTTCGCAAATACAAAACGTACAGCCTGCCCACGCTCGAAGCCTTGCACGCCAGTCTTCTCTCTAGTAAATGGCAGGGCCGCAGTAGCCGTAAGCAGGTCCCACATCACGCGCGACCAGCCATTGCTCGCCCTCGCATAAGCGCAGTCGCCGAATGCACGCCCCGATGCTCCGACCAAGACCCGCCACAATTCTTCGGCAAGTCCGGCGTGCGGAGATAGCTTCTTTGTAGGCATGCAGGCTCCCACAACCGCTGTCTTTCTGTTGGCGACAGGATGGATAAGCAAGTATTGTCCGCCAGTGTGAGCTTGTGGCGGCAATACTCTTCGTGTCTGTCCCGTCAAGCTGCCTGACTGCGTGTACGTGAATTCTGGCCATCTCTCATACAGATGCAACTGGTCTTCCTCGTCCTTCTTCACCATGTGCGGTGTTTCATCACACTTCTTAGCTTGGAGTAGCAGGGAAAAACGTCGTATAGGGTTGAGGGGCGATTTGTGAATGTGGATAAACAGCAAGTCGCCGAGTTCAACGCACTCTTTGCTCATGCCGTCGAAGTGGACCATAGGGGTTTGATGACAGTACACCGCCCCCACTTTCAGCGACACTCCGTATGGTCCCAGAATTGCACCCCACTTGAATCCGAGGGCCGGAGCAGTCAAGCTCACGATGTTCCATACGAAGTGGCGTTCTTCTGGCGGAATCCCCACATAACCCTGCTGCGGGAACGTTCGTCTTATTGCAGTTCGTATCGCACCTACTGCTGCCCGCGTCAACCTTCCGCGTTCCTTACATAGTATCGTATCGAGGTCCATTACTTCCTCCTCTCGCCCGGCGGCGGTTGCGGCATCCCAAGCCTCGGTTCCGTGAGTTCTCGAATACGCAAAACGACGGACGCATCGAGGCTAAGGCCGAAGCGGTCGCTAACATATCCCACGTAGGCGCGAGGCATGACTCACCCGTTCTGATAAATCAGCTTCAGCGCCCGATTTGCGAAGCCAAGAAGTTCTGCGTCAACAACCGCAGCAGTCTCACAACTCTGGTTTGTGTCATGCTGGAATTGACCCGCGTAAGCGTTGACCTCTGCCATCTCCGTTAGCATCGGCTTCAAGTATTCCAGCGGGTTCCCAGCCGGAGCTTGAGCAGCAAGCGCTATGATTTGCCCGAACATCAGCTTGTGGGGAATCCTTCCCGGAAACCGCCGGTGATAGTAGCCTTCAAGCATTGGACGTATCGCCTTTGCCACATCGCGCGGACTGACGATGGATTTTCCATCCACGTAGTCGGCGACTAGCTGATGGTTACGGAAGTAGTCTGACGAACATACGTCATCAATGTCGCACGGCGCAAAAGCAGAGTAGCCTTGATGGACACGCTTGATGGTCAGCACCTGGGGCTGAATTGGAGGCGTCCGGTCCCCTAGCTTGTCTCTGAACTCCCGAACGAAGTAAGCATCGTGAGACAGGACAAGCAACTGTTTGCAGTCGCCCACAAGGCTCGTGATGAGGTGAATACTTTGATGCCGGCGATTGCGGTCCAGGCTTGAAACTGGGTCGTCCAAGACGACCAACTTGCCTGAAAGGGCGGGGTCAGTTTTGAGACGCGCGTAGAAGAACGCGAATGCAAGAGTTCGCTTGTCGGCTTCGCTAAGAGTTGTGCCAAAGCTATGCTCCGAGGCGATATCTGAACGGCTGCCGAGTCGCACTGACCTGTTCCTCACGCGCAGGCCGTATTCGCTGCGCGGTTCTCCTCCGCCGAGATAAGTCGGTTTCAGTTCCTCAATCGAGAACTCCGCCCCTAGCCGAGTTAGGATGTCGTTGATGCCCACCTGGTATTGCCGAAGGGCTGTCTGCATCAACGTATCGAGTTGCTGGCGAGCGCTGGTCTTCTCTCCGTCGAGTCGCCTCCTTTCCGCTTCGGCCGCTTGGTACTCGCTCACAGCGGTCATTACGTCAGGCAGCAGTCTCTTTTGGGCCGCTTCAAGCTTTTGTATTTCAGCCTGAAGGGCTGCGATGTTCTCCGTTCCCAGATGCTTCTTGTAGTCCGCAATCTGCACCGCTATCGGTTTTACAGCGGCGTTGTAGGTTGTAATCACTTGATTGATTGCTGCAATAGCGGCAACGGCATTGTCAGCATCGGACTGAGAACCCAGCGACTCCAACGGGGCTTTCTCCTTTGAGCGGGCAAGCCACTCCAATTGTTCACGGACTTCTCCCAGTTTTGCACCGAGCGTTGAGCCGTCCAATACGGGAGCCGTGACGTTCAGTAGGTCTTTCCACGCCTCAATCCGCGCCGCATTGGTTGCAGCAGTAGATACCGCAGTCTCAATCTTGGCATCGGCAAGACCTTCCTCCACCTGCAATTCCAGTTCCGTGACGCTCCGCTTCAGGTCGCAGTAGGCTTTGTTGAAGTACGAGCTATATGCCTCAATCAAGCTGACCCCGCCAACAGCCTGACCACAGAAGGGGCAATCGGCTCCGCTCAAGAACTCCTGGCCGCGACTGACCCAGTCCTCGAAGTCTTCAGACAGGTGCTTGGCGAAGTGTGCCCTAACCATCGCCTCCGCCATTTTCACAACATCTTGAATCTGAGTCTTCAGCACAGCGAAAACCGCCGTCACATCGAATTGAACGGGGAGAATCTCTGACGGGTCTTTGCGTGCGGCCAAGGTTTGTGCGTTTTTCGCGGCTTCGATTCTCTTGCGGAGAGTGTCTATCTGCTGCTGGACATCAGGCACAGGCGACAGCGCAATGAATGTCGCAACGTTGTATGGCGGTGCGAAGCCGGCCAGTGTCCTGTCGGCTAGCGTTCGTTTCCGTGTCTGGCTTTCGATGTCCTGGCTGAGTTGGTCAATCCTTTGTTTCAATTGGACGGCTTGACTGCCCAGCGCGAACTCAAGTAAAGACTGACGTTGGTCAGCACGGACTTCAAACCCTGAATAGACGTTCTGTTCAACAAATTCAGCGTCAAAAATCACGATATCCGGTAATGTCGTAGTCCATCCGTTCTTCGTAAACTCAACATGGCTGCCCGTTCGGAGCAGAAGCTCGACCTCCGGGTCGCTTGCTGAGTCAATTGTCTTTCGCGCATGAAGGCGTCCGGCATCACCGAGTTTACAAGCGCGTAGAACAGCCGCAAGCGTCGTCTTGCCGCGTCCATTGTCAGCATAAATCGCGGTCACTTGGCCAAGGTCAACAGCCCCGTTTTGCGTGGCATTCTGCAACAAGCCCACGTTCTGAAGTTTGAGAATCTTGCGTATCATGGCTCAGCCCCCGACACTCAATTGCTCCATCATCCGGGATGACTGTGAAGAACTAAGGAACCTGTCTCCTGCGCGCTGCCTCAGCTATTGCTCCCGCCACTTCCCCGACACTCTTCACCAGCGCGTATTGCCAGTGCCCGTACTGGCCGTCCGCGTTCACGGCTTTGACCCAGCGTCGGGCTGCTTCATGCTTCAGTCCTTCCTTCGGGTCATAGCCCTTCGTTTCCAGAATCAGGTGTCGGGCCGCTGCGGCTTTCCCGTTCGGCTTCAGGCGGATGATGAAGTCTGGTATGTAGTCGTGCGGCTGGCCGTTGAAGATGTATGGAATCGCAAACCCCAAGCTGTCGTTTTTCACGAAGGCTTCCACGGCTGGGTGCGTGTCCACGGAGTAGGCCGCGCACTGCTCCCACTGCCGCGTGTCCATCACCGCGTAGTTCAAATGGCAATGCTCCACCGGGCGCACGTCCTTCGTCGTCCAGAAATCCACGTCGCCAGTCGAACCCGGCCCGCGATGCTGCTCATAGCGCGGAATCTCCGGCGCTTCCCCCGCGCTCGTATCCGGGTGAATCGCGTTGACAAGCCGTTCCGCCACTGCGCCGTAGTACGGCGACAGGAACACGTCAATTCCCTCTGCCGGCGGCACGGGTTTTATCTTCTCCCGCAGGAATCTGTCCACTATCCTGAGCACCTGGGGGAAGAAAACATGCGTCGGCAATTCACATGACGGGTTGGCCGTAAAGTCCCGCGTGATGTCTCGCGCCAGGTCGAAGACAAGCTCCTGATAACGCCGTCCTCGCCGATATGGACTCAGGTCTATGCGTTCCAGCTTGCCGGGTCCGAAGAGTGAAGGCCGGCCCTGATTATTGGCAACCATCGCTTTCATTTCGACTTCGGGCGGAATGTTCATCGGGTCCAGAACGAGCGTCGGGAGCGCGGCCCAGTCCACGGCAATCCGGTTCCGAATGGCCTGCGTGTAGCCCTCGACGCGCGGGTACTCTATCTTGTACTGCGCCTTCGCCGGCAGCGCGTGAACGTGTTTGCGCTCCCGCGTTTTCTTCTCGCCACCTTCGGGCTTCGCCTTGTACGGGATGACCTCGAACGGCACGCCGAGAATCTCCGCGACTTCCTCCGAGAGTTTCCCGTCCTCGTCGAAGTCCTGATAATTCGTCCGCCGAAGGCCGCGCCCGACAACCTGCTCGCAGAGCAATTGCGACATGAACGGGCGCAGGCCGATGATGTGCGTCACCGTCTGGCAGTCCCACCCTTCCGTCAACATGCCGACGCTCACGATGCAGGCGATGTCCCGGCCCGGTGGATGCAACGGACGCTTGAGCTTCCGAGCAAGCTCCTCGAAGTCCTGTGGGTAGATTGGACGGCCTTGCTGGTCAGCAGGCCATTCCCGCTTCCCTACGGTGTCGAGCGTCAGCCGCATCCAGCGCGTTTCGTCGGACTTCGCCCCTTCCGTGTCCGTCTCGTGGATGACCTTCGAGTCAATGCGAATCGTGTTGACCTGGCCGCCCTTGTTTCGGAAGCCCTCTACGTTCACGGGCGGAATGCCGGTCGGCGCGTTGTCGTCCGCCAGCCATTCGTAAACGACGTTCGCTATCTTGGTGTTCTTGCAGACTATGATGAAGACTGGCGGCCGGGCGTCGTCCTCGTTCTTGAGCCATTCCTTGCGAAGCTCTTCCCACTGACCGCCCAGAAGCGCCATCGCCGGGTGCGCGAGCTTCAGGATTGCTTCCGGTTTCGGGCTGCCTTTCTTCCCGCCGCGTTCTCGCGGAGTCAGTTTCTCAAGAATCCATTTCCACAGGTTGAAGTACGCCGAGCGCGCCGCACCCGTCGTGTCGCGCAGGGCAAGCTGAGGAATCTTTACCAGCCCCGCCTCGATTGCATCGGTTAGCCCGAAATCACTCACAACCCACGGGAACGGCTTGTTCGTCTGCTGGCCCACCCGCCCCAGAAAGTACGGTGTGGCGGACATGTCAACGCAGAAGTTGATGCCGCGCATCTTGTGAATGCGGTCGAGTCCTTCAATCCAGACCGTCGCTTCCTGGTAGAAAAAGTCGGCGTCCTCGTCTTCCTCCTCCTCGTCACCGTCCGTGTCCTGACGGATTCGGTAGGCGTGATGGGCTTCGTCGTTCATCACGAGGATGTTCTGCTTCCCGCCCACTTCCCGGCCAAGAATCCGGTTCATCCAATGTGCGTCGCTCTCGACATGCCGTGTGATTTCCACGTCCGCTTTCTCAACGTTACCGGCCTCGTCCCGGTACTCTTTGCGGACCGTCAGCTTCCCCATGAGAACTTGTGAGTCGAATTGCTCGCGCGTGAGATAGCGATAGCGGTGCGCCGTCGTCGTCTTCTCGCCGATGTGGATGGTCTCAATTTTCGTTTGCGGCTGGCCGACCTTGGACACCTTCGCAGAAACGCCGCCCGTCTGAACCTCCTGCAATGCGAAGACATGCCAGTTTGTGACCAGCACTTTCCCCTGCGTGAGTTGCGGCATGAGGTGCGGCGGAACAAGGTCGCGCGTCCGATAGATGCTGGCCTCTCCCTTCTCCGGGTCAAGCTCCTGAAGCCTGTTCCTGATGGTGATGTTCGGGCATACCACGAGCACGACATCGGAGAATCGGGCGTCAGAGCGGCCGTTGACCTTATTCAGGATGCTCCAAGCGCAGAGCATCCCCATCACCAAAGTTTTGCCTCCGCCCGTGGCCATTTTGCAGGCGTACCGGAGAAACGCCTTGAAGCCCTTCTCCTTCTGCGAGTCGTTCGGCTCGTCCAGCGGGACGTTGAGTCCCTGAAGGTAGTCCTGCCGCGCCTCGCGCAGGAAGATGACGATTTCCGCCGCCTCAACCTGCGCGAAAAACAGCGGCGTCTTCCGTCCATCGCGCCGCCACCATTCAATCAGTTCCCGCGTTACCCGCGTCGCGTTCGGATAGCCGTCTTTGCGCCAGTTCGCCAAGCGGGCGCGGATGAGGTTCACGAAGACCATCTCGTAGCCCGGCGCAAAGTCCTCTGAGAGCTTCAGGGTTCCGTCGCTCAAGTCCCACTGTTCGGGTGTGTCGCTCGGCGGATAAACCACGGATGGACGCCTTCCGGGGCGGCGGTCCGGCGACTCGCCCTCACGGATATACCAATACTCCTTCGGCTCCTCGAAGGGCGTATTCAGAATTGGGGTCGGGACCTCGAAGCTCACTTCTCCGCCTCCTTCAGGTCCTTCACGACGAGCAGTTCGTTCCCGCGGTCGTCAATGACTTTCACCGCAATCTTGCCGTGTTCTCCGGCCTCGAATGGCGTGCTCGTCGTTCCTGCCAGATGGTCCCACACGCTTTCTTCGTAGGTTCCCTTCAGCGCCTTCTTCAAGCTCTCCCATGCGCCGGTGCGCGGGAAGAACGCCTGGCACACGTGGAAGCACAGGCCGTTGTAGTCCGTGTCGAGGAACCACGCTGGGACATCATCCCCTTTGCGATGGTCGAGATTCATCGTAGTCGGGTCGAACACGTCCAGCCCCATCAGTTCCACCTGATAGCTCTTCCCGTTGCCCTTACCTTTGGCTGCTTTGTCGCCCTTTGCGGCAAAAACCCTGACTTCCGGCAGCCCGCACACGCTGAAGATTTCGCTTGAGCGCATATTCTTCAGCAGGTCCCCCATCATCAGGTCAGGCGTCGCCTGCACATACGTGGCCGGAATGCCTACCGCCTTTTCGCAATTGTCTACGAGTTCACGCGCGTTCGGCTGAATGGCGAAGCCGAGAACGAACAGGTGAGTGTAGTCCTTCGCGTGCGCCTCGCGCGCCGCTTCATAGACAAGACTCTCGCTCACCGCGCCGTTCTCCGGCCCGAAGACGAGCGCGACCGGCTTGTCGGAAAACGGCAGGCTATGTCCGGCGTCTTCTTTGGCAGTTTGTTTGATGTCCGCCAGCGACTTCACCGCGCCCACGTCAATGGGCGACACCATCGCCTCCGCCGATAGCGAGAGCGTCTTAGCCGGCGGTCGCACATTCCTGAGCGTGACCGTCCGTTTTCCGCCGAGCCGCAGAACCGGGCTCTTGCGGAGCACTTCCATCATCCGGTCAACGAAAGAGCCTCGTTCCTGAGCGTCCGCGCCGGAATCTTCCTTTCCGTCACCTTCCCAGTCCGCTGGCGTCGGAACAGTTGCCTCCAAGACGAACGGGCCGGTTACGCGCGTTACGCTTTCAATCTTCTCAGGCCGGTCAACAAGAACCTCCTGCTCAGGCTCCTCGTTGTTGGCAATGCTCTTGAGCGTAACGTGCGGAACGACGCCGCCAACTTCTTCACCCTTAGCGTTCTGCTTCTGTTTGTAGATGAATCCACCTGCCGGCCCGCGTTCTTCATCCTTCAATTCGTACCACGAGAACGTCGCCGTGAGGAGCCGCTGGCGGGCTAGAGCGAGCGGCACACGACTCACATCTATCGTAACCCAACGGCGTCCCCATTGTTCGGCAACAAAAGCGGATGTCCCACTCCCGCAAGTTGGGTCCAGAACCAAATCGCCAGGGTCAGTCGTCATCAGCAGACAGCGTTGAGCGACCTTCGTATTCGTTTCAACCACGTACTGCTTCTTCCGCGCGAAGCCGCTAATTGCCGTATCTTCCCATGCGGCGTCTATTGGGGACACGCGAAAATCGTCCAGATATCTCTTGAAACGGAGAGTTGCGCCGATTGCCATGAGCCGCCCAGCCTTAGCCAGTTCTTCCATTCCCGAAGGCGTGGTCTTCCAGTGGGAGTTCGCAGGAAGATTGAAGATTTTACTTTTCCATGCGAACGGAGTTGATGACTCGCCGCTGATTCCTTGCGACGTGATGTTGTCATGGACCAAGAGCCGCCACCCAGCGGGAATCAGCGATGGATTCTCAAGTTCTTCTTCGGTGAGTTCTCGCATCGTCTTGCCATCGGGCGATTCGACCCAACGATAGCGCCCGACTTCGTTAGGAGCAACTTTCTCCTGGTAAAGCTGGCGGTACTTCACATGCTCCTTGTCCTTAGCGTACCAGAGCAGATAATCACAGACAGAGGAAATGAGTTGTGTCGCTTGTCCCCCGGTTGTCCGAAACGCGATAACGGCACATGAATTCTCCGCTCCGAACACCTCATCCATGACTGCGCGGACGTGATGGAAGTTCTCGTCCGAAATCTGAACGAAAACGGAACCGCTGACATGAAGAAGTTCGCGGCAGAGCAGAAATCGGTCGCGCAAATAGCTCAGGTACGAATGCTCGCCCAACTCCCAAGTATCGCGGTACGCCTGCACCATTTCAGGCTCTCGCGTCATGTCGCCGTCCTCATTGTGTTTCACGTCACGCCTACGCACGAACGGTTGAAAGTTGCTCCCGAACTTCACGCCGTAAGGGGGGTCCATGTAAATCATCTGGACCTGTCCGCCCAGTCCTTCGTAGTGGAGCAGCGAGTTCATCACGACGAGCGAGTCACCGAGAATCATGCGGTTCACCCATTTGTCCCGATGCTCGTAAGCCTTCAAGACCTGCTCGCTGATGGAATGCTGCGGGTCGGCGAAGAGGCCCAACTGCGTCTCACGGCTCTTGCGATGACCTTTCAGCGTTTCGATGATGGCCTGCGTGCTCAACCGTTCGTGGACGAAGAGCGGCAGCGTCGGCACGTCGAAGGACAACCGCTCGGCTTTCCCCGCCCAGTTCAGGAATGGTTTCGACACAGCCTTGAGCTTCTTCGCAGCGGACTTCGCCTGCTCAAGGTTCTTCGCGTCCAGCACCTCGGCAATCAGCCGTTCCCCTTCCTCGCGCGCCGGGTTCTTCCCGTCCCACTCCAACGCCGGCGACAGGGAGGAATCGTACCGATAAGTGACGGGCGGCTTCTTCTTGCGGAACTGCGCCTGCGTTCCGACTTCCGGCCGCAGCGCTAGGTCAGATTCGGGATGCCGGTAGTCTTCGGCTTTCTTGGAGGACGGGGTTGCGGAGTTTTTCTTGCGCGCCACGCTGTTCTCCTCCATGTGGAGACGGGGTGCTGCTCGGCCAGGGATTGTACCAGCGGGGTCTGACATTCAGGACCGCCTTGCCCGCGCCATCCTGACCGCCCGGACAGTCTATACTATTCGCCCGGCGGTTTCCACAGGCGAACGGCCCAACTTCCGCACGTGGAATGACATTACCGGAATTGCTCCGGCCAGCGGGTGACGCATGCGCCGAGAACGGCCGGTCTTCTGGCATTCCGCCCTTGACCCCGCAGACACAGCATGGCATTATGACGCCAACGCCGGTAATCGGGCGAGTTCAAGCGGGAGGCATCACAAATGGACAATGTTCGGCGGGTCAACATCGCCATAGCCTCTCCGCGCGATGTTGCTGACGAGCGAGCCGCAGTGCTCCGGGTGTTCAATAGCTGGAACGGTGCCAACAGCCACGCTTTTTTACACCCCATCATGTGGGAAGCGCGTTCGGTAGCTGTTCCAGAACTGGGCGACCATCCTCAGCACATCCTCAACAAGAGCATCATAGACCCAAGCGACTTGCTCATCGGCATCCTCTGGTCGCGTCTTGGCACGCCGACGCCCACGGCCCGCTCAGGAACCGACGAGGAAATTCGGGAGTTCATTGCTCAGAAAGGCGCTGCGCGGGTAATGCTGTACTTCTGCAAGCGCCCGGTGCCGCACGACATAGATGCAGCAGAGCTTGCCCGCGTTCAGAGCTTCGAGAAGGAGATGAAGCTGCAAGGAATCGTTCACGAATATGAGACCGTTCAGCAGTTTGAAGGGGACCTGTATGTCCACTTGGACGTGAAGGTCAGGGACCTGCTCGCCGGGAAGCTCTCGCTGCCAATGCAGCCGAAAAAAGAACAACTGGACAAGCCGGGCGGCGCTCGCCAGCATGCTGACCCCCGCTTGCGCGCTCTGGTAGACTTTGGCACGACTCTGGAAGAGATTTCAGCCGGCTTCGCTGCGCGCATGAATGAGTTCGATGCGGTCGAGATGGGAAAGGACAAATACTTTGACCTGGGCGCGCACGTTTACACGTCGGTTGCTGAGTGTCTCGACCGCTACGTCGCTCAAGCCGGGGCACAAGTGACCGAGGCGAATCGGAGCACAGTGGAGAGGCTTTCGACACGCCTGAAGGAACTAGCCGGACGAGCTAACGCCTACCTGAAGAACGTGCCGCAGTTCTGGATTGATGGCCGGGAAATCAGCAACGCGCTTGCTGCCCATGTGGGTCACGTCCACCGAACGCTCGGCAAGTAACTGGCCAACAGTCGCCCTGAAGTGCAACAGACTGTTGAGCAGAGCAGGGGGAAGCAATTTTCTTCTTGACGTGTCAGAAGCGGCTACCCGATTTTGTGAGAGGCATCGGTGGCCCAACCGGTGCCAGAGATTCGGGAGCCTCATGGTCGAACTGCTGAATGTCCGCCTTCGCCGCTCGCCGTCACCTCTGCCGAGCCGCCTGAGTCCTTCCCGTGTGTCGTGATAATCAGTCGCCCCGACTCGACGATGACAGTCACACGCTCCCCGTAGCCGAACCCGGCCCGCTCAAGCCAGCGGCCGACGAGGCGCAACGAAGGATAGTACAGGTAGCCGCCGTGCGTCTTGCTCCGGGCCACACGGTCAATCGTGAACGTCCGCTCTTCGCACTCGGCCCCGCCCTCAGCCGCATCGCTCGATGTGCCTTCGTTCGTCGTCCTCATGTCAATACTCCTTTGGCAACATGATGACCCACTGTTCATCGTCGGCGGGAGCTACCCACAGGCGGCAGGACTGCGGCTTGAAATCCGTGAACTCGACCTCCTGCCGGATAGCCACATCGCCGCCGTCCCGCTCGCAAATGGCCGCGATGGTACTGGCCCCGGCGTTCGGCTTTTCAAAACGCCAGAACTGAATTTCTCGGAGCATGGCGTCCTTCCGACACTGCGGCTGATAGCTCCAAATTACATCGAGCATCCACCAACACTCGTTCTCGTCGCAGAACGCCCTGACTCCGCAGGTAACGAGCAGCCCCGGATGCAGTCGGCGGTATTCGTCCATCGTCACACCCTCCTTCAAAAGCCAGAGGCTCAGGTGGAGCGAATCCACCTGGGCCTCACTGTGGAAAACGGTCATCCGGCGCGTCAAACTCGTAGCTATCCGCTCAAGTCCGTTTGCAAGAGCGATGCCCTCGCATCCCCCTTCCTTTGTCTTCCCGGCACGCGCGGAAGCCCCTCATTCGCCAAAGTGCCCGTTTTCCCCAGTATTTTCACATAATCAGCCCGCGCTGTCAAGTCATATAACGTTATGGTACAATGCGTTACGACTTGACAAAGCGGGGCGGACTTTGCTATTCTGAATAAGGATTCCAGCGGGCAAATGTCTGGAAAATGCGATGTAACTCATTTAGGAGCAACGTGTTATGGACGAACAAACGCCAGAAAGCGCCGTTTTGCAGGCTCAAGTCGGCCCCGTGGCCCTGTCCAGAAGCCCCGCCACTCCCGGCACTGCCACAGAAGCCACAGGAACGCGCCCCCGGCCCGGCCTACAGCCTGCCGGGGATGCTGGCTTGCCAGTGCCCCAAGCCCCCGGAGCGGACTTGTCTCTGCCGTTCCCCCAAGACAGCCCCGCCGAGCGAACAGCCCGCGCAATCGCAGCTTGGCTTCGGAGCTTGGAGGCGCGGAGCATCCCGACGGCACAACGCTACGGGCGCGAGGTCCGGGAGTTCCTTCACTTCGCTGAACGCGCGCGTGGTCCCTTCCCCGATGGACTCCTACATATCAGCCCTGCGGAGTGCCTCGCGTTCGTCGCCCTGAAGGAGGTTACGTCGGAATCCTCTCGTGCCGTCCGCGCCGCTGTTTTACGCGCTCTCTTCGGGTGCCTCGTTCTCGAAGGACTCCGCGCCGAGAATCCGGCGGCAGAGATAAAGGTGCGACGGATTTCTGAGGCGAGGCATCACAAAGCAGTGCCCAAGTCAACCGTCCTTCGTGTCCTCGCCCATTTGCGCGAAAGCAAAAGGGTGAAGGACATCCGCGACTATGCGCTCCTCGTGACGATGCTCGCCACCGGGGCACGGCGGAGCGAAGTCGCGTCGTGGAAGGTGTCATCCATCGAGCGGACAGAGGACGGAACGGCCTATCTCAATTTCGCGGGCAAGGGACGAAAGGCAGCCCGGATGCTCCTGCGGGAAGGCGCTGTCAGGGCGCTCGACCGCTGGCTCGAAGTCGGGGGGCATAAGACAAATTCAGACGCGCCCCTCTTCTACAATCTCAGTCACCGGCCAGAACACAAGGGGCGACAATCGCTCAACCCCGAAGGGGTTTACTTCATAATCAAGAAGCATCTCGGCCGGTACTCGCCGCATGGATTGAGGGCGCGGGCAATTACCGACGTGTGGCAGAACTCGGATGGCAATTTACATTTCGCACAACTTTTCGGTCGGCATAGCAGCCCAGGCGTGACCGAAAAAGTGTACGTGCAGGCGCAGAAATTGGAACAGGCGATGCAGTACGCGCCGAATTACGAATGACGACAGGAGGCAAGACATGTCCCACATCTCAGAACTCTTCCGAACCAAGCCCCAATCTTCATTCCGCTCCAAACGGTGAAAGGCTTCACCTTGCCCATGCGCTGCTCCCGTCGTGGCTGGACATCTCCGACCGTCACAGACTGCTTGTACGTTCAGGCTGAAAAACTCGCGGCGGTGTCGGCCTTCACGCCAGACTACGAGTGACGACGACGGTTATGTTCTGTCCCGTGAGCGCCTGCTCGACATTCCCCGCCGCTACCCTTGGCGACGGCGCGGACTGAAGCTGGTCGGGTACTATTTGGACCTTGAATCGTACCAAGAAGCGAATCACAATCCGCGAACGCCTCAATTGTATCCACAGCGTAGTCCATTGACAAATATTCTTCTACTTCTTGCTCCAACTTCGACAGTGCTCTTTCGGTTGGCTCTAGGTCATTTGGACCGCCGCCTTCAGCTTCAGCAGACTGGACTTCCTTTTCAGTAAACGTGAATTGCATGTTGAAACTAAAGGAGACGTGAAAGGCGTAAAGTCTTTCCTCTTTTCCAGCGGCATGTTTTTGCGACTTCATAGTTCTCTCCTGACCTTATACTGGGAACAACAGTGCTACGGCGGCGGCACCGCGGACGAGAATAATTCTCCGCTTTCGTGACATGCCGGTGCCAACGTTTTCCACGGTGCCACCTCCATGTCGTGACTCAGAACGATTTGTCGGCTTTATTCCCCGATGCCCATTAGCGCTTGCTGGACCGCCGCGTCAAGCTCCCGGTGCATCTGAGGCATTGTCTTTCCTTTCATTCTTGACCTTGGAATTCCTTTCGTGGTACGTGATGACTGCGCCACCGACGAGAATGACCAGCCCGATGATGATTCCATCCCTGTGGGTCTGCATTCGCCCGATGTCGAGGTGCCTCTGTACCTGCCCCCCGCCTTGCTGGACTTGCTCTTCCATCCCCGGAATGTCCGCGAGGTCGCTGACCGTCGTGTCGTAGATGAGGAAGAAATACCCAGTCAATAGCACGCCAACGATGAGCAGAACCAGACCCAGTTTCTTCATGTTCACGTTTCGACCTCCTAAAAGGGAATTCCCAACAGACACTAGATGGGGACTGGGAAAATCGTCCGAATGCCGGGCCACCTCTGCCAGCTTCGTCTCCGTCTATTTCGGTCTCATTCACTGCCCTCCAATATATCCCGTTACCTAGTCCAAGCCCTGAAAACAAATCGGAAGCGCCACGCGCCTACAATCAAAGAGGACTATCGCCGCCTGAATTTCTCTGGGGCTACCTGGATACACTGGCCACGCTTCAGGAAGCCGACATCGAACCCCATTGCTTTAGACATGGCTCTGCGGTTGCCCCAGTACACCAGCGCACCAACTTCTTCGTCGCCGCTTTGAACTATGGACTTCCCATCAAAGCGAGGCTTACGCCCAATGAGAAGGCCGTACTCCATGGCACGACGTTCCTTCTGTGATACCAGCCCGTCCGACTCATGGAATGCCTGATGGACCAGCCAAAAATGGAATTTCATGGCGTCTCCTCTCAACAGTCTGTTGAACTATCTCGCAAAGGAAAGCCTGTTTTCTCGCCGGGGCTGAATCCACGACGGGTTACAGCCTCGTCTTTCCCTTGCGTTCCAAATCGAATAGACAGCGCATGCCATGATAGAAGCACTCTTTGCGAAACACCAACTCCCACTCTTCGAGAGTGGCCACGTCGGCGACCTTGCCAGTCTTTAGAACCTTGGCAACATCCTTCTGTCTCGCCCGGCGCGATAGTCTTTCACGGTATTCCCAGTTTGGCGGAATGCCAGGCTTGCCCCCGGCACGCTTGAGCAGCATGTATCCGCGCACGGGACTACCGCCAGCGTCATTGAACAGCGTCGGCTGTCGCGCCATTCTCGGACCTCCTATCCTGAAATAGTGACCTTCCTGGTCGCCTTGTCCTGAGACGCCACATAAAGTTTTGCCTCAAACCTATGCCCCTTGTCCCGGAAGATTTGCATGACGGTGTTCTTTGCCAATGCCGCCGTGTTGTAGTCGCCGCTCAGATGTCCGAGCATGACCGCCTTCGGCGCGAATCGGCTTCTCCGCGCAGCGTAGTGAAGAAGAGAACCCGCCTTTGCATTGCTGAAGTGGTTTCGTGAATTCGCATTGCGCCATCCCTTTTTGGCTTCCACCCGCTTGCGAAGCTCCGGGTCGTGATTGGCCTCGACGAAAATGAAATCGGCATCTGTGAAATATGCAACCTCTCCCCAAGTCAAATCGGTCGCCACAACTACCTTGCGCTTCTGTTTTCCCTGCCGACAGGTCACGGCGAAGCCGTAGTTTTTCGTGTCCCCGTGCGGCAGAGGGAAGGGTTGAATCTTGAACTCGCCCACTCGGAACGGCCTGTCCGAAAAGCATCGCAGACCGCCCCCGCCACCTTTCGACTGTATCGCCCGCCGGATAGTTTTATGGCAGCGAACAGGTACGCCATAATTTTCCATCACGCGGAGCGCCGCATAATTGATGTGGTCGCCGTGGGCGTGGGAGACGATGAGAGCATCAATGTCCGCAGGGTCAACGTGATGCCACAAAACGTCCTCGCACCACCATTGCGGCGACAGGCCGCAATCAAAAAGGAGTCGCGTTTTTCCGGTCCACAACGTGAGGCAGTTTCCGCCACTTCCTGACCGGAGCGATTTGAAATACAGTCCCACTGGTAGCCCTCCTTGATTTGTCATGCCCTTCTGACCTGAATTGCTCCCGTCGTCACGGCCAAAAAGAAAGGGAGCATCAACCGGACTGCTCCCTGCGCACAGGCCCATCACGGCCCCTACGAGAAAGCAGACACCGGCGATGCTCCCAGAAAACGGGAGCATCGGCCCGTGCTCGCTGCCTCTCGTAGATTCCGACTCATCGCCGGAAGTGATGGTTTGTGCGCAGAGACGGCGAAGCTCAGAACCGAGCTTCGTCAGATTATGTCGTTTTTCTTGAGGTCTTCCGCTGCCTCCTCCTGCAAAACAAACGCATGGACGACATCGTAACGTTCGCCTGGGGCCAAAGCAACAGGCCCCACGGGTTTTCCAGCGCGTCTGCTTGCGACGGGGAAGCCACGTTCGCTGGAAGTTTTACCCGAACTACGGAACCGTCAGGGGCCATTCTTACCTCGAAAATGCCGCTTCAGCGCCAGAAAGTTGGTGTCCCGTGGACGTGTTTCTAGTCCTTTTCAGATGGTTTTCACTCCTTTTGCGGGCGAATGGCCGGACTTCCGACCTTTTTTCACAAAGGCGTCCTTTGCGAACGAGGGCTTATTTCGGGATTTCAGACCACGGGACAATTCGCTCAAGGAAACTCTCGTCCCGCTTATGCATCCGCAGAAGCGGTCACGCACCACTTCAAGATTCCTTTCGTCTGAGTCGGGGCCTTCCCCCGGAGGTGCACTCAGCAAGAAAAACACATCGGCATATTTTCCAACTATGTCAAAATATTCCAAATCCTGCGCCTTCGGCCGCCGAAGCGGTGCGAAGGGATTGGAACGCAGGTCAGCAATCAGCAGTGTCGTCAGGCTCAACACAGACGTAATCTCGCGCAAGTAGTCGAGGATATAGTGCAGTTCCGCGCCTCGGTCTCCTTCCCGTTTCTCAGGAAAGAAATCCCCCAGCGAGTCGAGCACCAGACAGCGTGCTTCTTCTTCAGCGGAACCGAAAAGAGACCAGATGCTCTCAGCAATTTCATCGAAGTTCTGACCGAACGCATCGTAGAAATGCAGCGGCACATTCTCCAGTGACGCAGCCGCTCGCCCGTTGGCGACATACCTGGCCGCACTCATTACTGGCCAATCGGTCGAGACGAACAGTGTAGGGCGCCTATATTTTATGGCAACGCTTGCCGCAAGCGAAAGCGCGACCTGATGGTGGCCCATGAAGGGTTCTGCCGCAAGCACGGTGATGCTGCCGGGAAGAAGCCCGCCACGATGGTAATCCAACGCTTGGCAGCCAGTCGGCGCTGCCTCAGTTTTTGCTGCTTTATCGGCCAGACGAAGCGCATCAGCTACGTGCACGGGGTCTTTGGCTAAGGACCTGTACGACCTGTACGGCGGCGTTTCGCCCTTCATTTTAGTCGTTCCCACACGCGACAAAATGGACGGCTTCTCTCTCTTCATGTTTTTTGTTTTCATCGTACCCTCTCCTTTCTTCTCGTGATTTCTGCAAGCCTACTGTCTGTCCTGTCCCTCCGAAGAAGACGCTTCGGTTGCGCCGACGAAGCCCGCATTACCCTCCCCGCGAGAATCCGTTTTGTGACCTTTCGGTAATCCTTTCTCGGAAACTTCACAACGAGGCAAACTGTCCATTCGAGTTTGTCCTCAATGTCGGCGGCGTAGTGGTTGACGAAGATGTCAGTCTGCCAACGGTCTCGTCGCCTGTTCCCATTCGGGAAGCAACGCTCGTAGTACCCGTCCCGATACGGAAAGGCGAGACTCACGAAGCGTTTTACGTCGGCTGGCCGTGCCAGGTTCAGCCACACGTAGCCCCGCTCCGCCTCCTGGCAGGAAGACTTGGTCTTGATTCCCCTGTCCCACATAGCTCGCACGAGTCCGACGATTCCCCTATCAATTGGGACAGTCTTACGCAGGAACGGGCAATAAACATGGACCGCTCGATGTGTCATTGCAACCTCCTTTCTGATTGCCTTCCACGAGTCGCTTCCTGACCTTTTCATCTCGTTTGCGCCCTGTGAGGTGAGTCCCTGTCCGTCCGCCACCCTACATGCACAACAGTCTGTTGGCCTAACAGACTGTTGCGTTGGCAATTCATACGGTCACGGGGCCGTTCTACGTCTTAGTAATTTCGCTGTACAGAGCTTGCGGGTATCGCGGGGCATTTCCATCAACCGGCGTGAACGCCCCAGAACAGCACGACGGATGTTCGTCGGCAGTCTGTGCATGTTCGCCTCAAGCTCCCTGCGTTTTGGACCATCGGAACCATCGAAGGTTTCAAGAATCTCAGGCACCTTCATCTTGACGTACTTGTCCACGCTCGGCATCACGCCCGCAGTGGTAATCAGTCGGAACATCGTTCCTGTCGGATTGAGCAATCCCATCGGCCGCACCGGAAGCCGCTTTTTCTCTGGCTCATAGTATTTCGCCAAGAACTCACTCACCGGCATCAGCTTCCTTTTCTCGTCTTCAGGAAATTTGAAGAGGAGACCCTCGGCGAAACTGGCGTAGCGGAAGTAGTCAAGCTTTCGGAGAAGCCGATTCTTATTGGTCATGTAATGGATAACCTGGGATGCGTCCTTTGAGGTCTTTTCGCGGAAATCGTAAGCCCGCGGTCTCCGAATCAGCGCTCCCGGCTTCTCGAAAGACACTCCTGCCGAACGCAGCGCCCGTGCGTAACAGTCAAGAACGAAGGCCCGCACTTCATCACAACCGCGTTCGCCCTGTCGCCATTTTTTCCAGTCGCGGCGAACCATGCGGAGCGCTGCTTCCCGGCGAGACGGATTCCGGGTGGCCCACCTTTTCGTCAACAGCGCAGCCTGAAATCGCGGCGGAGCAAGCCTCGAAATCAGCAGGTGGAAGTGAGGCACGTTGCCGCGATGTGAAACAGGATGATGATGGAGAACCCAGCCCAAACTGCGTCTGTGTTCCCCCGCGCGCAACAGTCTGTTGAACTCCCGGACCAGCCGCTCCAAACGTTTTCGAGTCCATGCTGTCGTGCCATTCGGCAGCTTCAGGACAATTTGAATCCACCCCATTTGGAGCATCCGCAGGTAACACTCAGCGGGACGCCTCCCGGACTTGTGAAGCGCACCAAATTTCATGTTGCGGAACATGGCCTTACTCTGCGTTCCGGCAAGACCTGAGAGGTCAATCCCTCTTTGCAGCATTTCCAGCATCTCCCTGACAGATTTCTTGGACTTTGACTCCTTCACAACGCGCACCAAGTCCGCACGGCTGGGATACGGAGATTCACGAGTGTAACTCTCTCCGTAGTCATCGAAATCGCGGGATGATGGGGGTGTCAGTAAGTGAGGACGGGTGCGGCGCGTCGAACCGCTGATTCGACCATGAGCGCGTTTCATCACTATCCCTCCGGGTATCGCCGTGGCCGGAGCGAAAGCCCCCGGAGGGGAAAGCTCTCGCTCCGACCACTGACCCTAACAGCCTGCGGCCGTCGCCGACAGGCAGATTAGAGAACGCGACATAAACAGTTGACGTAGTATCTCCGTGCGCGCACACTTGAGAAGGTGACTGACCAGAAGAGTTGACCGTGAGGACGGCTGACAGGTTTACGTCCGAAAAAAGCACAGGACTGCCCGTGGCGAGCATCCTATCACACGCCGCGCCCCGATGCAAGAGCAGAATTCGTCCGGCGCAGGTTCCATCCTCGCCGCCCTCGTGCCACCGTGAGTTTCCGACATCGGGCCACGATGTCCTTGAAATCCTCCTCGCTCACTGCCCGTATTCCTTTGACTGTCGGAATGCGCGGTATGAGCACGCCTTCCCATCCCCGCAACGTGGAATCCGACACTCCGGCTGCTTCACAAATCTGGCCCATGGTATAATGTCCGGCACGGCGTAACTGGCACGCCGTCGCATTGAACCTCGCCCTATCCGGCTCCGGGCGAGGCACAGGCGGTGCCAATCGTGTAAATGTCGGCCAGTCGAATGGGCGGACGTTCGCGGCGAGGATGTCGTGGGCAAGAAGATTAGGAGTCGAGCATAGCGGCCCGCCCCGATCACTCGCCGCAAGGCTTCGGCTGGCAAGCCGTTCGCGCTTGCTCGCCGAAGCCTTGCTGGCTTTAAGGAGCCTCTTTACTGGCAGGCGGATTATCGGTCGGACCATTGTCAAAGCTCACGCGCAGATCCAGCCAGCCGACGGTGTTTGATGTGCCAGGGACGTACGCTTCGACCTCTACGTGAAATGGCTTCCCTTGATTCGCCGTCCCGGGGATCGTGAAGCCGCTGGCTCCCTTGAGGAGCCATTTGTTGTTTGACGTCAGGGCTTCGAATCTCAGCGCTGCGGCGCCGGAACCGAATAATTTTGCAAATTCAATTCGGGTGCTGCCGCCGGCTCTCAAGGTGAGGGCGCGGTTAACTGTCCATTCCTCATCCTCAAGGATAACTGAATCGGCGTGGTATCGCGCGCCTGGGAGGCTGTTGAGATACGCGGTGACCGCTGACTCATTCCATGTGATCCGCTTCGGTTGCGGCTCGATCGAGACCGTCCCTGGAGCAAGGTCATTCCAGAGCATTGCACCTTCGCTCATCCCGCGCCGTGTGGGAGAAAAAGTCACCTCGTCTGAAGTTCGATACCCACAGTATTCAAGGTAGAATGCGTGGCTTGACCGAGAATCGCCGAGCGGGCCGGCGTCGTAATCCAAATCATCGAATCCCCAGAAGCTGACCTTGGCTTGTGGAATGCGGAGCACGGCTTCATCGGCATTGATCAGCCGTGGGTTGACATGCTCCCAGCGAACGTCGTACCGTGGGCTTCTTCCAATGCACTCGCCCCAGCAGTTCAGCGGCCGTACGAGCTTGTAGGCAGCCGACAGAAAGAAAGGAACCAGTTCTATGGGTTCTCCGTTCGGTTCGAACGCGCCGTTTTCGCGTCTCCGTTCCGGAATTAGAGTGACGCACCACCTGTGAACCGAGATGTTTTCCAAGTTGTTCGAAAAGGAGTAGCTTCCGTTTGCGTTCTTATGAAGCACCCACGCTAAGACCATCTTCGGCTCTCGATCTCGCGCCAGACGCATGTGGTACCACAGGTTCGGTTTCCAGTCCACGACATGATAAACACCGTCGGCCCATGGCGTATGCGGCAACCCGTGTTGCTGACCCGCGTAACCGAGAAAAAGATTAGGATTGTGCGGCGCTGCAGCCAGATTGCCCTCAATCTCCGCCTTCATGCGGCCGGTGTTGTCCTGCCAATAGGGCTTGGACCACGCGTTTGGATTGCGCACAAAGGCCTTGATGCCCGGCAGAAGAACAGCGGCGTTGCTCATCCAGCCGAAATTGAAGGTCAAGACCGGTTCGTAGCCGTCGTACGCGCCACCTTCAAGTATCTGAAACCCGAAATGTCCGCCGATCGCGGGGAGTTTTCCTGTCGGGTCCACCATCTCGGCTTGCCAGGCATAGTAAAGGCCGCTTCGTAACCGCGTTTCGACTTCGGCTGCTTCGATCCTTACGTCTTCCTCAAACGCCAACCCTCCTTGCTCCTTTAGGCCGAGGTTGTAGTCCACGCCAAAGGCCTCGACCCTAGCCGACGAGGCAAGGGCCATTGATGCCACCAGTACGACGAGACGCCAACTCATACCCCTTGTCCAATGTCCCGGCATGCTTTACCCTTACAAAGAATCTTGGCTTCGCACGAATTCTAAATATCCTCGGGAGGCATTGTCAACAGGCAGTGCACGCAGGCGTCAACATGGCCGATCACGTTCAGCGCTCCGACATCGCTCAAGCCGCGAACTCGGGCACGGCAGCCCCTGTGAAATCAATCGTCAGTAAGGTACAACACGGCCCGCCCCGACCATTCTTCAAGAGAAGCCCTGTTCCGATGAGGTGCAGGGCTTTCTTCATGCCCGGTAAAGAATTACAATGTGGCCAACGGTTCAAACTTACAGAGATGCTAACTGGATTGACCGGCCATTACAATACCCCAGTTGCATCCGGCCTTTAATCTCTTGGAGTCTGCGATGTTCGTCGTGCGATGGGTGCGCCTGCTGCTCTCGCTCCCGATCCTGTGGCTCGGGCTGCTGGCACTTTACTTCAAGCAGGCGGCGAGCATTCCGCTGCTGACCGCGGCGTGGGTGGTCGGGCGCGACGCGGAAGTCGGGCGCAGCGCGCTCGCAGCGACGCGCCGATTCAAGGGCAGAGACGAGGGGCTGGCCCAAGCGCGCAAGTGGCTCGAACGCAGCCCGCGCCCGCATTTCGCGGCGATGGCCGGGCTGCTCTCGCTCGAAGCCGGCCGCCTCGACGACGCGAAGGCCTTCCTGGCGCGCGGCCGCGAACTGGGCGACGAGCCGTTCGGGCGGCTCGACTGGCTCGAATACGCAATCGGCGAAGTGAGCGGCAGCGGGCTGGAGGTCGCGCGGCGATTCGAGGCGCGCAAGGACCTGCCGCCTGATTTGAGTAGGGCGGTGCTCGCAGCGCTGATGTTCGACGATCTCCTGGCGTGCCGCTTCGACAATGCCAAATTTCGCGCGGAGCGGTTCCTGGACGTAGATGCTTTCGCCCCGGCTGAGATGGCACTGTGGGCGCTCGCGGAACGCGCCGGCGACGAAGCCGAAGCGAAGAGGCGTTACGCCCGGGCCGACCTGCCGCCCGCGCAGAAATCGTACCTCACGTTCATCGGCTGCCTGGCGGTCGGCCGGCGAGAACAGGCCGAGGAGGTGCTGGCGAAACTGAGGGACCAGGACGAAGCGCTCGCCCTCCGCGCTGAGGGCGTTCTCAAGTCGCGGGAGTCGCCCGCTTGACACTTGAAGAGACGCTGCTGTTCCTGCCAGGCCTGCTGGCGGGGATCACCGTGCATGAGTGCGCGCACGCTTGGTCGGCGAGCCGGCTGGGCGACGAGTTCTCGCGCCGCCAGGGGCGCGTCAGCCTGAACCCGTTGCGGCATCTGTCGCCGCTTGGGACGATCTGCATGTTCCTGCTGCCGTTCGGCTGGGGCAAGCCCGTCTATATCAACCTGTACAACTTCTCCCGCCCGCGCCGCGACTACTTCCTGAGCAGCCTCGCCGGCCCGGTGGCGAACCTGGTCATGGTGGCGCTCTGCCTGGGGCTGATGCAGATCACGCGCCGCTCGTTCGCCTTCGGCCCGCGCGCGGTAACACCGCTCATCACCGTACACGCTGTGCTCCTTCTTGCCGCTGTTGCGAACACCATCCTCGCCGCGTTCAACCTCGTCCCGATCCCGCCGCTGGACGGATCGAAGGTCTGGCCGTGCCTCTTCCGCAAAGTGAAGCCGGTATTCAGCCCCGCGCTACGACAAGTCTCGTGGATCATCCTGCTCGTAATCGTTTTCACCCGCGCGCTCAGTCCGGCCATCCAGGGCGTTGTCAGCGCGGTGGCGAAAGTCATGCCGGCGTCGGATGTTCAGTTCTTCGACGAGCAGTTCAAAACAGCCCTTCTCGAAAGAAAAGCCGGCCATCACGCCGAAGCGGAAAAATCGCTCGACGTGGCCATCGCCATCAATCCGCAGTCGGTGGATTGCTTCGAGTTGCGCGCGGAACAGCGGGCCGCGCAGCAAAAATGGGCGGCCGCCGACGAGGACATCCGTCGGGCGATCGAGTTGAGCAAGGACGATGTCGCTTTCAGTTATTTTCGGGCGCAGATGAAGTCGTTTCAGGCGCAGATAGAACAGCACTTGCCGCAAGCACCGAAATGAACGAAAGGAGAGTATATTGCTTTTCGCGTCGATCATGATGCTTGTCACTAGTACGAGCTTGGAGCGCAGAGGAGCTACAATCATGCGAACCGGCGCACGACACAGTGCGCCGCTAGGAGATACGGCCCCGGCGCATCGAGAAAAGTGGCCGCAAACGGCACAGTGAGAGTGGCGGGCGGTTCAAACAAATGCCGGTTGCCCTGGCGTTTTTCAGCATGTTTTCAGAGAGTGTTTTGTACCGAGTAGGTTTCCCTTCACCACTTGACCGGAGCGAACTGCCTCCGGCGCGAAAAGGCCCGTCAGCACACGCTGGCGGGCCTTGCGCGTTTTGGGCCAGTATTCACGGGGTTTTCCGCAAGGGTGCCGCACGGCCCGCCGAAAAAGCTGGCAACCAGCCACGCCCTTTTTCGCCTCTCTTGGCCCACAACTCGGCCTGTTTCTCTCTCTTTCTCCGAAAGCCGGCAACTACCCCCACTTGGTTGTCAGCTTTGCGGTTGTTGATTGGGAAGGAGTTACGACAACGCCTCTCCGCCCGGTTCGACTTCCGTTTGGAGTACCGAACGTGACAGCAACGCAAACGCACAGCACGCCGCCAAGTGGGACGGCGAATGGAACATCACCTACGTCGTCTTCCGCGACCTCGGCTTCGCCTTCGCCATTGTCCTCATCCTCATCTACGTCCTCGTCGTCGGCTGGTTCCAGTCCTTCATGACCCCCTTCGTCATCATGGCGGTCATCCCCTTTTCCCTCGTCGACATCCTGCCGGCCCACTGGCTCATGGGCGCGTTCTTCAACGCCCCCTGCATGATCGGCTTCATCGCCGGCGCGGGCATCGTGGTCCGCAACTCCGTCATCGTCGTGGACTTCATCGAACTGGTGTCCGGCCATGTGGATGCTCCGCAAAGCCGGCTTGAAACCCTCGTGCCCACGTTCAACGTAGCCGCGTTTCATGTTGAGAAGATGGAATGAGACAGGCCGGGGCGCCGATGCTCCGGCGTGTTTTCTTTCCGCCTGCGCGTCCGGCAGGCGCGGCCTGTCAGCGTCCCGCGCCGGTTCTCCGCTTCAACTCGATCCAGCCCGCTACCAGTTGAAGCTCTTGTACGCGTCGTCCCATGCTTCCACCTGGTCCACGTAGAGGCCGCTGGTCCAGCGCTGGTCCGCCGCCGCGACTGGGGCGCTGAAACGGCTCAAAAGCGGCGTTTCGCAGTGGGCGCCAAGGTTCCCCAGGAGGCGGGTCATCACGAAAGAAGTCCTCCGACAGGTCCGCTTGAGGTTAAATTCGCTCGGGCGCGTGATGCGAACGGAGTAGGGCGGAAGCTGGAAGAAGACGACGTTCGCGTCCTGTGCTTTCGCAAGGACGCCGTCGCCGATCTCCTGTGCGCCGCCCGTCACGAGCGGGATATGCGCGCAGCCGGCGTTATACACGTCCGCCGGCCCGATCCCCGCCAGCGGCGAATCCTGGCCGAACGGCTTGAAGAATGCCGAGATGTGCTCCTCATTACTCGTCTGGGCGGCCGGGAGAAGCGGCTGGGCCTCCTTCTGATCCAATCCCAGCGCCAGCACCCTGCCCCCGCCCTTGATGAACGCGGCGACGGACTGGGCGTCAGCGGCCAGCGTTGCAGCGCCGCCGGTCCCGACGACGAGGACATCGTCAGGCGAAAGCTCCCCGGCCTGGTACGCGACCGGCGTGATGCCGGACTGCTTCAAATGCTGCTCGCCGGCGGCATCGCCCACGTATATCGCTTTCCGGTCCGTCGGCGTCGCTTTCCAGCCAGAAACATAGCGGAAAATGTTCCCGACGAGCGTCTCGGCAGCCGGATCATCCTCGGTCCGCCCCGTGACGTCCATCTGGCAGAACAGCACCATCCCCTTCCCTTCACGGTACACCATCAGCGGGCTGTACTGGAGGCTCCAGCCGCCATCCAGGATCGGCATGAAATTGCCGCACGCAGGTTTCTCAATGAGCACCGATACCACACTGCCAATGCAGCCGCAACGGAAGGCGTGCTCCAACTCAATTCCACACCACTTCACTTCTCCGTCTCCGCTGTATGAATTCTTGTACGGAAATTCCAGACGCGGGGGCAGCAGCGTCGCACTGCCGCGCCAATCGTGCAGGGTATCCGTCTCGAGCCCGGCCAGCAGCGGGCTGTCCGGCACGCGCTCGAAAACCTGCCTGAGCCCGTACTCCTCCGCGCGGAACCCCAGCCGCTTCTCCAGCGCGTCGCACGTCTGCTCGAAGAGGATGACCCGCAGGCCGTCCTTCACCCGCATGATGCTCGGCGCAGGCCCGTCCACCGTCAGCGCTTCCTTGCCAACCACCAAAACGTCGTACCCGCTCAGGTCGGCGTTCGCGTCCACCGGCTGGTACTGGATCTTCATGGAGTCGAGCAGTTTGCCGGTTTCCCCCTTCGGGTCGAACAGCGCGGTCTTGGGGCTCGCCGCGGGCGCCTGCGGTTTCTGCATGACGTCTATTTGGAAGGAGTCCTCCTGGCTTTCGCCCGTGCCGAACTTGACCGTTGCAGTCAGCTTATAATGGCCGGGCGCGGCGGCGGCCGGAATCGTGAACTTGAGCGGGATGCGCTTCTGATCGCCCGTCTGCACGGAGTCCTTGCTGTCGCCGGGCTGCACGTCGGGCAGGTCCGAGGACCAGGAGCAGTCGTACGACACCGTGGCGCGCGAGTTGTTGATGATGATCACCTGCTTGCTGACGGTCTCGCCTGCAAGGAAGTCATGCCCGTGCTCGGTAAATGAGTCCGGTTTGCCGGCGATGTACGCCAGGAGCGGCAAGTTGTTGCGCATAAGCGCCTGGCCGGCTGGGTCCGGCACCCAGTCCGACCGCGCGAAGTCCGTCGGCATGGTCATAAGCCGCCCCTCGATGTAGTCGGCGCTGAACCCCGGCTGCTGGAGGTTCTCCCAGTCCACCTTCAGCTCCTGGCGGCCCACGTTAACCCCCGGCCGAAGTTTCCACTCGCTCCCGTAGTCCCCCCAGTTGGACCCCGACAATCCCCACGTGCGGAACGCGCGGAAGTTCTGGGTGATGTACTCCCCCACCACCGGCTTGGTCGCGTCCAGGCGCTCGAACTGGACGGGATAATCCCAGTGATGCCAGCCGGGGCTCGTCTGAAACATCGCGCTTTCCCAGCGCGTTTCTGTCTTCTCCTGGTCACTGATCTGCATGGCCGCATCGCCGAGGAACTGCGCGTTCCACTGCGCCACGCACAACTCCCACGGAACCGCGCCGCTGCCGAAGGCCCGCTTGCCGTGATACCAGCCGCGATACATGCTGAAATCCCAGCTATATGGCGAAGAGTTCTCGTCCAGTAGAATCGGTATCCCGCCTTTGGCGGACCACGGGCCGAACCAGTCGTCGAGCTCCTGGATGGGGGTGAAGTTCAGGTAGAAGTTCACGGCGCTCATCTCGCCCAGGTCCCCGCAGCCGTGATGATAGATGATGCGCGTGTCGTCGAACCGCTGCACGATCGCCTGCGACCGCAGCGCGCGGGCCGGGTTGCTGTTCGCCCAGTTCGACGACTCTGCCTGCTGCTTCCGCGCATCCACGATCCCGCCCATCATGTCCGGGTCCTTGGCGCCAGGATAACCGGCGGAGTTGAAGCTCATCGCATAGGCGACGACGGACGGATGGTTCTGCACCACCCGGACACAGTACTCGGCGTGCGCCGCATACCCGTTGTTCCGGTCCGCGTCGGGGCTCCTCCAGTCATACTGGTCGAAATGCGGCATCGAGTACGCGAACAGCATCCCCGCGTCGTCGGCCGCACGCAGGATCTCCGAGTAAGCGAGGTTAGAACCCGGATCGGCGCCGAAGTTCCCCGAGAAGACAATGTTCACGCCGAAGCTCTTCATCCGCAGCATCGTCTCCCTGGCGGCGTCATAGGTAGACCACGCCGCCCCGAGCAGCGCCGCCTCCAGCGGCTCTTCGAAGATGAAGATGCGACTGCCGTTCAGGTAGAAGTCCCGGCCGTTGATCCAGAACTCCCGGAACCCGAACCGGTCCGTCTGGGCGACGTCGAGCGGAGTCGAGTCGGCCCCCACCAGCGAAACCTTGACGTCGTACATGTTTTGAGGCGTATTGGTGTCCCAAAGCTTCTCCGCGTGCCATTCCGAGGTGAAAGAGAACCGCCCGCCCTTCAGGTCCGCCGCGGTGAAGGGTTTGCTGGTGAATTCGCGATCCGGAAGGCCGTCGGCGGAAACTTTGGCGTTCAGCGTGTACTGCATCCCGGGGACAAGGGCATCGAGAGCTGCATCGAACGTGATCTCCCACTTCCGGACCGACGTGTCCACCTTAACGTCCGAAATGCGCGGCCCCTTCGGCATGCTCGCCAGCCACACATCCCCGCACAACCCGGGCCGGTCCACGCGCCCTCGGACCTGGTTGGAGCCGAAGGTGTCGGCGTTCGAGAACATCACCTCGCGCAATGGCACGGCTTCAACGAACATGCTCAACGTCTGCGTCGCGCCCGGCTGGCATTGCCCGGTCAGATCAAGCTCGCCCCCCGGATAGCGCAACTCGCCCGCCTTCTTCCCATCGAGGTAAACGGAGACATAGGAGTTGAGGCAGTCCACGCTGAGCGTGATCCGCCGGCCGGCCCACCCCGCCGGAACGACGATTGTCCGCTGATACCACGCCGCGCTGACGCTGGCCGGATCTTGATCCCTCCAAGCCGGATTCGCGAAAACGATCTGGCAGTCCTTCTGGTTGTAGCTTACATGCCCCGGCCAAGAGCCGGGAACCTTGAAGTAGCCCCAGTCCGCCGTGGGGACCGTGTCCATCTTCCCCTCCACCGGCTGCCAGAGCCACAGGCCATTGATGCAGATCCGCTCACGCGTCGCCGTTGTTTCGCGATGCGCCTTCGAGAGGTCCCAGACCGCCTTGACGCCGGCCGGCAGCGCCACGACCGTCTGCGCCCAACAGGCGCCGCCGGCCGCCAACGCCAGCAGCAGCGCCGCGCCCCCGAACTGCAGGCCCTTCCCCCTCAGCCTGATATCCCTCTGCATGATCGCGCTCTCCTTTTGTAATGTGCCAGCGTGAACTGGACAATAGCCCTTGTCCAATAGGAGACTTCGGACCTTCTAAAGTCTTCGTGGTCACGAGGTCCTGGGGCTCCGCCCCAGACCCCGGAGTTTTATGAGGCATCGGGGCGCTCTCCAGCGTGGCCCGCTTCCGTTTCACCAACCGCGGATGGTCTGCCATCCGGCCTCCTTCCTGTCAAGGTCTTTTCCGGGGAACTGTGCCGCATCCGCGCCCGGCGTTCCCGCGCCGCTTGAAGCTCCCGCTCCCGCTCGGCCAGGATCCCCTCGGCGCGTCCTTCGAGCCTGTCCTTGGGCGTGACATATCCAATCGCGCCGTGAAGGCGCACGGTGTTGTAGCGTTCGACGAAGTTCTCCATGATCCGCCGCGCGTCCTCCAGGCTCAACGGCGTCTGTGGCCGAATGCACTCTCGCTTCAACGTCGCGTGGCACCGCCCCTGCTTGCCGTTCGACTGCAGATAGTACGGACTCGTCCGCACGTGCGTCATGCCGCTCAGGCGGATGAATTCCTTGAAGTCCTTCGCCAGAAATTAGGGCCCGTTGTCGGAGATGATCCTCGGCCTGGCGTCAGACCCCATCCCGCTCGAACGACGCCCTGGCGGTCGCCTGTATTTCCTCGAAGAACCAGCTGATTTCCTCGGGTTGTTTGTGAGTTAGGATTCTCACAACATCTTCCTCTCGTTCTCTACCAGCGCGCCGTTTCTGCGCGCCAGCCCATTTGAGCACTCTGCGCGCAAAAGTGCAAGCGCGAGCGCCCGTTCCTGTAACGGGCATCGCTGGGCACCCCGCCCCGCCTCCCAGTTCCGCACGCTGCATACGCCGACGTCGAGCACACGCCCTTCCTGGCCTCGGCGGACACGGCGGGAGAGTTCGGAGATGGTCAGGGAGTTGTGGATCTCCATGATCCCGACCTTCAATTCCCACCCAGGCTGATCGGTGTCGACGTTCTCGCCAGCGCTGATGAAGTGCCCTCCGGTGAAGACGAGGTCGCGGATCAGTCCCTTGACGTTATCACCGCGAGAAAGCCGCGACTGGTCGTCCACAGCCAGAATGAACGGCTCGCGCCGATCGATTCTGGCCTTGATCTGGTCAAATGCCTCGTGGGCTTCCTTCGTGCCCGAAACGGCCTCGTCTTTCAGCACGGCAATCTCGCCGAGGGGAATGCCGTTGCGGTGCAGATACTCGCGCACCTTGCGCTCCTGATCGAGGCAGTTGTCCTGTCTTTGCATGTCCGAGCTGAACCTGGTATAGATGATCGTGATCATGAGAATCTCCTGCACAGAAGAGAGCATTTTCCGGCAGGAAGGCACCGCGCTTTGCCGCCTGAGTCAGCATGGCCGACTCAGGCGCCGCCAATGGCGAGGAACGTATCCCGGTCAAACGCTAAGGAATGGGAGAAAACGCTCCAGAGAAGCTGCTGCGGGCCAAACTCGTTAAGAAATGCGCGTCGCGGCCCGCCCCGACCAGCCTTCGCCAAGGCTTCGGCTGGCAAGCCGTCCTTACGCTTGCTGACCTAAGCCTCGCCGGCTTTAATGGGAGGGTGTTGGCGAAGGCTGCGCGCCGAAGCTTTAGCGAAGGCGGGCATCATGCGATATGTGTACCTCATCAGAAGTGTCGCGCATCCCGAACAGAGGTACATCGGAATCACAGACGATCTGAAGCGCCGACTCCGCGGAATACTGCCGGGTATACTGGGAATACTCCCAAATCAAGTGCACGCCGCAAGTACAGTCCCATAAGTCATAGGAGGTGGCATGAACAGCGATACTCTCGATCTCGGATCAGTCCGCCGAGCGGTTCGCCTCGGCATCCTGGGATTTGCCCACGGCCACGTGGACATGTACTGCGAAGCCTGGCGCCGGCAGCCGCAGCTCGGGGCGCAGATCGTTGCGGGCTGGGACCATGACGCCGAGCGCGCGGCGAAAGGATGCGAGCGTCATCAGATTGCGCGTGCGGCGACGGCGGAGGAGTTGTTGGCCCGCGCGGACGTGGACGCGGTGGTGATCGCCAGCGAGACGTCACTGCACGCGGAACTGGTGGAGAAGGCCGTGGCGGCGGGCAAGGCGGTTGCGCTGCAGAAGCCGCTGTCGGTGACGCTGGCGGACGCGAACCGCATCGTTGCGGCCGTGGGCCGGAGCGGGGTCCCCTTCACACTGGCCTGGCAGATGCGCGTGGACCCGCACAATGTGCAGGTGAAGCGGCTGCTGGCGGAGGGCCGGTTCGGCCCGGTCTACATGGTGCGGCGGCGGCACTGCCTGAATACGCAACGGTGGAAGGACTTCGACCGTAGCTGGCACGTCCGGCCGGACTTCAACCGCGACATCTTCGCGGATGACGCAGCGCACGCAATGGATTTCATCTACTGGCTGATGGGCATGCCTCGGACGGTTATGGCGGAGATGGGAACGCTCCTCAATCCGCGCATCCCCAATGACAACGCCATCGCCGTATTCCGGTACGCCGACGGCCGTTTTGCGGAAGTTTCATGCAGCTTCGCGGCGGTGGCGGGCGAGAACACGCTCGAGGTGGTCTGTCAGAACGGGACGATCATCGGCAATTACGGAGACCTGGTGAGTTGCGCGGCGCCGCGACCGCCGGGCGGAATCCAGTTGAAGTGGCGGCTGGATGGCGAGAGCGCATGGACGGTGAGCGATATCCCGGATATTTCCGGGCAGGGCGAACGGATCGCGGGACTGGCCGGCCCGCTGGCGGAGTTCCTGGCCGGGCGGCGACCGCCGATTGCCACGGCGGCGGAAGGCCGCGACGTGCTGCTCATGGTACTGGCCTGTTACGAATCCGCGGCCTCGGGGACGCGAGTGACGATCTGCTCATAATCCTTGCCTTGCTCAAAGCCGCAATGGGGCGCCGAAGCGGCCTAACGCATCGAAGGAACGAAACGGCACTTGGAGAGAGAGTGCCGCGGACACGGGGAGGACTGCGAGGATCGGACGCGTGATAGAACGGCCGGACCCCGACGGGGACATGGCGAAGTGAAAGCTGCCTTCATGACTGGGGCCGGTCCGAATTCAATCGCATGGCGCGTCAGAACCGACGATGCCGAATAGATGTTTGGGATAGCCCGCTATCGTCCCGTTTCCGACTTGACAGGCTTGCTCATAGATGTCCCCGGAATACGGGGGAATACGGGAATACGACCCGGAATACGACCGGAATACGAATACGCCCTGCGCCTAGACCATGGCGTAGAATCGCTGGACTAAGACGCCATCCTGACGTATAATCTCCGGCACTCGGATCAGACAAGGGATTTTACAGAAAGGGCCGTGCTATGAAGTATGCTCTCAAAACAAAGCCGGCTATCATCAACTTCTCGCCCCTCGGCTTCCGGCTCGCGGCGCAGGACTTCCTTGATTGCTACAAGGCTTACAAGCCTAACACTGGCAGGTACTCCATAGTTCCGTTCTTCTTGTGTTGTCGCGCTATCGAGTTGAGCCTGAAAGCCATACATCTCCGCAAAAAGCGCCAGAAGGAAGTCAAGTACGAGTTCGGCCACTACTTGAAGGCTTCATATAACGCCTTGCTGCGCACGCATCAAACACTTTCCAGACCCGAAGTCGAACTGCTTCAGAAGGCAGACATTCTCTATAACGAGAAGGTCTTTGAGTACATCCAGCCCCATGATGCAGCAACTGCCTTCAGTCGCTTCCCAGATTTGAAAGCGCCGGGAGCGTTGGCCAAGATAATTCTCGACTTGGCAATAAAACACGTACCGGATCACGCTTAGCCAGCATGATAGCATGATACGGCCGGGCACCCCCATGGCGCACCTCCCTTGGCGTGCCGAGGACCAGAATCGGCCCCAAGAGGCCGACTCTGGACCAATCAACGTGGGGCAAGGCCCTTACCAGGCGGCGAATCTTGCGGCTAAACGCCGAATCCCTGAAGTTCGGGCCGCCGCATTGATCGCGGCGACTATGCGCCGCTCCAACGGCGGCGCATAGACACCGGGGCGCCCCTTGCCCCCCCGGAGAAGAAGAGAAACGGCGCGTGGCTGACCGCCCTAGACGCTACCGGCCCGGAATCACAGCAGCATGAAGTCCTTGACATTCTGCCCGTCTAGAGTCATAGTAGAAAGCCTTGCGAGGGCATAAGACCAATAAAAAGGAGGATTCTTTTCAAATGATTTGGAACATTCTCGGACTTGCCCTTACTCTTCTTGGTCTTGCATGGGCTATTTACGGTATCTGGTCCTCCAAGCAGCTTAAGCGGCACCTTCTCAAGGACCGCGATATGATCCGAGAGAAGATACTTGATCTTCGGGCCACTCAAGAGAAGAACAGGCAGATCATTCTGAATGACCGCAGAACGTTCAATGACCCTGCACGGAATCAAGTCGCGGTCAGAATTGAGGAACTGGAAGCCAATCTTGACATCCTCGACAGATTTGTGAAGCAACTTTCAGAACTTAAATGATCCAGCCTCGCAGTCCACTTGAATAAGCTGCGCGGTTGCCCTATCAGAAGAACCGCTCTCGGCTTATAATCTATGCAGCCATAATCAGGCTCGTGAGGCTCTTGTCTAGGCCCTGGACATCCTGCGCGAAAAGTTCTAATGGTATCTGCCTGCCTCGACCAGCCTTCGCCAAGCCGCCGTCGCCAAGGTTATGGCTTCCGGGAGTTTCGGCTGGCAAGACATTCATGTGCTTGGCGGCTGAGGCCTTGCGGGCTTTAATCGGCTAGAATCTCCTACTCCAGGCAGCCGCTCCCTTCGATGGGCCATAGGGCTTCAATTACGTCGCGGCGTGCGACGATCATCCGACGATGGAGGTTGCTGGTGGTGCAGCCGTGTGAGGGAATAAGCCGCAGGCGGTCGCCGACTCCGGCGCCGATGTTCCGCACCGATGTGTGCTCTTCCGAAAGCTTGAGGACCTCAGCCGCCGGGTGTTCCATGACGGCAGGGAGGCCGAAATCGGAGCCAATCCCCTTGAGGCCGACATCGCAGACCACGTGGTCCGGCTGCACGGAAATCACGGTCGCCAGGACGAACATGGCGTTGCGGAACTCCGGGCGGCGCTCCCGATAGTGCTTGTCCATCAGCGCGTAACTGCCGGCCTGAACCTCGTTCATCCCCTCGATATTGCCGGTGACGTCATAGGTGCCGGTGCCACCGCCCGAGATGATCGCGCACGGCAGCCCATGCCTCTCGAGTTCGGGCCGCAGGGCAACCAGGCGGCGGATGCACTCCGTCGTGCGGCGCGCGCGCTCCTGGGCGTCCGGCAGGAGAACGAGATGGCCTTCGTAACCTTGCAGGCCGTCGAACCGGAGGCCCGGCGACTCGTGAACCTGTCGAGCCAAGTCGGCCGTCGGCTCGCCCGGCGGAACGCCACAACGGTTCATGCCGATATCCACCTCGACCAGGAGGCCGATGGTCACGCCCGCCTCCCGGGCGGCGGCGTCGAGTTCGCGGACGTTCTGCGGCGAGTCCGCCGCCGCTCGCACGACGGCGCGGCGGTTCAGTTCGGCGAGGCGGCGGCACTTGCCGGGACCGACCACCTGATTGGCGATGAGGACGTCGGCGATGCCGCCGGCCACCAGCGCTTCGGCTTCGGAAAGCTTGGCGGCGGTGATCCCCACCGCTCCGCCGGCCCGGAGTTGCCTGTGGGCGATGGCCACGCACTTGTGCGACTTGAAGTGCGGGCGCAGCTTACAGGGGCGTTGCGCAAAGTAGGAGGCCATCGTATCCAGGTTGAACTGCAGCGCGTCGGCATCCACGACCAGCGCCGGGGTTTCCGGTTGGTTCAGGGTCTTGCCAATCAGTTCCTGACGGTCCGCCATGTCCTTCTCCTCTCTCTGGGTCGCGCTCTCTTCAAGCGCGCGCTCCCACCACACGACCGGGGAGCTCTTCGGTCATCCGCCCCCCATCCAGCACGAGGCGCCCGTTGACGGCCACGTACTCGACGCCCTCGGCGTACTGCCGGCCGTCTTCATACGTGGCTCGGTCGGCTATGGTGTCCGGGGCGAAAACGACCGTGTCGGCCGCCATGCCGGGACGGATCAGGCCGCGATTCCGCAGGCGATAGCGCGCGGCGGGCGCGCTGGTCATCTTGCGAACGGCGTCCTGAAGGGACAGCCAGCGGCGTTCGCGGACGGCTTCCCGCAGGATCTTCGGGAATGCGCCGTACGCCCGCGGATGCGGCCTGCCGCCCTGAAAGACGCCGTCGGAGCTGACCATGTGCAACGGGTGAGTCAGGGCGCCACGAAGCCGCTCCTCGTTGCGCCAGTGAGAGATCAGGAGCGGCGTGAGCCGCTCGCGGACCAGCAGGTCGGCGACAAAATCGAAAGCGGCCTTGCCGCTCTCGCTGATCGCCTGCGAGAGCGTCTTTCCCAGCAGGCGCTGGTTCTCAGGCGTCGAAAGCGACGCGAAGACCAGGTCATTGAGCGAGTTGGGGCCCCGGGTCAGGTGCGCCGTCGCTTCGGCCCGGTAGAGGTCTCGCTCGTGCGGATCGGCGAACCGGGCGAGTATCTGCGCCGGGCTTCCGGTCTGGAGGCACGGCGGAAGATAGAACAACAAACTCGTGCACCCGGCCATGTACGGGTAGGCGTCGAAGGTGACGTCCACCCCGTCCCTGCGCAATGCGTCAATCCGTTCGCAATCGAAGAAATGGCTGAAATGAATCGGCGCCCCGGATCCGCGCGCCACGGAAACCATTTCCTCGACGGCCTCTTTCGGGTGGCGGCCGTAGCTCCTCAGATGGCAGGAAACGAGGCCGCCGTATTGCGCGACGACCTCAGCGACGGCGGTGATTTCCCCGGTGGACGCGTGGGCGCCCGGATAATAGTCCAGCCCCAACTGAAGGCCGGTCGCGCCCGCTTCCATCATCTCGCGGGCCATCGTCTTCATCTTCTCCAGTTCGTCGTGCGTCGCGGGCCGGGCCTCCCAGCCCACTGCTTCAGTGCGAAGAGTATTGAACGGAACCTGGGGGAGCACGTTCAAGGCGACTCGCCGGTCGAAGCGCTCGAGGTACTCAGCATAGGTGCGCCAGTTCCAAGACGGACGGCGCGGGCCGTAAAAGGGGGCGAGGTAGTCGCACATCTCGCCCATCCGGACCGGGGAAAGCGAGGCGAGGGAGAAGCCATCGGACGACATGACATCCGTGGTGATGCCTTGGCGAATGCGGGCCTCGGACGCTGCGCCGGAGAGAAGGTCAAGCTCCGAATGGACATGGACGTCTATGAAGCCGGGGCAGACCACCTTCCCCGAAACGTCAATCCGGCGGGCGGCGGGAGCGCCCGAGAGCGGGCCCACCGCCGCGATGCGGTCGCCGACAATGCCGACATCCGCGTGAAACGACGGAGCGCCGGAGCCGTCCATCACGCGGGCATTCTGAAACAGAAGATCGAAAGTTGCGGGATTCACATGGACTCCTGCTCCGGTCCTCACTCGGCACCCTCAAAAACCTGTCTGGTGCAATGTTACACTATTCAGGCGCGTTTTCGCACTCTGCCGCGATGGCGCTGTCGCTAAGTGAGTTGTCAACCGCCCGGTTCAGTGATAATCTCATATGGATATGCACTTGACTTAACTTGCCCCATAGGAGGCGAGCAATTCTCGTCGTCATTCCCGCGAAGGCGGGAATCCACGGCCCGGAAAGACGCTTGATTTCTGGATTCCCGCTTTCGCGGGAATGACGTGCTCGGTGGAGTTTCAAGCAATCGGCCGCCGCAAGCAGTTGCGGGCGGTTGATTCAAGTGCATGTCTCTATAATCTCATGTCTCACGTACACGCCGATGCGCGCATGGCGGAGGAACTCGGAGCGACCGCGCAGATATTCGGCGTTTCAGCAGGAGAATAGTCCATGAGCAGTCCTACGCAATTTTTGAAGATGGCCTCTGCCCTGAAGGGGCGGCTCACCCGGATTCGCCGCGACCTCCACGCGCATCCTGAGCTGGCATTCCACGAGGAGCGGACCGCCCGCTGCGTAGCGGAAATGCTCCGCGCGGCGGGCGTGGAGGTGAAAACAGGAGTGGGCGGGACGGGCGTGGTGGGCCTGCTGCGCGGCAAAGGCGCGCGCAGGACTGTGGCGCTGCGCGCGGACATGGACGCCCTGCCACTGCAGGAAGCCAATGACGCGCCGTACCGCTCGCGCAACGCCGGCGTGATGCACGCCTGCGGGCACGACGGGCACACGGCGATGCTGCTGGGCGCGGCGTTCATGCTCGCACGGATGCGGGGGGAGCTACTCGGCAACGTGAAGTTCCTGTTCCAGCCGGCGGAAGAGATCGTCAGCGGCGCGCCGACGATGGTGGAGGACGGCGCGCTCGCATCGCCGAAAGTGGACGCCATCTTCGGCGCGCACGTCGCCGCCGACGTCCCCTTCGGCACAATCGCTCTGCGCGAAGGCCCCACAATGGCCGGCGCGGATCACTTCCGCATCGTCGTCACCGGCCGCGGCGGACACGCCAGCAGCCCGGACCGCACGATGGACCCGCTTGTCCCGGCCAACCAGATCTATCAGGAACTCGCCACCGTCCGCCGCATGGCCAACCCTTTCCAGCCCTGCGTCATTTCCATCTGCTCCTTCCAGACCGGCGTCTCCTACAACGTGATCCCGCAGAGCGTGGAGATGCGCGGCACGCTGCGCACCTTCCAGCGGAAGACGCGCGTGCGCGTGATGAGCCGCATGGCGCTTGTCGTAAGACAGACCGCCGCCGCATATTCCGTGCAAGGTCGGCTCTTCTGGGACGTCCGCTGTCCCATCCTGGCGAATGACGCCGCCGCTTCGAGGATCGTCAAGGCCGCCGCCGCGGCCATCGGCAGGCCCGTCGTGCTGGACAAGAAGACGATGGGCAGCGAGGACTTCTCCTTCTACCTCGCGCACGCGCCGGGCGCCTTTTTCCAGGTGGGAACCCGGCGCGGCCGGACGGCGAAAGTGCATCACAGCAACCGGTTCGACTTCGACGAGCGCGCCCTGCCGATCGGCGCGGCCATGCTCGCCCAGTGCGCGCAGACGTTCCTGGCATCCACCCGGCGGACAAGTTAGCGCGGGAGGATCCGCACTTGGAAATTGGAGATGATACCCTGGGAATTCGCAGTGCGGTCAGAGCCTGAACCGGTAGCCGACGCCGGCTTCAGTGAGGATGTACTTGGGGCGAGCGGGGTTGACTTCGAGCTTGTGCCGCAACTGGTGCACGAAGACGCGCAGGTAGGTCGTTTCGTCCGCCAGATGCGGCCCCCAGACTTCCTTAAGCAACTGGCGCTGCGTGACGACTTTCCCGGCGTGCTTCACCAGCAGCGCCAGCAGGCGGAACTCGATGGGCGTGAGGCTGATCTCCTTGTTGCGCAAGAAGACGAGATGGCCGGCCAGGTCCACCTTCAGGTCGCCCGAGACGAAGACGGCGCTTTCGGCCTCATCGCCGACGCGGCCGGCATGCCGCAGGGCCGCGCGGATGCGCGCCATGAGTTCCGGGACGCCGAACGGCTTGGTCAGGTAATCGTCGGCGCCGGCATCGAGCGCGGCGACTTTATCGCTCTCCTGGCCGCGCGCGGAGATGATGATGATCGGGACGGCGCTCCATGCGCGCAGCCGGTGGATCACTTCGAGTCCGTCCATGTCCGGCAGGCCGAGGTCGAGCAGCACGACATCCGGCCGGCAACTCGCCGACTCCGCGAGACCTTCCTCTCCGGTCGCGGCCTCGTGGAACGTATAGCCGCGGCCGCCGAGCGCCGCCCGCAGGAAGCGGACAATCGGCGGTTCGTCCTCGATGATCAGAATGCTCGCAGCGTTTTCCGCCATGAGGCTTATTGATCTTCTTGTAAGAAAAGGAGAGGTCTCTCGCAAAGACGCAAAGAGCGCCAAGAAAACATCATCAGGTTGTTTTCCTTTCTTTGCGCCCTTAGCGTCTTGGCGAGAGCATTCCTTTCTTTATACGAACGTCAATGGACCTGCTGATCCGGCCTGAGCAGTTCGTCGGGATCGGCGCGAGTTTCCCGCACGGGGGCAATTCTACTTGATCCGGACGTCCAAAGCCAGATTGAATTCGAGGGGTTCACTCGCGCCCCGGCCAGGATGCCGAATGGACAGCCTTCCGTGAACTTGCTCTGTAGAAAACATAGTTGCATGACTCTTTGCGGCTGTGTCAGGGTCAGAAATGACCTATGAACAGGCTGAAAAATGACATTTTCCACAGAGCACTCTGAGCTGGGAGAGGAGCGCGCGGATGCTGTCTTTCCGGCGCTAGTGTGGCGTACCGGAAATAAGTTGGATACTGTCCGGCCACTCCGGAGCGGAGCGAGGAATCTCATGTGCAGCGTGCCGCAACGGTTTATGGCATGAGACCCTTCGCTGCGCTCAGGGTAACGCGATCAGGTATTATGTAGGTTATTTCAGGAACGCGATAATAGCCCTGATGCGGGTGCTGCACGGAGCTTTGAGAGGAGACTCCTGGGATGAAGCGCTGCAGGTCGCGGGGCAAGGCCGTCGAAAGTTCTCTAAGAACGGAAAACCGTCCGAAATGGACCTTGACAACGGCTGCTTGGGGGGTACAATCTCATGGTTGGAGAGGGCCGTCCTAGGGGCCCGTCAAAGGGCAAGTGCCGATCAACAAGTTGCATGGCTTCTTTAGGGGATTGGTCATGGACACCCTGCGCCCGAGCCGCGCCGCCGTTGGCAAGCGAAATCGCCTCGTCCTCGAGCCGCTCGAGCCGCGCATCCTCCTCAGCGGCGGAACCTTCCAGCAGGGCGCACCGCTCGTCATGACCGCCTCCGACGGCACCACCGCCACGTTCAAGCTCGGCGGCGCCGGGACCGGAACGGTCACCGTAGAAACCAGCGGCGCCTGGGACCTAGCCCTCGCCGGGACCTCGGCCTCCTCCACCGTCTCCATTACCACCGCCAAATCCACCCCCTCCGCCAGCGGCTTCGTCACGCTCAATGACGTTAGCGTCGCCGGCCCGCTCGGCTCTCTCAGCGGCGTGGATGTCAACCTCGACGGCACGTGCAACGTCTCCGGCAAGCTCGGCTCGCTTACCCTCAACAACGTCAGCGACGGCGGGATCACCCTCGGCGGCGCCGTCTCGCTCAAGACCGCCCTTTCCTTCAATCAGGTCTCCGACGAAGACATCAGCAGCCAAAGCACGCTCTCGTCCGTCACCGCTGCCTCCTGGACGGGCGCCGGCTACGAGGTGAACGCCCCCGCGCTCGGCTCATTCAAGATCACCGACGGCGGTTTCAGCTCCATCCTACTTATCTCCGGCTCCATCGGCAACATCTCCGTCTCCGGCGGCGACCTCAGCGGCCTCGTCGTAATCCACGAAGGTTCCATCGGCGACATCACCATCTCCGGCGGCAACCTCAGCGGCAACGTCTCCGCCCAGCTCGGCAGCATCGGCAACATCACCATCTCCGGCGGCGAACCCAGCGGCAACATCAGCGGCTACGTCACCACCGCGGTCGGCAGCATCGGCAACATCTCCGTCACCGGGGGCATCGTCAGCGGCGGCTACGTCGAAACCGGCAGCGGCTCCATCGGCAAAATCTCCATCGCTTCCGGAGACATCAGCGGCGATGTCAAAACCGGGTCGGGCAACATCGGCAACATCTCCATCCAGAACGGCGGCATCAGCTCCACCGGCTCCGTCATCATCGAAGACTCCGGCAACATCGGCGCCATCTCCATCGCGGGAGGTGGCATCGCCGGCGAGGTTGCCGCCGATGGCACCGGCAGCATAGGCAACATCACCCTCTCCGGCGGCAACAACTACATCTCCGCTGAAGTTTGGGCGACCGACGGCAACATCGGCAACGTTTCCATCCAGAACGGCGGCATCACCTCCACCGGCTCCGTCCAGACCGGCTCCGGCAACATCGCCTCGGTCACCGTGAAGACCGGCAGCATCGCCGGCGACGTGCGAGCCTTGCATGGCGGCAACGCCGGCCCCGTCTCCATCACCGGCGGCAGCCTCTCCGCCTTGATCATGGCAGGCGATGGGAACGTCGGCGCCGTCACCGTCTCCGGCGGCATCGTTTCGGGCGGCGCGGTCGAAACAGTCTATGGCGACATCGCCTCCGTCAACGTCACGGGCGGCGGCCTCGCCGGTTCAATCATCGTCCAGGATTCCGGAAGTATCGGCGCCGTCTCCGTCATCGGCAACCTCTCCGGTGAGGTCGGCGCCGCCGCCGGCAACATCGGCAACGTTTCCATCCAGGACGGCGGCATCACCGGCCGCGTCGAGACCGGCTCCGGCAACATCGCCTCGGTCACAGTGAAGACTGGCAGCATCACCGGCTACGTGCAAGCCATTGAAGCCGGCAACGTCGGCCCCGTCTCAATCACCGGCGGCAGCCTCTCCGGCACTATCTACGCCCAGAAGGGGAATGTGGGCCCCGTCACCGTCTCCGACGGGATCCTTTCGGGCGGCTGGGTCGCAACCGGCTATGGCGACATCGCCTCCGTCAACGTCATGGGCGGCGGCCTCGCCGGTGCAATCGTCGTCGAGGATTCCGGAAGCATCGGTGCCGTCTCGGTCATCGGCAACCTCTCCGGCACCCTCGAAACGACGCGCGGCAACATCGCCTCCGTCACCGTCGAGAGCGGCGAGGTCACCGGCGGCATCTACACCAACACGGAAGGCAACATCGGCCCCATCTCCATCGCGGGAGCCGGAGCCGGCTTCTCCGGCGAGGTCAGTACCGGCGCCATCGGCAACATCGCTGCCGTCAGCATCACCGACGGCAGCTTCACCGCGGGCGGCATCTCCACCCAACTGGGAAACGTCGCCGGCCTCACCATCAAGGACGGCGGCTTCACCGGCGGAACAGTAGCATCCGAGACCGGGAACGTGGGCAACATCTCCGTCTCCGGCGGCGTCTTCGCCGGAAACGTTTACGCCTATCAAGGGGGCAGCATCGGTAATATCTCCGTCTCCGGCGGCGCGCTCTCCGGCACCATCGTATCGAACTTGGGATCGGTCGGTTCCGTCAGCGTCTCCGAGGATGGCCTCAGCGGTACTGTCGGGGCCATGACCAAGCTCGGCGCCGTCACCGTCTCCGGCGGACTTTCCGGCGGGGTCACGTGCTACGCGGGCGCGATCGCCTCCGTCACCGTCATCGGCGACCTCAGCGGGACGGTTCGTACCGAGCACGGCGGCAACATCGGCAAGGTCACCGTCAATGGCGACCTCACCGGCGCCGTGGACGCCAATGGTGCCGTCGCCTCCATCACCGTCACCGGCGGAAACCTCAGCGGCGACCTCCAAATCTCAGGCGCCCTCGGCAGCCTCTCCGTGGGGCAAAACGTTGGCTCGGGCACTGACATCACAGCCGGCAGCATCGCCGACTTCACCGTCGGCGGCGGCATCATCGGCTCCTCCAGCGACTTCGTCAACGTCGCCGCCAACGCCATCAGCAGCCTCAAAGTCGCCGGCAACGTGGAGTACGCTACCTTCACCCTCGCCAGCCAAGGGGTCGTCTCCAGCGCCCACGCGCTCGGCTCCCTCACCGTCGGCGGCGCATACGACGACAGTACCATCCGCTCCGGCGGCGACATCGGCGCCGTCACCCTTGGCGCCATGGACGCATCGGCCATCTACGCCGGCGTCGCCTCGTACGTCGGAAACCTGCCCACCTCGGCCGCCGAGTTCACCGGCCAGCAAAGCATCGCTTCCTTCACCATCACCACCGGGAGCGCCGCCAGCCCGACCTTCGCCGATTCCTTCGTCGCCGCCTGGGACATCGGCGCGATCAAGATCACGTACACCAACGGCTCGGCCAGCACCTCCTTCGGCTTCGCGTGCAACAAGTACACCACCTTCACCTTCCGCAACGCCGGCGGCGTCCTGACCACGTGGCTCTACAGCATCGACCAGTCCGGCACGTTCGTAGCGCCGGAGGCCGAACTCGAGCTCGTCCCGGCATCGTGAGCGCCGATTTGCAGGCGCGGACGAGGGCGCTTGATCGCCCTCGTCTGAGCGGATTGGGGTTTCCCGGATACACGGGATCTTCATGAATGAATAATTGAGGGAGTTCTGGAGTTCTGGGGACACCACACTAGAACTTGTAGATGAGGTCCACGGCCAGGGTGAGTTGGCTCTCGTGACCATGGCCGAAGGCGTTCGGGGTGTCCGACCAGTCACAGCGGAACTCCGGCCGCAGCATGAGGTTCTTCAGTTGCGCATGGTGCGGCGCCGGCGTGAGGCTCACGCCGAACGTGCTCTCGTAGAGATCGCCGTTCACGCCGGTCCGCCAGCCGCCGTCGTCGCGCATCTCCTCGAACCGCCACGTGCCGCTGACATAGTCGTTGAAGCTGTACGTCAGGTAGTGCGCCGCGCCGTAGGCGTCGGCCCGCTTGTGATGGATCCCCGGAACATTCTCCTCGGCCAGCCAGTCGAAGTTCAGCGATTCGGTCAGCTTCTCGGTCCAGCTTTGATTGATCACGACGTCCGTCAGCGTTCGATAGTCGCTGTCGTCGTCGGCCCGCTCGGGGCCGGTGATGATGTTGAGCAGCGCCTGTGTCCGAGCATGGCCTGCGACTTGTTCCCTGCTCGACCATCCGCCGCCGGCGAGGTAAGTCACAGCGGTGTTGTTGTCCTCGACCACGTCCCAGCCCTCCACGATGCCGAAGTAGGCGAAGAATTGAGAGTTGAAGATATACTTCGCCATCCCTCCGGTGTGGGTCGTCGGCTCGAGAAAGGTATAGATGTCGCTGTGGGAATAAAGCAGGTTGTTCGTTGCCTCGGCCGACTCGCTGCCGGCCAGTTCGAGGAACTTGCCGCCCGTGACCTCCAGCCCGCTTTCCTTGCCGGTCTTGAACCAGAGTTGGCCGTACGCCTGGAGCAGGTCCGCCCACCGGAAGTCGTCGTTGCCCATCCCGCCGATATGGTCGTCCAGGCCCGCCGCGTGCGTCAGCCGGGCGTCGCCGCCATACAGCAGGTCAATGCGTGCGCCGAAGTCGAAATTCTTGGAGTTGTCGTACGGGCGGTCCAGCGTCAGTTGCACTTGATTCAGGCGCAGGCTGTCCGGGCGCGCCGCGTCGTAATCGCGCAACGGCAGCGGGCTCTCGCCGTTGGTCAGCCGGCCGGTGAAACTCGTCTCGACAGCGCCCCAAAATCTCAGGCCCAAATCGTCCATCTCCTTCCCGAGGGGCGTGCCCCTCAAACTATCCATGATCAGCCCGGGCGGCCAGACCTCGGGCGCGGCCGCCGGAGGCTGGGTCGCAGGCGCGGCCGCTGGCGGCTGGGAGGCGGGCGCGGACTGGCCGGCAGGGGCAGAACCGGCTCCCGCGCCTTCCGGCGCATCCGCCGCGCAGACGCATGCGGCCGCACAAAGCGACGCCGCTAAAGCCCAGGGTCCAATTTGCGACCATCTGTTGCATCTCATCGAGCTATCTCTCCGAGTAAAGTTCGGGACGTGAGGTCAGGATGGCGGAGCGCCGTATTTGTCGTGAAGCAGGAGATTGATTTCGAGCACGTTGATGAACGGCTCGCCGGCAAGCCCCCCGAATGGCGCCGAGGCGTGTGCGTTCAGGAGGCCGGCGATTTCAAGACGCACCTCCGCCGGGTCGCGCTTGAGATCAGCGGCCCACTTGGATGCGACCCGGTCCAACTGATACTGGGCGTTTTGCAGGGTGATGTGCGGGTCAAGCCCGGAGCCGGAAGTCGTCACAAGGTCGCCGGGGACATCCTGAAGCGCAACGTCCGGATGCTCTTGCCGCCACAGGTCAAAGAAGTTTGATTGAATGTCCGAGCCTTCTTTGACCGGCTGGATGTTCGTGACGGGCTTGCCGTCGGGTCCGTTGGCTGTGACCGAGGAGGGAAACCGACCGGGATTCTCCTTAGAGAAGCTCTCAAAGAACACCACCGCAAGGTCGCCCGGCGCCGGCTCGCTGATTGTGGGGTTGTCCTGCTTGAACTTGGCTACAATGCCGGCATGGGTCTTCTCCCAGAGCAGCACGTACTGCTGTTGCGGCGTCGGGTTCTTGGGATCAAACGTCGTTCCCACCCAGGCCTGGGCCAGGCCATTATGAGCGTCGGCCCATTGCGCCACAATGTTGGGGGCGCCTTGATACTGGTCTTTCTGGAACCAGGCCTCGACGTCGGGAGCCGCCGGTTGGCCGTCTTTGGGGCCGCCCTGATATTTGGCGATCGGGCCGAGCGCCGCAGCGACTCGGCCGCGGAGCGCGTAGTTGGAGGCCGCCAGCGCCGAGGAGGAGGACGCCGATCCGTCGTAGGAGCAAGCCGACGGGCGCGGCTGGAAGTATTCGGGCTTCGTGAACGGCTGAGCGATGAGCAGCGATCCGACCAGCGCGCCGTCGGGACCTTTGACCATGCTGCCATTCGCCCGGGCCGGAAACAGGGTCTGGCCGACCACCCAGAGCGCCGCCGGGTAGATAACGCAACAGATGATCACGAAGAGCAACAACAACCAGAGGCTCCTTGAAATGATTCGCCACATGTTGATGACTCCTCTTCCTGAAAAGTTCAGTTGACCAGGTGCAACGCGACCATGACCACGTCAATGAGCTTGATGCCGATGAAGGGCAGGATCACGCCGCCAAGCCCCCAGATGAAAAGGTTCCTGCGCAGAAGCGCGTCGGCGCCGAGCGGCCGGTAGCGGACGCCTTTGAGCGCCACCGGAATCAAGGCGGGGATAATGAGCGCGTTGAATATGATCGCCGATAAGATAGCGGAGGTCGGCGAATGCAGGTGCATGATGTCTATGGCCTTCAACCACGGCAAGGTCCCGGCAAACAGCGCCGGGATGATGGCGAAGTATTTCGCCACATCGTTGGCGATCGAGAACGTCGTCAGCGCTCCGCGCGTCATCAACAGTTGCTTGCCGATTTCCACCACTTCGATCAACTTCGTGGGGTCGCTATCCAGATCAACCATGTTGGCCGCTTCTTTGGCCGCCTGCGTGCCGGCGTTCATGGCCAGGGCAACGTCCCCTTGCGCCAGAGCGGGCGCGTCGTTGGTGCCGTCGCCCATCATGGCGACCAGTTTTCCCTCGGCCTGTTCCTTGCGGATGAACGCCAGCTTCTGTTCCGGCGTGGCTTCCGCCAGGAAATCGCTGACTCCAACTTCCGCCGCAATTGCCGCGGCCGTCAACGGGTTGTCTCCCGTGATCATCACGCTATTGACGCCCATTTTCCGAAGATGTTCGAACCGTTCCTTGATCCCGCCTTTGACAATGTCTTTCAGATGAACCACGCCGAGCACGACGTTCCGGCTGGCCACCACCAGCGGCGTTCCGCCCAATCGGGAGATCCTTTCGACCGACTGCCTGACATCTGCCGGCATTGTTCCACCCTGTTGTTTCACGTAGGCGTCAATAGCCTCCGAAGCCCCTTTGCGAATGCAGCGGCCGTCCGGGAGGTCAATGCCGCTCATTCGAGTTTGAGCGCTGAACGGGATGAATGTCCCGTGCAGTTCGTCCGCGTTCCACGCGCGGATTCTGTATTTTTCTTTGGCCAGGACGACAATGCTGCGACCCTCCGGCGTCTCATCGGAAAGAGAGGCCAGCTGGGCGCTCGTAGCCAACAGATCAGGGAGCACACCCTGGGCCGGGATGAATTCCACGGCTCGCCGGTTGCCCAGAGTGATCGTGCCGGTTTTGTCCAGCAGGACGACGTCAATGTCTCCAGCGGTCTCCACGGCCTTTCCGCTCTTGGCGATAATGTTGGCATCCAGGGCGCGGTCCATTCCCGCGATCCCGATGGCGGCCAGCAAGGCCCCGATGGTGGTCGGAATCAGGCAAACCAGGAGCGCGATCAACGTCGGCACATCGGTGCCGAGGCTGTGCAGGGGGTCTTGAATGCCAAGATAGGACTGCATGGATTGCTCGGCGTTCCAAGCCATCGGGAAGAGCGGGATCACGACGATCAAGAAGACCAGCGTCAGCGCGGAGAGGAAAAGCATCAGAGCGATTTCATTGGGGGTTCTCTGGCGCTTGGCGCCCTCGACGAGCGCGATCATCCGATCGAGAAAGGATTCGCCGGGTTGCGCGGTGATGCGAACCACGATTCGATCCGACTGGACGAGTGTCCCGCCGGTCACGCCGGAGCGGTCGCCGCCCGACTCGCGAATCACGGGCGCCGATTCGCCGGTAATCGCCGACTCGTCCACGGAAGCGATTCCTTCGATCACCTCGCCGTCGCCTGGAATGATTTGTCCCGCGGTCACGACGGCGCGATCTCCCGGCCGCAGGGCGGCGGAGGAGACTTGCTCGACCTGACCCTTATCGTCCAAGCGATACGCCATCGTTTCAACGCGGGTCCGGCGCAGCGATTCGGCGTGCGCCTTGCCGCGCGCCTCGGCCAGGGCCGTGGCAAAATTCGCAAAAAGAACGGTCAGGAACAGCCAGACGTCCAGCGCAATGAAGTAACTTAACGGCACCTGGCTGGCGGCCGTGCCAAAAATCGCCTTCGCGATGTAGAGCAAGGTCAGGAAGGCGCCGACCTCGACGACAAACATGACCGGATTATTCCACTGGATATCGGGCCGCAGCATCCTAAAGGCTTGCTTCAATGCGACCAGACCTACGTCCCAGGTCAGCAAAGGTTGCCGCTTAACCCGGCGCGGCAGGCGCAGGAGCGGAGAGGGATTGAGGTCGGGCACGACAGTTGACTTGGCATAGAGCAGACTATCGGGCGTCATCGTAAGCACTCCTTATCGGTCACGGACGAGTTCATCTCAGAAGGCATCAACCGCCAAAGGGAATCGGTCCCAGGTGTTCCGCCAACGGTCCGAGCGCCGCCACCGGCAGGAAAAGCAAGGCTCCGACGATGACCACCGTCGCAAACACCAGAAAACCGAACGTGATGGTGTCATCGCGCAAGGTTCCCGGACCGAACGGGGCGGGCTTCTTCGCGCCGAGATAAGCGGCCATGGCGATCGGCGCGATGATGGGAAGATAACGGCTGAACAACATCACCAGGCCCGTCGCGATGTCCCATGGAATGGCTTCCGGCGAAGGATTGGGATTGTTGTAGAAGCCGTAGGTCACGCCCAGTCCGTCGAAGGCCGACCCGTTGTTGGCAGAGGCGGAGGAGAACTGGTACATCATTTGTGAGAAGCCGTGCGGGCCGGGATTGCTGGTGGCTTTGAGCCCCCAGTCCGTCGCGGCGAACAGCCCGGTGGGGAAGAGGATCATCAGCGGATGGACCAGCAAAGCGATGACCATGAGCTTGACCTCGCGGCCCCCGATCTTCCTACCGAGATATTCGGGCGTCCGCCCGACCATCATGCCGGCGATGAATATGCCGATGATCACAAAAATCAGCATGTTGATCATGCCGACTCCTTTGCCGCCGAAAATGCAGTTCAGCCACATTCCGGTCATAGGCGACAACGCGGCAACCGGATTCAGGCTGTCGTGTTCTGCGTTCACGGCGCCGCAGGTCACGTCCACCGTGACTGCGGCGAACGTCGCGCCCGCCGAGGTGCCGAAGCGCATTTCTTTGCCTTCCAGATTCCCCAGGTGCTGATCCACGGGCAGGCCCGCGACCGCCGGGGACGCCACCACCCGTTTTCCGCCCGGCGCCGTGGCGCTGGGGATCTCGTATGACTTGGCAACAGGATGCGCCGTCAACCCCGGGTTCGGTTTCAGGGTGTCGAAGTAGATCGTCCACACGATGGTGCCGATCATCATGAGCATCATCACCGCAAAGATCACGGCGGCGTGCCGCAGCCGACTGAGCATCCGGCCGTACATCAGCACCAGCGAGAATGGGAACAACATCATGGCAAACGTCGTCACGATGTTGTTCAGGCCCGTGGGATTTTCGAAGGGGTGGGCGGCGTTCATGCCGTAGAATCCGCCGCCGTTCGTGCCGAGCATTTTGATCGGGATGACGGCCGCGACCGGACCGAGGACCACTGTTTGCTGTTTCGCCTGCCCCTTATCGTCCGTGCCCATCGCCCCGGATTCAAGCGTCGAGACCTGGTACGCGCTCCGGTGCGTCATCGGCATGCCCTGGCTGATGAAGATGATGCCGATGACGAAGGCGACCGGCAAGAACGTGTAAACCACCACGCGCCACATGTCGAGGAAGTAATTGCCGACGGTCTTTTCGCCGCGGAAGGCGCGGATGATCGCCGTCAGCGCGCAAAACCCCACCGCTGCTGAAGTGAACTGATTGAAGATGACGAAAAACACCTGGCTGAAGTTGGATAAATGCTGGTCGCCCGCATAGTGCTGGAGGTTCGTATTCGTGATGAAGGATGCGACCGCATTGAAAATGGCCGTCGGCGACAACAGGCCTCGCCCGAGCGGGTTCCACGGCATAATCGGTTGGAGCGCCAGGACCAGGTAGCTGAAGACGAACATCGCCAGATTGAATATGAGCAACGCGGCCGTGTACCGCTTCCAATCCTGCGGGCCGGTGTCCAATCGTCCTTCAAACCAGCGCAGCAGTCTCGGGGCGCGGTATTTCCCGTCCATGAGCCACGCGAGATAGCGACTCAGGGGGATCGCACAGATCGTTGTGACGACAAGCAACGCAAGCGGCAGAAGCCAGATTGTCATGGGATATGCTCCTTTCGTTTCAGCGCCGAGATACAGCTTTTCTTAGAACCATTCCGGCCGAACCATAGCAATGATTAAATAGATAAACAGGAACGCCGCAACCACGGAAGTCACATAGATCATGATCATCTCCTCAGATCTTCTCGCAACCGCTCAGAAACAGAAAGAACAATCCGAACGCCACGAAGCCCAGCACAAACATCGCCGGCAGCCAAAACGCGAGATTCATGGAGACGCTCCTTCTTTAAGAATGCACGACGTTCGACCTATCCAGAAGTCTATCACGGTCGGGATAAAGATGCTGTTAAACCAGGAAGGAACGGCGTTAAAATATCGTTAAAGATTGCGAGCCGTGAATGCGCCCAAACCCTATCGAGAGATCGGTCTGTCCTTGAGCAATTCCAGATCGTCCAGGCCGGGCGGCGCCTGCATGTGAAATCGGTCGCGTAACGGATCGCCGAGAGGACGGATCGCCTGGCGGGCCTTCTTGCGGTTGTCTGCCCCTCGCGGCAATCCCACGACCAAACCCGACGAACGGACGTCCTGCTCGTCCCGGCGCCTATCGCACACCGGCCTCAGGGACCTCATTTTATTTTTTGCCGCCCTCTTGACATCGCCCGCGCGATCTGATAAGTATTACGTTATCATACGTATTACATCGTAATATTTCGCGCGGACCCGGCGCGCTACCCCCTTCGGAGGGCGATGAACTGTGAATCGGCTGTTGACTCTCGCGCTGGCGTTGTCGGTGCTCATGCTTTCGCGCTTTCAGGCCGCGCCCCATGAACCCACAAATGCCCTTTCAGGGAACGCAAGTGCGCCGCCCGCGGCGCAGGTTGCGGCGGCATCGGCTGAAACGACGAATCCGCCTGCCCCGCCCGCTGTGGCGCCGTCGGCTGAAACGACCAGCCCGCCTGCACCCCCCGCTGCGGCGCCGTCGGCTGAAACGACCAACCCGCCTGCACCCCCCGCTGTGGCACCGTCGGCTGAAACGACTAACCCGCCTGCACCAGCAGCCCCGCCGACTCCGAAAAGCGCCGCGAACGAAACGCAACTGCCGGAAATCAGCATCTACGGCAGACTGGACACAGCCCGCAACCAGATTCTGCCGAGTTTGGGCGCGACCTCCTATTCAGTAAATGAGACGCAACTTGACCAGATGTCGGAAGGCGAGAATGCCCCGATGAATCAAGTGCTCCTGCGCGCGCCGGGGGTGGCTGAGGATTCGTATGGAGGGCTGCACGTCCGGGGCGAGCACGCGAACTTGCAGTACCGTATCAATGGCGTGATCATTCCGGAAGGCATCACTCTCTTTGGACAGGAGCTCGATGCGCGTTTTGTGGACAGCATAGCACTGACGACCGGTTCGCTGCCGGCCGAATACGGTTATCGCACGGCGGGAATTGTGGACATTCACACCAAGACCGGCGCAATTGAACCCGGCGGTGAAGTGGGCGTACAGATGGGCAGTTACGACACGGCGCGGCCGTATTTTGCATACGGCGGCTCCAGCGGGAAATTCACTTACTTTCTGGACGCCAGCTACGATGAGAACGGCATCGGGATCGAGAACCCCACCTCCAGCTCGACCCCCGACCACGATGACACGGAGCAATACAAGCTGTTTTCGTACGTGTCGTACCTCTTGGACGACTCGAGCCGAATCAGCCTGATGGTCGGCCTGACTCGTGAAAACTTTCAGATCCCCGACACGCCGGGACTGCCGCCGGGCATTCAGACGAATCCGGTCACCGGGAATAGCAGCGGCAATCCGTGGCTGCCGGGGAAGTTCAATTCCAAGGATCTCAACGAGAATCAGGACGAGCAGAACGATTTTGCGATTCTGAGCTATCAGAAGACGGTGGGGAACCTGGATTATCAAATCTCCGGGTTCGGCCGCTACAGTGCCGCCCATTTCATTCCCGACGGCACAGGCGACCTTTTCTACAACGGCGTGGCCAGCAATGTGAATCGAATGCTTTCCTCCGGAGGCGTGCAGGGCGATGCAAGCTACAAGCTCAACGATCAGCACACCCTGCGCGGCGGACTGATGGTGGTGGACGAATTCTTAACGTCGGACACGACCACGACCGTCTTTCCGATGAACAGCGCCGGCAGTGAGACGGGGCCCGCATACCCCATCACGGACGATACCTATTCGCACACCCTGTTTACCGGGGTGTATTTGCAGGATGAGTGGAAGGTCACGCACAAGCTCATACTCAACTACGGCGCGCGCCTTGATGTCTTCAGGTCTACGTTCGATAACGAGAATCAGATCAGCCCTCGGGTGAACGCCATCTACAAGGCGACCGATGCCACGACGCTCCATGCGGGCTATGCCCGGTACTTCACGCCGCCGCCGCTGGAAAACGTGGTGCCCTCCAGTGTGACGGAATTCAACGGGACGTCGAATGCGTCGCCGGTGACGGAAGACAGTCCGGCCAAGGCCGAAAGCGCGGATTATTTCGACGCGGGGATTACTCACAAGTTCCTTCCCGGATTGCAGGGCGGCGTGGACGGCTATTACAAATGGGCGCACAACCAAATTGACGACGGCATGTTCGGGGAGACGCTCATTCCGTCCGCGTTCAACTATGAGAAGGGACAGGTTTACGGCGTGGAGTTCACTGGGTCTTACACCCAGGGCGGCCTGTCAACCTACGGCAACCTTGCGCTTTCGAAGGCGCAGGGCGAGAACTGGGACTCGGCGCAGTTTTTGTTCGATCCCAAGCAGTTGGCTTACGTCAAGGACCATTGGATTTATCTGGATCACGACCAGCGTGTGACCGCCTCCGTCGGCGCTTCTTACACATGGAAGAAAACCTTTGGCGGCGGTACGATGGCATACGCGGACGTGCTTTTCGGAACCGGCCTGAGAGCGGATTATGTGACCTCCACCGGCGAAGTCATACCGAACGGCGATCATGTCCCGAGCTACTACTCCGCCAACATCGGCGTGGAACAAAAGTTCAAAGTGCGGGACAAACAATTCGTGAAGGTCCGTTTCGACGTTGTGAACGTGACCGACAATGTCTACGAACTGCGCAGCGGCACCGGGGTCGGCGTCAACGCCGCGCAATATGGCATGCGGCGCGGCTTTTTCGTTACATTGGCTTATGATTTCTGAAGAACCTCGCTACGGCCCCGCAAAACGTCGGCCTATTGACGCGCCGAACCGGATTCGTCAGGAAACCAGATGGATCTGAGCCGAAATTCTAAAACTATCCTTGACACAGTAACGATCACCGCTGCGCAGCCGGAAGAGCTGTTCTCCCCGACCGCCCTGGAGACCGACCTCCCACAATTTTGCCTGGCGCCGGACCCGGCGGAGTCGAACTGCGGCCAAAGAACATCCACAGCAGGATGCTTTTCTCGTTGTCCGCTGCCCCGTTGTCGGCTCGCGTTCCTGCCCTTGACAAACGAGACGGGTTGTATTACGATATGCCAAATCGTATTACGCCCCTTCCCGGTCTGTCCAGCTTTTCAGTGGAACTGTCCGGCAATGGTTACGAACGGTTTCGTGGGATGCATCTTGCGCGGCTCGATGGCCATGCCGGCTTGCGTTGCCGCAGGCGCGTTGTTCTTTGCGGCGTACAACGTCCAAGCGCAGGAAACCGGCAGCCTGACGGTCACGCTGACGCCCCCGGACGCGGTGACCGCAGGAGCGCAATGGAACGTTGACGGGGCCGCGTGGCAGAAAAGCGGCGCCACCGTCAGCGGCCTCACCGTGGGCAGGCACACCGTGAACTACCGCGCGGTCAAGGGCTGGAACACGCCGGAGAGCGTGTGGAAAACGATCACCGGCAAGACGACGACCGCCGTCACGGGGACTTACGTGCAGGAAACCAAGGGCCTGCAGGAGCAAGCCGTCCAGTTGCCGGAAGTGGTGGTGACGGGCGCGGGTCGGACGGAGAGCCTTATCGGCATAGCGGATTCGGCGACGCAGGGCATCACCGGCCAAGCGCAACTGGCCGACCGCCCCATTTTGCGAAGCGGGGAAGTCATGGAAACCATTCCCGGCGTCATCATCACGCAGCACGCGGGCGGCGGGAAGGCGAACCAGTATTTTCTGCGGGGCTTCAACCTCGACCACGGCACGGATTTCGCAACTTTTCTCGACGACATGCCTCTCAACCTGCCGTCGCACGCGCACGGAGAAGGTTATTCCGACATGAACACGGTCACCCCTGAATTTGTGGAGCAGGTGGATTGGGAGAAAGGCCCTTACTACGCGGACGTGGGCGATTTTGGTTCGGCCGGCGCGGCGCATCTGCAGTTTTATAAAACGTTCCCGAACAACTTCGTGACGTTGGAAACCGGCATGTATGGTTATGACCGGGCGGTGATCGGCTACTCACATGAGCTGGGGTTGGGCAACATTCTTTTCGGCGGCGAAGCGTATCACGACGACGGTCCCTGGCAGCACCCGGATAATTACTCGAAGTTCAATGGACTTCTGACCTACAGCCAGGGCGACAAGGCGAACGGTTTCAGCATCACCGCGCGCGGCTATCAGAGCGACATATGGCATTCCACAGACCAGATTCCCGAGAGTTTTGGAAACACCAACTTTTTCGGCGCGATCGACCCCACGGATGGCGGCATTTCCCAACGCTACAGCCTGCAAGGCGAATGGCATCGTCACGATGACGATTCCGAGACCAAAATCACCGTTTACGGATTTTATTACTATCTTGATTTGTTTTCCGACTTCACCTATTACCTGGTTGATCCCGTCAAGGGCGATCAATTCGAGCAGCAGGACACACGCTACGTGGCGGGAACCGACATACGCCACACCATTTTCAGCGAATGGTATGGACACCACGTGGAAAATGCGTTCGGCCTGCAAGTCCGCAACGACTGGATCAACAACGGCCTGTTCCAGACAGAGGACCGCGAGCGCACGGACAAGTTTGATGTGCTGACCGGCACCGTGCTGCCTGCCACCACGGAACAGGATAGGTTTACGGACACTCAAGTCGGTGTTTATTGGGAAAACAAGGTTCAGTGGGCGGAAAAATTCCGATCAGTCGCAGCCCTGCGCGGGGACTTGGACTACTTTGATGTCAACAGCCTCAGCAATCCGGCCAACTCCGGCACCTCCGCCAGTACCCTGCCCAGCCCGAAATTGAGTTTGATTCTTGGGCCGTGGGCCAAGACGGAATTTTACGTCCAGGGCGGCTTCGGTTTTCACAGCAACGACGGGCGTGGCACGACGCAGACGGTGGAGCCGGTCTCAGCGGCTAATCCCTACCCCGGAACGCCGGTGGCGAAAATTCCCGGATTGATCCAAACCAAGGGGGCCGAAATCGGCGTGCGCACGACGGCTGTGCCGAACCTGCAAAGCACCGTGTCGCTCTGGTATCTGTACAGCGCGTCGGAACTGCTCCAGGATGGCGATACCGGCAGCACCGTTGCGTCGAAAGAACCCAGCAACCGTTACGGCGTCGAATGGGCGAATTTTTACAAGCTGACCAAGCATCTGAACCTTGACCTCGACTGCGCGGATTCCGTTGCCCGTTTTACATCGGTAGATGCTACAGACGCCGCGCCCGGGAGTCCGGGCGGCAAGGACGTGCCCGAGGCGGTGGGTGTGGTGGTTTCATCGGGCATCACCATGCACGATTGGCACGGCTTTTCGTCGAGCCTCCGGCTGCGCTACTTTGGCCCCCGCGATCTGACGTCCGATGGAGAGTATCGTTCCAAACAAACGATTATGGTCAATGCCGAAGTCGGCTATCAAATCAACAAGACGTGGCGCATTTCCGTCGAAGCTCTGAACCTGCTCGACCGCCGCGACCACGACATTGACTATGCCTACGAATGTCGCGTAACCCCAACCAGCGCCCCGACATTCCAGGATATTTTTCATCCCTGCGAACCGTTTCAGGTGCGGATCAGCCTAACCGCGCAATTTTAGAAAGCAGTTCATTGGGCAAACCTAACAGGAAACCAGATGGAACTGAGCCGGAATTCGAGAGCGGTCGGTGACACAACGAGGATCGCCACGGCGGGGCCGGAACAGTGGCCCTCCGCGAGCGCCGTGGAGACCGGCCTGCCCCAATTTTGCCTGGCGCCGGACCCGACGGAGACGAACCGGGTCCTGGCGTGGGTGAACTCCATCTGCTTCGTCTACCTGGTGATTGGCGTTCTCAGTCTCAAGCCTTCGGCGCCCGTCATCCACACGGCGGCGCCTGCCGCGTTCGAAGCTGCGCCGACGATTATTGAACCTTTGGCAAGCCCGGCCCAGACAAACGCGGCCAGTGCAACTCCCGAGGAAACGCCGAGCCAGAAGGCCCCTGAAGAAAACAGCGCGGCGGTCATGGTGACTTTGGATTCACCGGCGGTTATGTTTCCCGTGCCGACTATTGGAAATCTTCTGGTGCCTCTCGCCATGGCCCCGGCGCCGCCCCCGAAGCCCATGGAAAGTGTCATCCCGATCAGCATACCGCTCAGCGAACCAGTCAAAGCGTCGGGCATCGGCGGCAGCCTTCGCCCGCCACCGCGCATCGAACAAATCAGAGTGACCGGCATCGGCGGCAACCGGCCCCCACCGCCTTACCCGGAGGAATCCCTGGCGAACCGGGAAGAGGGCCGCGTGGTGCTGCTGATCGAAGTGGATGAATCCGGAAAGATCACGTCCGTGACGGTAAAGAATTCGTCAGGTTATTCGCGACTGGACGGGGCTACAGCCGATTTCGTGAGGCGGCACTGGATTTTCGATTCTGCCGATGGCCCGCGGAAGTTCGAAGCCCCGATTTCTTTTCACCTGAGCCAATAACTGGAGGAGAAAAACAATCATGGGAAATACGGTCGTTTCGCTCTTTCTGAAGGGCGGCCCGGTGATGTGGCCGATCCTGCTGTGCGCCCTGGTCGTGGTCGCAGTGGTCGGCGAGCGCACTTTCTGGTGGTGGCGCCAATCCCGTCTTCGGGATCACAACGCGCTCATGAAGATCATGGACGCCCTGCATAAAAGCAACGTCAGCGAGGCAGTTGGCTTGTCCAAAGGCTCACGCGACCCGGTGGTCCAGATGGTGTATCAGGGTCTGAACGAACACGACTCGTGCTTCCAGGTCGCGATGCAGGCTGCGGCGGGCGCGGTGCTGCGGCGGGCAGGCCGGTTTCTCCCCGTCATGGACACGCTGGTGACGCTGGCTCCGTTGCTGGGGCTGCTGGGGACGGTGACCGGGATCATGCGCTCGTTCACGTCCATCGGGAGCGCGGAGCTGGCCGTCGGCAAGGTGACCGGCGGCATCGGCGAGGCTTTGATCGCCACCGCCTGCGGCCTATGCATTGCCATCGTCTCACTGGTGCCGCTGAACTACTTCGGCGGGAAGGTGGTGCAATTGCAGTACGAACTGGAAACCACCGCCTCGAACGTCGAGGTGCAGATCAACCGCATTCAGAGCCGTTCGCGCCGGGTGCAGAATTCGATCCAGGTTTAAATAACCGCGGCGCCGGCCGCAGGCGACACCCATGCGCATCCAGTCACCCACTCATCGCAAGCACGCGCGGATCGAGATCATCCCGCTGATAGACATCATGTTTTTTCTACTGGCCTCCTTCATGATGGTCAGCCTGGATATGACGAAGATTGAAAACATCCGAGTGAACGTCCCCTCCGCCACCGAAGTGCAAAATGACTTCGGCGCGGACATGATCCACATCGCGGTGGACAAGACCGGGAGATGCTGGGTGGGCAAACAGCCGATCGCGTTGCCCGATTTGTACACCCTGTTGAAGAACCGCTTCCATCAGAATGCACAACTGCCTGTCTACATCGGCGGCGATGCAGACACGCACCACGGCGACATGGTGGCGGTGCTTGATCTGGTGCGCCGGGCGGGAATCCAGAAGGTCGCTTTCACCGTGACCGCTGAGCCGACGCCCGCTCCGTCCGGCGCGGCGCGTTAGTTCACCAGTGGAGCTGCCATGAAAATACTCTCCCCACTGCCCCGCAAGCGAGGACGGCTGGAGATCATCCCGCTGATAGACATCATGTTTTTTCTGCTGGCTTCCTTCATGATGGTCAGTCTGACCATGCAGCATCTCATGAGTATCGGCGTGAGCCTGCCGACGGCCACCCAGGCGAAGTCCACGGTCAAGCCCGACATGATCGTCCTGACCGTTGACCGCTTTGGGCAGGTGTCCATAGACAGCCGACCGATCTCGTTTCCCGAGTTGTCCGCCCTGCTGGGCCGGCGCGCAGCCGCCAACCCGAATTATCCTGTTTACATCCAAGGCCAGAAGGAAACCACGCATGCGTCCATGATCTACGTGCTCGACTTCGTGAAGCGGGCCGGCATTCAAAAGGTCGCATTCTCCGTCAAACTCGCTCCATCCACATTCTGAAGCCTCCCATGAAAAACCCGCTCCAAACCTTGCTGATCGTCTTCGCCCTGGGCCTTTGCGGCCTCTGCACCTGGCAATGGTACGGCCAAATGCTGCAGCAAAAACGGATAAACACCCTGGCTCAATCCAACTACGATCAGTCTGTGGCAATTCAGGGCTACGTCAGTTCCGCCAAGAAAATGAACGACCAGATAGCCGAGATGGACGCCCGCCTCACTGAGTTGAGGGATACCGTCAACATCAATAGCGACGTGATCTCCAAGCTGCGCGCGGACAACGGTCGTCTGACCAGCTCGGTCGAGCAGTATTCCAAAGCCGCGGTCGAGCTGGAAGGCCGCCTCAAAGAGGCGGACGACACTATCCGCCGTCAAAATGAAGGCCTGAAAAGCCTCGCGCAGGAGCGCGACGAATATGCAGACCGGCTTAACCAAAGCATCAAGGAACACAACGAGATCGTCACGAAGTACAACGCACTGGTGAAACAGATCGAGGCGACGCAGAAGGAACGCAACGACATCGTCATGCAGTACAACACACTGGTGAAACAGCTGGAGGCGCTGCAGAAGGAACGCAACGACATCGTCGCGCAGTACAACGCGCTGGCGAAACAGTTCGAGGCGGCGCAGGCTGCACAGTCCTCAAAGTAGTCACCGACGTAGACCTGCGGCGGCGTGGATCGCCCGTCGTTATCCTACTCCTCCGGTGCGGTAATCTCAGAAGTCGTTTGCCGATGAGAAGGCTCGAATCTCATCCCTCTCCTGCCGCACAGAGTCATTGATCTCTGGCCGATGGGATTCTGTGAAATCCGCGGTTGCCTGCGCATAATCCTGAATCATACCGCCAGCGCTGCGTGATACAACACTATGCGCCATAGTATGTTACGATACTTAACCGCGCCATATGTCCAGTCTTTAAATTAAATATAAATCATACGCTAATTTACTTGACAAATAACTTAACCTGGGCTAAACTACCCCGCATGCAAGCTAAATTACGAGCCAAGCGCGTCAAAGGATCGGCCGGCGACCGGTATCTCCACGCGATTCTCCTGCTCACCGACAGCGGGCGGCAGGCGGAAACGACGGACGTGGCGGAGAAGGTCGGCGTTTCGCCGGCCGCCGCCAGCAAGATGATGCGGCGTCTGGCTCACATGAAGCTGGTTGTACTCGAGCCGTATCAGGGGGCGCGGTTGACGACTGAGGGGATGCACCGCGCCTTGCGAGTCATCCGTCGGCATCGGCTGCTGGAGATATTCCTCCACAAGGTGCTCGGCTTCGATCTTCACGAGTGCCATGCACGGGCGGCTGCCCTGCAGGTGTCGGTGGACACGACATTCGAAGATCGGCTCGATGAGTTCCTGGGCCATCCGCAGTTTGACCCGCACGGGAACCCGATTCCAACGCGCGAGGCGGTCTGGCCGAAGGTGGCCGACAGTCCGCTGCTGAAGCTGCCGCCGGGCGCAGAGGGGAAGATTTCGCGGATCACAACGGACGATGCGGAGATGCTCAAGTACCTGCACGGGCTTGGCCTGAAGCCGGGCGCCCCTGTGGTGTTCGAGGGTGTGGCCCCGTTCGATGGGCCGGTGACGCTGCGAGTGGGCAACAAGCAGGCGCATGTGGCGCGACGGGTGGCCGAGGTGCTGTACCTGCAAGGCGGCGATGCGTCGTCCGATGGCGTTGTCCCGGCGCAGCCGGGCGGCGAAAAGATCGGCGGCTAGAATCGCGGGACCGGGTTTGCGCTCCCTGCAATCTGCAAAGGAATCATCGCAATGACTGCCCCGGCAGCAATGCTCGAAAGGGCCGTGACCTGTGCTTCGCGCGCGGGCGACGGCCTGCGTTGGACGAGGCCCCAAAATTACCTCTCGTGCAGCGCTGAACTATCCCCTCCACGAATCACACCCCAGTCGTAACCCGATGCGGCGGTTCCGCCGCGACAAATCAATTTTCGTGAATCGTTTTCAGTATCCGCGTTTGACGCAGGGATGAAATCCAACTTTGATTTTCACCTCCTGCATGCGGTTTCGGCCCCAGGAGCATGCCATGCCGCGCATGAAATGGCCGCATGATTCCAGGGATAAGCTGGTGGTTTGCTGGTTCGGCGAAGTGCCGCACGTCAACCGGCACGATGGCGAACGGCCTGCCGATCCGCCGGAGCGCATGATTCTTCGGCGATGGGCCTATCGCTCGTTGGCCTGGTCGGGGCCCGCATTTTCGGGCTGTTCAGCCATGCCGAAGGCCCGCGCCCTCGACCGCCGGCCCACCGCCGCCGCCAGTGATGGCCGCGTCATGCCCCGCGATCTGTGGGACACGGCCTTCGACGACTACTGGATCAACTTCGAACCAGGGATTGCATCATGAATATAGTGTCCAAATCTTTCTACGGGTCCCGCAGGATCGCCAAGGCCCTGCGGCTGTTCTTCATGATCGCCGGACCCGGCATCATCGTCATGGTGGCGGACAATGATGCCGGCGGAATCACCACCTACAGCGTCACCGGAGCCCAGTACGGGATGTACCTGCTGTGGTTCCTGATCCTGCTGGGGCCAGTGGCGTACTACGTGCAGGAGATGACGGTCCGCCTGGGCGCCGTGACCAAACGCGGGCACGCGGAAGCCATCTTCACGGCCTTCGGCAAGTTCTGGGGCTGGTTCTCGCTGCTCGACCTGGTGATGACCGACTGGCTGAC
>Ga0181524_10000103_pt1 | contig 100347 bp, 104 predicted proteins | sample PEATcosm2014_Bin_34_FD_119761 | JGI IMG/M metagenome (GOLD analysis project Ga0181524, IMG submission 119761) | Peatland microbial communities from MTU Mesocosm Facility, Houghton, MI, USA - PEATcosm2014_Bin05_60_metaG | ecosystem: Environmental > Terrestrial > Soil > Wetlands > Peat | place... | reverse complement strand
GTCAATCACCGGCGAACTGAAAACTCCGTTGCCAGTCTGAAAAACCCAGGGGCTGCTGCCGGAGTCCGTGGGCAGAACGGGACTGCGTCCGCTCTGTTGGGCATCACGACGGAACTTCGGCCAGGGACTCGCCGCGTCCAATGGGACCACATATGTGGAATTTGGAGTCTGAGCCGTTGCCGTCACTTGGGCGGCCGCCATGCTCCAAGGGCCGAGGAGCAATATGACCGCGGCAATACTCGCCGCGAGCCCTTCTTGCATCATGTGTCGGCTGTGTCTTTTCAAAACCTAAACCCGGACGTATTGATGATGCAGCCCGCCAAGGATTGGAATAGCTGCGATGCGGCCGATCTTCTGCTGCCCGCGAAAATCCGGAGCATCTTTATCCAGTGAGAGATGCGGCCGGACATTGTTGTAATAAGAAGCGTAAGCCTTCAGGACAGCGCGCAGGTGCGCTTCGCCGAACACGACGAGGTGGTCGAGTGATTCGCGACGTATCGATCCGGTGAGCCGCTCAACGTGGTCGTTCTGCCACGGCGAGCGTGGCGCCGTAGGACGATCTCGGATCCCCATTGGACGAATCCGGCGGGTGTACACTGGACCGAATGCGCCGTCAATGTTTTCGGCCTCGAGTCGCGCCCGAGACATCAGGTGGGACCGCGCGACGAGCAGAAGCTTGATCAGAAACTCGACCATTGGCGTCCCAGTATCACAGCCTGACCCGCCCGTCACCCCGAATTAGGTTTTCGGTATCGACAACCGCATCAGCGCGTCCAGCGCGATCGGCGAGTGCGCCAGTGTGCGTTTCATGTTGGTCACGCGCCCGTGCGTCAGGCGCTGGCGTTGCAACTCCTCGCGCGCGGCCGGTTCGGCCTGGGCTCCTGCAATCGGCGCTACGCGGCTCGTGTAGTCCTCCGCAAGGTCGCGGCGCTCTTCACGCAGTCACAATCCTCAATTTCGCATCAGCATCATCGTGTCTCAGCCACCGGTCAACCGAGATTTTTCATTCCTGTTCGAAACATCCCCGGTCTGTTCCGCATGATTGCGCATCTACCGGCCGACCGTCAGGTCCCACCGGGCGCTGCGTCCTCAGGCACGTGTAGCACGCCGTCGAGTTGTCGGGCTTGAAAATTCGCTCGCCGTCGGGCGTGCGGTAGTACGCGGTCTTGGTGCGCAGATGAGCGCAGAATCTGGCGGACGCCGTGGGCATGTCAGGAGGCCTCCAGGCCGGCGGCGCTAATGATCGCCCGGCGCACGATCACCTTCGCCATCACCACCTTGTACGCGTTGTCGGACATCGGCTGCGCGCCTTTCAGCGCGGCTTTGGCCGCGGCGCGAGCGCTTGACTCGTCGAGCGGTCCGCCGTTGAGCACGGCTTCCGCTTCGTGCGATCGCCACGGCACCGGCGCCACCGCGCCCATCACCACGCGCGCATCGTGGACAGTCTTCGCACCGGGCGCGCGATCGAGGGCGATCGCGACGCTGACCAGCGGCCAATCGAAGCTCTGCTTCTCCCGCGCCTCCAGGTAATGGCTGCTCACGCTCGCAGACGGCGCAGGCACGATCACTTCGGTGATTATTTCGCCGGGCTTGAGAGAATTTTCGCGCTTCGGATCGACAGTGGGAAGCGTGAAGAATTTTTCGAGCTCGATAGTGCGCTTGCCAACCGGGCCGACGATCGTCGCGCTCGCGCGCATCGCGATCAACGCGGGCGCAAGATTCGACGGATGCACGATGAACGCCGGATCGCCGCCCAAAATCGCGTGGTAACGATTGAGGCCGCCGAATGCGTAGCACTTGTTGCCGCTCTTCTTCAGGCAATTCACGTCGGGATTGCGAAAATACCAGCATCGCGGGCGTTGCAGGAGATTCCCGCCGACCGTGGCAAGATTGCGAATCTGCGGCGTGGCCGTCTCGCTCGCCGCTTCGGCAATCGCGGTGAATCGGGCGCGGATTGCCCGATTCTCGGCGACTTCGCTCAGCTTCGCCGTCGCACCGAGGCGAAGTTCTCCCGACGGCCGCACCTCGATTCCACCGAGTTCCTTCAGCCCCTTCAAATTCACCAGTGCGGTTGGAGATACGATGCCTTGCTTCAACAGATCGACGACATCGACGCCGCCCGCGAATGCTACGTGGCCGTCCTGGGCCAGCAGTCGTGACGCGCTTGCCAGATCGGCGGGCGTGATCACCTCGAATCGGTTCATCGCAATTCCAATTCCTTCACGCGCGTCTTCAGAGCCGCCAGCACGCGATCGGGCGTGATCGGAAGCGAACGCACCGGCACACCGATCGCGTCGTACACCGCGCACGCGACCGCGGCCGCGCTCGCTACGTGCGACACCTCACCGAGTCCCATCGCGCCAGTGTTGGTGATGCCGTTGGCGACTTCGAAAAACGTCACGTCGATCCGCGGGACGTCGAGCGAGCCGGGAAGCTTGTAGTCGTCCATCGTGGGATTCACCATGATGCCGAGCTGCGGATCCATCCGGCGATCCTCGAACAGCGCGAACCCGATTCCCATCAGGATCCCGCCGTTGACCTGGCTGCGCGCCGTCAGCGGATCGATAATCCGCCCTGCGTCGTGGACCGCGACGACCTGCGTCACGCGGACGATTCCGGTTTCGGTATCGACCTCGACTTCAGCGAACTGACATCCCGCCTGATCGGTCCGAAAGCCTTCATAGTTGGGCACGCGCTCGCCCTGCGCGGAAATCGAATCGCCGGGGATTCGCTTGCATACGTCGGTGAACGCCAGCGCGCGCGCGGGGCTGGTACGCACCCGAATCGTTTCGTCTGCCGCCTCGAGGTCGTCGGGCTCGGCGCCAAGTATCGGCGCCGCGATCCGAAACAGCTTGTGCTTGAGATGCGCCGCGGCCTGGCGCACCGCGGGCGTGTTCGAGGGCGCGCTCAGGCTGCCGCCGCTGGGTACTGAAAAAAGAAATCGCGTGTCGCCGATTTCGGGCTTCACCCGATCCACCGGCAGGCCGAGTTCCTCGGCCGCGACGATCGCGAGAATCGTGCGCGTGCCGGTGCCGATGTCCTGGGTGCCGACGCGGATCTCGACGCTGCCGTCGCGATGCGCGATCGCCTGCGCCTCCGGACCCGACACTCCGACCGCGTGCCACTCGGCGGACGCGACGCCGACTCCGCGCTTGACGGCGCCGCTGGATTTCGGCGACGAATTTTTATCGGCCCATCCGAACGTGCGCTCGCCGATATCGTATTCGGCCGCGCGGACCGGGTTGTCGCTGTTGCGGCGGCGGAACTCGAGCCTGTCGATTCCCGCCTTGCGCGCCAGCTCGTCCATCGCGAGTTCCAGCGCGAAGCATCCCTGCGGCCAGCCGGGCGCACGCATCGGAGACGCGGGACCGGCGTTCGTATAGATGTTGCGTTCGTCGGTCCGGATATTGGCGCATCGATAGATCGACTTGAACGGCTCCGCGCTGCCCGAACCGCCGCCGATCCCGCCGCTTCCACGTTGCACAAGATCGATGGCGGTCAACTTTCCGTCGCGATCGGCGCCCAGCCTGACCTTCTGCTCCGAGTTCGGACGGTTACCCGTCGAACGATGCTCGTCGCCACGGGGGAGTATCACCTTGACCGGCACACCGGCCGCCTTGGCCAGCCGCGCGGCGACAATCATTTCCGGGGTTGCGCCGAATTTCGAGCCGAAGCCGCCGCCAAGAAATTCGCAGACCACGCGCACGTTGTCGGGTGGGAGACTGAAATACACCGCCAGATCGTCGCGTACCGAAAAAACGCCCTGCGTCGAGCACCAGACCGTCAGCTGGTCGCCCGCCGCGTTGAAGCTCGCGACCGCGCCGTGCGTCTCGAGGCAGACATGAGTCTGCACGGCCGTCGTGTAGGTAGCCTCGATCGTGTACGCCGCGGCCGCGAGTCCTCGTGCGACATCGCCGACGCTCGTAGTCGAGGCCCGGCCAGCGTTGGATCCAATACCGAAAACGCGCGTCGCGGAATCCGCCATTGCGGCGTCCATTTCAACCACGAACGGTATCTTTTCGTAATCGACCTTGATCAACTTGAGCGCGTCGGCGGCCAGCTCGGAACTGATGGCGGCGACGGCTGCGATTTCCTGGCCGGCGAAACGGATCTCGCGATCTTCAAGAGCAAGAACCGCGCGCACGCCATCGAGACGCTCGGCCGCGGACAGATCGGTACTGCGAATCCGCGCGTGCGGCCACGGACTACGCAGGATCGCGCCGTAAAGCATCCCGGGCAATTCGATATCGCAAGTGTAATGCGCAGCGCCCGTCGCTTTGAGCGGTCCGTCAACGCGCGGCGCGGGCTTGCCGACCACGGACAGGCGCTCGCCCCATTGCCACGGCGTCGGCTCGTCGTTGGGAATGACGACGGTGACGTCGCGCGTGTTGCCCTGAAAGCCGAGCTTGACCGTGACCCGCCGCGACATCAGGCGTCCTTCGCCGCGCGGACCGAACTCGCGGACTTGGCAGGTCCAGGCTTGACGGCTCTAAGAGCGGCCGCGAATACGTGCGGATAAGTGCCGCATCGGCAGATATTTCCGGCCGTTGCACGTTTGATTTCGTCAGTAGTAGCAGCCGGATTGCGCTCGAGCGCAGCCGCGACCGACATCACCATCCCCGGCGTGCAGAACCCGCATTGCAGCGCGTCGGTTTCGACGAATGCGGCCTGTACCGGATGCATATTCGACGGCGTGCCAAGACCTTCGATGGTGGTGATTTGGTGTCCACGCGCGTCGACAGCCAGCACCATGCACGACGTCACGGGTTTGCCGTCGAGATGCACGGTGCATGCCCCGCACGCGCCGCGATCGCAGGCGAGCTTCGTGCCTGTCAGTCCAAGGTGTTCCCGGAGCGCGCTTAGCAGGGCTACGCGCGGCTCGATCTCAAGGGTCGCGGGCTTGCCGTTGATGTTCAGTTCGATCGTCGTAGCTTCAGGCCCGAGCCTTTCTATGACACCGGCGGGTAGGCGCTTTTCATCGGCGGATGCCGGCTGCACGCGCACCAGGCCGGCTGCGGCAGCGACGGCGCCGGCGCCCTTGATGAACGATCGGCGGCTGATGCCGGGCGGTTTACGGGGCTTGCGGTCGTCTCGACTCATTTGGAAATTGCGGCGGCGGTGTCGCCAACAGGCTTTGCGCTAATGAAGATGGCAATCGCCGCACCGAAGAGAACCATCCCGACCGGAAGCGCAAATGCCGCGATTTTGATCGAGTAAACGCCCGCTGCCAGAAGCTTGTCAATGAACATTCCCACGTCGTAGCTGAAGTGGTCGATCAGCCATGCGTTGGCGGATGCGCCACGGGTGAATCTGAGGCGGGCAATTTCGGCGCCGACCCGCCCGGCGATCGGCAGCACCAGCGCACAAACGATTACCGCGGCTGTCATCGAGCGGTTCCTGAGCGCGCCGCCATTTACCAGCCGCGCGCCGATGCGAATTCCGATCAACATTCCGACCGCCGCCGCGGCGCACTCGACGATTGCAAACTCGTTGGAATTCCACCAGGCGCCGAACGGCGGATTGAGGTATCGCACTGCTATATGCGCGCCCGTGCCGTAGCTGAGCGTCGCGATAACGCCGAGCGCGATCGCAAGCGCGGTAAGCCGCCGCATCCAGGCGGGCGTTCGGCGCGGCGATTGTTTTCGTGGCATCTGCGGACCCTCAGCGAATGGACGTGACGATCGTGCCTGAGCCGCGCGTGAGTCCAATCGAGAGGTAGACAATTAGCAACACGATCGAGCCGACGGTCAGACCGACGCGGCGAAAGCGCGCCTGGAGGTCTGCGACCTGCGCGCTCGGACCCGCGGCCGAGATCCTCCAGATCTGCACGCCGATGCTTCCATATTGATAAAGCGCAAGCGCGACAACGACAACCACGAGGATCAATTTTATCGCAAGCAGAATCGAAACGCCGCCGATGAACAGCACGTTGAAGATTCCCGTCACAACCAGCGCGGCCAGCGAGGTAAGCACAATCGCGCCCAGCCGGCGAACGATTCGGCGGGCGACGCGCAGCCGCGCGGGCGGATCGAGTTCCGCGGCCAAAACGGGAGCCAGTGCGAAAGTGCTGAACAGCGAGCCGCCAAGCGCAACGATCAAGGCGACGATATGGATGAACAGCACGGCGAAGCGGAGACTAAGCATCAAGCACCGCTTTTATCGCTCCGAGTCGCCTTGGAGCAAACGTAATTTTGCGGCGCGCGGGTCGAGAACCTTACAAATCGCGGCGGTTGTCTCTACCAAAAATTCCATCTGAAGTGGGATTCGTGCGGCTGCCAGAACCGGTATCGAATCGACGCACCCAAGTGAGACGGGCTGCGATCTGAACCACAAGCGGCTCACCTGTCGTTTCTCAGCACTTGGTCCGGCCCGAATTCCTTCACAAATCTGAAGGGCCTCGCATAGCCTGAAGGGTGTGCTGAACTGGTTCCGACAGACGGCTGCCGCAGCGAAAACCAGGTTTTTGAGAAAGCGACAAGTCGGCTCGATTCACCAATGATTCGCCGATCTTGCCTGGCTGGCTAACAGGTCCTTCGGCTCTACCGATACCGGCGACGTAATGGCGGTGAATCTCAAAACTCTAGACTTTTCGCCGCTTTCGGAGTTTTCGTCAGGCACAGGCACCGGCGCGGTTCTCGACAGAGAGAATCGAGCATAAATCAGCTGCTGACGGCAGAATCTAAGCTTCTCCGGTGCGCTCAGGTCGAAGAAAATGCGCGAACGTGCGAACTATTTTTGAGTTTTCCGCAGAGAATGCGAAAATAGAGGACTGTGTGGCGGATGACGCAGTCTGATGCGAACCGCTCTCCCTCGTCAACCGGTTGACGGTTGACAAGGCGGTTGACACTTGAGCGGCGGTTGACAAGCGGCGGTTGACGCGTTGTGGTTGACGCGCAGGGCAGAGTATTTAAAACGCTGTTATTTCCCAGCAGGTCCGATGGACCGTTCGGTGCTGTATTAATTCGCGCTTGACTGTCTGAATTTGAAAACGCGAGGTGGCTTAAATTGGCGAATCGAAGGCATCTGACGGATTTTAGGGGTCAGCCCTTCTCTTATCGGTAGGTCGGTAATCCACTTTTCGATTGCTGCCCTCTCAAGACGGTAGTCGGCGCCGACCTTGAAAGCCGGAATTGGCCCCGGCGAATCAGTTTGTAGAGTGTGCTCGGCTGAACCTGTAAATACTGGGCTACTTCGTTAGTCGTCATGAGATCGCTGAGTATGGCATCGTGGCGGGGCTTCATGGACGATAGATTCCTCCGCTTTAATTCCTGAAAAGAAAGCGGCGACTCAACGGGGCCGTTCCTGATCGGCCTTTGCTATTGACAGGATTGAGGCACTCAGATGATTGTTCCGCCGTGGCAACAGAAGTGCTCAACGTTCTGAACTACGTAGTCGTCGCTTGCTCCGACCTTGCGACGACGCGTCGGTTCTACACCGATCGCCTCCGTCTTGCCGTGCCGTACGAGCGTGCCGACTGGATCGAGTTCAAACTTGAGAACGTGACCCTGGCTCTCCGCCCGCGCAGCGAGCCATTCTTTCTGCCCTCGAGATCCGATACCGCACGAACTGCCGCACAGTTGGCGTTCGGCGTGCCCTTCGTGGAAGTGGATCGCTGGTTCGAGAAGTTGTCTGGCTCAGGTGTCTCGGTATTAGATCCGCCACGCAATCAAAGCTGGGGACATCGTACTTTCTACTTTGCGGAACCGGAAGGAAATGTCGGGGAGATCTAAGCTGATCTAGAACCACCGGCTCATTGATCGACGATGACGCCGATTTTCTCTGGCGCTGACAAATTCGAGAGCAATGTGCCCGGCGCGGAGTGGCGAGCGTACCTTGTATGCTGCGAATCTGGAGTACCGAGACGATGGCAGGAGAAGTCCGCGTTGTGAAACTGCCACGAAACCAAATCGATAGAACGGCAGAGCTCCTCGCACGCGCCTTCCATGACCAGCCATCCGCTATTGGTGGAAAGCGCGCCTCGCACGATCGGAGGCAGCAACTATGACACTTCGTCCAGGAGAAGCACCTGGCCCGGCCATTGCGGTCTTTCCGTTCCTCAAGACGCGAGAAGCCGTCCGTCTAGGTAACTTCAACTTTCGCTCAACCGATGACACCGAGGGCCTCAGCGAGGAGGATTCAACTCGTGTGCGCGAGATCGCGGAAATGCTGTTTCTGCAGGACGATCTCCATATTCGGGCTTCTTCGTATGCGATGCTTCCGCCACTGGACTTGGACAGCAATGACCAATGCTTACGCGAGTTGCAACAGGTTCAATCAATTGTTGCGTATTGCTATAGTGCTCCGCGTCAAACATTCGGAGACATTTTTTTCCATTTTGAGCAAGCGAGTCTCGCGGTCTTCAGCCCCGAACCGGTTAGCATCTTTCTCGTTCGTCCGGAGCATGGTGTTGAGCCACTCGATAACAATTCACCGTTAGTTCCTGATGAGTGGCATCGGGTGCTCGGCTATCAGGGAAGGTACAATTTCCATCACCCCTTCTGGTTAGCGAAGGGTTCGCGGCTATACCCACCGGTCCCGCATATCGGATTGAACATCAGTCAAGACCTGGCTTGGGACCTCCGAAGATGCTTTACGGAGCCGTCGCGACACCATCTGCTGCCGGAATTGCTTCGGCAGCCAACAACGGCGACTGGGGAACGGATTCTGACGGCGATCACTTGGTACAATCGTGCGAACGCGCTCTCGAATGACGAAGCGAGTTCGATTCTGGATCTTGCCGTGGGTTTCGAGACGCTCCTCGCGTTGCCGAACGACGCCAAGACGAATCGTTTCATCGACGCTGTTTCGTTGCTGCTTGGGCGCGCCTCTCGCCTAGATATTTGGGCTGAACAGTTTTATGACGTCCGTTCCGAGGTCGCACACGAAGGAAAGACGTTGCGCTTCCGCTTCATGCCGACCCCGAAGAATAAGTCGAGCGGAAGCACTCTATATCAGTCTCTTCTGACCTACGGCAGACAGATATTCCAACTCTGCGTCGCAACGTTGCTATTTGGCGACTACCAGGCAAGGAACGCGGGTTTGCCGGACATACTGGTGACTAATCAGGAGCGGTTCGAGTCAATCTGTAAGATTCTTGACGATGAACGTTTGCCGATCACGGACCGTTTTGAAGCTGTAGACGCGACCCTCGCTCTCGTGAGCGAATTCCGTTACGTCCAGGAAACAGGACTCTCTGTTGCTACGATGATAGGGGCTCTGCAGCGCTCCGCGAAGAAGTTACTGCTGTGCGATCGCTCGTTGGAACTACCCTTTGAGCGTCTGATTGAAGACCTCGCCAACGCGAAAGCGTCTGCTGATTGCTATGAAGGGCTTGCGGCATTGCACGCATTAAACGAGCTGAAGACCGTGCCAACAGAAGATCGCTCACCACGAAACTTAACTCTCCGGCTGGCCGAAGTCGTTTGGCACTACACTTTCATGCATTATTTCTGGCTGAAGGAACAGCGGGCCAGAGAAGCCAATGATAAGGAAACGCCTTAGATCAGGCCTCGGGCGAGTTGCACTGCGAGCCTATTCGACGAAATTCGAAGTGCCTGCCGAGACGTTGCAGAAGCGGCGACCTTCGTCCGGATCGACCACGCGAGACTTCGCGAATACGCCGGTGCGTTGTCTTCCGTCGAACTCATGTCGCCTAAGCTCGATCCGAGCGCGCACCTTCTCGGTCGCGGCGAACATATGCTGGCGTTTATCGTGATGCTCGACACTATCAATTTGCGTCTGGATGGTTTCCACATCTGCGGAAGCGTCCCCGCAAGTCGGGTTACTTCACGGTTGCATCATCGCTTCGCGACGCGTTCAGCGCCGGAAGAATCTTCTCGGCTGAACGCCTGGCCGCGATCTCCAAGGCCATCTCGGACATCCCGCGGCCGTGAGCCTGTGTGTGGCGAATTGCTGATTCTGCGGAAATCAGTAATTCGCCACACACAGGTTTGAGACTCTCTCTCGTACGTCAACTAATAAGCGTACACAGTGTTGCCGCGGTTCGGAGTTCGAAGAATCCCTATTGATTGTTTAAGACACTTCCAGTAGATCTGAGGGGCGAGAAACGAGCCCGAGTCCGGTCCGCGACAGCTTTTGTCCGCGTCCGCGCTTCGGGCTCTTTTTTTTCGCTCACGAAAAAGAACGTACAGAGAAGGTGACAGATGAGGGGCCGAGACGAAAACCAGAGCAGAGCGTCGCGCATCGAAATCGTAGCCGTCGTTTCTGTTAATTTCGCTAGAGACGCTGCTTGAGAGCCTTGGAGCAAGACTGGACCGCGTCAATTGTTTTTACAAGCGAAGGAACAGGGTAGGAGGGTGAAATGCCAACCATCGAGTTAGAAGTGTCCGAGAGGATTGATCGGCACCTGGCGGCCGTTCGGCTGATGTCTTACATGGTCTTCCCGGATGACGCGAAGCTGCGCGCAGCCGACGAGATTACTCTCCGGGTGATTCTGGCCGATTGGTATTCTCGTACCTTTGCAGAGCAGGACAGAAGAGCGCAGGCACGGGTCGTACGCCAGATAGGTTCGAGACTGGGCGCGGATTTGCCGCGAGCGCTTGCAGACCCAGCCGGGTGGATGAGGAAACGGATCTTCGAGAAGTTCCTTAAACCGGCAGGGGGAATATTCGATGGTGCGGTCGCACTCACGAACTCGCCGTCTGTCGAGAAACTCGGCCGCCAATGGACAGAGCGCTGGTGGTCAATCGTTTACACCGGAAAATTGCTGGCTTTGATCGGGTCGATCCATCAGCATCATCCTCAAGTCGGAGCCAGCGTGAACAAGGCTATTCACATCCTGTGTAAGACCGAAGATGCCACGGGTATCCCCGGCTTTCCCCTGGTATGTGAGTCGAACCTCAAAAAAGCGTGGTCGAAGTTCAAGCCGGTCGCCCATCTATGCGGCGCATACGTCACCACCGAAACCCACTACTACGAAGAGCAACTCTCCCGGGACTTCTGGGAGTACTGGAAGGAGTCGCCGGCCTTCTATCAAGACAAGATGTTCGGAGCATTTTGTGTGCTTGCCAAGTCTGGAGAGAGGTTCGCAACTTCCTTCTTCCCGCGCGGTCAGCGAGAGCCCTTGATTCCGAAGGATGAGATCTTTGCGCTGCCCGATGAGATTTTTGAGCCAAGGCTTTCCCTCCCTTCATTTCGCGCGCTAACCGATGAAGAAGTCGCGGCTTTGAAGACTTACAGAGCTCCGAAACAGATCTTCTAGCAGCACGACGCTCGGACTGGGTCCTGATCGAAAGGACTAGTCCCCAGTTTCTTCACCCAATAGTCAACCGAAACGGTTCGCCGTAGGTTTCTGGTGCGGGCGAAGGACGCTCGCGCGCTGTGTAATTGGCTCGGCGACTGAACATAAGGAGAAAAGAATGACTGGCGAAACATTTCGATCCGGCTCGACCGAAGAAGCAGCACACACCACCAAAAACGTTTTCCGGGACCTCGTTGTATATGGTGACCCTGCGGTTCTGGATTCTGTGGTTCCCAGGATTGAAGCGGAGCTGGCCGACGGCTGGTATCGCGATCGGGAGCGCGAGGCGAGACAGTGGTGCCCACGCGGTCAATCGGTATTCTGCTTTGTGCGCGGATCACGCAGTGATTTTCCGGCGATCGCGCTGCTGATGCACGCCAAAGCGCGCAGTTTGAGCGTGACAAACATAGTGGCCGACGGGCGGGAGCTTTCCTGCTACGAATACAACGCAATCTTGGCCGAATTTTATTTGGAATTGCTGCATCCGGCAGCGTCGGAAGCCGGCTTGGCAATGGAACTGTCGCCGGACGAGCAAGGTCTGGAGGAGGTTTTCGGGTGGCGGGCGGCCGACCTTCTGAGAAGTTTTTCGCGCTGCGCAAACAAGTCGAGCACGCATCCAGCCGACCTTCGCCGTTGGATGGACTTTCTCGTTCATCTGTACAGCCAGCCCAATAGGAAATACGACTTCGATCTGCTCGCGACGTGGCTGATAGAAGACGGCTGGTCCGTAGAGAAAACTCACAAGTTCATTTCTCAATGCGAGTTCGCGAGAGACCTTCTGCGCGCGTACGATCAGAAGATTTCCTCGATAGATGACAGTGAACGAGCCACCAGCGATCAAGCCGAACAGGCGGGGCTGTAGGTTGTGAGAAGGAGAAGAAGCTGTGGAACACCCCTCGACTGTAGACGCTAACGGCAAGACAGGTTCTGCGACCGGTTCCCCGGAGCAGGTCAAAATCCAAGACCGGATCAGGGAACTGCGCAGGGTTAGGGCCCGCGACTTGCTGCCCAACCCCAGGAACTGGCGGCGGCACCCAAAGGCTCAGGCGGAGGCGCTGCGCGGACTTCTCGCCGAAATCGGCTATGCCGACGCACTACTTGCGCGGGAGCTGCCGGACGGGCAACTCGTGCTGATCGACGGCCATCTCCGGGCCGAAACCACGCCCGACGCCATCGTGCCGGTTTTGATTCTCGATGTTAGCGACGCTGAGGCCGACAAAATCCTGATGACGCTTGACCCGCTCGCGGCGCTGGCCGAACCGGACACCGAACGGATCAAAGCTCTTCTGCAGACAGTGCGGACGGACAGCCCGGCGGTGGAAGAGCTGCTAAGGCGCACAGCGGGTGACCAGGTGTGGCGGCTCATCCATCCGGAGGATTTCATCGAGCCTCCGGCGCAGATCGACAAGGCCGCCGAGCTGCAGAAGAAATGGGGCACGCAAAGCGGCCAGCTTTGGCGAATCGGCACACATCGGCTGCTGTGCGGCGACTCAACCAAGGCCGAGGACGTTGTCAGGTTGATGGCTGGCGAGCGGGCCGTTCTGTTCGCGACCGATCCGCCGTACGCGGTGGGTTACACGGGCTGTGCCCATCCTCAAAGCTGGGGGAACAAGGGCGCAGCGAACAGAAACAAGAATTGGACAGGGCAGTACCTCGAGGCGCCAAGCGCGGACGTTAAGGACAGCGAGGAGTCGGGCCTCGAGTTGTACCGGGGGTTCGTGGATATGGCGATCAAGCATGCGATCGTCCGCAACGCCGCCTGGTACTGCTGGCACGCGAGCAGGCGCCATTCGATGGTGGAGAGGGTTTGGGCCGAGTTCGGCGCCTTTGTGCATCAGCAATTGATTTGGGTCAAGACCCGGGCGGTACTGACCTACTCGCTGTATCTGTGGCAGCACGAGCCGTGCCTGTTCGGCTGGATCAGCGGTCAGAAGCCAAAGACATTCCGAACGGAGGTCGGCGAGCGCGCGGGCGAATTTCCGGCTACGGTCTGGGCAGTTCCGAGTTCCGAAACCGAAACCGACGCGCATCCGACATGCAAGCCATGCAAGCTCTTCACGCTGCCGATGCAGATGCACACCGAGGCCGGCGAGATTTGTTATGAGCCGTTCTCCGGGAGCGGATCGCAGTTGGTTGCGGCTGAACAAACTGGCCGCCGCTGCTACGCGATCGAAAAATCTGCCCCCTTCGTCGCGGTGGCGCTGGAGCGGATGGCCGCCTTGGGCCTCAAGCCGGAGGTAATCCGCGAGTGATGAAGCGCCAGCCGGATGGAACCTTTCGCAACGCCAGGCAGGCGAGCGTCCTCTCCCCCGTGGTGCTCAGGGCGCGCTGGGTCGAAGCCGAGGTGGGGAGCCTCAAGCGAATGGGGCTCGCTTTCGACGCGATCGCGGAGCAGGTCTCACGAGTGGGGAAACATCTGGCGCAACCGATAACTCCGCTCCCGCCGGGAGTGACATTTCCTCCGGACTACACGATCAGCAAGCAGGCCTGCCACAAGTCTTTCCGCAGATTGATCGCGCGCGAGCCGGCGCTTGCCGCCGATGAGTTTCGCAAGCTGGATTCCGCCCGGTGCGAGGAAATGTTTTTAAATCTGCAGCCCGGAATCCGGAAGGGCAACCCGCGGTCGGTCGAAGCGGGAGTCAAAGTGCTCCGCCACACCGCTCAAATCAATGGCTACGCCGCGGCGCAACGCCATGAACTGACCGGTAAAGATGGAAGTCCTTTAACGCTTGTACAACTGCTCGAAGCAGTAGGGACAATCGACGATGAAGAAGGAAAATGACAACGGACTGACACCCGAGCAGATCGCTATGTTCAAAAACGTGGTGCGCGATCCGGTCCTGTTCGCTAGCCACGTGCTGGGGCTTGACCTGTGGCCCCGCGAAGTGGAGATCCTCCGATCGATCAAGAATCAGCGCAGAACCGCGATTAAGGCCTGCCACGGAGTCGGCAAGACGTTCACCCTGGCGGTAGCCGCCCTATGGTGGCTTGCCCGCTACCACGAGGGCATCGTTCTGACGACTTCGTCCACCCAGCGGCAGGTGCGCACGCAGCTCTGGTTGGAGATCCACCGATTGGCCAAGGGCGCCAGGATTCCCTACCCCGAGCTCAAGGCGACCGAGCTCAAGTTCCGCGGCGAGAACAATTTCGCGATCGGATTCTCGACCAACCAGTCGGAGAACTTTCAGGGGTATCACGGGAAGTACGTCCTCATCATCGCCGACGAGGCGCCCGGGATCGAGTCTGGAATCTGGGACGCAGTGGCTGGAACGATGGCCGGAGGCGTGGTGCACATCGTGATGGCCGGGAATCCCACTGCCCCCTCAGGTGCCTTCTTTGACGCCTTCACCAGAGACCGCGGGCTCTGGAAATGCTACACAATAAGCGTCTTCGACTCGTCCAATCTGAAAGGCATCACATGCGAGCGGCTGCTGGAGATGGATCCCGCCGAGGGCGGTCCGCTCGACCAGAATCCGATACCCTATCTGGTCACGAAGCGCTGGGTTTATGACCAGTATCAGTCGTGGTGGCGCGGCGACGAGGCCAGCTCTCCACACTGGATGTCGCGGGTACTGGCGGAATTTCCGGCGCAAGCCGAGGACGCTCTGTTCCGGATGATCTGGCTTGAGAGGGCCAAGCAGCGCTCGATAGAAACTCCTGCCCCCAACGTTCCCACAAGTCTGCCGTTATTCGCTGGTGTCGACGTCGGCGGCGGAACTGCGGAAACCGTCATCTACGTGTGCGAGTTCAGGGAAGGCGGCATCAGGATTATCGGATTGGACGCATGGAGGGGACAGGATACTCGGGGGCAGGCGGTCAGATTCCTGAGCCAGTTTCGTTCGCGGCTCTGCCTGGTGAACGTTGACGCGATCGGCATCGGCCACAATTTCGCTCTGCACCTGCGCAGTGAGAGGTTTCCGGTAGAGATGGTGAATGTGTCGCTGCCCTGCCCGAGCAAGTCTAACCTCGGGGAGAACGACCCGGCAAAGCGCTTCGTCAACCAGAAGGCGTGTGCCTATCAGACGCTGGCGGACGCATTCGAGCGCGATCAGGTAGACGGATTGACGGACGAAGAAACTATCGGGCAGCTCGCCGGAATTCGGTGGGAGCTCGATTCACAGGGCCGGATCAAGATCGAATCGAAAGAGCGGGCGCGCGGGCGTGGCGAGCTCTCGCCAGATCGCGCTGAGGCGTTAATGCTGGCAGTGTGCAAGCCGCCGCCAAAATACGAGTACACCCCGGCACTTTCGCAACAGCGCGCGGGGGACCACTTAGACGGCGGTCCAGAACTTGATGACTTTATAAGCGATTTCGCACCCCGAGGAAGGCGCGAGTTTGGAATGCTCCCGCAGGGGGCATTGGCGCGGTACTTCCGCAGAAATCGCGGAGCCTGGTAAGGCGGGCGTCGATGCAGAAAAGAGGGAATCTCAGCTCGCTCGCGGCGCTTATTACCTGTGCGGTCGTTGCTCAGAGTTTCATGTGACGGCGGCGAATCTCCCGAGCAGACGGCGAACCGCATTGTGAGTGCCTAGAGTTTCGTTACGAATTTTAATACATGTATTGCAAGCCGTAACGAAATGAACATCCGCGTTCGCAGATGTAAGCACTGTGAAGAGCCCTTCGCGATCAACCGGCGCGGACGGCCTCGACTATACTGTCGGCCATCGCATCGCGTGCGCGCCCAGGAGAAACGGCGGGAGGCTGAAAGCAAGCTACCCTCGGAAAAAGAAGTCCGGCTGTTGACAGAATGCCTGACGAGGCTGGCACGCCAGCGTCGGAGATACTGGATGGTGCCGGAGAATTGGAAATGGGCGCTCCCTCCACCTTACGAGCGCGCCCGAGCAAAGGTTCGGTACGCCTTGGAGAAACTGGCACCCGAGGTCTTCGAGCGGCCCTCAGCCCCTGCTGAAATTGAACTGCGCGAATTCAACAAGACCTACCGCCAACTCGCGACGGAGCATCACCCAGATCATGGAGGAGCAACCCAAGTCATGCAGGCCCTCAACCAACTGCGGCAGGCCCTGCAGACCGACATAGAGCGAGGACACCCGCGAGCGTAGAGTTCGATCTCAAGCTCGCCCGTGATCGTTGGTAGGCGGGTCGCTCTACCGCGAAGCGGCATGAAGTACTCAGGGCCGACCAGGAAAAGTCGGTCGACAATCGCCTTGTCTTCGAGAGGCTGCGCTGTCGCGCGACCGCACCGCCGCGGGAGGGCGAAACAACCGGCGGATTCTACTTATGATTGGCTGGAAATCGGGGAGCAGGTCAACGCTTTTGTCGCACAGTGGAAGTTCACGTCCGGTTGATCTCGCCACAATGAGGAAATCCGGAGCGCAACTTTTACCTCGTCATTCCGTCTTAAGAGTCGAAGAGAGGTGGGGTGACGAAGACCAATCCTGAACAGGAACACTTGGCGGCCTTGGTACGCCGGGCTCAGGATGGGTCTGAAGCGGCTTTGGAGGGGCTCGTCTGCCGGTTCCAGGATAGAATCGCTGGGTTAGTCTACTCTTTGATCGGCAGAAGTGACGCCATTGAGGACGTCTGTCACAACGCGTTCCTTAAGATGATTTCAGGATTGCCCCGGCTCAGAGATGCGAACAGTTTCGAACCGTGGCTGTTCCGGATCGCGCGCAACGCCTGCAACGATCATTTTCGGAAGGAACGGGTACGGCGACTGTTTGTGCCGTTTGAGCTGAAGCACGAACAAGTGACGACGCCGGAACATCATGTGGACAGTCGCCTGGACGGCTTTCGAGTGGCGGTCGAGGGTTTGCCACGCGCGCAGAAGGAACTGATCCTTTTGCTCGCAGAAAACGACTGGTCTTACGAGCAGTTGGCCGAAATCACAAACAGTACCGTGAGCGCGGTGAAGTCACGGTTGTTCAGAGCGAGAGAATTTCTTCGAGGGAGGGAGACCGATGAAGACTAGCGCACGCTACATGCAGCATCTTCGACGTCAGGCTGGAAGTCGTCTGCCGCCGGATTTTGCGAGGCGGGTCGTAGAAGATGCCAAGCGGCGACGCCAAGCATTCGGACAGTTCAGATTGATGGTGATAACCGGCGCGCTATGTGTAGTGACGACGGTGTCTGTTCACTGGGTAAAGACCCGGTCTGCTGAGAAGCAGAATATCGCGGCGTGGACACAGGTAACTACGCAAATCCAGGCATTCGAGGAGGCAATATGAGGAACAACCTTCGGGTCATCCTGATAACTGTTGCTTTGTTTCTGTCGGGACTTCTGGTCGGAATCTGGACACAGGCTGTGCGGCCGCTACCTCCGCCACCATTTGGGCCGATGAGCGAATTCGGCGGGCAATCGCTTCCCGGGTTTCCAGGTCCCCCTCCGGGTCTTCCGCCGTGGATGCAGACTTCGCCCAATGAGCCGCCTCCCAGTCCGGAGGAGATTCGCAGAAGGATGGCGATCCTCGAACCGCAGTTCGAGGCTTTCCGAAAGAATGTCGATGCGATCGAGCAGCAATTCAAGAGTTCCTTTGAAGCGATACTCAATCCGGAACAGAGGCATAAGTTCGAAGTCATCAAGAATCGCCTCGCGAACCTTCCTGATCTATTGCCTGGCTGTGGTCCAATCATGGGTCCCGTCTTTGTGTCGATGGTTATCTACCGACCCTTGCTGGAACATTTCACCGAGGATCTCGGTCTCGATGACAAACAGCAGAAGCAACTCAAAGATCTACTGATCGATCGGCGGAACAAGTTAATCACCCTTGTTGACGAGACACCGCCGCCCAGCTTCAAACTCGAAAAAGTAATTGAGCCGTCCGGCGTCAAGCCACCTATACCGATGGCTTCGCCTTCACTTCGATAGCGCAGGTCTGACGGCGTTCAGACTCCATCCGAATCGACGCGCTTCGTTGCGAGGTGGCTTTTATCTGCCTTCCAAAACTCTCCGAGCGCTCGGCTACTCGAAGCGAAGAGCGTCGATGACGTTAAGTCTCGACGCCTTCAGAGCAGGGTAGTAGCCGAAGAAAACCCCGATGATGACGGAGAAGAGAAAGCCGACGGCGATCGCGGTGAATGAAATTGAGATTGGCCAGCCTGCGATAGCGGACGCAGCTAAGGAAATGCCTAGACCCGCGACGATTCCGACACCGCCTCCAATACTGCTGAGAGCAACTGCTTCGAGCAGAAATTGCGAAAGTATGTGGATTCGAGTGGCTCCGATTGCCATTCGAATGCCGATCTCGCGTGTGCGTTCGGTTATCGATACCAGCAATATGTTCATGATGCCGATACCTCCGACCGCAAGCGAAATCGCGGCTACCGAGGCGAGAAGCAAGGACAGCGCGTGAGTCGCGCCTTGCGCGACATTGATCAGGTCGTTGATGTTCCTGACCGTAAAGTCATCGGACTGATCCGGCGGCCGGCGATGACGACGGCGAAGAATCTGTCCTACTTCCGACATCGCCTGCCCGCTAAGTTCGGGGCTGCGGCTCTTTACAAAGATGGTTCCGACAACTCCGGCGATTTTCCGCCCTACGCCGAGAGGATTGGAGGATGCATTAAAAATGGGATTGCTGTTTGTCACTTGGGTGGTCGGCGTAGTCACGCCGATGATTCGATCCTGGGCGGTGTTGAAGGGCACCAGGACGATATCATCTTGATCCTGGCCGAATCCGGTGCGCCCTTTGGGCGTGAGCACTCCTATAACTTCGATCTGCACTCCGCCAATCCGGATCGTCGAGCCGATCGGATCCGCATCGTCGAAGAGTGTCTTCGCGACGGTTTGGCCGAGGATGCAGACACGTGCTCCGCCGAGGTCTTCCTGGGGCAAAAAGGTCCGTCCGATAGCGACCGACCAATCACGTACCGCCAGGTAGCTTGCGCTCACGCCTTCGACCGTGGTGTTCCAATTTCGGTCGCGATAGACGACCTGCGCTGCCTGTCGATTGCTGTAGGTGACGAACTCAACTGACGGAGCGTTCTCGGTTATGGCTTCGGCATCGTCCACGGTTAGTGTCGAGCGGCTCCCAAAGCCTCCGCTGGCTCCCGACGAGGTGGTAGCTCCCGGAAAGATGATCAGCAGGTTGGTACCCAGGCCCTCGATCTGTTGGCGGACATGCTGGCCCGCCTCCCGGCTGACCGTTACGGTCGCGATTAACGCCGCAACTCCGATCAGGATTCCGAGTACGGTAAGAGCCGATCGGAGCCGGTTGCGATTGATCGCTGTCCATGCGCTCCGCACCATCATCATCGCGAAGGCGCTGGTACGCACCGGCTCTTTCTGCGACCGAGGGCGCTGCCCGGAAATCGAGCGAGCGTGCTGTTCCCTGCCGATAACCAGGGAATAGGAAGACGCGGCGTAGTGGCGAGGGGAGTCAGTAAACCGGGTACGCTGATTCTGAACGTCTGAGACGACAACGCCGTCGCGCAGCGTGATAATCCGATCGGCGTAGGCGGCGATATCAGGTTCGTGCGTTACGAGAACGACCGTAAGTCCCTGTTCCTCGTTGAGTCTGCGGATAATCGCGATGATCTCCAGTGAGCTTTTCGAGTCGAGGTTTCCAGTCGGCTCGTCGGCGAGCAGGATGGCTGGATCGTTGACGAGTGCGCGCGCGATCGCGACCCGCTGTTGCTGCCCGCCGGACAGCTGGTTCGGATAATGTCGTGAACGGTCGCCGAGGCCGATGAGGCGCAGCATGTTTGCGGCGCGCTCCCCACCGTCGGAGGGCAGGCCCGAATAGGTCAACGGCAGCTCGACATTTTCCAGGGCGGTCGTCCTGGAAAGCAGGTTGTAGCTCTGAAACACGAAGCCCACCTTTAGACTTCGAACATGCGCGAGGGAAGGCTCGTCGAGTCCCCCCACGTCCGTGCCCTCCAGCCAATAGTATCCGGAGGTGGCTTGATCCAGACACCCCAAAAGATTTAGCAGGGTGGATTTTCCAGAACCTGATGCTCCCATAATCGCGACGAACTCGCCGCGCGCAATCGAGAGCGATACTTCGTTCAGAGCCACGACCGAGATCTCCCCCAAATCGTAACGCCTGGAGAGACCGGACAGTTCTATAACGGGATTGGCGACTTCGGTCACATCATTCCCGGTGGCCCAGGAGGCTGACTGGCGGAGCCCGTTGTGGACTGCGCGGCCGGTTCTACCAGGATGGTATCGCCGGGCTGAATGCGGTCGCTGATTATTTCCGCGAATTTGGCGTCACGAGCTCCGGTCTGTACCGGCAAGCGTTTTCGCGCCGACCCATCCAAAACCCAGAGAAAAGCCTGAAGATTCTCAGGCGCCGATCTCTCGCCGCTGTCTTGGGATGCGCCGACGGACTCGTACTTGATTGCCTGCAGCGGCGCGCGCAGTACGTTGGTGCGCTCCTGCGTGATGATTTTGACGTTTGCGGTCATACCGGGCGCCAACAGCATTTGCGAGTTTTCAGCTGTGACGACGACATCGTAGGTTACGACATTTTGTGTCGTACTCGGGTTTTGGCGGACTTGCCTGACCAGGCCTTCGAAGGTGCGGTCATAGGCGTCCACCGTGAACTTCGCCTTCTGTCCGGAGCGTACCTCTCCAATGTCGGCTTCGCTTACGTTGGAATCGACCTGCATCTTGGTCAAATCCTTCGCAATCAAGAAGAGCGTTGGAGTCTGAAGACTTGCTGCGACTGTCTGCCCGACATCCACCTCGCGCGCGATGACCGTGCCGCTGACCGGGGAAACGATGTCGGTGTACTTAAGATTCAGTTCCGCATCTCTCAAGTTTGCCTGCTGTTGTTGAATCGTCGCGCGGTCAAGCTCGATTTGCGCGGTCGCCTGCTCAGACGCGCTCTGAGCGCTGTCGAGCGCGTCTTGAGACACAGCCTTCTGTTTGAGGAGTTTGGCGTCTCGCTGGTACGCGACGCTTTTGTACTTCTGGTCCGCGACGTCTTTGTGGAGTTGCGCGGTGGCATTGGCCAGCGATGCCGCAGCCTCGTCGACTTTCACTTGAAAGGGACGCGGATCGATCTTGGCGATAAGCTGGCCCGCTTTAACCGAAGCGTTGTAGTCGGCAAAGATTGCGGTTATTGGACCAGACACGTAGGTGCCGACTTCGACCGTAATAACCGGATCGACGGTGCCGGTGGCGGTGACGACACGAACGATCGAACCTCTTGAGATTTTGGCGGCCACCCAATCCTGGGCGCCGGTGTTCTGATAGTGCCGTCGAATCATCACGGTCGATGCGATCGCTATCGCTGCGATGCCGAGCGCGACGAAGAGCAGTTTGCGCCGGGAGCACGATTTTTTGGAATTGATGACCATGCCGAGATGCGAGTTGTTTTCACGCGGCGCGCTTGCGCTGCCTTGCGACGGGATGCCTCCTCCGTTATGAACTATGTCGCCCTGGTCCATTTTCTCACCGCCTCCGGGCATAACGCGCTAATCATCCAGCACTTTGACTGCGGGCAAGGGTTGCTTCGCGTCGTACTGGAAGCCCTGCCATCCTCCACCCAAAGCTTTGTCCAGCGCTACCAGATCTTTCGACACCGCGGCCTGGCTGGTGGCCAGGTCGTTTTCAGACGTGAGCAAGGTGCGTTGCGCATCGAGGACATCAAGGAAATTCTTCAGACCACCCAGATAAAGCTCGGTCGAAAGATCGAGCGCCCGCTGACTCGCACTGACCTCCTCGAGCAGATACTGGTCTCGCTCGCGCTCGCGACTGAATGCGACGATTTCGTTCTCCACCTCTTCGAGCGCGTTCAGAATGGTCTGCTGATAGGTGATGAGGGCTTCATCTCTCTGTGCGTTAGCCTTGTCGATATTGGCGACTATCTTGCCGCCCTGAAATATCGGCCACGTGACGGTTGGTCCGAAAGTCCAGTAGAGACTTCCTTCGGAGAGAAGATTGCTTACGCTGATACTTTGCAATTGGGTGGCGCCGGTAAGAGAAAACTTGGGAAAAAGGTCTGCGGTGGCCACCCCGATGTTGGCGACTGTGGCAGCCAGCTTTTTTTCGTCGCGGCGTATATCGGGGCGCCGGCGCAAGAGTTCAGACGGCAGCCCGAGCGGCAATTCTGGCGGTGCGACCGGAATTGGCGCGGGAGAACTCAGTTCCTCCGAAAGAGCGTCTGGCTGCTCGCCCAGCAAAATACCAAGTCCGTGAATCGATTGGCGGCACGAGGTCTCCAACGTGGGAATCTGTGACGCGGTTGACGCGACCTGCGCCTCCTGTTGTGCGACGTCGAGGTCGCTCGCGAGGCCCCCTTCGTAGCGGGCGCGTGTCAGCTTCAGCGTGCCGGTTTGCGCAGCAAGATTGTTCTCGGTGACCTCCAGCTGCTTCTGATAGGAGCGTAAATCAATGTAGCCGCTCGCTACTTCGCCCAGCAGCGTCAGAAGCACATCGTTGCGATCGTAAATCGACGCCTCGAAACTCGCCTGGGCCGATTCAACGGAGCGCCGCGTTCCGCCAAACACGTCAATCTCCCAGCTGGCGTCGAAGCCCTGTTGGTAAAGATTCATGGGTTGATTTGAAATGACGGATACTGCCGAAAGCGAGGTGCTTCCGATCTGAGCCGAGTTCTGACTCTGCAAAGTTCGCGAGAAAGAGCTGGTCGCATCAAACTCGGGCCACAACGGTGCGGCCTCGATCCGCGTGGTCGCCCGTGCTTCATGAATCCGCGCTTCCGCCAACTGAAGATCGAGATTAGCCTTGATAGCGCGTTCCACGAGCGAACTAAGCTCGGGGTCTTTGAATACCAGCCACCACTGATCGAGGCCGGTTTGGCTGGGGCTGGTATTTTTGTTCGCGGCCGCTTCGCTCCACCCAGACTCCACTGGAATCTTTGGCTGCCGGTAGTTTGGCCCGACCGCGCAGCCCCAGAGGACGCCAAGGACGGCCAACAGAGGCCGTGCAACCGCTGGCGCCTGGAACCGATCAGGCACTCGCGTTCTGCGGCGGTGCGAGAAACTACAGTCTTTCTTTGGGCGATCGTTGTTCAAAGGTATTTGCCACGATTGCGCTCAAGTACTCGTCCGATTCGATCCCCGCCGTCTGTGCGGGTCTCTTTTCTTCGCTCGACCCGCTCGACCACTTCACTATTTCGCTGGCCAGGAAGCGCACGGGTCCGCTGACGCGAAAGCACGGCAACGCCCCGCGCTTCGCCATCCGATAAACCGATCTCCTGCTCATTCTCAAAAATGCTGCAACATCCTGCACCGTCCAGACCGAATGTGATGGTCGTAACCCGGGATTAGTCACGTTCCATCTCGATTGTTCTGGTAGTTGCCGCGGAACCCCATCTGTCGATGCTTCCCGAATCAGAATGCATGACGCTCCAAAGATGATTTAGTTGCGGTGCTGTGCGTGGACACCCGTAACCAAAAACTGGTCGGCGGCACTCGAATCTTTGCGGCGTTGATAAATCCTGTCACGACCGCCGAAGTTTAGTCCCACGACTCCCCCAAAAATTCCCCGCTCGGCCCTTGCAGGATGTTGCTGCGCAACTTTTTGAGATCGCGCCCGTCTCCCAACTTGAAGCGGTGAAGTGAAGTTGCGCCTTCGAACTTGCTTCGACCCAAGGCACCAAAGCGCCATTCAGCCGAAACCCTACGCGGAGATATTTTTAATGATGAGCCGTTTTTTGCGGGCGCTAGTCGCAGGCGTATTCCTCAGCTTGATGGCGTTTGGGTCCGAAGCTGCCGAAACTCCGCCGATCTCGCCCAACAATACAATTACGATGAACTTCCAAAACGTGGATATTCCCGTCCTGGCCAAGTTCATCAGTGCGATTACCGGCCGCAATTTCATCATCGATGAATCCGTGCGCGGCAAGGTCACCATCATCTCGCCGAGCAAGGTCACTCCCGAGCAGGCTTATTCAATCTTCCAGTCGGTGCTGCAGGTGAAGGGTTTCACGACCGTGCAAGCCGGCAAAGTGATCAAGATCGTTCCCGCCCGCAACGTCCGCTCGTCCGCGGAGCTTACCGCGTCGCAAACTCCCTCCCAAAGTACTGGTGACGAGTACGTCACCCGTATGGTGCGGCTTAAGAATATCGACGCCGCTTCCGTCATCGGCGTGATCCAGCCGATGGTCTCGCACGACGGTCTGATCGCGGCGTTTCCCAGCGACAACACCATCATCATCACCGACGACGCCTACAACGTGGAGCGACTGCTCCAGATAATCAGCAGCCTCGACGTGCGCGGCGAACAGGCGACGATTGTCGTCATTCCGCTCAAGCTTGCGTTTGCCGGTGAACTCGCGCCCGAGATCGATCAGCTGATGACCGCCAAGATGCAGGGCGCCGGCGCAAGCCCTCAGGGTGGGGTACGGCCTCAAATGGGCGTCGCGCCGTCGGCCACCGGCGGCACCGGGACGGGTTACAAGGTTATCCCCGACGAGCGCACCAATTGCCTTATCGTCATGGCGCCGCCGCTTCAGATGCGTGAGATCCAGGAAATAGTCTCTAAGCTCGACGTGAATCCGCCGATGGCCACCTCGCGAATCCACGTCTATCGGCTCAAGAACGCGCAGGCGATCGAGATGGTGCAGGTGCTCAGCAGCCTGCTCAACGGCGGCGGCAGCCCGAGCACTCTCTCGCCCACCACCGGCAAAGGATCGCTCGGCCGCGCGAGCTTCAACGGTAATGGCGGCAGCTCGGGCTTTGGCGGGATGAGCGGCTCGGGTGGCTCGGGTGGCATGAGTGGCATCAGCGGGATGTCCGGCAGCTCCAGCTTCGGTGGTTCCAGCGGCAGCGGCGGCTTCGGTGGCACCAACAGTTCCGGTGGCTTCGGCGGAATGCGCGGCGGCGGTTCGTCGAGCGCCGGTAGTAGTGGGTCGGCAACCGCCAGCAGTAACGGCAAGAGCATGGACTTCAGCTACCCGGTGAACATTGCCGCGGATCCCGCGACCAATGCGCTGGTGGTTACCGCGGCCCCGCAGGATTGGCAGACGCTGCGGCAAGTCATCGACGAGCTCGACGTGCCACGCGTGCAGGTGTTCATACAGGCAGTCATCGTCGAGATTTCCCAGCAGCATCAGCGAGAACTTGGCGTTCAATTCAACGCGGCCGCAGGTGGCGGAAGCGCGATCGGCGTCGGATCGCTGAACTTCGGCACTCTATCGAGCGCGCTGACCGATCCCCTGTCGCTGACCGGCCTTAGCTTCGGAATCGCATCTGGGAGCAAATGCACCGTGTCAACCTCTTCCAGTTCGAGCAGTTCGTCGAGCAGCTCGAGTACCGTGACAGTTCCATGTGACGCCGCATTAATTAATGCTCTCCAAGCAGATACACATTCGAATGTACTTTCCGCTCCGACTCTGCTGACAGCAGACAACGAAGAGGCGATGATCGTGGTCGGCGAGAACCTGCCTTTTGTTTCATCGGCAGCCGCCAATTCAGCGGTCTCGGGGCAAGTATTCAACTCGGTGGAGAGGCAGAACGTGGGCATCACACTCGACGTGGTTCCTCAAGTCACGTCAGGCGACTACGTGAAGATCGATATGTACGAGGAAGTGTCGAATGTCGTGAGCGGAACGGCGAACAATACCAACGGCCCCACCACGACTCTGCGGTCCGCGTCCACGACCATATATGTACAGGATCACCGCACTGCAGTGATTGGCGGATTGCTCTCGAGCGACGAAAGCAATACCAATCAAGGCATTCCGTTTCTGTCTGAAGTACCGGTGATTGGGAACCTGTTCTCGGACAAGTCAAAAGAAAAGGATAAGACAAATCTCATCGTATTCGTCACCCCGCACATCATTCGTAGCAAATCGGATCTCCGCTCACTCGCCCTAGATGAACGCCAGAAGCTCGTTAACTCGCTCGGCCGCAAAGAGATTCACGACATGCCCGCTTCGCAGATCCACGAGATCTATAAGCCCAGCTTTTCTATTCCCGTTCCGCCCGAGGCCGACTTGAACGCGCCGTACGGTACTCCCCCAAACTCAGTGCCGGAGGGCGGGGCCGCGGGACCGGGCGCTTCGCCTAGCGGTGATACGCCTTTCAACACGACCGAGATCCCGCCTTCGCAATGATGTTAGGCGGTAAGTATCCCCTAGAAGCAGGTACTAGACATTCCGCCGGTCAGACGAAGGAACTTTTTTGCCAGCCTTGAAATGGCAACGCAGCAACAGAAGGAACAATGAAGATGAAAACCCTACGCCATGCCACTGCGCTCGTGTTTGTCTGGTACGTTTTGATTAGTTGGAGCACCGGCTACTCTTCGTTCACTCAGGTTGGACCTTTTAAGACTCAATCCGATTGTAAAGCTTATAAGGCGAAGATTAGCAGTGGCGCCGACACCTCCAGTAGTGTTGTAACTTCGTGTTTCAGCACTGAGTAGTAGTGCGACTCACGACCGCTGGAACTTTCCGTGAGTGCGGGGATTCGTGGTGTCTCAGTCTGACATTATCTCCGTACTCGAACGAGTACGCGTTTCACTCCCTGCGAATGACTGACGCCCCTGTCGCCGAGCTCAGTTCGACCGGGCTCTCCAGCACCGTGGTCTGTTGTGCCTACTGAAAACTCCGAAAGCGCTGAAAAACCTAGAGTTTTGGAACGGGCCGCCGTAGTGTCGCAGGCATGCTTAAACTCGAGCGCGTCATCTCGGTTGTTGCCCGCCGATTCCGTAGTCGGGCGGTGGTGGAACTAGAGAACCTCGCGCTGCGTCATCAGCTGTACGTTCTTCGCCGCCAGCGGCCGGGTCGGCTCCGGCTGTTTACTTTCGACCGCTTGCTCTGGGTCTTGCTATACCGATTGTGGCCACGGTGTCTCGAGGTGATGGTGTTGGTCAAGCCGACAACGGTGATCCAATGGCACCGTCAGGGATTCCGTCTGTTTTGGCGTTGGCGCTCCAGATCCGGGCGGCCGTCAGTGGGGCGCGAGATTCGCGATCTGATTCGGCAGATGAGCAGCGCCAACCCGCTCTGGGGAGCGCCCCGGATCCACGGTGAGCTGCTCAAGCTCGGCATCGAGGTCAGCCAAGCGACCGTCGCGAAGTACATGGTGCGAAGACGAGGTGCGCCTTCCTCGACCTGGCGCAGCTTCCTGCGCAATCACGCCCAAGGCATCGCTGCGATCGACATGTTCGTTGTGGCGTCCGCGTCGTTTCGGCTGCTTTACGTGATGATCATTCTGGCCCACGATCGCAGGAAGCTCGTGAGCACCGCCGTTACCGAGCATCCGACCGCAGCTTGGCTCTCGCGGCAGGTGACCGAAGCCTTCCCGTGGGACAGCGCTCCGCGGTATCTGTTGCGTGACCGTGACGCATCGTATGGCTCGGACTTCCGCGGCCGGGTCGAAGCGATGGGCATCAGGGAGGTCATCACGGCCCCACGCTCACCTTGGCAGAACGCGTACGTCGAGCGGGTAATAGGATCGATTCGCCGCGAATGTCTCGATCACATCGTAATCTTCAACGAGCGCCATCTGCGCCGAGTTCTTTCCTCGTACGTCGACTATTACCAACGCACTCGCACGCATCTATCGCTCGACAAGGATTGTCCGGACCCGCGCCCAATCCAACCGCCCAGAATCGGAAGGGCCGTCGCCATACCGCAGGTCGGTGGCCTGCATCATCGCTACGAACGCCTCGCCGTCTGATTCGTCCCGGATTCCTGCTCACCAATGGTTGCGCGGCGGCCGGTACGCCGTCGCCTGAAGACTCGGTATCGGAGTGTTTTTCGATCTCGATCAGGGGTCGGCCGCTTGTGCTTCAGATCGCATCCCGTCTCACTTAAGCGCATCAATTCGATACTGATTCTCGCCGCCGCTCAAATTCCGGTTCAGATGGAATTTTTGGTAAGGACAGGCACCGGCTCGATCCTCGACAGAGAGAATCGAGCATAAATCAGCTGCTGACGGCCGAATCTAACCTTCTCCGGTGCCCTCAGGTCGAAGGAAATGCGCGAACATGCGCAGTATTTTCGAGTTTCCTGCAGAGAGCGCGAAAATCGCGGACTGCTTGGCGGATGGTGCAGTCCAATGCGAACCGCTCTCTGCGTCAAATTCCCTGATCATCAGGGAAAATATAGGGAAATTTCGCGCATTCGGGTAGTTTTACCGCTTCGCCTAGTCCTAAAGCCCCCGTTTCCATTGGTCTTTTTCCGGAAATTCCCTAGCGAACGGAACAGGGAATTTTGATCGAGCATCAGGAAAACCAACTTCCCTGATCCGCTTCCTATCAGGGAAATCCCCTGCTAATCAGAGCGGCCTCATCCCAGACATGGAGGCGTACAGGCCATGAACCCGCGGGAGCCCGAAACCAATTCTGAACACTCCCCTAGCAGCAACGAATCGCGGCGCGTCACTCGAAGCGAACTCTACGAAAAGGTCTGGTCAGCACCGATGGTCAAGATCGCCAAGGAATTTGGGATCTCGGACCGTGGCCTCGCGAAAACGTGTAAGCGGCTGGAGGTGCCCGTTCCGCCTCGCGGCTATTGGGCAAAGCTTCAAGCCGGCAAACGGGTGTCGAAGCTCCCCCTCCCGGCGGCCAAGCCGGCGACGACGACGACGGAAACCGTGATCCATCGAACCCCTCCATACAGACCCGGACCTCCTCCACGGGATCCTGAACTCCAGGCGAAAATAGACGCTGCGCTTTTATCGTGCGTACCGGTCAGGGTCCGAAAGAGCCTGTCCAATCCCCACTCCATCATTCGTGGGTGGATGGATGAGGATCGGCTCGCTCGGGAGCGGCCTCGTGAGAGCTTCTATACACCGGTCCACCTAGCAATCACTCGAACCCAGACCGCTCGGCGCCGTCTCAGAGTCCTGAATACGATTTTCCGTGAATTCGAGCGCATGGGCTCTAGCGTAAGGGCGCAGCGGATAGAGCGGGAACCGGTCATCGTCAAGAGCGCAACAGCGGAGTTGAAGTTCGTCCTATTCGAACCGATGCGGCGCATCCGCCTGCCGCTCACCGAAAAGGAAAAGCAGGACTATTGGAACGAAGGGCGCGAGTGGAAATATGAAAACCGCCTGTCTGGCGAACTAGCCCTCCGAATCGAATCGTATTTCGGTGGCGGAGCCAAGTCGGAATGGCGCGACAAACCGGAATTACCACTTGAGGGTCAGATTGACGAGGTGATGAAGGGACTGGTGACGGCAATGGTCCTGGTCGAGGACTTGGAGTGCCAACGCCGCGAAGAGCAAATGCGCAGCTGGAAGCTGGAGCAAGAGCGTGTCGAGCGCGAACGGCTTCGCCAAATCGAGGCCGCGAGATGGAAGCATCTGCTAGATCTTGCAGCCGCTTCGCGTCTGGCCGGGGAAGTCCGAGAATTTCTCGACAAGATGGAACGGAGAATCCAATCGGACCAGATTGATCCGAGTCTGTTCGAGAAGTTCGCCAAGTGGATCGGATGGGCTCGCACTACAGCCGATCAGATGGACCCCATGGTGCGGCCGCTTACTGAATTGTAGCGGAGCCCGAAGCCACTCATGCGGGCTCAGATGTGCGCTGAACCACCGGATTGAATGTCTTACGTTTGATAAGTCCGACGCCCGTTGTGTTACCCACCGGTATATCTAAGGCCGGTTACGCGCGAGCGGTCATCGTACCGTCGCGGAGATGCGGCACCTTGAGGTACCGCTCGGCATCAGCCTCAGCCTGTTTGCCCCTTATGCCCCTGCAATAATAGCAATTGGGGGACGGCGCATCGTTGATCACCAGGACTTTCGAAATATGAGCGCGGTACTCGAGAAGACGCGTCGGCGCGCGCATGCCCGTCGCCGCCACCATGAACTCGGTAGCAGCGAGCGCCGCTATCACGCCGTTTATCGGCGATACTGATGGGCCAGCTTCGCCCAATGCCAAGCGCGAAATTCCGTAGATTGCGTCCTCTTTCTCGCGCTCCTCTTCGGTTGCCAAATAGCGGCGCACCGATCTCTGATCGAGCACTCTCAGGCAGCTCACGCATCCTTTCCCATCGCTCGCTATGCATACGCGGCCTCCGTAGATACCAGGCTCGGGTACATCAGAAGCAAGATCGACATACGGTATAGCGTAAGCCGCACAAAGCTCGTTGAGAATGAATCGCGGGCCATCCTCATCGAGGCACCCAAATACCCAGTCGGCGTTCTTGATGACGTCAAACGCCTCGCTAGTCACCAGGCTCCTCTTGATTGGCACCGTGACGACTTCCGGATTGATCTCGCGGATCAGGCGTACCGCCAACTCCACCTTGGGGCTGCCCGGAACGGAATCGCTGCTGCGCGCACCCACGAATCGGTTGCGGTTCGTCTCATCAAGCTCCTGATCATCGACAAGCGCGGCCTCCCCAAGGCCGAGGAGAGCTATATGTTGAGCAAGGGAACTGCCGAGACCGCCGACACCTACGACTACGACTTTGGTCTGACGCAGCTTCCGCTGACCTTCCGCGCCGAACAACCTGATGCTGCGATCATAGCGTGCGGGAAAACCGCTCACTTCCAGCCCCTCAGCGAATTGTTCGTCGGCCTCAATAGGCGGTCGCCCGTGAGCAGGCCGTCGAGCTGACGCGGCGTTCGCGGATTGTCGAGCCACAACAGCGCATCGAAGCCCGCGGTGGCGACGACCAACGCGATATAAGGACGCTTGCGCAGCCGCCACCACATGTGCTGCACGGTATCCTTGAGTCCCGCGCGGTCCGATGGCGAAAATGCCGCGGGCCACGAGCCGAGGTGCGAGTGCATTTCGACGAGCGAGGCGCCAAGATCGTGCGCTCGTTTGATGAGCTTTGCCCGAGTGGTATCAGTCAGCTCCAGATAGTAGCCGTTCTGTGCTCCGAAATCGCCTGCGCCGAGCGGCGCCGCCTCGACCACCTCAAAGACAATTTGGCCCTCGGTGCTGCTGGGACGCGCAAACAAGAATGCTGCCTGCTCTCGGCCGTCGCTGGGCGGGAGCAAGTGAGCCATCAGATCGCCATAGAGGCCGTCATCCAATGCCAGCAGCGCTTTCATGTCCCCTCCTTGAATCGCTCTGCAAAGCCGCGGCACCACGCCAGCAGATTCGACCCCTTGCATACATCGTTCGTGGCCATCCAATTCTCAACCGACCAAGAAAAATGCATCCAATCGCCCGCGAAGGGTGGGGTCTTCGGCGGGCTGCCTGTATTTGCCGGCGCAGCTCCCTTGAAATTCATATTGGCTGGAGCGAGAAAGCCGTAGGGCGCGGTGCCGGGATGGGCGGCCGTGACAAGAAAGGCTATCGGGACTTCCGCGACTTCTCTTTCTCCAATCCGCCATCCTTGGGAAAGACGGTAACAGGGTAGTCTGAACCAGTCGTCCCCGGCCGCTTCCGCGTGATCCACCGCGCCATAGTGCTGGCGAAGCAGAGCCAGCTCCTGTTCGATGCGGGCGCGCATCAGCCCCGCTTCCAGCGGTGCTTCTTCCCGAACCCGTGCCCAGGCTTCACCTCGATGATCTGGCCCGGCGCAAGCGTGCGCTCATTATTGTCCTGGTCGACTTCGATCACTCCTTGAGAGACATCCCAGCCGCCCAGTGCCGCGATTTGCTCAGTGGTAATCGTGTCGTGATCCCAGGGGACTTCTTTCCCCTCGATATCCAGGAAGTACTTGGGCCCCTTCTGGACCGATGCGTCCGCCGGTACCTTGCTTGTCTCTGCGATCTCCATAGTTAACTCCATCGAAATACGTGTTCGCCGCATCCTGCCGGGGAATCCGGTTTCGTCGGCTGTATGCATAGTTTATCAGGCGCGCTAAATATGTCAAGCAGCAATCAAGCGCGCTTGATGTACTGAGCAATCGTGCTAAATTAGGCACGATGGCCACCTCGGCCAAAACAAGCAGCACAAGGAGGAGCGATGGCGGGTGACACAGAAGATCGCTTACGAGCCGAGGCTCTCGGCGCGTATCTGAAGAGCGTTCGGGCCGGAATCGGATTGTCGCTTCGAGATGTTGAGGAAGCGAGCGGCAAAGAGGTTTCGAATGCCTATCTCAGTCAGCTTGAAAACGGCAAAATAGTAAAGCCCTCCCCAAACATTCTCCACCGGCTGGCAGCCATCTACGAGGTTTCATACCCAAAACTGATGGAACGAGCAGGCTACGTCTCTCCCACAAAAGGGAGGCCGGAGGGCGCGCGCCACGGACGCGTGGCCACCTACTCGGTGAGCAATCTCACCGCCGACGAGGAAAGAGAGCTGCTGAAATATCTTGGTTACGTCCGTAGCATCAAGAGGAAGTCTTGAAGAAGCCGGACGACTCCAGCCTGGGTGCCGATCAATATGCAAGGGTTCGCGCCGAGGCTCGGCGCGCTCTTAAGCAGGCTGGCGCGTTCGGCCGCTTTCCGACGCCGGTAGATGATATCATGGACGCGGCCAAGGTTGAGGAGGTGTTCGAGAATGTCCTCGATGAGAGCTTCCTGGCCAAGATGCGGAAGAAGGCCGGGAAGGCGCTCAAATCCGCGCTGAGCAAGGTTCTCGGGCTTTTCGACGCCAACCAGCGCCTAGTCATTGTCGACCGGACGCTGTACGCCGTTAAGCAGACCTTCATCCGATTGCATGAGACCGGGCATGGATTCATGCGCTGGCAGCGAGACCTCTACGCCGTCGTGGAGGACTGCGAGCAGACGCTAGATCCAGAAGTGGCCGACCTCTTCGACCGCGAAGCGAATGTGTTCGCCTCGGAGGTTCTCTTTCAAATCGACTCTTTCAGTGAAGAAGCCGAAGGGCATACCTTCGGCATTCTCACCCCGGTTCGCATCGGCAAGAAATACGGGGCATCGATTTACGCTTCTGTGCGCCAATACGTCTCCAAAAATCACCGCGCTTGCGCTGTTCTGGTGTTGGACCCGCCCGTGATTGTGGATGGTGATGGCTTTCGCGCGAGCCTGCGACGCTTTGTTCCCTCGCCTCGCTTTACTGAGCTATTTGGAAGGCCGGAATGGCAGCCCTATTTCACACCCGATGACTCTATCGGGGCAATGGTGCCGCTAGGCTCTCGCAAAATGACCGGCAAAAGAACGCTCGCGCTGGTCGATCGTAATGGTGGTCGCCACGAATGTATAGCCGAAGCATTCACACAAAAGCACCAGGTGTTCGTGCTGATCCAGGCGGTACAAACGATGACAAAGTCCTTGATCGTTCTTCCCTAAGGAATGGCCAGGCCCAGTGATGCCAGGTCGACTCAGTCCTTTCGTCCTCATGTAAATCACGACCTCGATCAGAGCCTCAACTTCCACCGCTGGCGACTTGTGGACACAGTTGATTGTCGTTCATGATCGGTGCGACAGCAGGTTGGCATCGGCTTGGCGCCAAATGAAGTCCGACCGCTCCAGGGTTTCGTGAGAATATTTGCTGACCACTGTGGCGGGTGGACTTGAATTGCGCGGCTTGACGCCACAACCTGGATGCATGAGCCAAGAGAAAGACCCCGAGCCGACCCGGCGGGCTCGACGCCGACCGGCTGAGCAGCAAAACGACAGCCCGCCGGCCGGCTCAGGCCCATACCGGTTGGTGGTTAGCCTTCCGCCTTGGCGGACTCTGACGGCCAAGGACGCGCGTGAAATAGTCGGCGAGCTGCGTTCTCCGAACGATCCCGAAACCGGGAGGGAGCTTCTGTCCGGTCCAATCGCGCTCTCGCCCAGGGAGATTTTGATTCTCACTCGTGTGGATCAGCTCCAAGACGCGCTTAACAAACTCGATCGCATGGAGAAGCACTATTCGGAAGTCGCGAAGCTCGACGCGAGCGAAACACAGCGGCGGCTGACGGCGGCGTCAGCCGACGATCAAGGCGTGCTCGCCTACCGATATTCTCTGGCCGACGGTGCCGACCCTCGTCTCGCGATTGCCAAGCGGATATTGGCTCTGATTCCGATCGCGCGACGGCATCTACAGGAGAACAAGGCGGCGCTGGAGCTCACGGGGATATTTGGGCTTAACGAACGAGCCAACATGCTGCTAATCACCCCTCACCTCAGGCGCGGCCTGAACAATCTGGCGGCGGCGCGCGAAGGCGGGCGTCGGAAGAACGCAAGCAGCCGGGACTGGAGGGACGATCTCGCGCTGAAATTCAAAGAGGCCAAAGAGACCAATCCGAATCTGACCCGCCGGCAGTTTGTTGACAGCCTGCCTGTGCGGATCTCGGTGAGAACCCTGCAGAGGGGTTTGAAGGATCTGGCAAGCCGCTAGGCGATCCCTTCGCCCAGAGGGACAGTGCTCTCCACCCGTCCCTCTATCCATCGACAATCTCTCAGGCATAGGCGCAGCGGCGCCGTGTGGAGAGACGATTACTGATGAAGATCGTTGAAGCTGAGGGCTGGCGGGACAAAGCGACACCTTCCCCTAGCGCGGACGTACGACTGAAGAAGTCGGCGAATCCGAACGCCAGAAGCAAGCCAGACGGTCGTATCGCCATCGTCAATCGGCCGCCCGTGCACTTTCCCCTGCAATTGCAGCTTAAGTGCCGGCGGTCGACGGGAGCTAGACTCCTACGCGGCGTCAAATAGTGCATTTAGGCGTCATGGGCTGGAGGCGGAATGATGAAGGAGAGTCGCTCAGCGAGGCCATGTAACTCGACCGGGGGCGCGCGTCCCGCACTCAACAGCGGCCTTATCAGAATCGTTTTCCGTGCGATCGCGCTGCAGAGGAGGATCGGCTAATGCCTGCGCTGGTCGAACTTTTCCCCTACCAGCGCAAATGGCTGGCGGACAAGTCGCGATTCAAGATCGCGATGGTCGCGCGGCAGTGCGGCAAGAGCAAGTTCATGGCCGCACTGGAAGTGGTCGAAGACGTGCTCTACCACGAATCTCGTGGCGAGAAGGCGCGCTGGATCATCCTTTCGCGAGGGGAGCGACAAGCGCTGGAGATGATGGACGAAGGGATCAAGCCCTGGTGCGTGAGCTACGGCGCGGCGTGCGATGCGTCCGACTGTGATTTCAAGGGCGATTCCGGCATCGTCTACAAGGCGCATGAGGTCCAATTCGGACGCGGTTCGCGCATCACGGCCCTGCCGGCGAATCCCGACACCGCGCGGGGTTTCACGGCGAGCGTGGTGCTCGATGAGTTCGCGATTCATCAGGAATCCCGAAAGATCTGGGCGGCGCTATCCCCGACTGTTTCTCGGCCGGACCTCAAACTCCGGGTGCTCTCGACACCCAATGGCAAGGACAACAAGTTCTACGAGCTAATGACGGAGCAGAAATCGGTGTGGTCGCGCCACACGGTGGACATGTACGAGGCGGTTGCGCAGGGACTTGATCGCAACATCGAGGAACTGCGCGCGGCGATCGGCGACGATGACATCTGGGCCCAGGAATACGAGCTCAAGTGGCTCGACGAAGCATCAGCTTGGCTCACATACGAGCTGATCACCGCGTGCGAAGATACCGAGGCCGGCAAACCGGAAAACTACCGGGGAGGGTTCTGCTACATCGGTAACGACATCGCCGCGCGCAACGACCTCTGGGTGGCGTGGGTGCTCGAGGTGGTCGGCGATGTCCTGTGGACACGTGAGGTTCGCGTGCTCAAGCGCGCTACGTTCGCCGAGCAGGACGCGGTGATGGCGGAGTTGATGCAGCGCTATCGGGTGGCGCGTCTGTCGATGGATCAGACCGGGATGGGCGAGAAGCCTGTCGAGGACGCAAAGCGGCGCTACGTCGGAAGAGTCGAGGGCGTGCTGTTCACGCCGCCGGCGAAGCTCGCGGTCGCAACGCTCGGCAAGGCAGCCTTCGAGGAGCGCAAGGTGCGCATCCCGGCGGGTGATTCGATCCTGCGCGCTGATTTGCACAAGCCGAAGAAGGTAGTTGGACCGACGGGGATTCCGCGGCTCATCGCGGAGAGCGACAGCGCCGGCCACGCAGACCGTTTCTGGGCGGCGATGCTCGGAATCGCCGCCGCGGCTCCGAGCAAGTATCCGGAGCCAGATATTTTCTTTGGCGATGATGAGAACGACGACGAAAGCGAGGCATCACTGATCGCGCAGATGGTGAGGGCGGGGCGTAGGCGGGGGCAGTGAGACGAATCCTCAAACACGGAGAGCGAGCGCATCGTTTCAAGTCAAGGCCGCGGCGTTTGCCGTGTCGCCCGTCAGATCGCGCGGCGATTGACTCGCGAGCAAAAGTGCACGGGCAACGAGCTATTCCACTGCGAGAGAAATCCTAATCTATGTTCCCAACAAGTTTTCGGAGGTGGAAGCGAAAATGACGGATATTCGGCTAGCGAAACGACCCATCGCGGGCCCCAGCGGCAATCGCAGCGACCGCCTCACCATCGTCTATCAGCCGATCGCCGACCTCAAGCTTAACGAGCGAAACCCGCGGTTCCACAGCACGAAGCAGATCGGTCAGATCGCACGCAGCATTGAAGCCTTCGGCTTCGACGTGCCGGTCCTCATCGACACCAAGCGCCAGGTAATCGCAGGGCATGGGCGAATTCTGGCCTGCAAGCTCTTGGGCTGGACCGAGGTTCCAACCATCAGCCTCGAGCATCTGAGCGAGGCACAGGCCAAAGCATTCATGATCGCCGACAACCGGCTGACTGAGAACTCAGTGTGGGACGATCGTCTGCTGGCCGAGCAATTGAAGGAGCTGTCGGTGCTCGATCTCGACTTCAGCCTGGAGACGACCGGTTTCGACATGGGCGAGATCGATTTTCGAATTGAAGGTCTCGATGGTTCAGGGGAGGCCCATGACGTTGCCGACGACCTCTCGGCGGTGCCGACCGGACCTTCGGTGACGCGCTCCGGCGATCTCTGGTTGCTTGGCCAGCACAGAGTTCATTGTGCAAGCGCCCTCGATCCCGGCGCGTACGCGACACTCATGGGCAAGGAGCAGGCTGACCTGGTGTTTTGCGATCCGCCCTACAACGTGCGGATCGAAGGCAACGTAAGCGGGTCAGGCAAAGTGAAGCACCGCGAGTTTGCGATGGCGTCGGGCGAGATGAGCGAGGCCGAGTTCACGAACTTCTTGACTCGCGCGCTCTCGCTTCACGCGCGTCACGCCGCGGACGGTTCTCTGCAGTTTATCTGCATGGACTGGCGGCACATGGACGAACTGCTCTCGGCAGGCAGAACCGTCTACTCGGAACTCAAGAACCTTTGCGTCTGGGCCAAGAACAACGGCGGTATGGGTTCGCTCTATCGGAGCCAACACGAGCTGGTGTTCGTGTTCAAGCACGGCCGAAAGCCACACCGGAACAATGTGATGCTCGGAATGCATGGCAGGAACCGGAGCAACGTTTGGCACTATCCATGTGCGAGTTCATTCTCACGCTCGGGCGACGAAGGAAATCTGCTCGCCGCTCACCCGACCGTCAAACCGGTAGCGATGTTGGCCGATGCGATCATGGACGCGACCATGCGGGGCGACATCGTGCTGGACGGTTTTCTTGGGAGTGGGACCACAGTGATCGCCGCCGAGCGCACGGGTCGGCGCTGCTACGGACTTGAGCTGGATCCCCGATACGTCGATACGATCGTGCGCCGCTGGCAGACCCACACTCGCGACCAGGCGCGTCAAGCTGCGTCGGGTCGGTCATTCGCAGAACACGAGGCGGAGGAGGAGGTGACGGGTGGACAAGAAGAAAGGTGATTACGAGGTCGGCTACGGTCGGCCGCCACGCCGGACGCAGTTTAAGCAAGGGCAGTCGGGAAACCCCAGGGGGCGGCCTCGGGGGTCGAAGAATCTAGCGACCATCGTGAGGCAGGTGCTCGACGCGCGGGTGGCTGTGCGAGAGAACGGGCGCGTGCGGACCATCACCAAGCGCGAGGCGCTGTTTGCGCAGCTGGTGCACGAGGGTCTCGGCGGAAACATTCGCGCGATCGAACTCTTGTTCAAGATTCCCTGGATCCAGAAGGAGCTGCTCGATCTCGGAAGATCGCGCCAGCTGACTGCGGAAGCCTGGGACCAGATTGCACTTCTGGTCCGTGGCGATCTGAATCCGCAGAACGGCAGTTCAGCGGAACCGGCAGTCGCGCGCCGTCAACCCGATATTTCGGAGGTGGCGAGCCGGTTGGAGCAAGCGCTCAAGGTTCGACGCTGAGAAGTGAAGGGATTCTCCGGCTCTGCATCGTGACTAGCTGCCCGTCGTAAAGAGAGCAATGGAGTGACCGCTCGGGGAGAGGGCGGTGACACCGCGAAACAGCCGTCCACCGCGTTCTCGTTCTTCATGTGCATCATCGGCTAAGCTCTGTTGCAACAGACACGAATTTCAGCATGCAGAAGAAGCAAACCGGTCGCCGTAGAGGAAACGCGTTCTTTTCCAAGAGGGACTTTAACCTGCTGCTGAAACTTGCTCGCCACTGGGAAATCGAAGCGGACCGATGCGCGAAATCGCGAGCGTACTACGGAGCTTGCATCCTTGCCGCGGCCTCAATCGAGGCCATGCTGCTCGCAACGTGTGACCTCCTGCCAGATGAGGTGAGGGAGGCGGCCCCGAAGCTTAATCTAAGACTTCGAGGGTCGATCGGGCACCTCGGACTCGCTGAGTTGATTAAGATCGCAACGACGGCAGGATGGTTGGCGCCGGATCTGCAGGATAGTTCCAAACCCGACATCCAAGCGATCACCGATCTCGTCCGGAGGCTGCGGAACCTTTCTCATCCCGGCAGACATCTCCGCGAATTGAGACAGGTGCCGCTACCGCGCTCCGCCTTCCGAGTCGCTTGGTACGCGATCGATGCCGTGCGTGAGCGGCTGGCGAACAAGCTCGGTATTGAGCTACCCCCGATGTGAGACTTCGCGCCCGCAAAATATAAATGTAGGGAGGTGCCCCGTGGATGCCATTCTTCGCAGCGACCGCGTGGGCTGGCCGATGTTTGGTCTGCGGACAAAGGATTTCCCAGCGCAAGACCTCAAAATAGCCACCACAACAGAAGATGGAACCTTTGCTATCAAATTCGAAAAGCGCCATGCCGGAATGGAACGCTTGCCGATATTTTCTGGTCAGGCTCGTTGCACGCTGCCGAACCAGCCTGAGCCTGAAGATGTCAGTAATCTTATGCAAACGTCACCGGAATTCATGACCACACGGCTCAGCGAGGAAGAAGGTATCGGACAGAGAGCGAACCACTTTCTTTGCACGGTTGGTCACGCACTTGGGCGCGAGTATTACCTTGCCATTTCGAGACCATACCCTAAACAACATCCGCCGCTCTTTCAAAAAAGGCTGAAGTGCTGGTGTCGTGAGCCGGATCGACCAATGCCCGGTCAAGCAATTCAATGAGTGAGGCTTTTTTCGAGGGGCCCAAAATCGATGCAACGAGTGCCTTTCGGAGATAGCTCGCCGCTGATCGAAAAACGACTTCGCGATCCGGAAACTTTGCAGTCAGTTTTCGCTGTCGCTTCAGCGAGAGACGATCGCCATGAGCGAAAGAGTTGCGGGCATCGTAAGCGTATCCGAGTCGTTCAAAAACCTCCTGCGGATTCTCCCGCAAGTAAGATAGTGCTCTCGCAGCGCGGAGGCGACAACGGTACGCTACTTCTTGCTTCTCTTCTAGAAACAAAGCTTCGAGGCCCATAACCGCGTTGGCGACCCGTTCCTCGAAGCTGTCTCTGCGCAAAATCGCCGCACGATACCGTTCGTACGCGACCAGCAAGTAGTCTACGGTTCCGCTGGGTACCCGCTCAGACAGATAATGGGGTAGAGCGGGACCTAGCAGGGACCAGAATTTCTTCAGCCGCGGCTCGTCCTCTGCGTGGATCAAAGCAGTCAATGGTGGAACTGAATGGGTCCCCGGATAGTGAATCGGTTTGGACTTCGAGCCAAGGGAATACCAGTAAACACTGTAGTTCACGCTCGCAACCGCAAACAGTCTCAGCATCGTTACTAGCTTCGGCACCACTTCATGAATCTCGTTTGGAGAGCCTAAACACGATACTTCGCCGATGATTCCCGGATACGGAAACCCGACCGCTTCCGTTCCGCGCGAAAATATCGATACCTCCTTTTCAAGGTCGTCGCGACGTGTCTGCCGCAACAGGACACCTGGAAGCTGGACCTGTGGATTTTTGAGAAACATACCGGTGAGTTCCACTTTCGCGGCGCACTGGGCGGGGGTCGACAAAGTTGCATCAAGGAAACTGTTAACTTCTGAAAGTATCTCCTCCTCCGTGCGAAGGTCGCCTCCAATAATTTTCGGTGCGAGGATATACAATAGGTTCGAAGCGTGTGTCTCACCGCTAGCGCTGGATTCATTCACTCTCGCTAAAGCTTTAGCAGCCGAAGCGAACTCGACAGAACTTCGAACCTCCGCGGTCACAATGGTCCCGGCGTAAGTCCAGTCCTTTTTTGCGATGTGCCGGCCGGTCAATCCCCCTTTGGCTTCTACACCATCGTCGCCGTAGCTGAAGTCAGAAGTCACTTTGTGTTGGATGAACTGAGATACGCCCACGGGTAAATCGTTCTTAACCATGTGCTCGGCCACTGCAGCCTGTAGTTTGGCGATGAGCGGACTCAGCTCGGGTACTCTACATTCGATCATTGTGAAAGCTCCCACTTATGCATACACGCTTGTATCCAAGGATTGATAGATTATAGACGGTCTCTCAAGGCAGCTGCCATCGCCAGGCCACCGCGAGCCGATCGCGTACGCGCCGGAGCGCACCTCGCCAAAATACGCAATGTGCGGTTGCAATAAGGGCGGGCGCAGGCCGAGGTTCGGGTCAGCGTAGAGAGCATCCGAGCCCATACCAGACAGCAATCCTTCAACTTATCGCCGTCCTAGTTTTCGGATCTTGAGTCAAGGTGGAGCCCAACATGTGTCGATGGAAAAGTCTTGTCCTGAGCGGCAACTGCCGGTGGACTCATCACTGCTCGGTGTCGCTCGGTTCCACGATTTCATTGCTGAGCGACGCACACTTTTCAGCGACGAAATCCGGAGAATAGTGTGGAGCCATCCGCGCGTCGTAGTGCATCGGCCTACTTCATCAAGAAAGTCGTTGGCGCACTCGTAGGGCAGTTGGTTTTTGTTGTGGTTTCAAACCGCATTAGCCCACAGCCATTGGGCCGCGGAGCACGCGCGGCAGTGTAGAATACAGTCTTCGAGCTCCGAATCGCGTTTGTCAGTGAGCCTCGATTTGGACTCAAAGGCGGTGCTCTAGTTCGCGTTTGCAAAACGCCTGATATCGGTGCGAATCTGAATCAGGCTGTCAACATGAAAATTCTAGTTAATTTCGCGCGGTAAGCGGCACAACGGGCGGGCGATTGGGCGGCCCCGGTCTTCGACCGATGCCGGCCGGCGCATGCGAAAGCCGCGGGGGAAAGTGATGCGGCCGGAAGACACATCCAGGCGCCTTGAGGACTTACTGGGATATCCTAGAGAGGACCTGGATATCGAACTAAAGAGCTGGCTGGACCTCTCAGCAGAGGGCGACAAGGCTAATCTTGCCCAGGCGATCCTCGCTCTCGCCAATCACGGAGGCGGATACGTGCTCGTAGGATTCCAGGAGGCGGGAGGGCGCTGGCAGCCCGACGAACCTCGGCCCGCTCACTTAGATCGTTACAATCAGGATCTGATCAACGGCATTGTGAAGCGCTACGCCGAGCCTGCGTTTCACTGTGAAGTTCATCACGTTGAGCACCCAGAGTCAGGTGCTCCATTTCCGATAATTTTGGTGCCCGGAGGACATAAGGTTCCCATCCGCGCCAAACGAGACGGCCCCAACGGCAACCACGTCCGTATTGACACATATTACATCAGAGCACCGGGGCCGGAGAGCCGACCGATACAATCAGGCCGAGAATGGGACGATCTGATCCAACGCTGCATTCTGGCTGCGAGAGAAGGCCTTCTCGATAGTATCCGGACTATTCTGCTTGGACTTGGCCCAACAACCGCTCCTATGGCATTCGAAGATGAGCCCGGAAAGAAGCTCGATAATTGGCGTGAGGAGTCGACAAACCGGTGGAAGGAATTACTCGCTCGTCGACTCGCGGACGAGCAGCCATCGCGCTATTCGCATGGAGTGTGGACGGTCGCATACTCGGTAACCGGCGACTTCAAGCAAACCGAGCTGGATGAATTGCTTGAAGTCCTCAGGCAGGTAAAGGGCCGGGAAACCGGATGGCCGCCCTGGTGGGTACCCACCCGAAAAGGGATCGAGCCTTACCCTTACAACGGGGTTATCGAATGCTGGTTAGCTGAGGAAGGCGTCTTCGCCGGCCCTGCGCACTCCGACTTTTGGCGTGCGTCTCCGGCTGGGAACATGTTCTTGCTCAGAGGTTATCAAGAAGATGAACCGCATGAAGGGCACCGCCCGGGAACTGAGATTGAGGTTACGCTTCCTATATGGAGAGTTGGGGAATGTTTGCTCCACGCCCAACGATTGGCTGGCAAACTCGCGGGTGCGTCTTCTTCAGTCATTTTCCAGGTCGCGTGGGAAGGTCTGTCCAGCCGCGTGCTTGCTGTCTGGGACCCAATGAGAGCGCCGTTGTTCGACGAGTATCGGTCACGGCAAGGATCTGTTGCGTCGCGGGTCGTCCTGTCGGCCGACCGGATTTCCGAGACGTTGCCGGAGCTTGTTGCGATCTTGACAAAACCTCTGTACGAAGCCTTCGGGTTCTTCAAGCCCTCGCCCGCAATGATAGAGCAGGAACTTTCAAAGATGAGGCAGCGCGGGTAGCAGCCGCTTCTCAATACTTGGTCCGGCCTGAAGTCCTCCGCAAATCTAGACGGCCTCGCATAGCCTGAGGGACGTGGTGAATAGTTCCGATGGGCGGCCACCGCGGCGCAAACCAGGTTTTTGAGAAGAGACACGTCGGCTCGATGCGACAAAGATTTGCCGATCTTTCATGGCTGGCTAGCAGATCCTGTGGAACTACCCATGCTGGCGACATCGCGAAGGTGAATCTCAAAACCCTAGCCTTTTCGCCGCTTTCGGAGTTTTTGGCAGGCACAACCGTACATGGTTGAAAGAAGCGGGATTCTGCAGCGTCAGGACGATCCCGGCGCCGTCTCCATCGCCGCTGATGCTCGCTACAAAGTAGACCGCGATCGCGACTCCAAATGCGGTCGCGCCTTCCGCCGACGCCTACTGGCGATAGGCATTGGCGACCGCCGAATAGGCGTCATCGCCTGATCGGTTTACGACCCCGGCCAGAGCTGCCGTTTCGCGGCTTCGGAAGCGACCTCGAACAGAACAGTGCGCAGCCCGTCGCTGATCACATCTCCCGCTTTCTTCGCCAGCCTCTTGAATCGGGAAGCAGCCAGCGTCGTGCGCGGCGATTCGTGTACCAGGTCAGCGAAGGTCTCCTTCAGAGTTTCCTTGTCGCTTTCGTCCAGATTGTCGGCTTCGTCGGCCAACTGTTTCGCTACCCGGACCCGCTCTTCGGTCCACGGATACGGTTTACCGCACCCGTGGCAGAACGCAGCAGGCGTAAAACGGCTCACCATGGAGATGCCGCGTACGTGATACTCGCCACGGAGGGGGGTATTACAGGCCGAGCACTGGGTTATCGTTGGCTTTCCGCAATCGGCACAGAACTTCTTGTTGTGCGCTGGGTAGGCTTGAACATTTGCGTTGCTGACGTGGCCGTCCAGACAAACCTGCGCGACATCGTACCACGATTCCCCGTCCATACTTCCTCTCCATCGCGACACTGGCGTTTAACCTCGCATTTAGGAGACGCACCGTTGTGTTCCTCAAAACTTGATCCGTATGAATTCGTTGGTGGTTTCGATGGGCTGGCGATAGCCTGCGTTCATGGCGAAGCCGATAAGTGGAGCGCTCCCGGTCGCCCGAAGCGGCGAACTCCGAACGCCAAGTGCAGCTGGCGTCAATTACTCGAAGCAATCTTCGCCCGCGAGCGTACCCGCGCCTCAATCTGCCGGACCCGCTCGGCGCTGATCCCGAGGCGTTTCCCGATTTCCTGCAAGCTCAGCCCGGCGATCCTGAGTTCGGCAACCTGCCTTTGCCGCTTAGTGAGAGCTTGCAGCTCGAGGCGCGAAATCACCGCCCCGAACCTCGCGCATCGCTCCTTGAGCGATTGCTCCCGCGCGCTCATGGGCAATTCTTTGCCGGCCGATATCCGGCCGCTTCCGCGGCCTGAGCGTTGGGGAAGCTGGCCCGATTGTGCGGCGCGATTTTGTCGTAATAGGGACAGCCGGGCCACTCGTAAATCATGCTACGGCGGTTGCCAACGATCGGCCCGGCCGCTGCTCTCGGAGCTGCTTGCGCGGATGGAGAAGCACCTTCCGCCGAAATGGCCAGAGGCCGCGACTTGGCCGCATGGATGTTCCAGTTTCGCGTGTATTCAGCAGCAAGCGTTGGATCATGAATCACCAACAGGTTTTCCGCGTTCCTGTTCTCGGCCGACCAGGTGTAATTGAAGCTGCCGGTGATGACAGTCGCACCGTCGACGACCATGACCTTGTTGTGCATCAGACCCGGCACGGTATCCACGAGGACGGGTACGCCGGCGGAAACAAGGCGCCCCACGGCGTAAGTGTCGCTTCGATCTTCCTTAAGCTGGCTGCGATCCACGATGACGCGCACGTCAATGCCCCGGTGCTTCGCGTTGCCCAAGGCGCTCACGACCTCTCGCGACGTGAGTGCGTACATCTGGACGAGAACCGTCTTGCGTGCCTCGTCGATCGTTTGAACGACAGTGGCCAGCGGGTCGCAGCCGCCAGGAAGCGGCGGCGAGAAGCAGACCTCAATTTGCCCGGCCGATGCCGGGGCCGAGGCAAGCTGAGCGGCCAAAATGGCGACGAGAAGCAGCCACAAACTCCTTGTGAGAGAACGGCCTCGCATCGAAAGATCAGCCGAGCTTCTTCAGCCCTTTCTTTCTCCGTTCCGCCCACCGCTTCTTCATCATTAGGGACAACCGTTTTCTGCCTGCAGGTGTGAGGCCGCGCTTCTGCTTGTTCGAAACGGTCGAAGCGGAGCCGCTTCTCTTGCCAACGCCGCTCAACGAACCCACTTTTTGAAGCGCTTCAATCGCCCGATCGATCAGTTCTTTTTCCTTTCTGAGATCAGCCACTATTCTTTCAATGTCCAATATCCGCTCCTTTGGTCGGCCTGCACGATCTGTTTTACCAGTTATTAACCTAGTCTAGATCGCGTTTGTAATCGCGATAGCCTCATCAGTCGTAAGTCGTGCTGTCCTGCACTCAATTCAGATTATGAATTCCGTCCAACAGCAGGCGCGTCGCCCGGCAGTCGTCCTCATTGTAGTCGAGGATGCGCTGGCGTATGGCCGGATCGCCGGTCTTGATCCAGCGGTCGAACCATTCGATGGAAGCGGCGCCGGAAGGGTGCGTGTCGCGCCACTTAAATCCGAGATACGTCGCCAGCGTCTTGAGTGAAAAATCCCAGGTCGGCCACTCGGTCGCCTTCTTCACAACATCGTTGTAGAGATCGATCGCGTGCGATGGATCGAACAACTCTTCGATCTCTTCGCCGCTGCAAACGTCGGGATACTTCTCTTGCAGTTTGCGGTAAATGGTGCGCTCGTATTTTGAATAATAGTAGATGGCGCACGGGCGCTTGCTGCGCATGTAGTTCCATGCGTCGGCGAAGGCGGCTTTCTCCGATTCTGGCGTACATTCGTCAGCAAAGAACGCGACGAAAGTTTCGGTCGTGTTATTGCGATCTTTGCGTTCGACGAAGCCATGCAGGTAGCAAATGTCCCGCATAGGATCGACTTCGATGTCGAAAAATAGCTCGCGGTCATGAGCGGGGAACTGCACCGGGGCACGCAGAACCGGCTTTGCGTCCTTGGTGCTCAGCAACTTCGCGCGCGTATGAAATTTCGCGAGCGTGTCGGGTCCGATGCCGGGGAACACGGTCTTTTTGCCGTCGAGGAACGCGTCGGGATTACTTGCGGCGAATTCCCCAACCGTCAGCAGGCTGTTGATCATCACGTCGCGTTTCGAGCTTCCGAGTTCGGGAATCAGCGTGAGATCGTCAGTCGCCCTCAGCCGTTCGATGCAGGCTGAATACCAGTGGCAGAGCTTGCACGCGGCACTGTAGGCAGCGCGTGTATTGTTTCTGTCCGCGATGATGGCACGGGCTTTGCTGATACACTCCTGATAGTCCTGCCACAGTGTTCGCGGATTGCGCTTGCGATAGAGCGCGGTGAAGTCGTAGGGGACTTCCTTCCCGTGAATGTCCCAGACGAAAGCGCGGCGCCCGGCCGAGAGACCTTTGCGTTCCAGAATGTCGGTGTAGAGTGCGAGCTGCACCGCATAATGCAGCTTCGGCTTGGAGTCATCCTCAGGGCCTTCCTCACCGGCGCCAGATTTGATGTCGCCAGCGGCATAGCCGCCGGGCTCTTTGCGAAGCAGGTCGGGATCACCCAGCAATTCGGGCTCCTGAATGCGTCCGCCGTAGATGAACGGCTCGCCGCGCTGCATCGCCTCGAGCGTTAGGCGTTCCTTTTCTTCGCCGCTATAGGCGGAGAGGTCGAGGAACGGGAGGTCGAGGCCAGCAATCACCTCTCGCTCGTAGAGCAATCCTTTTTCCCAGAGCATTTTGACGAATGGGTTTGCCTCGTCCATCTTCGCTGGGTCGCCGTAGAGGTCCATGGTGATCCGGTGAGGGCAGATCACGAGGTCGTATAGCATCGACGCGGTGACGGGCGTTGGCATAGTTTAAGGTTCGTCTTGGTATCGTTTGTATAAGCCAAGGCTGTGGGGGTCAACCGGTGCGATCGCCTCGCTATTGCACAGCGCGAGAAAAGGCGCATCAATCTTGGGTCAGAGAAACTGATTCACAGGGACGAGTGAAATCAAGGTGACAGTCGCAGAGTTCAAGAAAAAGTGGGGGCGGTACCGGGGCAAGGAAATGTCCGCGTACCAGGGGCATTTTGACGACCTTTGCCGATTGCTCGGTCAGCCGACTCCGGCTGAGGCGGACCCGACAGGCAGTGATTCCTTCTGCTACCAAAAGCGCGTCATCAAAGACCTGGAGCTTTTCGGAACGCCGGATTCCGGCGATCCCACCGAACGCGGCTTTGCCGACGTGTGGAAGAAGGGCTGCTTTGGCTGGGAATACAAGGGCAAGAAAAAGGACCTCGACCAAGCCTACAAGCAGCTGCTGCGCTACCGCGAGGCTCTCCTCAATCCACCCTTGCTTGTCGTCTGCGATTTCGACCGCTACATCGTCAAAACCAACTTCAACGGTACGGTCCAAGAGACCCACGAGTTCACCAACGATGAGATCGACCAGCCGAAGAATTGGCAGATTCTCCGCGCGTTGTTCGATAACCCTGATTCCCTCAAGCCGCAGCGCACTACCGCCCAAGTCACCGAAACTCTCGCGCGCCAGATTGCCGAAGTCGCCCGCTCGCTTCAGAGTCGCGAAAGCACCGAAGTTGCAGACGCGAAAACCCGTGCCGAAGTCATCGTTGCAAAGAAGAAAAACCTTCGTATTGCGCGATTTCTCAATCGCATCGTCTTCTGCTTCTTCGCCGAAGATACGGGCCTGCTCCCCAAGAATCTGTTCAGCGGCATTCTCAAAGCCTCGCTCCACAATCCGGGAAACCTGACCGAGGTGGTGGAACGACTCTTTCACGTCATGGCAACAGGTGGGCTGTTTGGCGCTCAGCGAATCCGGCACTTCAACGGCCACCTCTTTGAGGAGTCCACCGTCTTTGAATTGACCGAAGACGAGATTGCCAAGCTCGCAGAAGCCGCCGAAGCGGATTGGCAATTCATTCAACCCAGCATCATGGGCAACCTATTCGAGCGGGGCTTGGACCCGGACCAGCGGGCACAGCTTGGTGCGCACTACACCAGCGAGGCAGACATTCTGACCCTGGTGGAGCCGGTCCTCATGGCGCCGCTCCGTCGTGAGTGGGCGCAAATCAAGAGCGAACTTGCCCGGGCGTTCAAGGACGGCAAGGGCTCCCTTGCTCAACGCAAACGCTTGGCTACATTCCTGACAAAGGTTGCGCACACCACCGTCCTGGACCCCGCTTGCGGCAGTGGCAATTTTCTTTATATATCGCTTCGTCTGCTCTTAGACCTCGAAAAAGAAGTCATTGCTTTTGGTACGCAGCTCGGCGTCCTCTTCGAGCCGACAGTTAGCGTTCATCAGCTCAAAGCGATTGAATTGAACGCTTACGCTTTCGAGTTAGCACAAGTCTCGGTGCAAATCGGTTTTCTGCATTGGCGACGCGACAACGGTTTTGACAACGAGCGCACGCCCGTTTTGCAGAACCTCGATGGCTTCCAGAACGAGGATGCGCTCCTGCTTCATCACTACCGCAAAGCGAAAACGCTTAAGGAGGCGCAAGCCAGAGAGCACGAAAAAGACAATGCGCTGAAATTCTACACCGAGCGTAAGTGGCCGGAAGCCGATGCCATCGTCGGCAATCCACCGTTTCTGGGCAACAAGCGAATGCGGTCGGAACTAGGCGACGCGTACACGAAGGCCGTGTTCGACACTTTCGGCGATCGCTTGCCTGCGACTTCAGATTTCTGCTGCTACTGGTTTGAGAAGGCTCGCCAGCTTATCGCTGAGGGGAAATGCAAACGGGCGGGCTTGCTCGCTACCACTGGCTCCAAGCAGGTCAGTTCACGGCGGGCTTTCGAGCGCATCAAGAGAACGGGCAAGATATTCTTTGCGGTCTCTGACCGAGAATGGTTCGACGCTGGCGTTGCGATTCGGATTTGTATGCTTGGCTTCGCCGGTCCTGACGCTGTTGACAAACCGACGCTCGACGGCAACGAAGTGGCCGAAATTCATGCCGACCTCGCCGCTGGGCTCGACACAACCGGCAAACGTGTCTTGAGGGGCAACAATCGTTTGTGCTTCATGGGAAGCACTAAGGTTGGTGACTTTGACATCGCAGAAGAGCAAGCCTTGACTTGGCTCGGCGAGGCAAATCCGAACGGCAAGCCGAACAGCGACGTTCTCAGACCGTTCCGAAATGGCAGCGATATCGTCCGGATTTGCTCTGGCCGCTGGGTGATCGACTTCGGAGTAACAATGCCGGAGCAAGAGGCTGCGCGCTACGAAAAGCCCTTCGGGTTTCTCCGTGCGCATGTTAAGCCCTTCCGCGACGCGAACAATCGAAAGCTCTATCGAGAGAAGTGGTGGATTCATGCGGAGCCTCGGCCCGGCTTTCGCGCAGCAGTAAACGGATTAGCTCGATACGTCGGCACTGCCCGCGTTGCTAAGCATCGTATTTTCGTCTGGCTCGACTCATCCATCTTGCCGGATTCAAAAGTTATCGCTATCGCGTTCGCTGACGATTTTCGTTTTGGTATCCTACAATCGAGGATTCACGAAGGTTGGACGCTTGCAACGTGTGGCTGGCATGGCAAGGGGAACGACGCGACTTACAATCCGACCGAGTGCTTTGAGACTTTTCCATTTCCCCGCCCGACGCCAGCGCAAGAGACCTCTATCGCCGACGCCGCGAAAGAGTTGAACGAACTGCGGGAACGCTGGCTGAATCCGCCCGAATGGGCGGTGGAACGCGTCCTGGAATTTCCCGGTACATTCAAAGGCCCGTGGACGCGCTATCTAGTTAATCCGGACAAAAACGGTGTCGGCACAGTGCGCTACCCGCGTCTGGAACCCCGCGACGCCGATTGTGCCACCAAGCTCAGGAAGCGAACGCTGACGAACCTCTACAACGAGCGCCCAGCTTGGCTGGACCTCGCCCACAAGAAGCTCGATTCCGCCGTTGCTGCCGCCTACGGCTGGCCCACCGATCTCACTGACGAGCAGATTCTGGAAAGGTTGCTCGCCCTGAACCTCCAACGCGCCGCCGAGGAGGAGAGTGCGGCCAAAGTCAAGAAACCCAAGGCATCTCGCGAAAGGCGAGAGGGCGAACTGATCTAGCGCTGGATCCCCATGGGCATGCAGCCTAGATTCGCCTTTCAGATAATCCAAATTCTTCGTTTCGTCTCTCATCGCGCTTGAGCCGAACTGACCATTTTAATTGGCTGTCGCTTCTCAAAACTTGGTCCGGCCCGAATTCCATCGTAAATCTAAACGGCCTCGCATAGCCTGAGGGGGCGTGATGAACTGGTTCTGACACAAAGCTGACACGGCACAAACCAGGATTTGAGAAGAGAGAAGTCGCCTCGATTCGCCAACGATTCGCCGGTCTTGTCTCGCTGGCTAGCAGGTCCTGTGGAACTGCCTATGCCGGCGACATCCTCAAACCTCCAGCCTTTCCACCACTTTCGGAGTTTTTGTTAGGCACAGGCCGCACCGCCTCGGACCGGTTCTGATACCCCAAAAGAATGCTTCAGTTAGCTCTAGTTACCTCGACAACTTGTGACTTCGCCTCCCCCTTCGGCCACCCGGGACGCTCCAGCTTCCCCTCCTTTAGTGTCGTCCTTGGACTAGCAACGGCCATTATCTCAAAATACTTGCCTACGTCGCTTCCCCCTGACCTTCCTATGTAAATCTGGACCTTCCACGTCCCATCTTCCTTCACTGTGACCGCTGGCTGAACCCAGAACTCCGACATCTCCATAGGATGCACGATTACCCACACTTCGGCGTTTGGGTCCGAGACCGTTCCTTCTACGAAGGGCCGCTCAACAACCGCTGCTCCAGGTTCCGGTTTGGTTATCCGAAGCCGTAACTGTCCTGCCGTTGCGTAACCAACGGTCAGAGCGGTGGTCACCAAGAGCGCCAGAAGCTCGCGAATCACGTTCCTGTGCGTCATGTCCTCCTCCTTCGTCGCTTTCTCGCTGTTCACAGTTTTCTTGAGGGCGGTTCTTCGACCGCGCGGCCGCTCCTTGTCTCTCCTGGCCCTCGGTACCGGAAGTACGGTATTAGAGTCAAAAGATAGACTATGAGGTAGGCGACTGCCGCGACCACCCCGATCCTCGTCCATCGAAAGGTCGCCTCCTCCAAGTCCTGTTGTCTGGGTGCTATACCTCTTTCCGCTTGGTAGTCAGTACGAGATGCTACGCGGGTCACGGTCACGCCTTCTGAGAAAATCGCGTCTCCCGGCACCACTAGAAGAGCACCGGACGACAGCACAGTTCTCGTAGCGAGCGCACGGATGAAAAATCTTTCGCCCCCACCGGCCGCAGCTTCTCCGAGAGTCACCGGCCCGACGAAAGAGTCACCAAGTACATCCACGTGGCCGTTCTCAACATAGTTTGTCTTGTTCGCGTACGGCATCACCACAAGGTAGTGATTCATGTTGGGGTATAAGGTCTTTCCGCGAACCATAAGATTCATCTCTACGACGCTGTCCTCCGTAGGATAAGTCACCCTAAATTCTTCTGCTTGATGATGGATTTCCGGCTCCGCGGCTACCCTATGCCCCGTCTTGGCTTCTTGCACGGGAGGTGGTCTTAGGTTCCAGAGATAAACTATAAGGTAGGCGACCGCCGCAAGCGCCCCAACCGTCGTCGCAATCGTCCCGATCCTCGTCCACCGAAAGGTCCGTTCCTCCAGGCCGGGATTTTCGTTTTGATTCTCCAATTGCAACTCCCCTACAGGCCGGATGGCCTTCCTCCGCAAGGCTTTAGCCGATTGCTGGTCGACGATCTATCCGGCAGGGCCGGGTGGACTGGAAAAGCCAGTTTCGCGTCTGGCGGGCACGCAACGCCCGAAAATGCCTGTCGCTTCTTAACACTTGGTCCGGCCCTAATTCCTTCGCAAATCTGAACCGCGTCGCCTAGCCTGAGGGGCGTGATGAGCTGGTTATGACGTACGACCGCCGCGGCAAAACCGCGGGTTTTGAGAAGAGACAAGTCGGCTCGATTCGCCAAACATTCGCGGATCTAGTTTGGCGGGCCGGTAGGTCCTGCGGAGCTATCCATGCCGGCGATATCACATCGGCAAATCTCGAAACTATAGACTTTTCACCCTTTCGGAGTTTTTGTTAGGCACAGGCGGCTGCGCCCGTACATTTTCATTGCCCATTGCCGGGCCCACTACGTGAGACCTGCGACGATCGTTCTGATCTACGGTTTAGTCTATTTTGCGGTTGCGGTAGTTTCGACAAAATGGACCCGTATGTCCACACGACGATTTCTTTGATTGTCCGGATGCTGTGAATCTTTTGGGTGAAGATCGCCGCCCCCGGCGGCCGCGAGCAATTTCACACGGTGGTCGAAGATATCCTGTGTCACACCCCTACCGGCATTGTCGATTATTTTCTGCTGCACACTCATCGCGCGCAGACTTGAGAGCAACAGATTCCAATGATCTGCGTTCAGCTCGGATTGCTTGAACGGCGCAAGCGACGAACAGTCGTCGGCGGGTACTCTATCAGCATACCCTTCAATCTCAACGCGCTGTAGCACCGAGGTCCGCTTCCACAACAACTCAGCAAAATCGTCAATGCGTTTCTTACCATTCTCGGTAAGCAACCAATCACATTTCTTGAAGAGGAGATCGCTGTTGAAGCTGACATTCACCTCCGCGAACTGTGGTTCCAGATCGCAGACGCCTGACCTTTGCAGAGCGTCTAGGTCGCTTAGGAAGCTCTCCACCGCGATAGGCCGCTCGTACGCGCCTATCTTCTTCGGCACTTTTGGCTGAGGAATTGTCAGCAGCACCAGAAGCAGGAAGGCAAGCATCACGTCCGCTACCACTACCCAGATCTCGCCGAATCCCCCGTCCACGTGTCGGCGCATGTCCCTACCTTAGTGCACGTCTGAGCCAAGCAAACAGTCCTCGCCGCGCTGGCTCAGCTATCTTTGGGGAACGCGTTTCCTCTCCAACGGAACCGGCTCGCTCATTGGCATCATCCAACTTTCCTGGCGCGTAGCGGGCTGCGCGCAACGAGTTCCGGTCGTTGTCCCGCTCTAATTCGGGGCGCGTGCCGCCAGATGAGTCGCGAACCTCGGCTGTAGTCACGTCAACTGCTGGCATCCCACTAGAGGACAAGGGCGGTAACGAGCCGTCGGGCTCGTCACGCTGCATAGGAGAGGATGATGGGCGTCCCTGATCGCCCACATGCGGCGCAGCTATCTGAGCGGCACGCGGCTTCTCCGTATAAGCGAGCGGCTTCTCCTCGTCGTGGAAGGGTAATTCCTCAGTCGGTGACCCGCCTGAACCCGCCTTGCCTGGTCCGGCCGTTCCGACCGACCGAGCGGTATCCAAATCATCCGTGAACCTTCTGATCTGTGCGCCCGTGCTCTGAGACTGAGCCGTCGTCGCGATCCATGCCGATGCTTTAGTGAGGTTCAGCGACACCTCCGCGAGTGAGTCGCGCATTTGGGAGAAGAGGGCGCCTTCTTCTCGCTGGAACATAGTTAGCCATTTGTCTAATGCGGTAGCGAGGTCAGTGGGCAACGGCGTTACAGCGTCCTTCAGCGCCGATGCCGCAAGCGTCACATTGCGCGCACTCGAGAACAATTCCTGCGCGCCCTTTGCGAGTTGCTTGAGATGCTCCTCCACCGCTTCGACAGTCTGGCCAGCCTTATCAAAAATTCCGGACTCCTGCTCCATTCGCTTCAGAACGCTTGCCTCCAGGCTTCCGAATTCTGACGCCATCGAGTTCAGCGAGGCTGCCAGTGCTTCACCCTGCCGTTCAACTTCCTCTCTCGCGCCCGCTAGCGTCTGCTCCATCCGTTCCACTCTTGAATTGTTATCTATAAGAGCGCCCTTGAGATCTCCCAATGTCCCCCCTAACGCTGCGGACACCTTGCCGAGATCCACTATCGAGGATTCGTAGTACGCCGAAGACTTTGCAATGGAGTTCGCTGAGGTCTTCATTGACCTTGCGCTACTAGCCAATTCCTTGAGCGTTTCTGGACCAATTCCGCTTAGAGCCTCACCGAGTTTTCCAACCGAGGCCTGAGCGGAAGATGCAAGACTCGAAAGGTGTCTCGCGGGTTCCACCAGCACCGACACCCATGCGTCTCTGACCGCGTCCAGCTTCCGCTTGAGCTCCTCGAGGACGACGTCTCCAATTTTCGTGAGTGGACGCGGCAGTGAGGGGACCAGCACTAAGCGGCCAACGTCCTCGACAGCGCTGAGCCAAGTCTCCTCGGCGCTTCTCAGCATGGGGACGGCTCCTAGCAAGATCATAGTGGCTCCAAGGATCCCAGCGAGGGTCGCCAAGAACGCGCCGCTCAACTCAGAGCTTATTGATATCGATGAGGCACCGCGTTGAATCGCGAGCAAAGGTCCCGCTAGACGAGCAAAACCCAGTACGGTCCCTGCCAAACCGAATAGAACCGCCACGGACGCGAGACTCCTAATCACTGCTTCGATCCGTTCCTCGGCATCAGCGACAAGATCAAAACCCGCTCGCCAAGTCGCCTCAGGTTCGCTGCTTCCCACTTGCCGGGCTTTGTTCAAGCGCCTCATCATCCGCCGAAACGAGACCAGGGTTACAGCGTTTTCGACTCGCTCCCAATTCGCTTCGCTATCAGCGGAAGGCTCAATTGATCTCAACCGATTGGACGCGCGCCGGAGCCGATAACATCGCAACAGAGACCAAACTAAGCCCGCGATCCCGACTTCGAGGGCTAGAATCGCCGCATATCTCGTTTCGCCCGGCGCGCTAAGGAACATTTCCCAGATGAAGTTCAAAGGAGAGTTTTATTTCGCATACTGGATAGTAAGAATCTCTGTCTCAGTTCGAGATTGAGGGCTGTAGTGGCTGGCAAGCTCTTCCCGTAGCAGACGGAGAAACATGTCCAGATTGACGGTCCGATCCAAGCTCTTCGGATCGCAATCGGTATCCGTAGACCACCCGGTCCATGGCTCTTCGCTGGAGCGTGCAACGTGCCAGAAGGAATTCACTAGCAGCGAACGCCCAGCTCGCGACCTACTGAGGTCGCCCTCATACTGCAGGCAAATGTCAAGGTAATGGCGGCGGACAGAGCTATGATCGTTCACATCGTGAACCTTTGACATCAGGCGGACCGATGGATCATTCAGAACGATCTGTTGCTCTACGTTGATAAGGGAACTCACGCCGGAGGTGGGTTCCACCACATCTACAGCAGGCAACGCAAATCCGAGGGTAGGTTTCGGTGAGGCCTTGAATCCCCACACCTCTGTAGGGTGCTGGCTCACAGTTACCCTACAGGTTCCGCCACCACTGTGCTCCACCTTACTCACAAGGTCTCCGTGGACGCACGCGGCATTATCACTAGGCATCAATTCCTCGGGCCGCACATCCGGATCTACTTCCCAGCCATTCCATCGCCCAGGAGCGGCTTCAATAGCCACGGCCGCGAGCTTCCGCGCAGACGCAAAATCCAGTAGCGCCTTAACCACTTTTCTGCCCTGGCTAAGCGACGGAGATCCGACCCAGACATAGAACGGATGAAGCGGAAATGGCCCTTTCAGGACCTGTCCGCGGTGACAGCCCGGCCCTGGCTCCTCAACGTAGTACGGTCCAGTGTATGGAAGACGCATACCTATGATCCAAAACCCGTTTCCGTGGCCAACGTACTCGGCAACACTGGCAGCTATACACGCGGCGTCCGAACCCGCTCCGCAGGAGAGCGCGGAGCTACCGCTTGGACCAAGGTTTTCTGGTTTCGACAGAGAAACAATTCCGTCGGTCAGGACAAGAATCTCTCCGGCGTTCCATTTCGTGGCGTCGCCGAGTGCGGCTTTCAGATTCGTCTCACGACCGTCGTACAACCTTGGATTTGCAAAGTCCTTAAACTGTGCGGCCTTCTGCAAGCTTCCGACGTTCTCGGCAACCTCTGCCAACTCGAAACGATTGATATCGGCTCCAACCAGCACGTATTTCAAGTTCTCTAGAAGCTGCCCAAACTCATTTGCCTTTACAAATCCGCGCATGCTCATAGACGTATCGAGGTAAACTCTGGCCCGATTGGTCGACCGACTGAGGGCCCAGGGCAGAGGAGCCTGCCAGGGCAGTCCCGAGTCTACACCCACGTCGGCTGTACGAGTGTCTGTCTGTGCGAAGAGCGAAACGGGCACCGTCGCGACCACTCCGAGCGCAACCGTAGCTAGCATCGCGTGTACGAATTTGACTCTCAAGTTCTCCCTCCAGCAGCTTCCCGACTGATCAGTCCTTTTTTCTTGACGCGCCACGGTTCCCCCCCTTGATCCCGGATCGCTTCGGCCAAGTCGATCACGTGTCGGCGCTGTAACACCCGTGTTCCGTCATATCCCCGGCATTCGAACCAATCCAATATCATTCCCGCCCCGATCACTGTATCGAGCGCAGGGAATACCGCGCCGCAATTCTCGTGCATTCTGCTCACCACTGCGATAAGCCAGGAGCCCTCACTTTGAAGAAGCGGTTCTGCCACGAAGCCACCGCAACTCGTTCTGATCCACTCTCCCAAGCCTGCAACTGACGCGATCGCGCTAGTTCTCCCACCCTCGTCCAGAAGCGCGAGGGCCCGCTCGCCTACGTCCGATGCCTTCGCAAACGATGTCGGGCCTGAGTCGAGCCCAGCCACCACCGAGCTCGATCGTGCAAGCCCCTTTATCTCCAGCGGTCCGTCACGCCCTGTCTCCTTTGAACTTTCCGGGTTCTCAGCGCCACTCGGCGTGAAAGCATAGCCACTTTTCTTGGTCTCTGTGGCCTGAGCAAGATCCTCCAGACGAAGGCGGTTCAGAAGATTTATGATTTCGTTCAGCTTATCGATCAGGACGTTGGCGTACTGTTCCAAGTACTGGATTACCGGATTCTCTCTCTCTTTTTGGACCGACTGATTTCGTTCGAGAGCGGCAGTGCCTCGGTTCAGACCTCGCTCGGCGGGCCGCCGCAAACAAGCGATCCACCAACCCAACAAAATGCCGATTGCTAAACTGACGACGCAGGATGCTCCGGCCAAGACGATTCCATAGCGAGCCAAATCCATGGGTTCCGTCACCCAACCACTAGAGCGGGAATTCGGTCCAAGCTCGGCGCCACACTTTACTGAGAAATTCCCCCAGCAGACTCACTTTTAGCCTGCCCTCCGGTGGCCAGGCATTCCCATAGCTAGTCTCGCCCCCCAGAATCAGGGCATCTTCGACCGTAGCCGCGTTTTGGGCTTTCCTATATGCTTCAGACCTCAGAAGCCAATTTCGTACGTCGGTCCTTCTGTCCTCCGGCACTTCCTGCCACAGATCCTCAAGCAGGGCTGCATACCCTGGATCGCCGGAAGCCCTCGGACGCGCTTCCTTTTTCAACTCCCGCAGCGGCGTCGTAGGCACCAGCGTGTTCCCGGCGTCGCTAATCTTCATCCCCAGAAATGTTTCGCGGACGGCCTGATCCTCCGATTCGTGAGCATAACTTTCGCGGGATTGAGTGTTTTCTCTTGTCTTCAGTTTCAACGCACCGAGTACGACCGCAGTTTTCGGATCAACCTCACCCGAAGGAATTTGCACGACGGGTTGCGCGATCTTCACTCCAGTACCCTCCTCAACGGCGGCGCATATCTTCTTCAGCCTGCGTTCCATGATCTCTCGCACATCGTGAGCTGGATCGCCTAGCCTGAGCAGCTCCCAGCCCTGCCCAAGCAGGTAGAATCCGATCGTAATACCAGACGGTGCTTTGGCCCCATCGGCCCGAAAGACGTGTGTGGAAATCACTCCTTCCAGAAGTCGCCTCACATACAGGGAGACCCCGGCGACCAGCCCCTCCCAACGCCATTTTCGATCCTGATTGGGAGCTTTACCGTCTTGAGCCGCCTTTGAATCTGCATTGTTCAGCTTGTCAAGCAGGCCTTCGATTTGACCTTCGTGCAAATCGCATTCAAGTTGCTCTAGCTCAAGCGCGGCCTGACCTCCCGACTTCATTTCTTTCGTCGGTTCCGGTAGCAGATATCGGCCGTAGGCTGTAACGATGGCACGCAAGAAATCGCGCCCCCCGTACACCAGTGAATCCGCGGCAACGACGGTTCCCGGCGGTAGTCCACACAGTTCCGATCCCGCCGGCCCAACCAGCACTGCGACATCGAGGGTCCCGCCCCCCAAATCAAGTGTGACTTCAAAAGTGCTGTTTGGCTTCTGCAGCGATGCGGCGCCGGCCTCCGATTCACTGAATAGACTCACAACCTCCGGTGCAGGGACAGTCAGCCCGGAATCGCAGAGAGTCCTTATAAGGTTCTTGATAATGTCGTCGTACATGACCCTCTTGTTCAAGCTTTCAGTCTCAAAGGCGAGAGGGTAGGTAGCTCTTAAAGACCATTGGTCGACACCTCTGCTGCATAACTCCCATAGCGCAGGGATCAGTAGGGCCTCAACGAGCTTCTCCACGCTCTGCTTCGTTCGTGGATGAGTCCAGTCCGACCATTTCAGGCCGACCTGGACGCGCGAGGCAGCTAGATCGCCGCCAGACTGCCGCAGAATTGCGATTCCCTCCTTGCGAGGCGGGATGCATGCCTTACCCCCCACATGTTCGCGGTCCGGTTCTGCTAGCAAAGCCGGAACAAAAGGCTGGCTACGTGTTTCCGGATACCACGAAAGTAAAACCGCTGCAGCCCGTTCCAACTCGCCACGTTCTCTGGGAGAATAGGTCACACGACATACGTGTTCCTGCAGCGCAATCTCTTCGATTCCAGATTGGAGGAACCGAGATGGTCGATCCGTTAATTTCCAGAGCACTGCCGAATTGCTGGTCCCGAAGTCGACCACTACATCCGCTCGTGCGCCGCTGCTGACAGGAATGGGCGCTCGACTTACCTTCATAAGACCCATTGCCCGGTACGTGCCTGTCGTCACTTCACCCAATTCGACGTACCGAACTTTGCTACCCTCAGTCCGGTAGAGTCCAAGCAGCATTCGCGGTTCCGATACGTCGTAGACTTTACTGCCCGACCGCTCGCTAACAATCTTGAAACGCAAACTCTCGGACCGCGGAGCCGAGGCAACTACGTAATCGATTCCCCACGTATCGGCTTCCCGAGGTGGCCAGACTAAAATAGTCGAAGATTCCCAAAAGCCAGAACGAGGCGCCGGCGCAAATTTCCGTTCGATCTCCCCAGAATAACCATTGAGCGAGATAACCCAACGCTGATTCTGAGCATCACGCTCACAGCTCTTCACAAGAAACGCATAGCTTGCCAGAACCGGGACATCTGCAGGCTCTGGCGAGGTTTTTCTCTCCAAACCGTCGGCTCCGACGCCCTTCGACGGCCATACGACCACCACTGGGTCTAGCAGCACTTGGTCCAGTCTGATCAGTTCCCCTTCCAACCTGATTCTCACCAGATTGAATGGGTGTTCGACAAAGCCATCCCCCATTTGCGAGGGTCCCGTACGATTCTTGGGAAATGCACTTTCCTCATTCCAGATATAGAGTTTTTCGCCGGCTCGATAACAGCCTAGGTCATCGTAGCTGACCGCATTGCCGGCACCGTTCATAGAGTTGATGAATTCAGCCGGATGTTTCGGACATCGGATCTCACATCCGGCGGCTGTAACTCGAATAGTTGTAGGAGTTCGCGAACCTCCCAACGGTTGATCGATCCAACGCGTACCTTCGCTCTGGCATTTTGGGCAATTCCAAGAGACCGAGCCGCTCCACCACTCCAGCTGCACTTGAGCGGTACCGGAATCGCCGATACTTATCGCCAGCTTGATCGTCGGTAGAGCATTGCCTCCAATACTTATCAACTCGCCTCTCCACGTCCCTAAGGCATTCGTAACATCACTCGGTCTTTCGGTGCTTCCCGTCAACTGTTTGATTAGCCTCTCCAAATAACCAGCTAGAGCTGCAGCTAGACTTGTATCCGCCACGTTGCCTGCACCGTCTATCAATGGCCGCGGCGATTTTGGCCCCACGGCATTACCCAGAGCGCGAAACAGGTCTTCCGGGGCAACAGTACCCGCCGGAAAAAATGGACAGCTTGCGGTGCTCCCCGCTACAGCGCGATACTTTTTCAACTCGGGAAGATTCGACTTCCAAAGCGTTATCTGGCGGTCAGGGTCGTGAGCCGGCCGGAGGAGCACTCTCGCGAGCCGGCTGAACCCTTCTGCACCCGCCCGCAACGCGACCTCTCCGCCCTCCATCAGCCGAAGGAACTGGAGTAACACCAGTGCGCGAAAAATCCTCGTTCCTTCTCTACCTAGGCCGCTCTTCTGATCCTCGAGTCGCCATTTCATGAAGTCCCGGGCCGCCCATGGCGACGGTATACCTTCTGCACTGAGCCGCTTGGGGGGGGCCAAATTTGCTCTGATATCTCCCTCATTCAGCTTGAAGACATCGCCGCTCTGCTGCCAATCGTTAGCACCCTCTTCGGCACGAGGGAGAAACAATATTCGCGTCATGTTCCGGTAGTACCCCCCTTTTTCACTAGCTCACTGACGAGATAGGACTTCAGCTCTGAGAACATGGCTGCCGCGACTAGGTCTCCAGTCTTGTGTGCAGTTTTGCCCTGAGCCTCAGAATCTCCGAGGTGCTGAAGAAACTTGCCGTCCCTAATCACGCGTGCGACCAGATTGTGCTTTTGCGTCGGAAGACCGGCCCGGCGTGCCGCGATCCTCCACCCCGTTTCGCCGCTCCACTCCGAAACGACAAAAGGCCCGCTGGTTCGGCCGCTGTATACCTCGCTGAACCACTCTATTACGCTTTTCTCCTGTGACCCCAGGCTGCGCAGCATCTTCTGAAATTCGCCTAGTTCGCTGCCGAGTCTCGCGGCGAGCCGCCAAACTTCCGATGGCACCGCAACATCCCGAGAATAGCGGCACTGCTCGTCAAGCGTCTCGCAGAACACCACTGCGATCGAAGCAGCTTGAAGCGCTTCCCGCAGTCGTACTCGTCTCTTCTCCTTCTTTTCGGTCAGCCCGGTTAGCGTAAGCCCGAGGGGATCTTCGTTGTCGTCAGATGCAAGAGCGTACACTCCTCTTTCTAGCATCTTACCCTGTGTCTCACTATCGGCCAGTAGCTCCGCTGATAACCACCCGCTCACTAGGTTTAGATAGTGAACCTCTTCAGGCTGATGATGAGGTCCGCTAGTTTTCCTGTCCGCAATGTCCTGCAGACCCATTAGAACCACCCGATCTCCGAGCCTTTCGAGTTGCGTGTCGTACTGCTTTACTAGGCAGGCAGAGTTGCGCTGCATCTCTTCAAACTCGATATCGCTTTGGTCCCTGCCTTCCTTGCCCGCGAGCCGAAACCACGGCAGCTGTACTACCAAAGAGATATTGACCTTTGGGGCGTCCGGTTTCCGAGCCTGCTTCCAATCCATTACTTCCCCAGCGAGGACGGGAAGCACACCAGGTCCAGTGCCGCCGGCCGTCCCACCGGCAAGGAGGACGAAGTGCTGTCCAGGAAGCTGCGTCTCGTCGTTCAGCCTCTCCTCAAACTCCCTCCAAGCTCCGATACTGACCGCGTCGGCGAACGCTATCGCGCCCACGCTTGGCTCACCGTGGAAACCGTCGATTATGGGCACCACCTGTTGGCTTTTGCTGATCAGCAGGTCGAGCAGATCGCTGGTCTCCGGGGCTAGAACATTCGACGAGCTGAACAAGCTGGCTACAGTCTCATTCTGGTAATTGCGGTCTATGACGCTTTGAAAACTGACTGGATTCCCGTTTCGCGTGATGCTCTCGAAGAACCTTCCCAGTTCGCGTAGGCGGTGCGAGCGAGTGTCCTTCTGTCCCTTCGTTGTATCCGGATCAAAGCTGTCCGAATCAAACACATACACTTTCGGAATCTCGAAGTTCGTGACGTGGCAGAGCCGCAAGCACGCAAGAGCGATTTCCTGCCCAGTGCCGCCGATAGCTGCCAGAATTCTGCTCATCACCTACCTCTGCGCGTTCAACCACAAACGACGACCCGCTCGCAATGCGAGAGTGCACAGAAGCACCCAGGTAGCCACCTCTATCGCTCTTGCATTCCAGAACTGTTCCGTGAACAAATTTCCAAAGGCGAAAATTGGACCCATTCCGAATTCTCCGGCGCTTCCAATCGCCTGCTTTGCGCAATCCGCCGCAACGTACGAGACCGCCCAAATCCCTAAAATCCCGATCGCGCCCCCGGACAAGACTGCAACCGTCCATCGCAACCAGTTCTGCCCGAGAAATGTTTGCCTCTGAATCAGAAGCCAAAACAACAGCAACGAAACCGCGGACCCCATCAACTCGACGAAGGTCAGAGGCATCGTGAGCGCATTACTGGCTTCTTGTCGTGCAGCCGGCAGGCATGGGCTGACTGATGAAACACTGGCGCTCAATACGACTCCAAGCGCCCCGACCAGAATCGCAAGTCCGAGTAAAATCGCGGTTAGGCCCTGATTTTCGTACAGACGGAAAAGTTTCAATGCCGTGAGCCCCCAGTTCGAACTTCAATGAACCATTTGGACCCCAGATACTCCCGTGAACTCCGCGCGTGATCTCATACCGCCCCATCTGCTGGGCTGCAAGCCCTGTTCACAACTGGCCTTACCCTGTCGCCGCAGCCCCATTCCACGCGCCCCCGGACCTGTTTGTAATCCGTTTGCTACCGAATTGCGACAGAGGCCCAATTGCAGGGAGCGAATCAGCTGAGACCGATGGAAACGCCCGATCCATGTCCTCGCTCGAGGACGCTGCCGGTTTCGTTCAGCCGCGCCCTAGAACGTAGCTCAAAACGAAAAAGGGCCGAGCCCATTCGAGCCCGGTCCCTCGTCTCACGTCGTGGCCAAACTACTTCTTGACCTTCGCCTTCCTCGCCCGTGCCGCCGACCCATAGCGTTTACTGAAACACCTGCGGCATCGGCGATCCCGCCGCTTGATGAAACTCGGAGCCAGGTCATCGCTCCCGCAATAGCGGCAAACCAGTTTGTTTGATTTCGACTTACTATCCATCTCCTTCCGGAGCGGCCGTGCGGACTCAGCCTTTTTCCGGGCAGCTTTCTTCGCGGCTGATTTTGAGGAGTGTCCGATCGGCTGATGCCCGCTTTCGTTGGCCAATTTCGCATGTTCCATTCGTCTGATTCTCCTTAAGCCGTAAAGGCTCGCCGGGATGTTCGCTCTGTTCCGTGCATGAAGCGAGTGATTCGGGGCGATTGGAAGGCGAATGGGACCCGCGAAATCGCAGCAGAGAAAACGAGGCCTGAATTCGGCCCGAGGGCGTAAAATCCCTAAACATTTCGCTGGCTTAGCCTATTCAAAACGACTGGACTTCCGGCGCGGGCTGAGCGCACATGGATACCGAAAGGAGGTCTCCATGACGCAGACCAGTTCGGCAGGCCGCGGCACAAGGCGGCACACCTACGGCGGCAATCCGGAGGATCTGGCGCGGGAAGTCGGGAGCCTTTCCACGCTCGGCTTGAAGGCGCTGAAGGATAAGTGGCGGACTCTCTACGACGCCGAGCCGCCGCGCCAAATCAGCCGGGCGTTCATGCTCCGGGCGATCGCTTACCGGATTCAGGAAAAATCGCTTGGAGGCATCAAACCGGCGACTCGCCGGCTACTGATGCAGTTCGCCCATGACAGCGCTGCCGCGCGTACACCGGTCGCGGCACCGTCACGCACCGTGCAGCCCGGCGCGGTGCTGGTGCGTGAATGGCGCGGTATCAGCCATCAGGTCAGCGTTCTCGAAAAGGGATTTCGTTTCCGAGGCAGACACTATCGTTCGCTCTCGGAAGTCGCGCGCGAAATTACCGGAACTCGGTGGTCGGGGCCGCTGTTCTTTGGCCTCAAGCGATCGCAAGAGGAGCTGCGCAATGGAACACACTAAGTCGCGAACGCGCCGCTGCGCAATCTACACCCGCAAAAGCTCAGAGGAGGGCCTTGAACAGGACTTCAATTCGCTGCACGCGCAACGCGAAGCGTGCGAGGCGTTTATCAAAAGTCAGACCGGCGAGGGCTGGCGGCTCGTCAAAACCGCCTACGATGATGGCGGCCTTTCGGGCGGCACAATGGAGCGCCCCGCCCTGCAGCACCTGCTGGAAGATATCCGGCGGAGACTCGTCGATGTGGTGGTCGTGTACAAAGTCGATCGCCTGACCCGCTCGCTCGCCGACTTCGCCAAGATGGTCGAGGTGTTCGACGCGCACGGCGTTTCGTTTGTCGCAGTCACCCAGCAATTCAACACGACAACCTCGATGGGCCGACTTACGCTCAACGTCCTGCTGTCCTTCGCGCAATTCGAGCGCGAGGTGACGGGCGAGCGGATCCGCGACAAGATCGCCGCCTCCAAGCGCAAGGGAATGTGGATGGGCGGGGTGACGCCGCTGGGCTATGACGTCCGCGATCACAAGCTGGTGGTCAACCCGGCTGAAGCCGCGAGGGTGAAACACATTTATGAACGATATCTCGAACTCGGTTCCGTCCGGCTCCTGAGGCGCGATTTGGAGCGCCGCAGGGTCATCTCCAAAGTCCGGGTGTCGAAAAACGGCGTGCGCTCGGGAGGCCGGCAATTTTCGCGCGGGGCTCTTTACGAGCTGCTGTCGAACCCGATCTACCTCGGCGAAATCCGTCACAAGAAGGAACGCCATCCGGGGCAGCACGAGCCGATAGTGGGCCGCGAGCTCTGGGAAAAGGTCCAGCGGCACCTGCGCGATCAGGCCGCCACGCATCGCCAACGCCCGACCAAGGCGCCGCCCAGCCCGCTTGCGGGGAAACTGTTCGACGAGAACGGCGAGCCCCTGTATGTGCAAGGCGCGGTAAAAGGCGCGCGCCACTATCGCTACTACGTCTCGCGCGGATTGGTCAGGGGGTCCGTACAAGATGACCAGCGCGGGTGGCGCGTAGCTGCGCCGGAGCTTGAGCGGGCCGTTAGTGCCGCGGTACGGCGCATTCTCAGCGATCAAGCGGCGATCGCCGGAGCGATTGAAGAACTCAACATCGATACGAGCCGATTGCCTTCGATATTCAAGGCCGCAGAAGCTTGGATTCAAAGCCTGCAGTACGAAACGGAAGCCTCACCCGCGCTTGTCCGGCTAATCGAATGCGTCGGACTCAAGCCGGACGGCATTCAAGTTTCGATCAAATTGCCGATCCCGGCGGGCGAAGAGCGCGATGCCGCGACCCCGAACGAACTTGCCCTCGCTCGATTCGTCCCGATGCGGATGAAGCGGCGCGGCGTTGAGATGCGGCTGATCATTGATGGTGACGCCGGACCGGCGGCCCGGATCGATCCATCACTGCTCAAGGCGATCGCCCGTGCGTATCGATGGTCCGACGATTTGGTTTCGGGCCGGGTGCGGTCGATCGGCGAGATCGCCAAGCGAGAACGGCTGACCGGCCGTTACGTGCGATGCGTGATGCGGCTGGCGTTTCTCGCGCCCAAGATCGTCGAGGCAATCGCCGAAGGGCGCCAGCCAGCGGACCTTACCACCGTAGCAATGACCCAAAGAATCGATCTGCCCCCGCTCTGGAGCGCGCAAGAGCGTGCTCTGGATGTTCGATAGCTCACGCCGGCCGAGCTGCTTCCACGGGCGCTAGCTGGGTGCGTCCTGGGTTTCCGCTAAATGTAGGCCGGCTCGCAGATGGAACCACCGAAATCGCGAACAGAGAATTTTGCGTCATTTCTGCCCTCAGCTGCGGCCGGTGGCATTCTCTGGTTCCACGACCGCGCGCGAATCGCGCCCCACGCGCCGATTTCACCACTTCTCCAAAAAGTATGGAAATATGTCAGACTGTTTGGCGGAGAGGGGGGGATTCGAACCCCCGAGACCCTTTCGAGTCTACACGCGTTCCAGGCGTGCGCCTTAAGCCGGGCTCGGCCACCTCTCCGCACGCGACCGCGATTATGCATCACGCCAACCCGCGGGGCCAGTTCATCAATTTAAGGGCCCACCCCGGCGGGCTCGCGCCGCCCGAACCGGTGAATTAAACCAGAACCGCCGCGACGGCGCGGTCGCAGTTGCCGGCCGCCTGCTTCCCTGATAATAACGAACGAATCTTCGTTTTTTATAGCGCCGCGATGAAAGAGAACCAGGCAAGCCGCACCGCCCGATCGATGGCAATGTTTCGCGCGCTCGAATCCGCCCGCCCGCCAAAGGAAAGGCTCTTCGCGGACGAATTCGCCGCGATGTTCCTCGGTCGGCCGATGCGCCTTGCAGCTCGGCTCGCGGAAAAGTCCGCCCCGGTGCGAACTGGCCTCATCGGATGGATCGATCGGCGCTGGCCCGGAGCGAGAGCCTCGGCGGTGGCGAGAACCTGCTTCATCGATCGCGCGCTCAGGCAGGCGCTGACGGCGGGGATAAAGCAGGTGGTAATCCTTGGAGCCGGCTACGACTCCCGCGCCTACCGTATCGAAGGAATTGAGCGCGCCAGGGTCTTCGAGGTGGATCGTGGCGAAACGCAGGCGATGAAGCGCCGCCTGCTTATGCAGCGCCTTTGCCCACTGCCGCCTCACGCCGTGTTCGTCGAGACGGATTTCATGAAACAGACGCTCGCCGGCGTTCTGACTTCGGCGGGGTTCGATTCGGAGCGCAAGGCCTTCTTCATCTGGGAGGGCGTTACCAACTATCTCGACGAACGAGCCGTGGACGCGACGCTGCGATTCGTCGGAGGCAATGCGCCTGGCAGCCGGATCGCGTTCACTTACACCCATCGCGGGCTGCTCGATGGCTCCGGCGCCTTCTCGGTGAGTCCCAACGTGATTCGACATTTGCAGCGCGCGGGGGAGCCATGGACGTTCGGCTTCTATCCCACAGAGGTTGCGTCGTACCTGTACGCGCGCGGGCTTGAGTTGAAGCAGGATCTCGGAGCGATCGAGTACGGCGCGCTATGCATGGGCGCGGGCAAAGACCAAATGAAGGGCTATGAATTCTACCACGTGGTAATAGCAGAGGTTCGCAAACGGGAGGGGACGAGTTGCCAAGGGTAAGTGAAGCTCATCGGGAAAATCGCCGGCGGCAGATTCTCGACGCGGCAATAGAGTGTTTCGCGCGCCACGGTTTTCAGCGCACGACCATGGAAGACATCATCCGGGAGGCGGGCCTAAGCGCGGGCGCAATATACAGCTACTTTCAGAGCAAAGACCAAATCATCGAGACGCTCGCCGACCGGCGCCATGAACGTGAGCAGCGAATGATCGAGGCGGCGCTGAATCAAGAGGAGTGGGCCGCATCTCTCCGCGAGCTGTTCAGAAGCTTCTCCGTCGAATTGCTTGGCGCATCGAGTGTTCGCAAGGAGCGGCGGCTCGGGATCCATCTATGGGCCGAGGCACTGTGCAATCGCAAGGTTCTCACGCTTACCCGGCGCGGGATCGATCAGCCGCTAAAGCTGTTATCCAATGCAATCGCGCAAGCTCAGCCCCGCGGGCAGTTGCCGGAAAGCCTGAATCCTGAGGCTGCGGCGCGTGTTCTGATTGCCATGTTTCATGGGCTGATCCTTCAGCAGGCGTGGGATGAACGGACCGACGTGGCCGAGTGCGCCAAAGCGGCGCTCGCGATGCTCAATGTTTTACTCGACGGGCATCAGACCGCCAATGATCTCAAAAGATATCATGCCGCAAAGGCACGAAGACCCTGGCTCAGGACGAATTCCCCCGGCGGCGGTGGAGGGAAGCCCGCCATTCGGAGCTGAACTGGCGACGAACCCCCGATTAGCGGCGCGGTTTGCGCGTATCGGCTCATCCGCGCTAAGCGTTAGACGGTCGTGACACGCTGGATGCTCCGCAATTTTCGGTTGCGTTTAGCAAAACCGCCGGGGGCCGCATGGCCGAACGCTGTGACGTAGCGATCGTTGGCGCCGGGCCGGGCGCTTCGATTGCCGCATACATACTCGCCAAAAGCGGGCTCGAAGTGATTATGTTCGAGCGCGGCGACTACCCGGGCTCCAAGGCGATGTTCGGTGGTGTGCTCTACACGACCGTGCTCGCCAAGTACTTCCCTGACTTTCCGGCAGCGGGCTGCGTCGAGCGCCACGTGATCGAAAAGCGCTTCTCGATGCTTTCCGAGAGCGACGAGCTTGCGCTCTCGTTCAAGTTCCTCGATTTCGAGCCTCCTTATTACAACCATTCGTTCACCGCCCTGCGCGCGATCTTCGACCGCTACCTCGCCAAGAAGGCGGAAGAGGCGGGCGCGGTGATTGTCACGCAGACGGTGGTCGACGAGGTGATCGCGAGCGAAGGCCGGGTGGTGGGAGTCCGCGCGCGGCGCGAGGGCGGCGAGGTGCTGGCCAACGTGGTGATCGCCGCCGACGGCGCGAATTCGCTGATCGCCCAGTCGGCGGGTCTTCGCGGCGAGCTTCCGCTCTCGGTGATTCTCGGGGTCAAAGAGGTGGTCTCGCTCCCGCGCGAAGTCATTGAGGATCGCTTTTCGCTGGAGGGAGATGAAGGCGCGGCGTACGAGTATCTCGGCGGCGGCGCGGTGCGGGGCGCGATGGGGGCGGGCTTCCTCTACACCAACCGCGACTCGATTTCCGTGGGCTACGGGATCCCGCTGGGCGCACTCAAAACGCTGGGCGTACAGCCCGGCGAGCTGCTCAACGAATTCAAGATGCATCCGATCGTGCGCCGCCTGCTGCGCGGGACCACGCCGGAGGAGTACTCGGCGCATCTGATTCCGGAGATGACGCCGCACGATCTGCCGCGTTTCGTCGGCGACGGGATTGTCGTAATCGGCGGCGCCGCCGGGCTGGTCAATGCGAACCCGTTATTCCACGAGGGCACCAACATGGCGATGGCCTCGGGGGTGATGGCGGCCGAGACGATTCTCCAGGCGCACAAGGCGGGCGACTACTCGGCCAAGGCGCTCGAGTCCTACCCGAGCCGGCTTCGCGAGAGCTTCGCATGGCAGGATTACGATCGCTATCAGGGGCTGACGCGGATGGCCGAGACCCATCCCCAGTTCTTCAACAAATACCCCTACGAATTCGTCAAGCTCGCGCGCAAGTTGTTTTCCGTGGCGCCCACCGACGACGGGATGCAGGTGCCCAAGCGCTCGCTCGAGCTGGCGGTCGCGGACCACGTGCTCGCCGAGTTCGGGCTGATGAGCTTCGGGCTCGACCTTCTCGACGCCGCCAAGGCGGCTATGTTCTAAGGAAGGAGACCGGGGAAGGAGAACTGGTTGCAATGGCAGCGGAAGTCAAAAGCCCATCCGGCATTGCGAAGCTCACCGGCTTGGCGGACTTTCTAGGCCCGCCCAAGTTGCTCGGCCGCGATGACAAACTCGCGACCCTGGTGATAAAGGTGGACGAGGGGAGTCCGCACCTGAAGATCATCGATCAGGGCGTCTGCCTCAAATGCCTCGAGAAACCCTGCACGGTGACTTGCCCGGTTGAAAACTACAAGGTCGAGGATAACGGTCACACGACGATATACTGGAGCAGTTGTATCGAGTGCGGCACCTGCCGGATCATCTGCCCGTTCCAGAACATCTCGTGGCGATATCCAAGTGGCGGATTCGGAATGACCTACCGCTACGGCTGAAGCGAGGAGATCGAAAGATGCGAATCAGATCGCGCGCCGGCAATTTCAATATGACGATCGAGGACGTCGCGGTTGAGAACGGCGAACTCGTGATGACCGGCAAGATGGGAGTGTGGTCGGCCAAGACCTTGCTCAGCGTCGATGAGCTGAGGGAAATGCTGGGCACAATGAAGGTCAGCGCCAAGGTGCTCGATTTCGCCGCGCTGTTCGCCTTTCGCTACCTGGCCGGCCTGGTCGAGGAAGATCGCCGCCGGCGCCTCGCGCCCATCGCGCAAAACGCGGCGCCCGCGCCCGCTCCGAAACCGTAGTAAAGCGCGCTCGCAAGCGCAGGAGGATATTGGCATGGCTGATGACATCAAACTGTCGGAACTCGAACAGGTCGATGAGGCGTTCAACTTCCCGCTCTTCGACGCCATCTTCAACCGCCGCTCGCGCCGCTTCGGCCTGGGCATGGAGATCAAGGAAGGCCCCAACAAGCACAAGTCGCTGCACGAACCGATGCCGCTCGATGAAGTCGAGGAAGCGCTCCTGATCGCCGCCGGCACCGGCGTCTCGGGCCTCAACCTGGCCGACATGCCGCACACGCCGCGCCCGGAAAAGCTCGACGGCGTCCAGAACTGGGACGGGATGTGCAACACGATGGTCGAGCACGTGGGGCGCACCTGGGCCAGCCCCTGCGGGAATCACGGCACCGAACTCTTTTATAGCAACGACGAGGGCGTCTACCTGATGAAGTTGCGCGACGTGCAGCCGGTCCATTTGCAGGACGTCGCCTCCAAGAGCGATCGCGATCGCCTGCTCGATTTCGTGCGCAATAACCGGGTCAAGCTGTTCGACGGCCGGCTCGATGTCCCGCGCAATACCGGCGCGATCATGTCGTTCAATATGTGGAACGCGAACATGCCCGGCACCACCCTGTTCATGCCGGTGACCGACATCACCGAAGAAATGATAAATGCGGTGATGTTGCAGGCGGACTTGGGCCAGTATGTCGTCGATGATCGCAACAATATGCGTCCCTGTATCGACCAGCGCTGGATTCGCGAGGGTTGGGTCGACACCCCGATCCCGCTCTCGATGTTCGAGAATCAGATGATGCTCGCCACGGCCGGCGCCGAGGGCGCGTTCATCGGCCACAACATACTGCTGGCCGAGCAGGCGATGGGGCTCGGCGGATGGTTGTACGGCGGAATGAATAGCCTGGTGGTCATGGGCGGTACTCCGACCGGCTGCGGACTCGGCTTTCGCTTCGAGTCCAACCCCAAGAACCCTGACGCCTTCGCTTCCCCGGTCGGAATCGACGGCGAGTTCGAGACCTTCCGCCCGCCCTACTACAAGGACATGGACGCGGCGGTCGATGCCGTGGTGGCGAAGAAGTTCGGCCCCAACGGCACCTTCAACCCGTTCGCGAAAAAGCCGGTGCCCTACAAGAACCGCGCAGATTTCCTGCGCCAGGTACCGCACACCCCGGAAAAGACCATCCAGATCGCCAAGGAGACCTGCCGCTATGTCTGGGATACGTTCGGCACCTTCCCCGCGTTCGCTCCGCCGGCGGTGCTCTACGTGTACATCCAGGCGCAGCACATCGAGCTCGAATTTTACGACAAGTACTACGATGGCCCCGCCTATCTGAAGAGCCACAAGGAACACATGCGCAAGTGGCATGCGGGCGCGGCCAGGATGCGCAAGGTCGCCTGAACCGCGCGGGCGCAGCAGCGCCCGCCGATGAAGCCGCCGCCCGACGCGTATTCAAAGTGGAGTTGATCCGTGGCTGACTCGACCGGAATTGGCAAAGTGCTGCGCGACATAACGCAAGCGTATGTTGACGGCCTCTCGACGATCGGTGGCGCGATTGGCGATCTCGCCAAGCGCCGCATCCCCGACGGCGAACGGCAGATGGAGCACTGGATCGAAGTTGCCCGCACAGCCAAGGACGGCTACGTAGCGGCAATCGATCAGGGCTTCGCCATTTGGGAGCGGCGGATTCGCCGGACAATTGCTCGCACGCAGTCATCCTCCGCAGGGGAGTCGAAGAGCGGCCAGAAGGCTCCGGGCAGCCAAATCGAAGCGTGGCTCGAGACGTGGCGCAATGCGAACGAGTCCTTCATGCAATCGATTCGCGAGAGTGGACTCGGCGAGGAGGCTCTCAAGCAAACCAGGGAATTGCGCAAGACGCTCGAGGATGGCCTCAAGAACTTGCAGAAGCTATGGCAGCCCTCGCGCAAAAGCCGCCGGAAATGAGCTCGGCAGAACTGGGCATTGCCAGAGCAGAGAACGCAATTACGCATCACGCAATTGCGCAGGGCCGTCCACGCGCTTGATCGCGCCGCACCGGCCAGACTAAACATGTCGTCAGGAGCCAGCCGCATAGGCGGCTCACCACGGGAGAACCTTTCGATGCTGCACACGCCGATTTGCGATTACTTTGGAATCAAGTATCCGATTCTGCTGGCCGGGATGGGCGGGGTCGCGATGCACAAGCTGGTTGCCGCGGTCTCCAACGCCGGCGGACTGGGAGTGCTTGGCGGCGCTGGGCTCACCCCCGACGAACTGCGCGCTGAAATCCGCAAGATTCGCGAGCTGACCGACAAGCCGTTCGCCGTCGATCTGCTCGCGCCGATCCCCGACATGATGCGCCCGCACGTGCCGGTGATGATCGAGGAAAAAATCAAAGTGTTCGTCGCCGGACTCTCGGTACCGCAGGAATTCGTCAAGGTGATGCACGACGCCGGGATGAAGATCGTCGTGATGTGCGGCAAGGTGCATCACGGCGTCAAGTCGCAGGCGGCCGGCGCCGACGTAGTCGTCGCGCAAGGCACCGAGGCCGGCGGGCATACCGGCGAGATCGGGATGCTCTCGCTGGTGCCGCAGATGATCGACGCGGTCAAGCTGCCGGTGCTGGCCGCCGGAGGAATCGCCGATGGGCGACAGATCGCCGCCGCGCTCACCGTCGGTGCGCAGGGCGTCGTGATCGGAACCCGCTTCATCGCAACGCCCGAGGCCCAGGCGGCGGCGGGCTACCGCGACGCGATCGTAAAGGCGCACGAGGATTCCACCCTCCGCACGCGCGCATACACCGGCAAGACCTGCCGCGTCATCCGCACCGAATACGCGCTCGAGTGGGAGAAGGACCCCTCGAAGATTCAGCCGTTCCCCATGCAGGCGATCACTTCGCAGCACAACGGAGTCATGAACTTCAGCGGACTCGGCGGCCCCGCGTTCGATCCCAATCGCACCTTCATGCCGACCGGACAGGGCGCGGGATTGATTCGCGAGGTCAAGCCGGCGGCGGAAGTTTTCGCCGATCTGCTGCGCGAGACCGAGGCGGCGCTGCGCAAGGCGCAGTTGCTGCTCTCGGGCGATCCCGTGCGCCAGCATTCTGCCGCCCCGGCGCGATAGCAGGGGTGGACCCCTGCACCCACCGTTAAGGCCGCCCGCCGTTGGCGGGCGGCAGGGGCTGACCCCTGCACCCAGCGTTAAGGGCGCGCTCCGTTGTCGCGCGCGACCCCTGTCCGCGGCTTAATATTGCGCCGCCGTCGCCACGGCCAGGGCTCAGCCCTGCGGCGCTTTCGCTGTGCTCTGCTTGACAGCATCGCTATTCAGTAGCGAAAGTTGTTCCTGCTTCGCCGGCTGATTAGCTGCTTTAACAATCAAAGGTGGAAAATGAAGGCTCGCATCCTGTGTATCGCGATGCTCACGCTCTTGTGCGCGTCGTGCGGCGGCAGCTCGGGTGGCCCCTCGTCAACGCCGGCGCACAGCACGACGGTTCAGGTGCCTGGCCTGATGAAGGCGGGCCGATTCGCCCCGGCGGTTACGCTCAAATCGGGGATTGTGCTGGAAGTTGGAGGACTCGGCTCCCTGGCGGGCGTGAACCTCGCTTCCGCCGAGATATACCAACCCAGGACCGGCACCTTTACCCTGGTCGCGAATCAACTGCCAATCGCGGCGCAGTATCTCTGCCTGGCCGCGCTCAGCGACGGCACGGCGTTGGAGGTGGGCGGACACGACAGCAGCGCCAACGCTCTGTCGCAGGCCGAGATCTATGACCCCGCGCGCAACCGCTTCGTGCCCACCAAAGTCGCCATGAATGAAGCCCGCTATGGATGCACCGCCACCACCCTTCAGGATGGGACCGTGCTGATTGCGGGCGGGAACGACAGCAGCGGCAACGGGCTCGACACGGCGGAGCTTTATAATCCCGCTTCGGGAACCTTCTCCTACACCAACGGGGATATGATCAGCCAGCGCGCGTTTCACGCTGCGGTCCTGCTCGCCGATGGCAAGGTTTTGCTGGCCGGCGGGCTCCCCGGTTCAATGTTACCAGCGCTGGCAAGCGCCGAGCTTTACGATCCGGCGTCAGGGACCTTCAGCGCCACCGCCGGGCCGCTTAACTCGGCCAGACGCGATTTTGCGGCGATTCTGTTGGCCGACGGCCGCGCGCTTCTGGCGGGTGGCGCGAGTTCCAGCGCCCTTGACAGCGCGGAACTGTACGATCCCGCCAGCTCGACTTTCAGCTTCACCGCCAACAACATGAGCACCGGCAGATGGGCTCCGTCCGCCGCGCCGCTGCCGGACGGAAACGCGATCGTTGGCGCGGGAAGCGGTAGTTTTCCAGCCTTGGTGCCGGATGCCAGTTGCGATCTATTCGATGCCTCCAGCAACACGTTCTCTCCGACCGGTGCGCTTCACATTGCGCGCGCGTACGCGGCCGCCGTGGTCCTGCCTGACGGCGCTCCGCTTATTCTTGGCGGAATCGACAATCAAGGGTTGAACACCGGAAATTACCAGCCGAGCGGTGAAATCTACAGCCCCACAACCGGGACCTTCACCGTCACCGGCGGCCTCAACGCGCTCAGGATTGCGGATGCCTCGGCGCTGCTGCCTGACGGCCGCGTCTTGATCGCCGGCGGCTACGACGAGAATACGGCGCTTGATACGGCCGAAGTGTTCGACCCCACAACTCGCCATTTTACCCCAACCGCCAACAATCTTGACGTGCCGCGCTCGTCGTTCAACGCGGTTACTTTGAACGACGGCAAAGTGCTGATCGCAAATGGCAGTGCCGGCGTTACCGCAGAACTCTTCGATCCGAAAACGACGAGCTTTTCGGCCACCTCCGGCCCGATGATCGCCTCGCGCCTCGTGGCGACCGCCACTCTGCTTGGCGATGGTACAGTCCTGATCGCGGGCGGACTCGACACCAGCGGCAACGCGCTCGACACGGCGGAGCTCTACAATCCCGGGACGGGAACCTTCACTGCAACCGGGACGATGACCTCGCCCCGCGCAATCCACACCGCCACGCTGCTCGCCAACGGCGAAGTGTTGCTCGCCGGTGGAAGCACGAGTGTTTTCTACCCCGACGCTCTCGATACCGCAGAAATCTACGATCCGAACACCGCAATGTTCACCGCAGCGCCGAATACGATGACCTCGGCGCGTGTGAGCGCAACCGCAAATCTGCTGGCCAACGGCCAAGTCCTGATTGCCGGCGGCGTCATTGCCAATGCCAGCTCGGTTGCCACCGCCGAGTTGTTCGACCCCAAAACCGGCACCTTCACTCCAACCGCGGGAGTGATGAGCAACGCGAGGGCTTTTCATTCTTCGGTGTACCTGCCCGACGGCCGCGTAATGATCGCGGGTGGTGGTCTCGTGACATCCGGATACTCAATCTCGACGGCCACAGTGGACTTTTACGATCCTTCGACCGGTCAGTTCCACGCAGGGGTGCCGATGCTCTCGCCGCGCGATTTCTTTACCGCAACGCTGCTGGACTCGGGAAAAGTATTGATTCCGGGCGGGATCATCGAAAACGCGCTGGGGATCGCAGCCGCGGCGCTGGAGACCGCCGAGGTTTACACACCGTGAAGCGAGACCGCAACGTACCTGTGGCACTCTGAATAGCTGTGGATTTTCGAGAGGGGAAAAAATGATGAAGGCTCGCATCCTGGGTATCGCCGTGTTCACGCTGTTGTGCGCGTCGTGCGGCGGTAGCTCGGGCGGTCCCTCGTCAACGCCGGCGCCGAACGGGACGGTTCAGGTGCCTGGCCTGATGAAGGCGGGACGATTCGCCCCGGCGGTTACGCTCAAATCGGGGATTGTGCTGGAAGTTGGAGGACTCGGCTCCCTGGCAGCCGTCAACCTCGCTTCCGGCGAGATATACCAACCCAGGACCGGCACCTTTACCCTGGTCGCGAATCAACTGCCGATCGCCGCGCGCAGTCTCTGCCTGGCCGCGCTCAGCGACGGCACGGCGTTGGAGGTGGGCGGACACGACAGCAGCGGCAACGCTCTGTCGCAGGCCGAGATTTATGTCCCCGCGCGCAATCGCTTCGCGCCCACCAAAGGCGCCATGAATGACGCCCGTTATGGATGCACTGCGACCACGCTCCAGGATGGGACCGTGCTGATCGCGGGCGGAGACGTTACCGGCGGACATACAACCGACACCGCCGAGATTTACGATCCCGCCTCGGGCGCCTTCTCCTACACCAAAGGCAATATGATCGCCCCGCGCGCGTCTCACGCTGCGGTCCTGCTCGCCGATGGCAAGGTTCTGCTGGCCGGCGGGCTCAACGGTCCAACGGTGCTTGCAAGCGCCGAGCTTTACGACCCGGTGTCAGAGACCTTCAGCGCCACCGCCGGGCCGCTCAACTCAGCCAGAACGGACTTTGCGGCGACTCTGTTGGCCGACGGCCGCGCGCTTCTGGCGGGTGGCGCGGGTGCTTCCAGCTCCCTTGACAGCGCGGAACTGTACGATCCCGCCAGCTCGACCTTCAGCTTCACCGCCAACAACATGAGCGTCGGCAGATGGGCGCCGTCCGCCGCACCGCTGGCGGACGGGAACGCAATCGTTGGCGGGGGAAGCAGTGGTTTCCCATCCACGTCGCCGGAGGCGGCCAGTGTCGATCTGTTTGATCCCTCCAACAACACTTTTTCGCCAACCGGTGCGCTGCACATCGCACGGATGGGGGCGGCCGCCGTGGTGCTGCCCGGCGGCGCTCCGCTTTTTCTTGGCGGGGAAGACGATCAAGGGAACAACGGCGGAAATAGCGAGCCGAGCGGTGAGATCTACAACCCCGCGGCGGGGACGTTCACCGTCACCGGCGGCCTCAACGCACTTAGGGTGGCGTATGCCTCGGCGACGCTGCCCGACGGCCGCGTCTTGATCGCCGGCGGCGGCAACGAGACTTCGGCTCTCAACACGGCCGAGGTGTTCGATCCGAAGACTGGTCATTTTATTCCCAGCGCCAACAATCTTGCCGTGCAGTGCGCGCCGTGCAACGGAGTTATCCTGATGGACGGCAAGGTGCTGATCGCAGACGGCAGCAGCAGCGCTGCCGCGGACCTCTTCGATCCGAAAACGATGAGCTTTTCGCCCACCTCCGGCCCGATGGTTGCCTCACGCCCTGCGGCGACCGTCAATCTGCTTGGCGATGGCACGGTGCTGATAGCGGGCGGACTCGACACGAGCGACAACGCGCTCGACACGGCGGAGCTCTACAATCCAGTTACGGGAACCTTCACCGCGGCCAAAGGGACGATGACCTCGCCCCGCGCAAACCACACCGCCACGCTGCTCGCCAACGGCAAGCTGTTGCTCGCCGGTGGAAGCACGGTTGCTGACACTTCCGGCGCCCTCGATACCGCAGAAATCTACGATCCAAAAACCGGAATGTTCACCGCAACGCCGAATCTGATGACCTCGGCGCGTATGGGCCCAACCGCAAACCTGCTGGACAGCGGCCAGGTCTTGATTGCCGGCGGCGCCATTGCGGATGGCGACTCGGTCGCGACCGCCGAATTGTTCGACCCCAAAACCGGCAAGTTCGCTCCCACCGCGGGCGTGATGAACAGCGTCAGGGCTTGGCATTCTTCGGTCTACCTGCCCGACGGCCGCATAATGATCGCGGGCGGCGGCATCAACATACCCGTCGCCGGCGCCGTGACCACGGCCACCGTGGACTTTTACGATCCGGCAACGGGTCGGTTTCAGGCCGGAGTATCGATGCTCTCGCCGCGCGAGTTCTTTACCATAACGTTCCTGTACTCGGGAAAAGTATTGATCCCCGGCGGGCTCATCGACACCACGACGATCGGAATTGCGGCGCTGGAGACCGCCGAGCTTTACACCCCGTAAAGGGAGCGTCCGCAGCCCGCGCGCGCCAACGGAGCGCGCCCTTAACACTGGGTGTAGGAGTCCCCCCTGCCGTGGCGACGGCAGCGCAGTATTAGGCCGTTGGCAGGGGCCGCGCCCGCCGACGGCGGGCGGCCTTAACACTGGGTCCAGGGCTCAGCCCTGCCCCTTCCGCGATCACACGCCGCGCAAAATGCCCGGCCAGATCTGCTTATGCATCTGCAATTGCATCCGCGCCGGCAATCGGTCCTCGAGTATCCACGCGGCGAGCGCGGCCGGCGCCAGTTGCCCGAGCACCGGACTGAGCAACAGCGCGCCTACCCGCCGGGCAAGGTCGCGCGTGACGATTGCGTCCCTGGCCCATTGGTAGTCCGCACGATCGGCGACTACGAATTTGATCTCGTCGCGCGGGGTCAGATGCTCGAGGTTGCTCCAAAGATTTCGTTCGCATTCGCCGCTGCCCGGACATTTGAGGTCCATGATCTTGATCACGCGCGGGTCCAGCCGGCCGACGTCTACCGCCCCCGACGTCTCGACCATCACGGTCTTGCCGGATTCGAGCATCGCATCCGTCAGCGGATACACGCCCTCCTGCAGCAGCGGTTCGCCGCCGGTCACTTCGAGCAGCTCGCAGCGGTAGCCGCGAACTATTTCGCCGACCTCGGCTATCGTCATCTGGCGGCCTTCGTAGAATGCGTACTCGGTGTCGCACCATTTGCATCGCAGGTTGCATCCGGTTAATCGCACGAACACGCACGGACGGCCGGCGTGGGTGGATTCGCCCTGGATGCTGTAGAAGATTTCGTTGACCTGCAGGCGTTCGGAATTCATTTTTCGCCCGAAGGCGCCGCCCCGCGCGCCCGTGCGGCGTCCCGCGCCTCTTCCATCACGACGCGCAGCGCCACTTTGTGCTCCGCCGCGATCCGCCGGCAGTCGTCGTACTCCGGCGAAATCGTAGCCGGCTCGCGGCCATGCGCGCCCGAGGTCTTGACGCGAACCTTGCCCCATCGAGTCTCGACCTCGCGAACCTCGCGATGCAATTTAAACCGCTCGACCGGATGAAAGCGCAGTCCGATCGTCGAGGTCTCCGCAAAGATAATTTCCGCGATCGCGTCGCGGCGCGCGGCCTCGGCGATCACGCCCAAGGTCACCGCCGGGCGGCTCTTCTTCATCATCGTGGGCGTAATCGTCACGTCGCGCGCACCTGCGGCGAACAGGCGATCCATCACATGCTCGTAGATCTGCGGGCTGAGGTCGTCGATATTTGCGGAGATCTCCATCATCTGGTCGCGGTCGAACGCGGCCCGCTCGCGCCCGAGCATCAGCCGCAACACGTTGGGCCGATCTTCCAGTTCGCGCGCGCCCGCGCCGTAACCAATTTTCTCGACTTCGAACCCAAGCGGGATTTCCGCCTGTCGCGCCAGCGCGCGTACCACCGCCGCGCCGGTCGGCGTGACCATCTCGTGCTCGCCGTCGCCGATTTTCACCTGGAATCCCGACAGCAACTCCGCCGTCGCCGGCGCCGGCACGGGAACGACTCCGTGCTGCGAGCGCGTGAATCCGCGGCCCATCGGCAGCACCGACACGATCACGTCGCCGACGCCAAGCTGCTCGAGTCCCCACGCCGTACCTACAATATCGATAATCGAATCGATCGCGCCGACCTCGTGAAAATGAACCTGATCAAGGGAACTGTTGTGAACCTTTGCCTCGGCCCGCGCGAGCACTTCGAAGATCGAGATCGCGCGATGCCTGACGGCCGCGGCCAGCGGAGATGTGTCGATCAGCGCGCGAATCCCGCCAAAATCACGCTGGGGCTGCGGCTCGGTCACGGCAACGTCGAATTTGAGCGCCGATATTCCGCTTAAGACTTTGCGGCGGGTCGACAGCCGATAACCCGAGAGCGGCATCGACTCGATCGCGCGTTCGAACTCCGCAAAATCCGCACCGCAATCGAGGATCGCGCCGACGAGCATATCGCCACTCAAGCCGGAGAACGCGTCGAGATAAGCCGTTTTCATCCCGCAACCTTTACATGGTAGCAGGGCGTCGATAGAATCAAAAACTCGGCTCGTGACGGATAGTTCAACCGTGAGGCAAAGAGACCTCCAGCTCTTCCGAAAATTGCTTGAAGGCCGCAAACGCGACATTCTCCAGGAATCGGAGCGCGCGGTCGGCACCATGAACAACGAATCGGAAGAGGCCTGCGCAGACCCGACCGACCGAGCCGCGCTCGAGTCGGATCGCAATTTCCTGCTGCGAATGCGCGATCGCGAGCGCAAGTTGCTCAGCAAAATCAGCGAGGCATTCGCGCGAATCGAAGACGGCTCGTACGGGCGATGCGAGGAATGCGGGGGTGAAATCGGGATCGAGCGGCTGAAGGCGCGCCCCGTCACCACGCTTTGCATCGCATGCAAATCCGCACAGGAAGCGCGCGAGCAGAAGATCTGAGTACGCCTCCACCCCGGAAAATCGCACTGCTATGAAAGTAAAAAAAGCGGTCATTCTCGCGGCGGGGATGGGCACGCGGATGCTTCCGTCGTCGAAGGTAATAGCCAAGGAGCTGTTGCCGGTGGTGGATACGCCGGCGATCCAGATCGTGGTCGAGGAGGCGGTCGCCTCCGGTATCGAGGAAATCATTCTCGTCGTCAGCCCCGGCAAGACGACCGTCGCCAATCACTTCGAGCCCAACGTGGAACTCGAGCGCCATCTCGAAGCCCGCGAGAAACACGACATCCTCGAACTCGTCCGGCGCAGCAACAATCCGGCCAGGATTACGATCGCCGAACAGCGCCGTCCGCTCGGGCTGGGCCATGCGGTGCTGCAAGCGCGCGAGGCGGTCGGCGACGAACCGTTCGCCGTGATGCTCCCCGACGACATTTTCGATTGCCCGCGGCCGTGCCTGCGCCAGCTCCTGGATGTGGCCGAGGCACGCGACGCGCCGGTGGTCGCGCTGCTCAGGGTCGCACGCAGCGAGATCTCGAAGTACGGCATCGTCGATCTGAAAGCCGCCGGCGAGCGGACTTACGAACTCCGCGGGATGGTCGAGAAACCGGCGCCGGAAAAAGCGCCGAGCGAATTCGCAATCATGGGCCGCTACGTGCTGACGCCCGATATCTTCGAACCGCTGGCCGCGGGCAAGCCGGGCGCTGGAGGCGAAATTCAGTTGACCGACGCGCTGATGGCGCTGGCGGCTCGGCGCAAGATTTACGGCTACGAGTTCGAGGGCGTCCGCTACGACTTGGGCGATCGCGTGGGGTTCATCTCGGCGCAAATCGGCTTCGGATTGAAACGCCCCGATCTGGCCGAGAGGTTGCGAGCTTACTTGAAGTCAGTTATCTCACAATAGTGTTCGCGTCTTTGCCTTGGATGGGGCAGTAGCTCAGCTGGGAGAGCACTACGTTCGCAACGTAGGGGTCGAGGGTTCAAATCCCTTCTGCTCCACCATTCTTCCTCTTACGGACAAGAGATTTTCCGGGGGTTTTGACCCTTCGCTGCTGACCTGCGTCAGGCAGCCTTCTTATCTCAACAGGATGTTTCGCTCGGAGCGCATGTTGTGGTGAAAATAATGACCTTCGTTTGTCCAAAACCGACCTGAGCAAGCGTGGCCCGGAGCAAACATGGGCGGGAGCGAGGGTAGACTGGGGCAAGCGCGGGGCGGAACGAGAATCGATGGAAGAATCATGGAGCCGATCGCGACACTGAGTGGCGCCCTTGGCGTCATGATTTACGGGCGCCTTTCGATGCGGCTATTACGGTTGCTGAAATAACGCAAAGCGCGCCTAATGGGCCAGGTACGACGGCAAATTCAAATGCGGAGTGAAAGGACCCAGGACAATGACAGACCGAGATGATCGCGTCGCGACTGCGCTCCCATCCAGAACACTCACCGCAACGGCACAGGCGGCGACCGCCTTCATCGTGCTGATCCTGGTGGTCACGGCTAACGCCCGGACCGCCGCGGCGCAGTCCGGTATACAGGACTATCAAAATTACTGCGCCGAGTGTCATGGACTTGGCGGCAAGGGCGACGGCCCCTCACGTTTGACCATTCCGATGAACCCGCCGCCGAATGATCTCACGGTGATGGCAAGGAATAATGGCGGGAAATTTCCCTTCGATCGGGTCGTGGACTCGATCGACGGGCGCAAGAGCATACCGTCCCACGCGCGGCTCCAGATGCCTTTTTGGGGGACGACGCTTCAGAAACCGGGCAAGGAGTTCACGCCCGAAAGCGATGCCGACGTGAAGAGAAGAATCGACTCGATGGCGCGATACGTCGAGAGCATCCAGCAGAAATAATGAATCCCGCGAGCGATTATCCGTCAGCGGCTTCGTCCGCAGCGCCAACCGGGCGGTTATTTGTTGGCTTAATGAGCGGCGTGCTCGAACGAGTGCAAAACCTTGAGGGTGCGTTCCCGATCCATCGGCTTGGAGGTGTAGTACTGGACGCTAAATGCACGCGCGCGCCGTTCGGTCTCGGGACTGTGAATCGCGGCGATGTAGGCGACCAGTGCGTGGAGGGCGTGTTTTCGGACCTGCTCAAGCAGCCATCCGCGCGTCGATTCCTCGATAGCCTCGTCGTCGATTACAACTATCCTGACATGCGGCTTGAGCAGAAAATCGTGGCCGTCGTGCGGATCGGTAAACTTCTCCATGACCCATGAATCGCTCATGCCCTCGGCGATTACCTTGACGACCGATTCGTCGCGGGAAAAGACGGCTATCGCCCGCGGGCCTTCGGCCGCGGTTTCTGCGGGATCGGTTTGTGATACGAGCGCGAGCCGGTGCGGAGCCTTGCGGTTTGCTTTGCCCTGCGAGGAGGTTGGCACAAGCTTCAGTTGGTTGTGTTGCCGAAGCATCGATTCGCTGCGCTAGCAATCTGGCCCCCCGACCTCTTGCTTGAAACATGCCAGCGCATTAGATCGGGCAAAATGCCGCTGAAATCCGACGATTTTGGTTTTGGGGGCAACATATGTTAAGAAAGAATTGTCCCCGCTGAGCGCAGTTTTTAATCGATTTGACGCCTTTGGAGCCAGTTGATCCGGAAAGCCGACGAATGAAGACAAACACCAACCCACCGGTTCCCGCTTCTGTGCCAAGCGGGGGGCCACGCTATTTTCACTTGCTGTGGGATACGGAACTCGACGAACTCCGCCCGGTGCTGGAGTCCGTCCAGAAGCATCGCAACCGCGTGCTGGATCACTGGTACCAGCTCTACGTGCTGCACTTTGCCGACAGCCGCGCGCTGACGAAGACGGAATTCATGGAGATCTTCGGCGGCGAACTCGATGCCACGCTGACGAATCTGCTGGACAAAGACATGGACGGCTTCGCCGCCAACATCGCACGAATCGGGGAACAGCTCGCCGAACGCGGGGTGCCGTTCTCGGAACTGATCGTCTCGATCCACCTTTTCGAGGAGAGCGCGGCCACCGCGTTTCCGTCGTTCCCGCCATTACTGCCGCATATTTACCAGTCGTTCGACAAGCTGAGCCATATCCGGATTGTGGTGCTGGCGGATACGTACTTCCGGTCGAGGACCGCGGTCTCCGGAGCGCGGATAATGGCGCTCGAACGCGAGGCCGGAGCACTTCCAAATCATTCTCGCAGCCGGTTCCACGGGATGGTCGGTGCGAGCCCGGCGATGCGGCAACTGTACGACCGGGTGGAAGCGGCCGGGGTCACGCGCGGCACGATTCTAATCGTCGGCGAGAGCGGCACGGGCAAGGAGCTGGTGGCGCACGCGATTCACGAATGCGGCCCGCAGCCGGGGGCGCCGTTCGTCGCGCTCAACTGCGCTGCGGTACCCAAAGACCTGATCGAAAGCGAGCTGTTTGGATACAAGCGCGGCGCGTTCAGCGGAGCGAACGCCGAGTACCTGGGGCTGTTCCGGGCGGCTGACGGCGGAACTCTGTTCCTGGACGAAGTGACGGAGATGAGCGCCGACACGCAGAGCAAGCTGCTGCGCGCGATTCAGGAGCGCGCGGTGCGTCCGGTAGGCTCGACCAGAGAGATTGCAGTGGACGTGCGCCTGATCGCGTCAACCAACCGCGATCCGCAGGAGGAGGTGAAGGCGGGGCGCCTTCGAGACGACCTCTACTACCGGCTTCAGGCGGGCGTGATTCACATACCGCCGCTGCGCGATCGGCTTGAGGATGTTGCGCTGCTGGTCGAGCATTTCATCGAGCTGTTCAACGCAAGGCAGATGCGCGGGGTTCAGGTCACCGGGGCCGAGGACGAAGCGATCGGGGCGATGCGACGGTACCCGTGGCCGGGCAACGTGCGCGAACTTGCCAACGCGATCGAGACCGCATTCACGTTCAGCCGTTCGCCGGTGATCCGATTGCAGGACCTGCCGGCATCGATCGCCGGTTCGCGCGCCGCCGAACGCGCGCCCGCCGCCCCGGGGAAGCCGGTTGGCAGTTTTGCCGACGCCGAGCACGCGCTTATCCGCCGCGCGCTCGAGGCGACCGAGGGCAACAAGGTGCAGGCCGCCAAGCTGCTGAAGATCTCGCGCAAGAAGCTCTACGCGAAGATCGTAAAGTACGGAATCGAATGATCAGGCTTTGGCCGGACGCGTTCCCCCCTGCCAGATGGCGGTAAGAGTGCCGTCCTGGTCGGACCAGGTATAACGCGCGCGGCCGCCGAAAGCTTTTTGAAGTTCGCGGGCGATGCGATGGGCGAGCTTTTGCGACGTGGTCAGGACCTCGAGCGTCGCGCCGTCCCAATTGCTGGAGACAATCCGCCGCTCGGGCTGAGTGAATTCGGCGCGCCGTTCGACGTTGGCGATGCGCGAGCGGATCGCGCGCAGGTTTGAGGTTACGTTGGGGCCGCGCACCAACACGCGGCCGAAGTACTCGTCGCCACTCTTGGCTTGCTTGCACCCCGGGCAGATAGTCCATGCCGCGGCGTTGAGCAGTTTGGCCGGGAGCGGCCGATTGCGCCGCCAGGTTTTGGCCGTATAAATGCTCCCGCAGACGTCGCAAACGGAGGGATCTTCGGGTGCGCGTTCCTTCTGTGCGACTGGCGGGCTCATGTCGGAGCGCGTGCCGCGGCGATCGAGGCTGCGTCTGAGTCCTTTGGCGGGGAGTCTGGTGATCTGGCGCTTCATTCAATTCCTCTTCGCGGTTTGCTTCTGCTCGCGTACCCTAGCCGTTCATGATCTGGTTGGTTCCGGCAACGACCAGTAAAAACGCCCTCAGCAGATCAGTGGTGGTGACGATGCCGACCAGCGCGCCGTCGGCGACGATCGGCAGTCCGCCGATCTTGTGCTTCAGCATCAGGCGGGCCGCGTCTTCGACCGTGTTATACGGGGTGACGGTGACCAGCGCCGTGCGCATCGCCGCGTTTACCCGCGTCGATTCAAGATAACCCGTGTATTCGCGCAAGTCGCGTTCGGTCAGGATGCCGACGAGCCGGCCCCCATCGACCACCGGCACGCGCCTGAAGGAGCCGGCGTCCATGATAGCCTTCGCTTTCGACAATGTGTCTTGCGGACCGATTGTTACCGGATTCGAGGTCATCAGGTTGACAATCTGCATGGTTGTCCTCCAAGGCAGTCCGTTGTTGAGAGTGCAATTCGCTTGCCATCGGCGTTCAGGCGCCGATGGGGCGGGTCGCGGGGAAGGTAAAGACTTTTGCGACCTACACCGTGGACGTCCCCCATCTCACCATTCCCATCAGCCGCATCGAGATTAGCGAAATGACTCGAACCGATACATCTTCGGGCTTGAGCAGGGGCCAGGGCTGAGCGCCTGCGGGAAGGGGAACAATCGCGAAAAGGTGGGCAGGAGCCTCACCTTCGTCCTCGCCCTAACAGGAGAGCTGTGGGTAACCTCTGCGCACGCGTTCAGAGCAGAGGCAGAATCTTGATTCGCTCGCAAAATAGCTCGCTGTATAAGGACCCTCACCTTCATCCTCTCCCTTGCAGGGAGAGGAAATAATGCGATGATCGGGTTACGCAAAGCTCTCCTTGCAGGGAGGGGAAGAATAAAGGCTCGACCGGGTTAGGGAAAGCTATGCTTAAGGGAGGGTCAGGCACTATTGCTGTTTTGGTTCCTGTTTCGAGCCGAGCAACTTTTGAACTTGCTGCGCGGCCTTGTCGCGGATCTTATTGATGAAGGAGGACTTTTTCTTCTTTTTCTTCTCAGGTTTAGCAGCTTTGTGAGCCGCGGGCTTTGCGGTCTCGGCCGCCGCCGGTTTGGCCGGCTGGACCGCGGGCGGTGCGCTCTCGGCCCCGCCGCTAGCGGACGGCGAGGCTACTGAATCGGCTTGAAGCTCCGCCGACAAAGTCGAGGCGAGCACGAGCAGGGCCGCAGCAATCGACACAGCGGAAGTGGCAATAACTCGCCTGATTGATAACTTCATGTTGCTCCTCGCGGCTGGGGTGCGCTGAATCACAAGGACCGAACAGTCAGCGGAAATCCGGCTTATGCGCACTGGCGCACAAGCCACCACTGGCGTAAACATCAAGACGATCCGAACCGATAAAGGTTACAGAATGCTTGAAGCGTCACTTGACTGGCAGAAGCTCGCTGAACAATGGGTTGAAATAGCCGCGCGGTCAACTTGGGGAAGGATTGTGCGATCCAACCCATTAGTTGCAGCGAAAATTATGAGTGCCGCGATCGGATACAGGGCAGCGCGTGAGGCGACCTAAAAGTCATTACGGGGCGTGAAAAACCAGCGCCGGGCATGGCACGGCATTGGCTAGCATAGTCAGTGCCGTGGCACGGCCGGCCACGAAGGAGCGGATTTTTATGGCATTTCCATACCGCAAGATTCTTTGCCCGGTGGACTTCGACGACAACTCGATGCACGCGCTCGATACGGCCGCGGATTTGGCGCGCGACAGCAAGGGCACTGTATTTGTCCTGCACGTGGTTCCAATGATCCTCGCGCCGACGGGAATGCCGGTCTATGTCGATCTCTACAAGGGACAGGAAGAGACGGCCCGCGCCAAGCTGCTGGAGATCGCACAGAAGCGGCTGACCGGAGTCAAGTACGAACTCCTGACCCATACGGGCGAGCCGGCCGGCACCATCCTAAGCGCGGAAAAGAAGACCGGCGCTGACGTGATCGTGATGGCGACGCATGGGCGGCGGGGCTTCAAGCGCTTTTTCCTCGGCAGTATCGCCGAAGTCGTCTTGCGCGAATCCACCTGCCCGGTGCTGACCGTGCGCTGCACACCGGCGCAAAGCGACCTGGTCGGCACCTGGATGACGAAAAATCCGGTGACCGCGACTCTGCACGAGAAGCTCTCCTCGATCGCGGCAAAGATGCACGCGGGAGGCTTTCGATGCGTGCCGGTCCTGAGTGACGGCCTGCCGGTGGGAATTGTGACCGACCGCGACATCCGCCAGCACAGCGGTTTCCTGGAACAAACCGAGGCGGGCAAGGCGATGAGCCAGGAGCTGATAACGGTAACGCCGACGACCGATATCCGGGAGGCAGCGCGCATCTTGCGCGAGCGGAAGGTTGGAGGGCTGCCAGTGCTGGAAGATGGCAAGCTCGCCGGGGTGATAACCACCGGCGACGTGCTCGCGGCGCTGACCACACGAACCTGAGCACGGACGCGCGGCCGGGAGCGAAGCGCGGGCCCGGGTGAAATGATGGAACCACGCGGGACGCCGAGGGCAGTCGGAGATCGCGCCGCGGGCGTCCCGACGCTGGTCGAGGCAATGATGCGGCCGGGGTTCTACCCGGACTCTCCCGCTCGCGTCGAACTCAAGCAGACGCACATATCTTACGTCTTTGTAGCGGGCGAGACGGTTTTCAAGGTCAAGAAGCCGGTCCATTTTGCATTTCTGGATTGTTCCAAACTCGCGCGCCGGTTCCACTACTGCGTCGAAGAGGTGCGCCTGAACGCACGTCTTTCGCCGCGGGTGTACCTGGGAGTGTTCGCGATTTTCAAGCGTGCGGACTCCTTCGTGCTCGGACCCGAGGTCCACGCGGAGCATCCCGAAGCCGTCGAGTACGCGGTCAAGATGCGCCGGCTGCCCGAAGAGCGAATGCTCGATCAGCTTCTCGCCGCGGGCCGGGTGGACAGCGCCACGATTCGCGCGATAGCGGCGCGAATCGCGCAATTTCACGCAAGCGCGCCGTCGAATCGCGGATGGACCTACGGCTCAGCCGCGGCAATTTGGCGCGGCGTGATCGGGGAGCTCGCGCAGAACCAGGATTTTATCGGCCAGACGCTTACCCAAGGCGAATTCACGGCGATCGACGCCTTTTGCCGCGCGTTTATCACGGCTCATTGGCGGCCATTGAACGAGCGGGCGCGCACGGGGCGCGTGCGCGAAGGCCACGGCGATTTGCGCGCCGAGCACATTTGCATTGCGCACGACGGAAACGAAATCGACGTGATCGATTGCGTCGAATTCAGCGAGCAGTTGCGCTACGGCGACGTCGCTTCGGAGATCGCGTTCCTGGCGATGGACCTCGAGCGGTTGGGCGCGCCGGGGCTGGCCGAGGAGTTGGCCGAGGCCTACGCCGAGATCGCCGGCGACGAAGAGCTTGCGGTGTTCGTCCCGTTCTACAAGTGCTATCGCGCATGCGTGCGCGGCAAGGTCGAGAGCCTGAGAAGCCTCGAGCGCGAGGTTGGCGCGGCCGAGCGCGAGCGCGCGGGCCAGCTCGCGCGCAGATACTTCGAGCTTGCGTGGCGCTATGCGCGTGGCGCATCACCGGCGCTGATCGTAGTCTGCGGGCTTTCGGGCACGGGCAAATCAACCGTCGCCCGCATGCTTGCGAATCGCAAAGGCTTCAAAACGATCAACTCGGACCGCGTGCGCAAGCGCCTGGGAGCAGTCCCGGCGCACGAGCACGTCCGCGCGGATTACGCAGCGGAGATATATTCCGATCGATTTACGAGAATCACCTACGACGCGATGCTCGGCGAAGCGGAGAGCATCCTGAGGGAAGGGCGCGGAGCAATTCTTGACGCGACGTTCAAGGCGTCCGCCGATCGGCAGCTCGCGCTAGCGATGGCGGCGCGGCGCGGCGTGCCGGTGCTATTCGTCGAATGCGCCGTCAGCGAAGACGAGGCGATACGCCGGCTCAGGCGGCGCGAATCGGCACCCGGAGAAGTGTCAGACGCTACCGCGGAGGTTTACGAGCGGCAGCGCGCCGAGTTCGAGCCGCTTGCCGAGATTGCGGCGCAAAACCACCTGCGCATCGACACCACCCGGGAGCGCGAGCACCTTGCCACCGAAATCGACGATGCACTCGAGCGGCTGCGGGATCGCATGAGCTGGGAACATGGCAACCCAGGCGCCGATTGAGGGCGCGGGTGCGCGGCGCTATCGCATCGCAGTCCGGCGATCCTGAATCGTGTTGAGGTAGGCGATTATTTTGCCGATCACTTCGCCGATCCCGTACTCGCCCCTTTCACCCTGGCCAAGCTCGTATAGGCGCTCTCCCCATACCGGCATCTCGGGAGTGCCGTGCGCTCGGGTCGAATCGCGGCCGTCGATCAGTTGGGCTATGCGATGGGCGGGCAGCGGCATGCCGTACTTATCGCCGAGCTTGCGGAGACTCGTCGGCGGCGTGGAAAGGCTTTTAGCCACTGGACCGTCGCCGAGACCGTCAAGGCCATGGCATGACGCGCAGTAGCGAATGAAGTAGCGGTGCCCGTCGGTCACTTCATTGCCGGCAGATCGCGCGGGCGGCGAGACGGACAGCGCGGCGCCCAGCGCAAGCATCGAGGCCAACACTTTCAGCTTCATCGAATCACACAACGATGTATAGCTTAGCACGCTCAACGCGCGACAGGCGTCGCGGACGGAGCCGGAGTCGGGGGCGACGTAGGCGACGGTTGCATCGCCGCGGCGGCCATTTCGGGATCGGGGATGTATTCCGGGGGATAGGGAAGCCGGCGCCAGCTCAAGAGCATCAGCGTCAGCGCGCGCGATTCTTCGGGCGTCATGTTGAAATCGGGCATCTGCGTGTTAGGTGAAACTACGCTCGCCTGCGTCAGATGCTGCACGTTCCAATTGAACATCGTGCGTTCGCCGTGCACGTGCGCGAAGTTCAGCAACTCGGGGTTTCGATCGCCCTCGTAGGTCAGCTCGGGTCCGGTGGCGCCGCCGCGTCCTTCTACGACATGGCAGATCATGCACTTTTTCTTGATGACGAGCTGTTTGGCGAGATTGATCTCGTCCATCCCCGGCGTCGCGACATCATGGCGATGGCAAAAATTGCATCGCATCTGCATCATCTCGCTCATCGTGAGCCCGTATTGTTTCGCGAGTGCGCGCGAGAGCATCGGATCTTCCCATCCGCGTCCGCCTTCATGAGCCCCCGCGAGCGTCGTCGCCGATCCGTCGCCGCCGTGGCATGGCGTGCATCCGAACCTTGAGAATTCATGCTTGGCGAGCCAATCGTTCATCGGATGAGGTTTGAGCGGCTCGGCGATCGTGGCCGGAAGAACCGAAGACCATTCGTAGCCGAGATGGCACGTGATGCAGCGATCGGTGACGCCGATCTTGGGTATCCAGATCTGTTTGATGCCGGGGCGGAATTCGCGCGCGTCTTCGACTTTACCGTAATGGCCGAGCAGTTGAGGAAACTCCTGCTGATAAGATCCCCAATCGGTGCTGAACTCAACCAGAAGCCGACCACGACAAGCGCGAAGAACAGGACCGACATCGCGACCAGCCAGCCGAAATCCTTCGCCTCGAACGATTCGTTCTTGTCGCCCATTTTTTCCATTTCAGTAGAGCCGCGGCATCTCGGGACGCGGCTGGCCGGGCCAGTAGATCCGCCAGTAGGGACCGCGCAGGTAAACTCCGACCAGGATCAGCACGATGATCGCGAGGGTCGCGATGGCGAAGGTCAGGTTCTGGCGCCTGCGCTCGGGAGCGAGCCATCGCCCTTCGGTCCGAAACGAAGAGCCATCGAGCCACGGCCATAGGGTAAGCACGCCGAGGAGAAATCCAGGGAGCAGGATTCCGCCGAGCAGGGCGCCGCTCACGGTAAAGTCTCCCAAGCGAACAGTGGTTGAAGCGACCAACTCCTGCAGCCAGACGAAATACCAGGGCGCTTTGGCGGGGTTGGGCGTCACCGACGGATTGGCGAGACCCTCCAGCGGCGCATTGAACAGCAACGCGGCGAGCAGCGTGATGTTGAAGACGACGAGGAAGACCAGCATCATTCGCCGCGACAAATCCGGCGACGAGAAAACCTGATCGGACTCTTCGAGCCCGGTCGAACTCATCACCTGCACGGAGGTGCCCGGGGTGATTCCAAAGAGCGAGTAACTCTTGGTTTTGGAGGCCGCCTTGGGCGCCATCACGCGGTCATTGCGCACGCGCTCGATTACCGCGAGACCACCGTCCTTGCGTATGCGCCACATGTGATAGGCGAACAGCACCAAGACGAAGACCGGCAGGAAGAAAACGTGCAGCACGTAGAAGCGGAGCAAGGTCTGCTGTCCGATTTCATGGCCGCCAAGAAGAATGAATTGAATCGTCGGTCCGAGCACGGGCGCCTGCTTGGCGATGCTGGTCCCGACCGTGATTGCCCAGAATGCGAGCTGGTCCCAGGGCAGCAGGTAGCCGGTGAAGGACAGCAGCAGGGTAACGAGCAAGAGCGCTACCCCGACCAGCCAGTTGATCGCGCGGGTGCCGCGGTATGCGCCGGTGAGGAACACCCGGGCCATGTGGATATAGACGACGGCTACCATTCCTTCTGCGGCCCATCGATGCTGATTTCTGAGCAGGCGGCCGAAGCTGACGGCGTACTGGAGGTCCTTGATGCTTCCGTAGGCGCGCTCGGTGGAGGGCACGTAGAAGAACATCAGCATGACGCCGGTGACGGTCAGGATCAGCAGGAGGGCGGCCGACGCGGTGCCGAGCCAGAAGGAGTAATTCCAGTCCATGCTGGCGCGGGCGACTTTAGCCGGGAACCAGTGGAGCCAGAAGTTCTTGACGATCGCTTCCGACGACTCGCGCTCGCTTTCAGGGGACCAAGCCCACGAAACCTTGCGCCAGAGTGCGCTTAACTTATCGCCCATCGATCAGGCCTTGCCTTTTCCGCCGATGATCAGCCTGAAGTCGCGCGCAACTTCGGTTGCGCTGTCGACATCGAGGAAACCGTCGGGCGAAACGGTCGTCGCGAACCATTCGAGCGGACGCGGTGCAGGGCCGCCGATGACGGTGCCGTCGGGACGAAAGCGGCTGCCGTGGCACGGACAATCAAACTCGGTATCTTTCCACTGCACGTTGCATCCGAGATGGGTGCATATCGCAGAGATCACGTGGAACGCGTCCTTTTGACGAATCACAAACAGCCGGTGCGCTGCGTCAAGGGTGTAGCCCTCGGGATAATCGGCGGGGCGCTTGAGCTTGAAGCGGCTCGGGGGCTCGTAGAGCACGTTGGGAAAGAACGCCCTGCCTGCTGCGCCGATCTGCCCGAGGAAGGCGGCGACGACCGAGCCTTTGCCGATGAAGCGCAGGATTTTTCGCCGATCGCGGTCCATCAGACAGCCGTCTCCTCGAACTGAAAGCGTTCCATGGTAATCGCCGAGGTCGGGCACCTGGTGGCGCACAGGCCGCAGCGGATGCATTTGGCCTCGTCGTAGAGAAAGGCGCTGCGGGTCTCGGCCTCGGCCATCACGCCGGCAATCCGCTCTTGATCGGCGATTTGCGCGGCGGGGGCGAAATGCAGGCAATGCTCGGGGCAAATGTCCACGCATCGATTGCACAGAATGCACGCCGACGCGTTGTAGATCGGATGGACGTGGCAGTAGAGGCATCGCTGGGCCTGCTCGCGCGCATCGCTCGGCGATAACACGGATTCGACTTCGGTGATTCCGGTGCGGCGCGAGAGCGGGACCAGCGGAACATGGCGAGGCTTCTGCTCGTAGCGTTCGACCATCGTGTAGGTGTCGGTCGGCAGCTCCTCGATGGTGACGCGCAGGCGCGGCTGGCCGAGCGGCTTGCCGCGGAGGTAGGCGTCGATGCCGCGCGCGGCGATTTTGCCGTGCTGGGCACAGGTTATGAGCAGGGAAGGAGGAAAGGCCGCGTCGCCGCCCGCGAAAACGCCGGGGATGCCGGTCTGGAGAGTGAGCGGGTCGATCTTGACCGTTCCGGCGGGGGTGACGGCAACTCCGTCTTCGGGCTTGATAAAGGAGAGGTCGGGCGCCTGGCCGATGGCGAGGATGACGCCGTCGGCGTCCGCGACCCGGCGATTGCTTTCGTCAAATTCCGGGCGGAAGCGGCCCGCATCGTCGAAAACCCTGACGCATTTGACCAATTCGATTCCGACCGCGCGGCCGTCGCGGCTGATAACTCGTTTGGGGCCCCAGCCGGGCATAAAAGTGACGCCCTCGTCGCGCGCGATATCGAGTTCCTCGCGACCCTGGGCGGATTTCATCGCCGGCATCTCAAGCTCGGACTCCAGGCTGGCGACTGTGACTTCGAGCGCGCCGCGGCGCGCCGCCTCGCGCGCGGCATCGAGGGCGACGCGCATCGTGCCGACGGCGACGTTCTGCTCTTCCTCCTGCGACATGACGAGTCCGGGCAGGAGGGTGCGCACCGCGGTCCGGGCCGCGTCGATCGCGACCAGGCCGCCGCCGATGACGACAACCTTGCCGCCCAGCGGAACGCGGAAGCCGCGATGGATATTGAGCAGGTAGTCGATGGCCTTGATCACGCCGTCAGCATCGCTGCCCTCGATCGGCACTGCGCGTCCACGCGACGCTCCGACGGCGAGAAAAATAGCTTCGTAGCCCTGCTCCTTCAGTTCCTGGACCCCGAAGCCGGGTCGAAGCGGGGTTGAGTAGCGAAACTCGACACCGAGCGCTTCGATCTCGCCGACCTGGCAGTCGATCACGTCGCGAGGGAGGCGGTAGGCGGGAATTCCGTATCGAAGCATTCCGCCCGGATGCGGCATCGCCTCGAAAACCGTCACCTTGTAGCCCATCATGGCCAGATCGTGCGCGCACGCCAGCCCGGCCGGCCCCGCGCCGACGACCGCGACCTTGCGCCCGGAGGCGGCGGCGTCGGGCCGCGCGCCGAGAATATCGAGATGGCCGGGAGTGACGCTGCCACCGCCGGATGGACCGGCGATCATGTCGCGGATTCCCCTGGCTGAGAGTGCTTCGGGGCCGAATTGCTCGGTGAGAAAGCGCTTGAGCGCGCGAATCGTCACAGGCTCATCGATCTTGCCGCGCCGGCACGCATCCTCGCACGGCGCGCCGCAAGCGCGGCCGCATATGGAAGCGATCGGATTGGGGGAACGCGCGACGCGATAAGCTTCGGCCAGGCGTCCTTCGGCGACCAGTTGAACGTAGCGGCCGGCGTCGGTCTTGACCGGGCAGGCGTCAAGGCACGGCACGTTCTTGCGAAACCACCACAAATCGCGCGGGATCGCGTCGATCGAATTTACATCGGGCATCGAGATGGCGCTTACTTCTTGCAGAAGGTCCTGACGTAGGCGACGAGGTCGTGAATCTCGTCGTCGCCGAACCCGGTGCTCCACGCCTGCATGTCTTTGCTGAGATTAGCGGCGGCGCCGCCGTTCTTGATCACGTTGAACAGGGTAGCGTCGTCAATCTTGCCCATCGTGCCGCAATCAGTGAAATTGCGGGGGTTGGTGGCAAGGGTAGCGGCGGCAGGACCGTCGCCCTTGCCGTTAACGCCGTGACACTTGACACAAAACGTACCGTAGCTCTGCTTGGCGGCGGCCAGGTCGGCCGCGCGCACAGGCGCAGCTGCGCACGCGATTATCGCGCACGCAGCGATGCTCGAAATGAGTCGATTCACGTTGCGGTTGTCCTCCGTTTCAATGTTTGCGGGGCCCCAAGCCGATTCAACGGGCCTTCAAGTATTCCACTATCGCTCGGACGTCGCCTGCCGGCAAGTTTCCGAGGGTACGCATATGCATGATGATCAGGTCCCACTGATAGGGCGCCATCTCGGAGCCGGGCCGGGCGTTATGACAGGTATTGCAGTAAACCGGCCAGAGCTCGGCGCCCTCCCGGAACAGGCGTCTGTGCTCGGCGGGGGAAGGGCTTTCCTGAGCCGAAGCGGGGATTTGCGCCAATCCGATCGCGAGAGAGGCAAATGCGATGGCCGCGAATAGTTTTTTCATGGCTATGACTCCGCTCAGAATCCGATGGTGAATTGGCTCAGAAAAGCGTGATCGTTCGGAATCGAACCCGCGGGGGTCTCGGCGCCGGTTGACGAAACGAACAGTCCTCCCGCCTCGGGCAATTCGATGTCAAATTCGTTCTGCCAAACGATCGACGGTGCGATCCAATAGTCGAGGGCCAACGCCACTTCGCGAGAGTGCGGCGCCCAGGTGGCGGGCGACCCGTTGATGCCGAAATCGGGAACCAGTCCGACCTGGAAGCCGCCCTGGCCGACGCCGGTGGCGGCCCCGATGTCGTCGGTTGAAACGCCGCGCTGGTTAACTCCGGAATAACGCACCAGCGGCTCGAGTCGATGGATATAGCCGTTGAGCCTGTCGGGAAGACCGGGGACGTTGAGATGAGTCAGGAAGTAACCCGCTTGTAGGTACCATCCCTGGCGATGGTCGGTGTTCTGACCCATGGGCATCTGACGGTACGATTCCATCCACTCACCGCGGGCCTGCAAGTCGCCGACGAAGTAGTTGAAATCGACGCCCCACGAGTTGTACCAATTTCCATTTGACCACTTGCCGTTGTAGGTGGACGCTCCAAGCTCGAGCCGGCCCATTTCAGAATCAACCGGGAGCGGATAGACGCGAAAACGCGCGCCGATCGACTTGCCGTTGGTCTGGCTGTTTGCGACCGCGGTTGGACCCGAGAGCGCAGCGCCAAGGACTGAGGAGCTGAAGTTGGGGCCGTTTCCGCCCCAGACCGTGTAGTCGAAATCCTGACCGAGCGCGCCGAATTGCATTCCGCCCCGAAGCTGGACTCCAAGCTCGGCCGGCGGAACCACGGCCTCAACTCCGAACGGCAGCGGCGCCGTGACAAAGCGGTTCACCCACATCGGGCTCTGGGTCTCGTACCAGTCACCGAACGGTTGGTCGAAAAGCCCGGCCTCGACGGTCATATAGTCGTTAAGAAAGATCTGGAAATCAGCGGTCGAGAGGTCGGCTCCGGTCCCGGTGCTTCCAAAGGCGGTGCTGATCACGCCCTGGAACAGGATCCAGTCAGTCGGGCGGTACAGAATCATCGGCTCCCAATCGAAAAAGAAGGAGTTCTGCGAGGCGGAATGAAGGCCGTCGATGGAGCTGCTCTGCTGATCGTAGATAAAGTTGCCGCCGGCGGCGCCGGTGACAGTGAACGAGTGGGTTCCGAGGTATTTACTGAAAGCGTCGCCAAACTCCGACGTGGCGATCGGCGCCTCGACCTTGGTCTGCAAAGTCTTGACCTGGGCGTTGGTCTGCTGAAGCTCGAGGGTTGTCTCCTGGAGTTTCTGATCGGTGCTGCGCAACTGCTGGGTGGTGGCCTCGACCCTTGAGTCCTTGGACTCAAGTTGCTGGACCTTCACCTCGAGGGAGCGAATTACTTCGCGGTCACGCTTGCGCTCCTCGCGCATTTGACGCATCTCGCTTTTGATTTCCTTGAGCTCGGCGGCGCTGGTGTCGGAGTCGGCCGCGCGCGCGAAGCCGGCCATTGAAAACGCCGCGAGGCCAAGTGCGCAGAGAAACATCGAGAAAATTCGTCTAGCTGGCATAGTTCCCCCAATCCGCATTCATGTATTCGGCGCATCCGCGAGAGAGCAACATTTGTGCCCACCGCGTTAACGGCTTATTGCGAGCATAAGATCAACTGCTCCGAGCTGAACTGACGGAGCATCGGCCGATATCTCGGGGAACTTCTGCCATAAACGATCGGATCGCTGCAAGTGGCGGCGCAATCCGATTGTGTTGCCAAGGGAGGCAAGCCGTGTGTTCAAAGGATACAAGCGGTCAAGCGGGCCGCTCGAAATTCCGCCCGATATCAGGCGGCGCATAGCGGCCGTCGCCGGGTACAAAGAATGAATTGGAAATCCGGAGACGACGTGCAATTGTGAGGACGAGGACGATGAATATGCCTACCGCCAAGAAGCCATCATCGAACCGGGCCGAAAACTTCTCCGCCACGGGCAAGATCAGAAAACTGACGGAAGAACTGAGCCGAGAAGAATACCGGCTGGAGATGCCGCTGCTCGACGCGGCGGTGGCCGGGGCGGTTCTCGGGTTCAAGCCGTCGGATCGGGAGATGCGTGCGCAGGCGCAGCGCTGCTGGGAAACTCTGAAGCCACGACTCAATCATCATCTGTTGAGCGAAGATGAAACCGTGCTGCCGTGGGCGGAAGTTGCGGGCGGCCTTGCTCCCGAGGTGATGGAGCGAATCAAGCAGAGCCACCTCGAAATGCGCGGGCTGGCGAGCAAGCTCAACGGAGTGTCGTTCGAGAAAGATTCGGACAAAGACGTCGCGGTTGCCGGAAAGGCGCTATGCGTGCTGGCGGTGAAGCTGGACGATTTGATCGATAGCGAGGAAATGCGCCTGCTGCCGGCGCTCAGAAGGATGCTGTTCGCCTAGATCCGGAGCGGCCTAGCAGGGGGGCGGCTTCCAAGGTCTGTCTCGATGGACTTCGATTACACGCCAGAGCAGGAGCAGTTCCGCAGCCGGGTTCGCGGGTGGCTGGAGGCGACGGCGGCGGAACTTTTTGGCGATCTTGCCGACGCGCAGAGTGTAACTATCGAAAGCATGCTGTACAGCCGCGACGACCGGCTGTGGCAGAGGATGCTCACGTACCATCGGCGTTTGCACGAAGCCGGGTACCTCGCGCTCCACTGGCCCAAGCGGTGGGGCGGGGGCGAAGCCGGAGTGGTGGAGCAATCGATTTACCAGGACGAGGCTTTGCGTCTGGGGCTGCCGCTGTACGGCGCCAACAACTTCGCGATCGATCGGATTGGTCCGACGATTATGCTGCTCGGCAGCGAGGAGCAAAAGAAGCGGTACCTGGCTCCGATGCTGAGCGGAGAAGAAATCTGGTGCCAGGCATACTCGGAACCCAACGCAGGCTCCGACCTGGCGGGACTTCAGATGCGGGCGGTGCTGGACGGCGACTGGTTTGTGCTCGACGGGCAGAAGGTATGGACCAGCAACGCGCATCGCGCGGACTGGCAGGTAATCCTGGTGCGGACCGATCCGGCGGCGCCCAAGCATCGAGGAATTTCGTATCTGCTGGTTGACCTGCGCAGTCCGGGGATCACCCTTCGGCCGCTCAAGCAGATTACCGGCGAGATGGGGTTCAACGAGGTGTTTTACGAGGGCGTGCGAGTGCCGAAGGAGAACCTCGTCGGCAAGCTGAACGAAGGGTGGCAAGTGTCGATCGCGACGCTGATGTTTCAGCGGGCGTCGGGCGGATTGAGGCATCCGGTGGAACGGACGCTGGGTGAATTGATCGCGCTGGCAAAGGCGGTGGCGATCGACGGGACGGCGGCGTCGAGCAGCGGGTACATCCGCCAGCAGCTCGCGCAATTTGCCGCGGAGGCGCAATGCATCCGGCTTGGGCGTTATCGCGCGATGAGCGCGCAGCTCAAGGGGCGAGGGCCGGGAGCGGAGAGTTCGATCGGAAAACTGTGCGCGACGGAACTCAGCCTGCGCATGGCAATGTTCGCGGACGAGATGCTGGGCGCTTACGCAAAGCTCGAGCGCGGGTCGCGCGGGAGCGTCGAGGGGGGCAAATGGGCCAGCCGCATAATCGGCGCCAGGGAGTACACGATCGCGGGCGGCACCAGCGAAATCCAGCGCAACATCATCGGCGAGCGCGTGCTGGGCTTGCCCAAGGGGTGAGCCGGACGCCGGGGGCGCGCCATCCGACGGCAAGCGCCGCGGCCAATACCGCGATCGCCCAATCGGCGGGAGCAATCGGGCGGATCATCAGGAGCGCGGCCAGCGGCGGCGTCAGCATAAATACGGGGAGGCTCAAGGCTACGGTAAAGATCACGAGCCAAAATCGGCGCTGCTCCGGCGCGCGAACCCGCCACCATCGACGGGTCCCGGCATACTCCGCCCAGACGAGAAACAGGCTTCCCACGACGGCGACGACCATCGCGACGCTGCGAGCATAGTTCTCGCCGGCGCGGAGTCGAAGTGCGAAGAGCGCGAGCGCCATCGCGGTCAGCAGGGCGCCGGATAGAGCCGCACGGTAAGCGGCCGGGCGCTCGACAATCGGCGACGCCGGCGGGCGCGGCGGCCGTCGCATGACGTCATCGACGGCGGGCTCGCCCTCGAACGCGAGCGCGGAGACCGGATGGACGATCATCTCGAGCCACACCAAATTCACCGGCAATAGCAGGAGCGGAAGGCCAAAGATCGGGGCCAACAGCGTGAGCGATACCAGCATCACCTTGAAGCCGACCAGATAAAGGAATGCGCGCTGAATGTTGTCGAGCAGAATGCGGCCTTCGCGAATCGTTGCGACCATCGCGGAGGAATCGTCCTCGAGCAGTACGATGTCGGCGGCCGCGCGCGCGACCTCCGTTCCGCGCCGGCCCATGGCGACGCCGATATCCGCGCGGCGCAGGGCAGGCGCGTCGTTTATCCCGTCGCCCGTCATCGCGACGACTTCGCCCGCGCGCCGCAGGGCCTCGACGATCGCGTATTTTTGTTCGGGGCGAATGCGCGCGAAGATGCTGCAGCGGTGGACCAGGCGGTCGAAGGCCGGCTGGTCCGCGCTGTCGAGTTGCGCGCCGGTGACGATGCCGTCGTCGCTGTGCGCGATTCCGGCGGCGTCGGCGATTGCGTGCGCGGTGAGCGCGTGATCGCCGGTAATCAGCTTGAGTTCCACCCCGGCGCGCTGGCATTGCGCCACCGCGTCCGGAACCGCAGCTCTGAGAGGATCGCGAAACCCGAGCAGGCCGAACAGACGAAACCCGCGCTCGTCCGACGCGCGCACCCCGGAGAATCCGCCCGGCTGCGCATCGCGACCGGCGACGGCGAGCACGCGCATTCCGCGCCCCGCCATCTCGGCATTGGCGCTCTCGGCGCGAGCAAAATCCGCCTGTTCCAGATGGCAATGCTCGATTATCCCCTCGAGCGCGCCTTTGGCCACGATTCGCTGTGCGCTGCCGTCGCCTTCGCGACTGCTCCAGACGTGCGACATGTGTTTGCCAACCGGGTCGAAGGCGTAATCGTGTACCAGACGCCATCGCGAGTGAAGCGCATCGACGTTGATCCCGTGCTCGGTGCAATGGGCAAGAATCTTTCGCTCCATCGTGTCGGCGGCCTGGGGCTCGCATGCGAGCGCGGCCGCCTCGAGCAGCGCGTCCTCCGACATCTCCGGCCCCAGCGGCAGATGCTCCTCGAGCATGAACTCGCCAGCCGTCAGAGTGCCCGTCTTGTCGAGGCAGATGACGGTGGTTGAGCCCAGAGTCTCGACGCTGGCCAACCGGCGCACCAGGACTCCGTGCTGGCTAAGGCGGTATGCTCCGATGCTCAGGAACATCGTCAGCACCAGCAAGAACTCTTCGCCGACGGCGGACATCGCGAGGCTGACCGCGTACAGGAACGCGTTGCCCGGCGGCGCGCCGCCGATCATGCGCGAGACAAAAAGCAGAGCCGAGGCGATAATCGCCGCGCCGACCATCAGGCGCACCATCCGCGCCGTCTTGCGCTCAAGCGGTGTCGGACGCGGGCCTACCTCGGCGACCAGTCGCGCCAGATCGCCATAGCGGGTGCGCTCACCGGTCGCGGTTACCTCGGCAAACCCGTGGCCTTCGAGCACGCGCGACCCCGCATACACGCGGCTGGGCTCGGGCGCGTCCGCCACGGCTGCGGGTATTTCGCAGGGGCGCTTCGAAACGGGCTCTGCTTCGCCAGTGAGCTGCGATTCGTCGAGCGCGAGATTGGAACTCGAACGCACAACCGCATCGGCGTGAACGATGTCGCCCTCTTTCAGGAGCAGCAGATCACCG
>Ga0181524_10000097_pt1 | contig 102987 bp, 81 predicted proteins | sample PEATcosm2014_Bin_34_FD_119761 | JGI IMG/M metagenome (GOLD analysis project Ga0181524, IMG submission 119761) | Peatland microbial communities from MTU Mesocosm Facility, Houghton, MI, USA - PEATcosm2014_Bin05_60_metaG | ecosystem: Environmental > Terrestrial > Soil > Wetlands > Peat | place... | reverse complement strand
GCGGCGCAGACGGACGGGCAGAAGGCGATCACGTTCACGATGGATGGGGCGGTGACGGCGGTGGCGCACTACACGGCAAACCCCGGCTACACGCTGACGGTGCAGTCCACGCCGCCGAAGGGACAGGTAATCACTTCGAGCACGTCCCACGGCGGCATAACGCCCTACCCAGTGCCCGGGGTAACGTACGGAACGAGCGTGAACCTCCAGGCGCCGGCGACGGACCCGGCCGGGTACATCTTCTCGCAGTGGGTGGTGAACGGGGCGGCGCAGCCTGGCGGGCAGAAGGGGATCACGTTCATAATGGAGGCGCCCACGACGGCCGAGGCGGTATATGTCAAGGACGCACCGTAAGCTGGACAAATCCCGCCGGGCGGATTGTTGCCGGCGTGACGGCGATACCGTCGCCGATGCCCGGCTCGACCTCGACCGAAGGGTGCGGGGTGGCGGCTCGTGAGGCTGACGACGAGGGCGGACAACGCGCTAACTTACAGTACCGCAGAGGCTTGCCTGGTGCGCACGGGCCCGCTGGCACACGTCAGCGGGCCTTGCGCGTTTCTGGCCAGTAATTGCCTGTCTGACGATCTTGTCACCGACCGGCCTGAGAGCGCGTATGACCCAACCCGTAAGGCGAAGCCGCACTGGTTGGCCCACGATGCCATCAATTAAAGGGAATCAGGAGTCTTGCCCTGACCGCGCTTTTTTCGGCAAAGCGGCAGAAGCGCCATTCCGGCGCAAAAACCGCCGACATGCGCCCAGAAGGCGGTGTCTTGAAACGAGTCCGGCGCGCCAATCGCCAGTGTCCCTTCGAACAACTGAAGGAGAAACCAGAGCCCCAGAAAGATCGCCGCAGGTATCCGGACAAGCCAGGGAAAGATCAAGAGGCCCGGGACCAGCGTGAGTATCCGCGCACGCGGAAAAAGCAAGAAGTAGGCGCCCAGGACGCCTGCAATCGCTCCCGACGCTCCGATGGTCGGCATGGCGCTCGCCTTGGCGACCTCGTATTGCGTCGCGCCTGCGGCGATCCCGCAGAGCAGGTAGAAGAGGAGGTATCGTCCATGTCCCATGCTGTCTTCTACATTACGGCCGAACACGAACAGGAACCACATGTTTCCCAGAATATGCAGCCACCCCCCGTGCAGAAACATGCTCGTCAGGAGGGTCCAGGCGACCCGGGGATCGGCGTGCAGCCGCGCAGGAACCAGGCCAAACTGCAGGATGAACACTTGCAACTCGTCCGATGGAAGGGCCAGCTCATGCAGAAACACCAAGCCGTTGACGAGAATCAGCACCCAGGTGATCCACGGTGAAACGCGCGAAGGCATATTATCGGTCAGAGGAAGCATCTCTTCGGCACCCCCCTGCGAATCGCTCACCCCCTGCATGCGGCGGCGGACGAGTTGCCCGAGATTTCATTTGACCGTTCTCCAAAGAACAGTCAGCCTTCGCAAATGAGATTATACGGTCGAACTGCCGCCGTCAAGCAGTCTCTCGACTGTGATTGTCCTTGACACTCGCTGAAGCCGTGGCATAGGATGGTGCCATCCAGACCGGAGGGCACGCGGGTTGTCCTGTCCCGCCGAGCGAGGAAGGCAACGGCGGGAGGCGTACGCGCATCTCGCGAAGGAGGCGCTGTGAGTCCATCGGAACCAAACCCGAAAAAGCCGCCCAGTTGGTTGCAATATCCGTGGCTAGCCTGGATCTGGTACGCCGTATTCATGGTGGCGATGGTATGGATGTGGCAGGAAATATCCAAGCCCGCTGCGGTGCACACCATTGCCTACAGCGAGTTCAAGCAACACGTCGCTGCCGGCGAAGTGATCCAGTGCATCGTCAGCCAGGACGACATCGTCGGCAAGATCCAACCGAAGCCCGCCGCCAAGGCCGAGGCGGGCAAGGCTGCCGCCGAACCGGAGAAGCCGGCGGCCCAAGCAGAGCCGAAGTCCGCGGCGACCCCGCCGCCCGAAGCGGCGCCCAAAGACAAGGAAGCCCAGACTGCCGCGCTGCAGGAATACGCGTTCCGAACGGAGCGCGTCGAGGACCTGGACCTGGTGCGCGACCTGGAGAAGGCGCACGTGGATTTCAGCGGCACGCGGCCCGGTTTCCTTTCGCAACTCTTGTGGACATGGATTGTGCCGATCGCGGTGGCCCTATTGATCTGGCGTTTGCTCGCGAAACGCCTCGGAAGCGCGGGGCAATCCATCATGAGCTTCGGGGCGAGCGGGGCCAAGCTCGTTGCGGATAAGGATACGGGCGTGACGTTCGGCGATGTGGCCGGCTGCGATGAGGCGAAGCAGGAACTTCAGGAGGTCGTCACTTTCCTCAAGGAACCCGATCGGTATCGGGCGCTCGGCGCGCAGATTCCGAAGGGGGTTCTGTTGGTCGGCCCGCCGGGCTCGGGCAAGACGCTGCTGGCGCGCGCGGTGGCGGGCGAGGCGCACGTCCCGTTCTTCTCAATCAGCGGCAGCGAATTCGTGGAGATGTTCGTCGGCGTTGGCGCGGCGCGGGTGCGGGACCTGTTCCTCCAGGCGAAAACGCACGCGCCCTGTATCGTCTTCATTGACGAACTCGACGCGATAGGCCGCCAGCGCAGCGTGCACACGGCCATGGTCAACGACGAGCGCGAACAGACGCTCAACCAACTCCTCGTCGGCATGGACGGCTTCGAGGCGAACGTGGGCGTCGTCGTCCTGGCGGCGACGAACCGCCCCGAGGTGCTCGACATCGCCCTGCTGCGGCCCGGCCGGTTCGACCGGCAGATCGTCGTGGACGCGCCGGACCTGGAAGGCCGCCTGGCGATCCTAAAGCTGCACGTACGGGGCAAGCCGCTGGCCGCCGAGGCTGATCTTCGGCGCATCGCCCAGGAAACGCCCGGGTTCTCCGGCGCCGACCTCGCCAACTTGACCAACGAAGCGGCGTTGCTGGCGGCGCGCCGGAACGCGCGCCAGATCTCGCAGGCGGACTTGCAGGAAGCGGTCGAGAAAGTCGTCGCCGGGCCCGAGCGCAAGAGCCGCCGCCTCAGCGCCGAGGACAAGCGTCGAGTCGCCTTCCACGAGGTCGGCCACGCGCTCGTCGCGGCGCACTCCGCGCACGCCGACGTGCTCCAGAAAATCAGCATTGTGCCGCGCGGGCGGATGGCGCTCGGCTACACGCTGCAACTTCCCGAAGGGGACCGCTACCTGGCGAGTCGCGCAGAACTCCTGGACAAGATCAAGGGCCTGCTCGGCGGTCGCGCGGCCGAAGAGATCGTCTTCGGCGAGATCACCACCGGCGCAGAAAACGACCTCGAACATGCCACGTCCCTGGTGCGCCAGATGGTGTGCGTGTTCGGCATGGGCGAATCGGTCGGGCTCGTTCACTGCGCGGAAAAGCGGCCTTCCTTTATGCAGGACGTGACGGGCGAGGGCGGCTGGCAACGCGATTGCAGCGACCAGACCGCCCGCGAGATTGACGAGGAGGTCAAAAAGATTCTCGACAAAGCCTACATCGAAGCGAAAGGGATTCTGCAACAGCACCGGGACGAACTGGACCGGGTCGCCGCAGAATTATTGGAACATGAGACGATGGACGCGGACACGTTCAAGAGACTCATTGGCCAGGAGGCCCAGCTAGGCGCGAAGACCTGAAAACGGGACATCAGGCCTTCCCGACACGGCCGTCATGAGCCTCTGCTCTCCAGCCGCTTGATCATTTGCAGCTTGCGGTAGAGGGTGGTCAGGCCGATCTTCAGAATCCTCGCGGCTTCTTCACGGTTGCCCTTGGTCTTTTCCAGCACCCGTCGAATGTGCTCCAACTCGACCGCCTCCAATGAGCGATCTGGCGCGGAATCGCCCGCCGGTGGCAGCGGCATGACGACATGAGACGGAAGGTTTTCAGGCCGGATCAGACCGTCTGAGCACAGCACGGCGGCGTGCTCGATCGCGTTTTCCAGTTCCCTGACGTTGCCGGGCCAGGAATATGACAGGAGGAAGTCCAGGCACGAGGCGTCGAGTTTTAATCGAGGCAGACCCAGGCGTTTGGCGAATGTCTTGGTAAACTGGCGCGCGAGCGGCAGCACGTCGTCCCGCCTTTCCCTCAGCGGCGGCACGTGAATGCGCACGACACTCAAGCGGTAATACAGGTCCTTGCGAAATCTCCCTTCAGCGACGTCCTTTTCCAGGTCGCGATTTGTGGCTGCGATGACTCGGATGTCCACCTTCCGCGGGCGGGTCTCACCCACGCGCATGATTTCATGCTCTTGCAGCACACGCAGGAGTTTCAACTGAAGGCCGGGCGTGATGTCCCCGATCTCATCCAGAAAGATCGTCCCGCCGCGCGCCTCTTCGAACAGACCCGGATGATCATGCAGCGCGCCCGTGAAGGCCCCCGCCTTGTAGCCGAAGAGTTCACTCTCCAGCAGCGTCTCGGCCAGCGCGCCGCAATTGACGGCCAGGAAGGGGGCGTCGGACCTTGTGGACTGGCTGTGAAGGTGGCGGGCGAGCAGTTCCTTACCCACGCCGGTCTCGCCAGTGATTAGAACAGAGGTGTCGAATTTGGCAACCCGGTTCGCCGTTTGGACGACCTTCTGGAAGGCACGGCTGCGCACTTCGGTGGCCGCGATCATGGGCCCCTGTTGCGCCTCCTGCAATGTCTGCCGCTGTTGGGCGAGCTCCAACTGCTGTTGTCGTATCTGTTGGCTCAATTGCATGACACGGGCAGAGACGGCGTCGGCCTGGAAATACGGCAGGTGCGCCGCAAGCTCGGCGCCCCACGAGTCAACGTCCTTCCCGACGGCGACGCAGCCTGGTTTGCCTACTGCTTTGCACTCTTTTTCGATGAAGTAAACGCTTTTTCCCAGGCAGTAAGAGGCATATCCGCTCGCGTAACCGATCATTTTCCAGCAGGAGGGGTACTTCGCCGCTCCGAGTTCCAGGAGCTGCTCCTCCACCTCAATGGAATTGTGCCAGGTGAATTCCGCCAGAAAATGCCCCTTCGCCTCATCGAGCTCCAGAGACTTGAGTTCAGCCACCGCGAAGCCTTCGAGCATGTGCAGCTTAGGCCCGGCCAGGAGCCATTCCCGCGTGCTGTCCCAATTGAAGAGGCGCTTCATGGCTGCCGCATCCGCCTGGCCCCAGAAGTACCCGAACCGCGTGAACACGCGCCGCGCCTGGTCTTCTCCCAGCATCTGGACCATGTCGTGCCGGTGCTGGGCCATGGAGAACGCGTCGTGAAGGACATAGCGATGACCGTGCAGTTCCACCAGCCCCTGGGAGAACCGGACTAACTCGTCGAGCTTGAGGTCTTCCGCTCGCATGAAGTCCCCTGCCGAAATGGAAGGGCGGACTTCCAATATGGTAGCCCAAGCCGGAGGGGATTGCAATGCCCGGCCGCCGTAACAGCGCTCTGTGCCGTGCCTTATGCCTATTGCCGGGGATTGGCATGCTCTTTGCGAAGTGGATGAGCGACACGAAACTTTATGGGGGACATGTGATGAGGTACTCGCAAGGCGAATTCCGCTCAAGCGTGCAGAGGACAGTCAGGGAGAATCCGTTCTTCGGGCTAAGGGCTGACGAGGAGTTTCTGCGGGTCTTCCCGGCGTGGAGGAGATATCTGGCTCTTTCTTTCGCCGATCTTTTTTGCAGAAGCCGGCGTGCGAAAGCGGAGCTTGTGCCTGCTCGAGTGGCGTGCTTCAGGCCAAAGGCGGAGTCAGCCGGGCAAGAGGAAGCTCCCGGACCCCATAAGTTGAACTACGTCGGATATCGGGGAAAAGTCAATGAACGACCGCACGCAGAAATCTGACGATTCGGGCAGGCCCTCTGACCCTGACGAATCGCAGCAGATAAACGACAGCATCAGGCTCATAGCCCGGCGCACGTTCGCCCCGCTCAAGCCGGAGTTGAGGCAAGCGCCAGGTAATCTCGTGCGGGATGTGGTCAGGTGCCTGTTGAGAAACTACCAGAGCAAAATCACTTTGGACGAGATCGCGCTGGAAGCATGCCTCAGCAAGTTTTACCTGGTGCGAAGATTCCGACAGGTGACGGGGATTACGCCCTGCGCCTTCCTGAAGAGGGTTCGAATGGTCAAGGCGATGGAATTACTCGTAGGTTCCAAGCTTGAGGTAAATCACATAGCCCATAAGGTCGGATATGCTGATGTCAGCTCCTTCTGCCGCGCTTTCCGGATGACAACAGGCAGCACTCCGACCCTGTATCGGCTCACGCGCCGGGCGCCATCGCAGGAAACTCAGACAAGAGCAATGACGGGAAAGACGAACTCAAATCATCTGCAACGAAAGGCGAAGCGCTATTTTCGAAGTGGAACAAATGGCCGAGGGACCCGCAATGCTGCTCGAGGCCTTGCGTCATTTACTCAGGCGAAATTCTTCCATCGACCCATCTTTTTGATGAAGGCGGTATGAATATGGATGCCGTACTATCGAGGCACAGCACCCGATTTTACACCAGCCGGCCGGTTTCGAAGGAGCTGTTGGACACGCTTCTTAAGGCGGCGATGGCCGCGCCCTCCGCCGAGGACGAACGTCCGTGGCATTTTGTAGTCATCAGCGACCGGCGCACCCGTGAGAAAATCGCCACGATCCTGCTCTATGCCCATGTGGTAACGAATGCACCGGCCGCGATCCTCGTCTGCGGCGATGAATCCATGCAGAAGCTCCCTGGCTTCTGGCCGCTGGACTGCGCGGCGGCTACGGAGAATATCCTGATCGAGGCGGAGCAACTGGGGATGGGAGCGGAATGGCTGGGACTGTATCCGATCCCCGGTCGGATTCAGGCCGTCCGCAATCTGCTGAAGATTCCGGAACACGTGACGCCGTTCGCCCTGGTGGCCGTCGGGTATCCGGCCGAAAAGAAGGCGCCGGGGAATCGTTATGACGAATCACGGATTCATCGGGAAACCTGGCCAGTCGCCGAGGAAGGATCCCGGCAGCCGCGAAACGGTAAAAATTATGATACGGATTGAGGTGCCAGATGCCCAACAAACTGCCGGACTCCGTCACGAATTGTGCCCCACGTTCCAAGAGCTATGCGCACGTTTTTGATGACATTAAGTGCCCGCACTGTAACAATTCCGGAGCGAAATACGATCACGCCGGTCCCGCTCACTGGATGACTATGAAGTGTGTACAGTGCGGCCGCTGTTTTGAGATTGATGCATCGTGAATAGTCCGTTGTCCTAACTCTAAGGGAGCTTGCCATGAGCACTGCACATTCGACAATTCATCGGAGTGCGACTCGGCAGAGGTACATGGCCTGTCTACGCGCCAAGCTGCTCGAAAAAAGGCAGCGGTTGCTGAAGCGCATGCAGGCCGAACTGTTCGAGGCCGCGGAGCCGATCGGAGTCTCGGGCGATTGTGCGGACATGGCCAATTCGACTTCGGCGCGGGAGACATGCTCCGAGATCGAATCGGCCGAGTCCCGTGCCGTCGCGCAGATTGACCACGTTTTGCGCAGGATAGCCTGCAGGAAATACGACGTCTGTGAAGACTGCGGCAGGCGAATTCCAAAAGCGCGGCTGAGGATCGTTCCAGACACCTTCCTGTGCGTTGAATGCAAGCAGCGCGATGAGCGGGCCGCCAAAAAGAGCGAGATGGAAGCCGCCTTCGAGTCGTCGGACCTCGAAGGGCTGCGCGAAACCGACGTGGGAGACCGGGAAAGCCAGCACGGGACCATCCGCGGCAGGCGCGTAGCGTGAAAGGTGCGGTCTATGGTGGGACAGGTCGAGCGGGCGAACATGAAGTCCTGCTAGCCGCAGAGGGCGGCTAGAGGAGGTCCTTGAAATGGCTGACAACGAACGAAAGGGGGAACAGGCATGGCTACTCTGGCCGTCGTCGACGCGTTAGCAAAGCATTGGTGGGTGTTGCTCATCAGAGGCATTTTGGCAGTGTTGTTCGGCATCATGGCGTTTGCGCTGCCCGGTCCGACTCTCCTGGCGCTCGTGCTGCTTTTCGGCATTTACGTCTTGATGGACGGGCTGGTGGTGCTTTGGGTGGGCGCTGGTTCGCGCGCGTGGTGGCTCGTGATTGCCGGCATACTCGGCGTTATCGTCGGCATCCTGACCTTCATCTATCCCGGCATCACCACCATCGCGTTGCTTTGCTTAATCGCGGCGTGGGCGATCCTCGGCGGCTTGTTGGCGATTGTCGGCGCGATACAACTGCGCAAGGAAATCAGCAACGAATGGGCGCTGATCATCGGCGGTATCATCTCGATCCTGTTCGGCATCGTACTTGTTGCCAACGCGGCCGCAGGTGCACTGGCGATGGTATGGACCATCGGCGTCTTCGCGTTCGTCTTCGGCGTGATGATGATCGTTCTTGCGTTCCGGGTGCGCGCGCTGCCCGAGCGACTGAAGAAGCTCGCGAAAGGGGTGTGAAGGCAACGCCGACGGAAGTTGGTTCTTTATTGTCCGGACCTGCATAGAAAGGAGGAGCAGACGGGTCCGGTGAAATCGGGTTCGTACTCGTTGGTTTCGTTCTTGGAGGCGGTGTTGATGACGCCGCCATTGGCGAACGGGAAGGGTCGCAACGTGCGCCAACTTCCACCTGACTTCAGTATGCGATCCACTGCGAGGGGGTGCACAAATGCATAAATACGACGCGGTGGTGGCTATTTTCAACAGCCACACCGAAGCTGAAGATGGTGTCAAGGCCCTTCAGAAATCGGGCTTCAACATGAAGAAGCTCTCGATCGTCGGAAAGGACTACCACACCGAGGAGCACGTCGTCGGCTACTACAATGCGGGTGACCGGATGAAGTACTGGGGCAAATGGGGCGCCTTCTGGGGCGGTTTGTGGGGGCTTTTATTGGGGGCGGGCTTTTTCGCCATTCCCGGGATCGGGCCGGTTATCGTGGCAGGGCCGCTCGTCGGTTGGATCGTCGGGGCGCTGGAAGGAGCGGCGGTTGTCGGGGGGGTAAGCGCTCTGGGAGCGGGGCTCGTGAGCATCGGCATACCCAAGGACAGCGTCCTCAAGTACGAGACCGCCGTGAAATCGGACAAGTTCCTGCTCGTGGCTCACGGCGACCAGGCGGAAGTGGATAAGGCGCGGGACATTCTCAAGACTACGGACGCTGCGGAAGTCGCCGTCCACCATGCATGAAACGGCGCGGATGGGACAAGGATCAGTTCTTCGTAAGGAGGATAGACATGTTGCCTGCAATTGGGAGAGGAAAGAGTTTGGCCGTTGGTCCTTCGTTGGATGACTTCATCGAGAAGTTCTTCTACGGGTGGCCGCGGTTCGAGCTGGCGGCAGAGACGACGTGGGCGCCCAGGGTGGACGTCCGCGAAAGCGACAAGGAGATCGTCGTGGAGGCGGAACTGCCGGGGGTCGAACAGAAGGACATCAAGGTGAACGTGGCCAACAACGTGCTCACGATATCGGGAGAACGACGAGGAGAGGAGAAGACGGAGAAGAAGGGCTATTCCCGGATCGAACGGCACTATGGGAAGTTCGAGCGCTCCTTCGGGCTTCCGGAAACGGTGAATGCGGACAAGGTCTCCGCCGAGTTCAAGAACGGGGTCTTGACCCTCACGTTGCCGAAGACCGAGAAAGCCAAGCCGAAGGAAATCAACGTCGCTGTCAAGTAGCGCCCGAACCGGGAACCTGTGACCGGGCAGGAGCATTCCTTCTGCCCGGCCCGAGGATGAATTGATGGTCGGAAAGGCGGCATCAGCCAGTTGCGGAGGCACTGTGCCACGCAGAACGCGGGCTCCAGGGGCGTCGGAGGATTCATGATATCGAGACATGCCTTGCCGGGTTCCGGTCGGCAGAACTCAAAGCATAGACTGGCCGCGGTTGAGTACATCGTGCGCGAGTTGAGCCGCCAGACTGACCCGTGGCAAATGTTGACCACTTATGCCGATGAAGTCCGGCGATTCCTTCGGGTCGGTCGAACGATAGGAATCAGCCGCCGGAACCTGAAGCGGCCGTATTATCGGCTCGTGCGCTCCACGGCAAGGAAGCGCCAGCCCGATCCCTGGAAAAATCCGGAAAGCCTGCCGCTATTGAAGGGGGGACTCCTCGGAGAACTGCTCTACGCCGGCATCCCCCGCGTAATTCGGCGAATCCGGCTCCGCGATGACGACCCCGGCGCGCCTTATCTGGCCGGCGAGCAATCGCTCATGGCTTTGCCGCAATACGAACAGGGACGACCGCTCGATATGGTCTTCCTGCTGCGCAAGAAGCCTTCTGCGTTCAGCCCCAGCGAACTTCCGGAACTGGTCTGGTTGTCCAACCTTATTTCCAGGGCCACAGATAACCTTGTCCTGGCGCGGCAGCTCCGGGAAGCGCACGCGCTCCTGGAAGAGGAAATGAAAGCTGTGGCCGATGTCCAGCGCTCTCTGTTGCCCAAACAGTTGCCGCGCATCCCATGCTTGGAACTGACGGTACGTTATGAGACGGCCAGCCGGGCCGGAGGGGACTATTACGATTTTTTCCCGTTGGCGGACGGCCGGTGGGGAATCCTGATCGCGGATGCGAGCGGGCACGGCGCACCGGCGGCCGTGTTGATGGCCATCACGCATACCATCGCTCACACGATTCCGCGTCCCGCATCCTCACCCGGCCGGGTGTTGCGTCTTATCAACCGGCACTTCTGCTTCGAGCACGTAGCGGACAGCGAGGCATTCGTTACGGCGTTCTTCTGCGTCTTCGATCCTCGCAAGCGCTTACTGGTGTACTCGTGCGCCGGCCATCCGCCGCCACGCATAAAGCACGCAGACGGCGGGATGGGCTCGTTGGACAGAGCGGACAGTCTGCCCCTGGGCATCCTGCCGGGCGAAGCATATAGGGACGCCGTGCAGCAGTTGCGGACGGGCGACCGGATTCTGTTCTACACCGACGGCGTCACGGATGCCGTCCGTCCGGACGGAGAGCGGTTCGGCGTGGAGCGCCTGGCAGCCGTGCTGCAGGGGAGCCGGGCAGATGCTCCGGGCCTGATGGCGCGGTTGCTTCGCGACCTCGGCCGGTTCGCCGGCGGCCGACCTGCGACCGACGACTGCACACTCCTGGTGGCTGACGTAAAATGATGGAGGCAGGCGCCCATGGAAACGAGATTTGTCGTGCAGGAACACCACGCCAGCCAATTACACTACGATTTTCGGCTGGAGATGGGCGACGTGCTGCGCAGTTGGGCTGTCCCCAAAGGGATGCCGGTGAGGCCCGGCGTGCGCCGTCTGGCCGTGCAGGTGGAGGACCACCCCTTGGACTACATTGACTTTGAAGGGGCGATCCCGGAAGGCGAGTACGGCGCCGGCGTCGTGAAGATATGGGACAAAGGAACCTACACCCTGACCGACCAGGATTCCGACGAAATCAAGTTCGCGCTGCGCGGCGAAAAATTGCGTGGCCCGTATGCTCTGGTTAAAATGGTGGCGTCACCTGCGGACTGGCTGCTGATGAAGATGAAAGATGAGCGGGATGGCCGCTCACCGTCAAAAATGGCTGACGGACGAAAGGAGCCTCGCGATGACAACAATCCCTGTCATTGATTTCCAGGCGCAGTTTGCTTCGCTGAGGGACGAAATCCACGGCGCTGTTGACCGTGTCTCGCAGTCCCACGGCGCCGACCAGGGTTCCGAGGTCGAGGCGTTGGAGCGGGAAGCGGCTGCCTATGGCGGCTGCCGGCACGCGGTCGTCTGCTCATCGAGCAGGAGCAGTCCCCTGCTTCTGGCCCTCACAGCGCAGGGCATCGGGCCGACCGACCAAGTGATCACTTCGGTTTGTTCCCTCCCTGAAACGGCGGGCGCTATCGCTTTGCGCGGCGCTCGCCCGGTTCTCGCGGACATCAATCCGGTAACGTTCAATCTGCAGACGGACAGCCTGGATTTGCTTCTGACAGAGCGGACGCGGGCAATCATCCCCATCCACTGCTATGGGCAATCTGCCGAGATGGCGCCCATTCTCGAACTGGCGAAGCAGCACGGCCTCGTCGTGATTGAGGACGCCGGCCGCAGCGTCGGTGCAAAGCACGACGGTCGTCAAGTCGGCAGCATGGGCGTCATGGGGTCTTTTTACTTCTCGCCGACCGAGTCCTTTGGGACCTTCGGCGATACCGGCATGGTGACGACCAACGACAGGGGCCTGGCTGCCTGTCTGCGCTCGTTGAGAGATCATGGAACGCGCGAAGGCGACCGCCACGTCGTTTTCGGGGCGAGTTTCAAGCTCGATCCCATGCGTGCCGCCATCCTCAGGGTCAAGCTGCGTCATCTGGACGAATGGATTGCCGCCCGCCAGCGAATCGCTGGAAGATACAACCGGCTCTTTGAAGAAGCGGGGGCAGGCTTCTCGCTGGATGAAGTCAAGTGCCTGACCGAGCATGGGTGTAGAAGACAGCGCGACTGCGTGCTGCTGAGGACTCCCAAGATCGTTCTGCCGCTGGAGTCACCGGCGAAGGGGCGAGTTGCCATCCGGGCCGATGCGCCGCCTTTTCTTGGCCACCGCCATGTCTACAGCAAGTACGTGATCCGGACCGGGCGACGGGACGCGCTCATTCAGGCCCTCCAGAAGGCCGAAGTCGGGTGCGAGACAGGCGAGGCGGTGCTGCTCGAGCTGAACGGGACATTCGCCCCACTTCGCGACAAGCGCAGCAACTTTCCCGCCGCCGATTGTGCGGCAAAAACAGCGCTGGCGCTGCCGATGTACCCGGAACTCACTGAAGAGCAACAGGAAAAAGTCGTCAGGGCTGTCGTCGCCGGTTTACGAGGCTAGTGTCGCCGGGTTTTGGAAAAACCAGTGTTAGGTCCATTGCGGAAAGGAGCGGCGCTTTATGATTACGGTGAAACTTACGACGAAGGAACTGGAATGCGTCATCAACGCGCTTCAGGAGTACGTGTCTGATCTCCGAATGGAGATTGTTGACACAGACAGCGCGGCCTACAAGGACGCGCTGAAGAACGAAGATGCGACGCTTGAGGCCGTGCTCGCCAAGCTGAGAGCGCACGGGCAGGCAAAGGGCAAGGCATAGTATGCGCCCTGTCTGATGGTGTTTCGTCGCATCACTTCTTTCCATTGAAGGAGACCGCCATGATCAAGATGAAGACGATCCTTCACCCGACGGACTTCTCCGAACCGTCCAAATACGCTCTCGGATACGCCGTCGCCTGCGCAAAGGAATTCGAGGCGAAGCTCTATCTCCTGCACGTGATCCCGGATATCCCCGTCGTAACGTATTACGGCATGATGGGGATCCCGCCGTCGCCCGAGTTCATGATGGACATGGAGAAAGAGGCGCGCAAGGCGCTCGAGAACCTCCTTCCGCCGGAGGTCCGGGGCACGATTCCAGTCCAATGCTTGCTCCGCAACGGCGCGGCATTCGTGGAAATCATCCGTTGTGCAGAAGAAATCAAGGCCGACATGATCGTCTGCGGCACCCATGGCCGCACGGGGCTGAAACACGCGCTCATGGGTTCCGTGGCGGAGAACGTCGTGCGCCATTCGTCATGTCCGGTGCTCACCGTGCGACATCCCGAGCACAGGTTTGAAATGCCGACCGGGGCGTAAGAATCACGTTTGTTGAGGCCGCCCGAAATGAGCACGGTCCTTCATAGGGAGGGGCACATGCCTGCGCATGCAGACGTTTGGGCGCGAACGGAGGTCGCCGAGAGGAGCTTCGTCAGCCAGGTCTTCGGCTGGATGTGCTTTGCGCTGGTGATTACCGGGTTGGTCGCTTTTGCGGTGGCGAACAGCGCGACCCTGGCGAACGCGATCCTGGGCAACAAAATCGTCTTCTATGGGCTGCTCATTGGCCAGTTGCTGCTGGTCCTGGGTCTGACCGCGCTCATCAATAGAATGAGCGCCGCCGTCGCCACGGTCGTCTTCATACTTTACGCCGCCGTCAATGGGCTGACGTTATCGCTCATCTTCTTCGCCTTCACCGAAGCCTCCCTCGCTAGCACCTTCTTCATCACCGCCGGGACGTTCGGCATCATGTGTCTGATCGGCTACACCACACGGCGCGACCTGACCGGCATCGGCGGCATCTGCTTCATGGCGTTGATCGGCTTGATTGTCGCTTCGATCGTGAACCTGTTCTGGAGCAACAGCGCGCTGTACTGGATCACGACATACGCCGGCGTGCTCATCTTTGTCGGGCTGACTGCTTACGACATGCAGAGGATCAAGAACTACAGCGCCGGCGCGGCGCAGGCCGCTGAAGGCGAAGTCCCGAAGGGCGCCATCCTCGGCGCGCTCGCTCTTTACCTCGACTTCATCAACATCTTCCTCGACCTCCTGCGCATCTTCGGGCGGAGGCGGTAAGAGAAGGACACCGGAGATCGGCAAGTCGGCCGAAGAACAACGATCGCGATCTTGAACGTCTTGCATGAGGAGACAAACCCGTGAGTAAAGAGTGGCTCCAGGTGATCATACAGGCTATTCCCGTTCTGGCCGCCGCCGGGGGGCTGATCTATGCGGGCCTGCAGTTTCGGGGGTGGCGGACCACCCAGTACGTGGCGAACTTCACCAAACTCGTGGAGCTCCAGTTGCAGCTCCGAAAAATGATCGTGGACGATCCCACCTTAGAGCCGAAGGGCAGCATGGAACCCGCTCGCACTCCTGCAGAGGAAATGCGCAGGTACTACTATGCCCTGATGCAAATGGGCGTGTTCGAAATCGCCTGGTATACCCACAAGAAAGGCCAGTTGACCGATGATTACTTTGCTTCCTGGGAAGCCGCCATGTCTTCCATCGCGACGTATCCGGCCTTTCGTGCCATGTGGCGGACTGATCGGGCGAAGATCCTGCACGACGGCTTCCGCCAGTATGTGGAGGCATTGATAGAGAAGTCCAGTGTCCGCAAACGCGTGTGACAGGATGATACGTCGTCTCGGGCTGTCGAGGCTACACCAGATGGACGGTGGAAGGGGATGAAAGATGAAAATGCAAAACCTGCTATACCTGGAACGCAACGCCCGCCGGCTGCGCGAAATCATCGGTGTGCTGGCTAAGTACGGCCTGGCCGACTGGGTCAGGGGCCTGCATGAAACCGGGTTTCAGGATCGGCCTCAGAGCGTCGAGGGCCAGCCTGTTACCAATCTCAAGATCGAAGAGCGCGTGCGCATGGCATTCACCGAACTGGGCACTACTTTCATCAAGCTTGGACAGGTGCTCAGCACACGGCCCGACCTGGTGGGTCCCGAGATGGCCGGCGAACTGAGCCGCCTGCAAACCGCCGCGCCGGCCGATCCGCCCGACACGGTTCGGGCCACGATTGAAGCCGAACTCGGCAAGCCGCTGATCGCTCTGTTCGGGGAATTCGAAGATGCGCCGTTAGCCTCGGCCTCCATTGCCCAGGTCCATCTGGCCCGGTTGTTCACCGGCGAGCAAGTCGTCGTCAAGGTCCAGCACGCCGGCATTGTGGATAAGATCATGCCCGATCTGGATATCCTCGCCGGCCTCGCCGTCTTGGCGGAGAAGCATGCTTCGCAACTTCGTCTCTACCAGCCCGTTGCCGTAGTCCGGGAATTCCGCCGCACTCTTCTGCGCGAGTTGGATTTCACCTTCGAGCGCCGCAATCTTGAGGAGTTCGCGGAACATTTCGCCCAGGACGACACCGTCCATTTCCCCCGCGCTTACGCGCAGTTCTCGACGCGCCGTGTCCTGACGATGGAACGGCTGGACGGCATCCTCGGCACCGATTCCGCCGCGCTCATAGCATCGGGCGTTGACCTCGATGAGTTTGCCCGCCGCGGCGCCAATATGTATCTCCAGATGATTTTCCGCGACGCGTTCTACCATGCCGACCCGCATCCGGGAAACCTGATGCTCCTGCCCGGCGGCGTGGTCGGGGTCCTCGACTGCGGAATGGTCGGCCGCCTCGATGAAGAATTGGCGGAGGGCCTCGATGAGATGCTCATGGCCGTCATGAACCGCAACTCGGCGGACCTGGAGGAGATCATCCTTCGCCTCGGCTCCTCGCCGCCCGGCACGCCCCGCGACGAATTGCGCGCCGACCTTGCCGATTTCGTCGCCGACTACGTGGGCCAGTCCATCCAGGACATGGACCTGGGCGCTGCATTGAACAACCTGTTTGAAATCATCCGGCGCTATAAGATCGTCCTTCCGAGCCCCCTCTCGCTGCTGCTGCGGACGCTGGTCGAGTTGGAGGGGACTGCCCAGCGACTGAGTCCGCAGTTCAGCCTCGCCGAAGTATTCCGACCGTTTTACACCACGATGGTCCGCCGACGTCTTTCGGTCCGGGGATTTCTGGGCCGGCTCCAGCACGCTTACCGCGACTGGGAGCGGCTGGCGCGGTCTTTGCCGCGCGAGTTGAACGACGTTCTCAAACGCGTGCGCGACGGCACCTTCTCCGTCCACCTGGACCTTCGTCGTATTGATCCGGTTGTCAACCGCTTGGTGCTCGGCGTGATGACCGCCGCGTTGTTGGTCAGTTCTGCCCTCCTCTGGAGCATGAAAGCGCCGCCCACAATCTCCGGCGTTTCCGTATTCGGCGGCGCCGGCTACCTGATAGCGGCTTATCTCGGTTGGCGCCTGGTGCGCGCCATCAAGAAGTCCGGCGACATCACTTCGAAGCAATAGAGCGGAACTGGAAACAGCGGCCGATGATCCGGCGCCTGGGCCAGAACATCGCCAAGCTCTTCAGCCCGCTTCTTTAACGGGCCTCCGTTACCCCGGCGTGTGCGCCGACCCCGAGCCTCAGAGGTGATGAGCATCAGAAATTGAGGTACAATCTACACACGTTCGACTACAATTTGCGGTCTGCGGGTTATCTGATGAAGAGGTCACCGGTGGAACGTGCCATTAATGTCAGGGCATCCTCGGCAAGGCGGTCTCCCAGACGTTGCCGCCGCTTCGATTCCGTCCCGTCAATGGAAGCCCCCAAGAATAAGAGCAAGGTGTCCGTGGCCGAGATCGCAACTGCTGTCCAGGCGGCTGGCTACAAGAGCAAGTCGCAGGACTTTCAGAACCTCGTGAGTATCACCCTCTCTCAGGGCAAGAAGTGGTTCCGCCGGGTTCGCAGGGGGAGTATGAGCTGAAGACATGACCGATACTGAGTGACTTGTTGATGGCACCCATAGGCTGCCGTCGCCACTTTTTTGTGAGGGCACATAATGAACGTAATCGAGGCGATACGCACAAGAAAAAGTGTACGAAAATTCCTCGACAAGCCTGTTGAAAGAGAGAAGCTTCTCGAAGTTCTTGAAGCAGGGCGTCTGGCTCCGTCCGCCAGCAACCGGCAGGAATGGCGGTATGTTGTAGTGACGGACAAACGCATGCGGGAAAGACTTGCGGAAGCGGCAAACAACCAGTCATTTGTCGGGCAGGCGCCGGTGGTCATCGTCTGCTGCGCCGAGACCAATCAACACCGGATGGCGTGCGGAGAACTCTGCTACCCGATTGATTGCGCCATCTCCATGGACCACATGACGCTACGCGCGACAGAACTCGGGCTTGGCACGTGCTGGATCGGTGCTGTGTCCGCGGCCAAAGTCAGGGAGCTTCTGGGCATACCTGACGCCATGCCGCTCATTGACCTGCTGCCTCTCGGGTATCCCGCCGACCCGGCGCCGGCGCCCAAGAACCGAAAGTCCCTGGATGAGATCGTGCATTACGAAACTTGGTGACGAAGAAGTGAGCCGCGGCCGTCTGCCTTGCGGCAGGCAATCGCGCTCCTCTCCGCGCTGCGTCCGGCAGGCCAGCGGTTTCCTGGCTTGACTGTAGAGTTCACGCCTGTACAATGGACGTCTGCGCCGCCACGAAGGCCGGCCTTGGTGGCAGAGCGCGGAATATCCGCCGGTATGAGTCCCGTCCTTCCGCGCCGAATGTGCGGCAGGGCAAACGAAAGGAACGCCATGGAGAACCCGATTTACATGCACATTAACTACTGCGAACAGGGCCAGACCTTCCCCGAGTTGTGTCACAAGGCCGTGGATTGGGGGTTCGACGGCATCGAGTTCCGCAGCAAAGACGGCCGTGAGACCGCGAAGGAGCCGCATCGCAAGTACCTGGAACGAATCTTGAAGGCAGTTGAGGCAGCCGGCCTTAACGAAGTCTCCTTCGGCTATCCAAGTCCTGACATGATGCTGCCCGATACCGCGGCGCGCAAGGCCGAGCTGCGCAGCGGCATCGAGTTCTACCGTATAGCCAAAGAGCTGTTTGGACCGAAGCTCAGAGTGTGCAACGCCTTCACCGGCCCGTTGAAGAACCCGTGCAAAAACATACCCTACCGCGAGTACGAAAGCCATGGCTCGTTCGTCGCCAGCGATGAGCAGTGGCAATGGGCAGTCGAAGGTTACCAAACTGTGGGCGACGCGCTGCAGAAGATCGGGCTGCGCATCGGTTTCGAGACCCACATGTGCTATCTTCACGACACTCCTGAAGCGGTCAAGAAGCTGGTGGACAAGATTGGTCGTGCGACCGTGGGAGTCAACCTTGATTACGGCAATATGGTGTATTTCAAGAAGCGACCGGTGCTTAAGGACGTGCTGAAATCGCTCGGAAAGAGGATTTACTATGTCCACCTGAAGAACAGCATCATCAGAGAAGACAGAAACATACCCTGCGCCCTGAGTGACGGCGACATCAATCACCGCGAATACCTGCGGACACTCAAAAAGATGGGCTACGAGGGGCCGCTATGCATCGAAGCCCCGCGTGAGGGTGACCGCGAATGGTACGCCAAGATAGACCTCGCCTACATCAAGTCAGTGATAGCGGACTTGAGCGCAGAAGAGCAGTAGGCGGCGAAGAGAGTCCCCTGTAGCTGTCCATCCTCTCGGCGGCCATCTCCCGCCCGCTTCTTCCCCCTCTGAAGCAGCCCAGAGGGCTGCGAAGGATGCGGCTGCGCTTTGCAGGTCTGTGCCGTAACGCGCGTCAGGCGAAAAAGGCGCGGTACTTCTCCAGCGCCACGGCGATAGCCTCAATGTTCTCCAGCGGCACGCCGTCGTCAATCTCGGCCTTCAGCCACAATCCCCCCTCGGGCGATCCGAGAACCTCCACGGCCTCGCGCACGTGGGCGTCAATGTCGGCCGGGGCGCAGAACGGGAAAAGCTGGCGGTCGAGATCGAGGTCCATGCAGACCTTCCCCTTGCAGACGCGTGCGAGGTTCGCCAGGCCGTTGGCGCGGACCTGCGGGTTGATGACCGTGACGCCGCACTCGACGAGGTCCGGGATGATCTCGTGGATATGGCCGTCAGAGTGCATGTAGACCGGGTGTCCAGCCGCGCGGCAGGGACCGTAGATCTTCGCATAGCAGGGTTTGAGATACTTGCGCCACTGGGCGGGACTGATAGGCAGCGCGTGCTGCGTTCCGAGGTCGTCGCCAAAGTCCATCATCGCGCCGGGCTCCTGCCGCGCGATCAAGATCCGCACCTGCCGCAGGTTGTACTCCAGGACGATGTCAATCAGCTTCTGCAGCTCCGGCGGTTCCTCGGCGAAATCAATCATCGCCTCCTCATAGCCGCGCAGGTCGGTCAGGCGGAGGAACATGAACCCGTGCGGCAGACCGATATCCTCGGCGGGTGCTTTCAGCCGGTTCACGTCCTCGCGGCGAGGGACGGGATGGCCGGTGACCATCGCCTCGTGACCGTGATAGATGTTCCGCCAGATGCACCCCCACGCGTCCACGTGGGTTCCCGCCGCGTATCGCGGCATGCCCACATCGTCATAATTGCGCCGCTCCTTCGGCGTCCCGAACAGCAACGGGTGCCGCCGCGCGATCTTGTCCAGCTCCTCTCGATACTTCATCCACGCGGCGGGCAGAACCCCCATCGTCACCGGAATGAACTGCGGATGCTCAAAGCGCATCGCCTTCGTGCGGTCGTCGCTCATGGATGAATCACTCCTCGATCCTGTAAGTGCGCCCCAGCCAAGCGACTCGCTCTTTCGATCCTCCGGCACGCGATGCGGCTGACCTGCCCGTGGGGCATGGTACAGTTCGAGAGCGCCCGGAAGCAACAGATGTACGGGAACGCTCCCGGCGCAATTCTCGCTGCTGTTCAATTGAGGAGAGTTCGGTGGTCCATCTGTTGCCGACGATCATCATAGCAGAAAGCTTCGTGGCGTCCATCGTGTACGCCGCGCAGAGCAACTGGCGGCCTGCCCTATATTGGTCTGCCGCCTCCTGAATCTCGCGATGATCGTGGTCCCGAAAGCCGGCAGATGATGCCGGCAAATGGGTAATGGACAACCGCCGCGAAGCCCGGCCAGGAGCCGATGCACCTATTGCTTTTACCCTGCGCGCCCGTTATCGTATCCTCAACGCGGCTTACGGAGGCGGGAACGCACCTCTTCGAAGAAAGGGCAATTGACAACCTCGGCATACGGCGTTTCGAACAGTACATGTCGCGCATCAGCGATGGCATGAAAAGGGCCATCCGACAAACCCGGTTCACGGCAAAACAGGGCTAAGTACAGCGTTTCAGAAGTCCGTATGGACTTCTGAAACGCTGTACGGCGCGGGAGGTTTGGAGGGCCGCGGAAGGCCCTCCAAGGGGTGACAGCGGAAAGACGCGACGAATAGGAGCGTCTTGGAGCGCCATAGGGGCGAAGCCCCTCTGGAAGTGCAGCCTCTCGCAAGTCCAGTCGGACTTGCGAGAGGCTGCACTAAGGCGGGCGCGGCGCGGGTCCAATTTGGAGGGATGTGAAATGAGCGACGGAATCGAAAAGAGATTGGCTATTCAGAGCTGGTGCTTCCGACGCATGAAGACGAATGCGGATGTTATCTCGGCGCTGCGCTCCTGCGGCGCGAGCGCCGTCGAGCTGAGCAACGTCCATGTGAACCCGCTCGCAGCAGACTATGCTCAGGCGATCAAGGAGTACGCCAATGCCGGGATAGCTATCGCCAGCTTCGGCGTGCAGCGCTTCGACGCGGACGCCCAGAAGGGCCGGAAAACATTCGAGTTCGCTCGCGCCGCCGGAATAAAGGTGATCAACTCGACGTTCGGTCCGGGTGGACTCGAAATGACCGAGAAACTCTGCAAGGAGTTCGGGATCAAAGTGATGCTTCACAACCACGGACGGCACGACGTCTATGGTTCCGTTTACGCCATTGAGGATCTGTTCAAACGCTCGTCGGAAAATGTCGGCCTCTGCCTCGACACGGCATGGATGCTCGACAGCGGCGACGACCCGCTCGAAGTCGCCAAACGCTTCCGCCAGCGCCTGTACGGGTTGCACATCAAGGACTTCGTTTTCGACAGGGCTGGCCGTCCGCATGACTGCATTGTGGGAACCGGAAATCTGAATCTGAACGGCCTTGCGGCCTTCCTGAAGGAGACGCGTTACGACGGAATGCTGACCTTGGAGTACGAAGGAGACGAGAACAACCCGGTTCCCGCTACGAAGCAGTGCGTGCAGGCGGTGAAAGCGGCGTTCAGCAAGTAGGGCCGCTGAAGAACGCGACGAAACAACCTCCGCTACCTCTGCAACCGCAAGGCGCGGGTCATTGCAGCTTCAAGGCTGGTGCAGGAGATTGCGAACTGCGCCTGCATCTGCAAGTGGGGTGCCAAAGAACCGGCTTGACTATCCGAATAGAGCGGCGCCCATCGGCAGGCATAGTTGTAATGCGCCTATATGGCAGATTCCGGCTTAAAATGCTCCCGTACACGTCTGCAATGTCTACCTCGGCCACGGAGACCTTTATCAGAAGCACCAACTGGGCGCGCCGCGGCTGGATGGCGTGGGCGGGCGTGATCGCCGCCTTATCTTCCTCGGCCTGGTGGCCTGGCGTCAATCCTGTCTGATCAAATCCCTCCGTCGGGCAGAAGGGGATCACGTTCACGATGGAGGCGGCCACGACGGCCGAGGCGGTATATGTCAAGGACGCACCGTGAACCGGACCAATCCCGCCGGTCAGATTCTTGCCGGCGTGAGGGCGATACCGTCGCCGACGTCCAGCTCGACCTCGACCGAAGGAAGTGGACTGCCAGGCGCCGGCGCAGACTGTCAGGATGGCTGAACAACTCCTCGCTACGGACCCGGGCAAAATTTGGCGGCGGGCGGCGGTTTGTGAGGCTGACGACGACTGAAGATAATGCTCTAACATACAGTAGCGTCGAGACTTGCGACGTCGCCGAGTGGTTTGTTCGTCGGCCGCAAGGATGACCATGCGGCTACCCAACAGACTCCCGGAATCGCTCTCGTCACTTACACTAACTCCGGTTTCTTTTCCCGCAGGATTGTCAGCAACCTTTCCGCCGTCAGCGGCGCACACCCCTCGAAGTGATTGTTGATGTTGACGAATGTCTTGTGCCCCAGGTGCAGATTCGCACGGACGATGTTCACCGCCGCCTGAATACTTTCCGGCCGGGGTTCAATGATGCCATCCCACGCTGAATCTGTTGCTTCCTCTAGTCCAGACTCGAAGCCGCTTCTGTCAACGCCATCCATGGCGGCTTTCCGGCCGTGGAGCCACCGGGTCCCGGACTACGCCTTCGTCCATCGTGCGCTCAGAGCGGTTACAAATGTCCTCGCCGCGCTCCCTCTTTCGATTGCGCCCATGTTCGCGCTCTGAGAGTCACCTCAGAGCACTGACACCACCCCCTGCCTGAGCGCGCTTGACCTCGGCCTCGACTTCCTTCTGTGTGACCATGGTGGTATCGCCGGGCGTTTCCTGGATGCAGATACCATGGGCGGCGCCCCATTCGACGGCGTCGGCGAGTTCCTTGCCATTCAGCAGCGCGGCTGCGGCGCCGGAGACGAAGGAGTCACCGCCGCCAGTGCGGTCTGTGATCTCGACGTTCTCGCGCACGCTCGCCAGGTAGCGCTTGTCCTCTGCAACGTCGTAGAGCACTGCGCCCCAGTTAATGCGGTCGGCTGTAATCGCCGCGCGAAGTTGCGTGCCGATGATCTTTAGGTTCGGGTAGTCATGGGCCACCTTGCGGAGCATGTCTGTGTAGATGTCGAGCCACTTTTCAAAAGGGTCACTCTTGACGACCTTGGCGGCGGTGTAGCCGAGGGCGTCGTCAAAGTCATTCTGGTTGCCGATGAGAAAGTCCACGTGGGGCACGATCTTGCGGTTAGCCTCTCGCGCGCGGTCCTTGTTCGGCTCGACCTTGGAACGATAGTTGAGGTCGAACGACCGAAATGCTCCGTGCCGGCCAGCTTCGGTCATGGCCTCGAGCGCCAGAGCGGAGGCGTTGGCGGAGAGGTTGTTGTATATGCCGCCAGTGTTGAACCACCGCACGCCCTGTCGGAAAAGCGCGTCCCAGTCCACGTCGCCAGGCTTGAGTTCTCGGACAGGCGTATGCGCGCGGTAATATTCCGTCACCGAAGGGAGCACACCCTTGCCAGCCCAGGTGAAGTTGATGCCGTTGTGGAGCGTTCCCTTACCGTCCGTGGAGAAGCGCCCCTTGCCATCGGTGGAAAACCATATGACGTGACGGGTGTCCACGCCGGCCTCGCGAAGCTGGCGTTCGATGTTGCGTCCGACGCTGTCATCCACCAGGGCCGTGACGATGGCTGTGCGCAGTCCGAAACAGGCGCTCAGGCCCTCCGCCACGTTCGTCTCGCCACCGCCGTGGAAGACACGCAGCATCTGCACCCGGCGCGTCGGGACGTCGCCCGGATCAAGCCGCATCATGACCTCCCCCAATGACACTTCATCATACTTGCACTGGTCCGCCGACTTTATCTGGAACTTCGACATCGTTCTCTCCCTTTTCAAAGAATGGCCGGAGGCAGGACCCACCCCCATCGTCCAGGCCCCCGCCTTACCCCGCGCCAGGTCACGCAGCGCCCGCTAGGCTCCAGCATGCCCAGCGCAATTTCCCTGCTGAACTGTATCGGCGCAGCCGTGCACCTCCAACAGGAAAAGTCGCCTTCAGCCGATGTCAGAATCGTCAGGCATCCGGCGACCGTTCTTTCGGGCCAGCCGCACCGCGTCCGAGTAGTCGCCCCGTGAACGGCATCCCCTGCCCGTCGGGCTGTGCCGAGCGCCGCGCCGCCTCCGCACGAGCTGCGCACTCTCCACAGACGTTCACTTCGAGTCCGCTGGCGCCTCGCAACTGAACCCACGGCAGTTGATCGTCGCCGCCCCTCGCCCACACGGCTGCCTGAACCTCGCTCTCACTGCGTCCGCACACATTACAACGAATCGTTTCCTCTCGCTGTCGTGGCCTCTCGCACGTCAATGGACATCTTACTCTTTCGCCCAGCGGAATCAAGGGATTCATACGTCAGGAATGGCGGACAGGGCTGCTCAGGAGGCCCTGCGGCACGCATCGCTGACTCAACGTTTTCGGGGCAGGCCGTGGGTCGGCTCAGAAGGGCAAGCTTTGACGCCAGCCAGAGCCCGTCAACCGCATCACTGCGCCCAGGGCGGGCTGCGGCCCGTCCTGGGGCAGTTTGGCAGTCTTTAGATGCCGACGGTCGAAAAGGCATCAGCCTGGCCAGCTACACCGCCCGGTGGATCAAGGCTTCGCGGGCGCGGCGGGCTCAGAACCGAGGCCGAGAGCGTTCAGGAATGCGATGTGCGCGGCCGGTGTCGGCTCGCCCGTGTACTCGGCCACCGTCAGCGATTCGTTCATTTCCATGGTTCCGCCGGGCGGCAGCGTCTGGAAGGGGCCGTGGTTTTCGAGTTCTATTTCATTCGAGTCCGCTTTGCTGGCATCAAGGTTGTAGTACACCTCGACGTTTGACTGCCCTTTGCTCAGCCGCGCATCCTCGACTACAGGAAAACGTTTGATCAGGCACATGCCGTTATCGAACGCGGCGATGAACCCGGCGCGCACGTCCAGGAATGCCTTGCCACCGGTGCTTGTGAAGGGCGTCGCGAGGGGGCGCCGGTGGTTGGCGATGATGAAAAAGCCGTCCACGAGCTCGTACTGGAGTGGCTGTCTCTCGAAATTTTCGCCCGTTTCCGTTTCAATCCGGATCCTTCCGCGAAGCGGCACATAGACGCTCGCGAACGGGCTGACGCGGGTGTTGGACCAAAGATCCCAGGAGACCGGCGCCTGACGGATGTTCCGTGCGGTGTTCTTCACTCTGACCTCACCCGTGGGTGCAATGTCAATGGTTTTGGTGAAGACGACGCCGGAGACTGGGCTTTCAGGGCTTTGCAGCACCAGGCGGCGCTCGGTCTTCTCCAGCACGGTATAACGCCCCCAGGTCAGGAACGGGTCTGGCGGCCAGATATCCCCCTTCTTCCCAGGATAGAACGTCTGTTGGTTGTACCATTCCGACTGCGGACCAACCCACAGGATATGCCCGTTATAGGCCTTGAAGAAGTAGCGCTCCTGGTTGAGCGTCTCAGGGGTTGGGATCGCCTCTTCCGGCTCCTGCCACAGCGCCGGGTCGCTCAGCAGCACGTTCGGCCTGCCCGGCTTTCGGAGCTGGACGATGCGGCCGCCGACTTGGGGTAAGACGCCGACTTCGATCTCGGAAGTCTTCAGAAGCAGAGGCGCATTCCCCTCTTGCGCCGCTCCCGCAGCCACAGTTGGCAGCATAACGGCGATGAGCAGGAAAGTATTTGCCAGGCAGGCGTAGTGTTCCGCTCCGCGGGTCATGTCGCGTTCCTCCTCCGCGCCTTCGCATACTCCCAATCCGGGATTTCTCATTCGGCCACCCTGCAGACGATAGCCGCCCTTGGGCACAAGGCACGCTTTTATCACGCCCATAGGCGCCGGTCAAGCTCGGATTCCGGCGCGTAGAGGAACAACCTCGAAGGCTTAGGCTGAGGAGGACTTGTGCGGTTGCGCCCGGCCCATACTACTTCGACCGCGCAGCTGTCTCGGGCTGGACCAGGAGGGCCAGGATGGTCTGCGCATAAATGCGGTGTCCGAAATCGTTCGGATGGTTCAAGCCGTTGCCGGTCAGGTCGAGACACGCCTTGCGCTTGAGCAGATCGGCCCAGACCGAAGTCAAGTCCGCCAGGATCGCCCCTTTCCCGCAGAGTTTCGCCAGCGCCTCGCGGATGAGAGGGAAGTTCTCCATCTTCGGAGCATCCCACTCCGCATTGGGCAGCATCGGCGCAACCAGGACGAACTCTGCCTCCGGCGCGGCGGCCTTGATCGCCTCCATCATGCCCCGGATGTTCGGTGCGAACCTTGCCATCCCCTCGCCGCACGCGTCGTTCATCCCGAAGGCGATGATCGCCAGGTCCGGCTTTGAGCCGGTCGTCACTCGCTCGATATCGGCGACCCCTTGCTCCGAGGTCCAGCCTCCGACGCCAAAATTCTGAAAGCTCACCTCAATCCCGTAGGCTCTCTCGAGGCCCAGCGCGACGAGTTCCCCGTAGCAGGGCTGAAACGGCTCGACTCCGGTCAGTTTGCTGGCATTCCCGCCTGCGGTGATGCTGTCGCCCAGCGCGCACAAGGTGATCGGCTGTTTCCGCTTCAGCTTGTCCATCACCGCTGGCAGGTTCCGGCCCTGGAACCTCGGCGCGTACCCTTTCCAGAGGCCCGGCGCATGCGTGTAGGTCACGTCCACCTGCAGGTCGTGGAAGAAGTGCCCTTCACCGAAGATCAGGTGCGTGCCGGGATCGCCGCGCTTGGCCCCGTGCTTGGGCAGCTCGCTGTGCGCCGGCGGATAAATCTCGCCCGGCGTCCTGAACGGAATCCGCGATCCAGGAACCAGAAGCAGTACGCCGGCTTCCTTCTCCAATGCGAAATCCCTGCCCGCTTCGTAACTGGCGGTACCGTTCGACCTGCGCACAGAAACGATCCTGTCCGGCCGAAACAGCAATCGCCCCCAGGCCTGCTCCCCTTCTTTCCGCCGGTAGAAAAGCAGGCTCTCGCGATCCTGCGTCGTGGAACTCCAGAAAGGTTCCAGGAGATCGCCGACACCATTCATAGCGCAAACGCCTCGTTATCTCGACGCACTCTCACCCGAACGTGAATGTAACTTGCCCTCCGACTTGTTCGCCGGCTTGGCCGTCGCAGCTCCGGATCCTCTCACAGTGAATAGCTGGACGACAGCACTCTCCGTACCAGCGGAAACTCGTCTTGCTCGCGCAGTATCTTAGAACCACAGGCAAGATAAAGTCCCACGGGGCCGGAAGGATTGTCAGCTGAGTTCTTTCGCGCGAAGGTTTCCAAGCGGGATTTCCCAGATGGCCCCCGCCCACAAAACGGGCAGCCCGCACATGACGGATTCTGACCATCAGCGCACTTCTTGTCAAGGGGATTTTCGGAGGAGTTTCCCCATGGTCGCTCAGAGGAGCGGACTGAAGAAGGGGAAGGCGAGTTGTCTTGTTGCCGGAGGCGTCGGCGGCTCATGCGGGCCGGTGCGCGAGGCGAAGAGCAGCCGGCGGATGCCGCCGGCGACGGCGTACTGGAAGAAGGTTTCGTAGAAGTGTTTGGCCTTCTCGCAGACCTTCTTGAAGATCACGTTGAGCTTGGCCTTCGTGCCGATCACGGCGCTGACGAACTGGAAGATCGCGTGCGCCAAGGCGTAGGTGCTGCGCAGGCCGATGTAGCTGCGCACCCGCACGTCTTCGAGGTGATAGCTCTGCTTGATGAAGCGGTGCGCCCCTTCGCATTTCCAGCGCGTCAGGTAGATGTCGGCGATCCTCCTCCGGGAGATTCCCCAAAATCTTGCTCGATTCCGGCCTATCTTACCGCAGGATCAGCCTTTCCACTTCCAGAATTCAGAAAACCCAATAACCACCAGCCCCGCCGCATCATTGCCCGGAAATTTTGGGGGAACTCCTCAAGATTTCCTCTTGACAAGCAGGATTCCGATGGTCAGAATCCGACATCTGAGGGCTGACCGCTACGTGGGCGGCGGCCATCTGGCAAATCCCGGGGCAAGCTGCGAGGCTGCCTGTCCGGGGTGAACCGGGCCGCAGGCCGGCAAGGCAAGTCATACGTTTCCGAACTTTCGTGGAGGGCGACCATGAGACTGTGGCGACGCGCTTGTGTCATAGCCTGCTCATTCGTCATCGCGGATGGCGTGCTTGCTTCCGGGGCCGCTGCCGAACCGGTGCCAGCGTCCCTGACTGCCGATGCAGGCACCGTGGGGCTGTGGCGGTTCCAGGAAGGCGAGGGCGAAACCTCCGTTTGCGCAGTGAAAGGCCCGGCGGCCACTTTGCACGGCGCCACATGGGTCCTGGGGCGCGACGGCTTCGCCGTCGCCACCAGGGGCGGATATGTGTCCATCCCCGATGCGCCGCAACTGCGGCCGAAGGACGATCTGACAGTTGAAGTCTGGGTCAAGCTGGGACGATCGGACGGCGACCTGATCTGCAAGAACGGATGCTACCTGTTGCGGCTTGGTGGCGCCTTGCGCTTATCGCTGCACATTGACGGCGAGTGGCGCGAATTTTCCGGGAGGAAGGCCGTGCCGTTGGGGCGGTGGACCCATCTGGCGGCGACTTATGATGCGGCCACGAAAACGGCCGCTCTCTACGTTGATGGCGCGCTGGACGTGAAGAAGGAGATCAAGGGCTTGACGACCGGCCAACTGGACCAGTCAACGGCCGAGCTTCGCCTCGGCGCGAACGATTGGAAGCCGCTGAGCAGCGCGGTGGATGGAAAGATTGATTCGCTGCGGGTGTCGAACGTCGCCCGCACCTTTGAGCCGCCGGCGGCGCTCCATGAAGCGGCGGCGCCGGAAGGCAATCTGGTTCCCAACGGCGATTTCGAGTTGGGTTTGTTCGGTTGGCGGCTCAATGGCGAGGGGGATGCCAATCTGGCCTGGGGCACCACAACGCAAGACCCGGCCAGCGGCCTGAGATGCCTGCACAATTTGCCGGACAGCCAAGTCAAACTGGACTTGCTGTCGCGGCCGATACCGGTCAGTCCCGCCACGCACTACACGTTTAGCGCCCGGATGAAGTCGGACGCCAAACAGGCGGTGCGCGTGGCCATCGAAGGATTCGGCGGCGGTGGCCAGCCGGTCGCGCTGCAGCCTTTCCCACTCTACCCCACGCTGAACACAACGTGGACCCAGGTGTCGCAATCGTTCACGCTCCCAGCCGATTGGGGGACGCCGTCGCTGTGCATTCGCTTTGAGAATCCCGGCAGCGGGCAGATTTGGGTGGCCGACGTGCGGTTGGTGGTTGGCGATGGGAGGAAACCCGCGATTCTCCAGGATAAGATCGCCGTGGGACCCAAAACGATGCCCGTCGGCGACTTGTATTTCGCCGGGGAGCGGACGCCGCTGGCGCTCAATGTGGTGAACACGGACACCCGGGCGCATCAGGTGGCCGTCCGGGCGTATGTCACCGACTGGGAACAGGCGCAATCGCCAGCCGCGACGGTCGGCACGCTCGAGGTGCCAGCCGGAGGCGTCCAGGAAATCACGTATCCGTTGGACACCGGCCGGCGGGGGGCTTTCCGCCTGGGCTTCGAGCTGAGTGCCGACGGCCAGAGCTGGCGTCAAAGCACGGAGTTCAAGTACGCTGTGGTCGTTCCGCTGAAAGGCACAGGGGACGCCGACGCTTCGATCTTCGGCATGAACACGCACATGGATCGCGAGCCCACGCCGCACCTGCAACGCAGCATGGAGGTGCTCTCTCAGTGCGGCGTGAAGTGGATTCGCGCCTGGTGGGGCTGGGGGATGTGCGAAAAGACCCTCGGACATTTCGATTGGACGGAATACGACCGGCAGTTCGCCGCCGTGACGGGGGCGAAGATGCGCGTGATGCCGTGCCTTCTGCGATATTATCCGCCATGGGAGCAGGCTTGGGCCGGCTCCGTTGCTACGATCCAGCAGCCGCCTGCGCCGAACATGATGCACGAGTGGGGTACGTTCGCCGGCCAGGTGGCGCAGCACTTTGCGGGCAGAGTCGGGGCCTACGAGATCTGGAACGAGCCGCCGACGGACAACAGGGGCGCTATCCCGCCCAAAATCTACGCCCAGATCCTCAAGGAGGCCTCGCCGGCGATTCGCCAGTCTGATCCGAAAGCCAGGATTGTCGGCTTTGCCGGGGTGGATCTCCCCTACATGAAAGAGACGCTGGAGTTGGACACCGGTTCGCTGATGGATCTCGTGAGCGAGCACTCCTACGGCCAGCTCAATTCGCCGGAAGCGGACTTGCCTGCGCGAATGAAAGAGGTGCGAGATTTGCTGCGCGCGGCCGGCGCGGAAAAGCCGATCTGGCACACGGAGCAGGGCGTCACGGCCGATGGCGACGGCTACATGGCAAGCGTGATGTCGGAAGCCGAGGCGGCGTCGCTCTACGTCCGCAACCTCGTGACGTGCAGCTCGCTGGGAGTGGGCAAGTATTTCTGGTTCTCGGCCCAGACCAGTCCGACCTATGGGATGGCCGTGTTCTATGAGAACTACATCCCCCGTCCGCGGCTGACGGCGCTCAACGCCTGCGCCTCGTTCATTGAGGGCTTGACCTACCAAAAGTCGTTCAACCCCGGCGCGGGCGCCTATGCCCATCTTTACAGGGGCGCGAGCGCCGTGTGCGTGGCTTGGAACATCAATGCGCCGATGCGCCTCAGCCTGCCGCTGCCATCGGACAAAGTAAAGGCCTTCGATACGATGGGCAATCCCGTGCAAGTCGTCGCCGAGAAGGACCGGGCCGTGGTAGAGTTTCCGGTGGACCGCCCGATCTATCTGCGGTGTGCGGGCGGCGATTACCCGCTGCTGGAGAAGGCCGTGGCGGACGCGGAAGTGGCGTACCCGGACCCGGTCATCGTCACAGCCAATGCGTCCAGTCGGGGCATCGAAGTGAAGGTGACCAGCCGGTCGCGCACGGCGCAGGACGGCGTTGTTGACCTGGTTTCGGTCGAGGGGAAGACGCCGGCCGGCTGGCCGCCGGCGCAGCATTTCGAGTCGCTCGGCCCCGGAGAGAGCAAGTCCTTCTCTTTTGCGATGCCCGACAAGAGCGGCGTACGCGAGGTGCGGGTGCGCGTTGGTGACTGGCAGATGCAAGAAGTGAAGGCCTCGGTGAGCGGAGAGTAACGCGATGCTTCTCCGCCCGCTCATGCTCCCCGGCAGTTTGCCGTCGCCGCGGCAGGCAGAACTCATCAAGGAAGGCCGACTTCTTCAACGAGAAGCCGCCTGAAGGATACTACGAGCCAGGGGTTCAAGCGACTATGCTCGTTGAGGCGATGACTTGCCTGCCTCCGTGTCCAGCCTCTGGGCGGCTGCTCTGTTTTTGCAATGGAAGGGAACTCCATTAAGGTCCCGCTCTCCGCTCGTTGCATGCGACTCATCTCGCCCGTGGTGCTCTCACTCCTGCCCGCGCTTCCTGTCCTGGGCGCAAACTGGCCGGGTTGGCGCGGTGACGGCTCCGGTATCAGTCCGGAGAAAAATCTTGCCATTGCCTGGACAGCCACGGAAAACGTCCTCTGGAATACGCCGCTGCCCGGGGAAGGGAACTCGTCGCCGGTCGTATGGCGTGAACGCATCTTTCTCACGGCTTCTTCCGAGGGCGGCAAGAAGCGGATAGTGCTCTGCTTGGATGCGAAGGACGGGCGCATCCTCTGGCAGCGCCCGCTGGATGCTGCACGCAGCCCACGTGCGGATCCGAAGAACGGCTATGCCTCTCCCACCCCCGTCACCGACGGCACAAACGTCTATGTGTTCTTTGATTCGCCGGGTGTCGTGGCGCTGGATTTTGCCGGAAACGTGCTCTGGGCGCACGATCTGGGGCCGTTTCAGAGCACCTATAACATGGCGACTTCCCCAGTGCTCTACCATGATCTGGTCATCATGAATTGCGACCAGAACGAAGGGAGTTTCATCGTCGCGCTGGATAAGGCCACTGGCGACGAGCGCTGGCGCACGCCCCGGTCGTTCCACGTCCATTTTGCCACGCCGCTGATCATCACCGTCAACGGCCATGATCAGCTGATCGTGAACGCCAACACGGTGGTCGCGTATGACCCGGCGACCGGCAAGGAAATTTGGCGCTGCAAAGGGATGAGCGAAACGGTGGTGCCCAGCCCGGTGGCCGCTGACGGGCTGGTTTACGTTACCTCCGGGCGCGACGGACCGACCATGGCGATTGATCCGACCGGCCATGGGGACGTGAGCGAGACCCACGTGCGCATGCGCGCGAACACCGGCGGGCCTTATGTCCCCTCGCCGCTGGTCTATCCTTATATGCTTCTTCCCGGCGACAACGGCGCACTGCTCGTGCTCGATAAATCCGGCAATACACTTCTCGATTCCCATGTGCCGGGCCATTTCACCTCGTCCCCGGTTGCCGGGGACGGCAAAATCTACTGGCCGAACGAGAAGGGGGATGTCTACGTCCTCGATGCCGCCGGCGTGAGCGCTCAGCCGCCGTCGCTCAAGGTGCTGGCGATGAATCAACTTGGCGAGACATGCCTGGCCTCCCCGGCCATCGCCGACGAGCGGCTCTACATCCGCACGACAAAGCGCCTATTCTGCATCGCGGGCGGAGGAAGTGTGAGGCCGACGATGGCCAGTGGCGCCGCCGGAACCTTTGAGGAATTGTCAGAGCGCTTTGCCCAGCACCCTGCGCTCGAGGGCCCCGATGTGGGCGTACGCATCGAGGTTGTGGAGGCGCTGGGAGCGATGCGCGACTCGCGAGCGGTGCCGTTACTCCTGGACGCCGCGCAAAAGGAGGGTCACTGGGACGTGCGCGAGGCAGCGGCGAAGTCCCTGGCGCAACTGGGAGAGCCGGCGACCCAGGCGCTCATCACGTTGCTGGACACGAAAAACGCGCAACCGTTCTCAAGGGTCATCGCCGCGCAAGGGCTAGGCCGCCTGCAAGCCGCAGAGGCCGTGCCCGCACTAATAAGGGGGTCGGAAAACCGCGATCCCTTGGTGTGCGTGGAAAGCCTCCGCGCGCTCGGAATGATCGTCGCAAAGCATAACGAGCAACTTGCGGCGACGCTCCCTGCTCTGCTTGCGGGGCTGGGCAGCCCGGAAAGCCCGATCAGGCAAGCCGCCGTCAACGCCCTGACGCTGCAAACCGCCGCGACAGGCGACCTCCGCCAGGCGGTGAATGCCGCGTTACGGGGTCGCGCCGCTGACCGCGATCCGCTGGTCGCACAGGCGGCCATGCAAGGAATACAGGCGATGAACCCCGTTGGAGATCACGTACCGGCGCCGTGCGCACCGGGCGCAACGAAAGCTCCCATGAAGGGGAACTGGTCTCGTTTCCGCGGCCCCGAGGGGACGGGCATGGCAACGGTCGCCGACTGGCCCCAGAAATGGGATGTCGAGAGCGGCGAGAACATCCTGTGGAAGACGCCGGTTCCGACGCCGGGCAACAGCTCACCCCTGCTCTGGGGCGATTGGCTGTTCCTGACGGGCGCGGATTCTAAGAAGCAGCAGGTGCTCTGCTTCGAGCGCAGCTCCGGCAAGCTGCTCTGGCAGGCCGAGGTGGCCGCATCCCGGGGAGACGTCAAGCCGGAGGACGTCGAGGTGCTGCCCGACACAGGCTATGCCTCTCCGACCGCCGTCACGGATGGGCGGAGGGTCTTTGCAACGTACGCGAGTGCGGACGTCGTGGCGGTGGATTTCAACGGCAAGGTCATTTGGGCGCGCAACCTAGGCAAGCCGGAAAGTGCCTATGGGCGCGCGAGCTCCCTGCTCACGTACAAGGACAAGGTCATTCTCCAGTTTGATCGCGGGACAGAGCCGGAACAGGGCTTGTCCGCCATGCTGGCGCTGGATGCTGACACGGGGAAGACGGTTTGGAGCACGCCGAGGCCGGTGCGCAATTCCTGGTGCACGCCGATATTGATCTCGCTCGCAGGCCGAGCCGAACTGATCGCCAGCGGGAGCCCCTGGATCATGGCGTATGATCCGGAGAACGGCAAAGAGCTCTGGCGGTGCGCGGGGATGGGACGCGACGTGGCCGCATCGCCGACCTATGAGGACGGCCTGGCCTACGTCACCAACGAGAACGCCGAGGTCTTTGCGATTCGCCCCGGCGGCGCCGGCGATGTCACGAAGACGAACATCGTCTGGAACGCGAGTGAAGGGATGTCGGACGCCTCCAGCCCAGTCTCGGACGGCAAGTTTTTCCTTCAGGGCAACAGCAGCGGCCGGATCACTTGCTATGACGCCAAGACCGGCCAACTGCTCTGGGAGCATACGCTGGGATGCGCGCTCTGGGCCTCTCCCACCATTGCTCCTCTGCGCCCTGTCCTCCGCAGTAGCTCTGCTGTGGAGAGCGAAAGCCGCGAATCTCCGCTGCGCAGCACGAGCGCAGACCGCCTGGTTTACTTCCCAGGGGACGACGGAAAGGTGTATATCTTCGAGCTCTCGGACAAGCCGGTCCTGCTCGCGACGTGCAATCTGGGCGAGCCGTTGCGGGCGACGCCCGCTTTCGCGGACGGCAGGATATACTTCCGCGGGAGGGCGAATCTCTTCTGCGTAGGCGCACCCGAGAAGAAATGATGGAGAATCTTCCGAGGTCCAGACTACCGGTGACGAAGCCACAGCGGGTGTTACGGGAAAAACCGATGGGACTTCATAGGAGTACCGTGTGAATGCATTGGATTGACTGGCTGATCACGATCGTTCCCGTCGTGTTCGTGCTGGGGATGGCGATCTACTCCCGCAAGTATGTTCACGGGGTGGCCGATTTTCTTGCCGCGGGGCGCCTGGCCGGACGGTATGTGATAGCCGTTGGCGGCCTGGAGTCGTCTCTTGGCGTTGTCGCCCTCGTCGCCCTTGTCGAGGCCAAATACCAGACCGGCTATGCATTGACGTTCTGGGAGACGCTGGCGGCGCCTGTCGCGATCGTCATGTCGCTCACCGGGTACTGCGTGTACCGCTTTCGGGAGACCAAGGCTCTGTCCATCGGTCAGTTCCTCGAGATGCGGTACAGCCGGTCGTTTCGCATCTTCGCGACCGCCTTGCGCACGCTTGGGGAAATGCTCGTCAACTCCATTGGGCCGGCGGTCGCCGCCAGTTTCTTCGTCTACTTTCTGGGCATCCCCCACCATGTGTCCGTGCTGGGGATCACTATGCCGACATACGCAATCGTTGTGGCCAGTATCCTGGTGATGGCGCTGATCGTCATGTGGCCCGGCGGCCGCCTTGCGCTGATCCTTACCGATTGCGTCCAGGGGCTGATGAGTTACCCGATCTTCGTCGTCATAGTCATCTTCGTCCTGCTCCGCTTCTCGTGGAGCAGGGAAATTGCCCCGGTGATGATGGATCGTGTGCCCCGCGAGAGCTTCCTGAACCCCTTTGACATCGATAAACTGCGCGATTTCAACATCTTCGCCTTAGTGGTGGGCATCATCAGCAATATCCTCAATCGTGCGAGTTGGATGGGCAACGACACCAGTAGTGCGGGCCGCACCCCGCATGAGCAAAAAATGGCCGGCATTTTAGGCGCTTGGCGCAACGGTTTTTCCTGGCTGATGTGCACGGTGATCGCCATTGCTGTGATCACCTTTATGTCACACGCGAATTTCGCAACAGAGTCCCGAGAGGTCCGCCTGGAATTGGCGGACAAGGTGGCGGGTGAAGTCGTGCCCGACGCAGAAACGCGCGCCCGCCTGCATAACCAGTTGGCGGCCATTCCCGTGGAACATCACACGATCGGGGTGGACAAGCCGCTTTCCCGCGCAGAGAACCTGGACACTCCATACATGAAGGCGGCCAGCGACACGTTCGGCAACGACGCCGAAGGCAATTTCATGTTTGGGAAGTTCCGCGCGTTGTACGGGCAGCAGATGATGTCGCTCGCTCTGCGCCATCTGCTGCCCGTGGGCATGATGGGACTCTTCGCCCTCCTGATGCTCATGCTGCTGCTGGCCACCGACGACTCCCGCACGTTCAACAGTTCGGCCACCATCGTTCAGGACGTCATAATGCCACTACGCAAGACCCCCTTGACGCCGAAACAGCACTTGCGCTGGCTGAAATGGTCGTCCTTGTGGGTTTCCGTATTCTTCTTCGTTTGCTCCCTGTTTTTCGTCAACGTGGACTACATCAACATGTATCTGACGATCGTGGGGGCGATTTGGGTGGGCGGCGCCGGACCGGTGATGATCTTCGGATTGTACAGCCGGTTTGGAAACACCGTGGGGGCCTATGCGGCGCTGTTTGTGGGTTCAGGTTTATCGGTCGGCGGCATACTGTTGCAGCGGTATTGGGCGCAAGCGGCCTACCCCTTCATCGTACACATGGGCTGGGAGCCCGCAATCGGGCATTTCATGGACGCTGTCACGTCGCCCTTTTCCCCTTACGTGGTGTGGACCATGAATCCAGTAAAGTTCCCGATCAACTCGTATGAGATCCTGTTCCTTTGTTTGGTGTTCGGCGTCCTGGCTTATGTTGTCGGTTCGCTGCTGACGTATCGAAAGCCTTACAATTTGGAACGGATGCTCCACCGCGGAAAGTACAGCATTGACGGCGCGAAGCCTGTCGGGAAAGAGGGGACACGGTGGACCTGGAGGACGGCCATGGGCAAGCTTATTGGCATCACGCCCGAGTTCACTTTCGGCGATAAGGTGCTTTCGTGGTCGGTTTTCCTTTTCACCTTCGGCTACCAGATTGGCCTGTGCTTCATCGTGGTGCTGATCTGGAACCTGATTTCGCCTTGGCCTGTCGAATGGTGGAGTCACTATTTCTTCATCACCAGCCTGTGGGTGGCAGGTTTAGTCGGGGTCGTCTCCACGGTCTGGTTCCTGATCGGCGGGATCATGGATACCCGGAGACTTCTCAAGGACTTGAAGGCACGGACTGATAACCCGCTGGACGACGGGCGGGTGAAAGGTCACGTGTCCTTGATGGACGTGGCCGCTCTGGGTTCGGACGCGGAAGACAAGTGATCGGCGTGCCGCCGCCAAGACGAACAATAGAATGCTACTGCGGCTGCACGTCTATCGTGAATTTCTGCGTGGCCTTGCCTACGGTCTCGATACTGCTGGAGATGAGCTTATCAGTGCCCCATATCAGGTCGGGCTCGCTGATGACGCGCTTCTCACAGGACAGGATAGCGGTCACGACAACGTCGGCGTGGCCGGCCGCCGTCGGGGTGCCGGAGAGGACGCCGGTCTTCGGGTCTATCTTCAGCCACTCGGGGCCCTGCCGGATGGCGAAGGCCGTCTGGTCTATGTCCCAAAAGCTCCGTTTCTCGGCCCCCTGGATGATCCGGTCCTTGAAATCGCCCAGCGAGCGGTTCACGCGCACATCATAGTTGTATGGCGCGCCGACCTTCGCCGTGAGCGCCGGCGTGCTGTAGACCACCGGCCGGGGCGTTTCCGCGTAGTCGGATGGCCCGCTGCGGACGCCCTGCGCGTCAACGGCAACGACGCGGTAGTAAGTCTTGTCGGCGCCCGGCAGGTTCACGCCGGGGCCGAGGACGGCCAGCGAGGTGTCCTTCGTCTCGGTGATGAAGTTCGCCGGGAACGGGGACTTCAGCTCTTTGCTGACGCCGACGTTGACGGCGTAAGGCTTGTCGCTGATGGAGAACCCCTTCTCGTCGCTGCCGTAGACGCGGTAGCCGGCCGGCGCGTTGCCGACGGGGTTTGCCTTCCACTTCAGCGTCACGACGCCGGTGGCCGGGTCCTGAACCGCCTGGACGTCGAGCGGATAGTCCGGCCCGTGCGGGGTGAAGCTCCACGTGGCGCTCCAGGTACCCCAGACGCCCTCGGAGTCCTTCGCGCGCACGTGCCAATAGTAGACGGTGCCGGGAGTCAGCAGGCCGGGAGCAGGCAGCGTGTAGCGGGCCTCGCCGCGGTCGGCCGTGCGGGAGATGAGCTTGCGGAAGTCCATCGAGACCGGCCACCGCATGTCCGGGTACCTGGACAGCATGAACTCGTATTCGGTGATGGCATGCCCGTCCGGGTCGGTGGACGGCTGCCAGCGGAAGACGACGTTTGTTCCGTCGGCCGTTCCGCCATTCGCGGGAGTGATGGCCGCCTGAGGCGGCAGCGGGGGCTTGGAGGAGGAACGCTCCACCCAGACGTGCGTGATGCGCACTTTGCGGCCGTTCGCGGACTGGTCGGTGTAGAGGAACTTGTTCTCTCCGACGCCCATTTCGGGCATGGCCAGCGCGGCCATCTGCAGGTCGCCGACGAAGTGCAGCGCCTTGAGCCTGGCGTCGCCCTCCAGTCGGCAGCGCAGGCGGAGTTCATACCACGGGCCCCATTCGGCCGGCAACTGGTATTCGAGGATGCCGTTCGAGACGTCCGTCCAAGTCTTGTTGTCCTTTGAGATTTCGAACTTGGCGCCGGTGCCCTGGGCGTCGAAGTGGCCGTCCACGAAGGGGTAGGGGCTGCGCATGAGCCAGACGATCGTGCCGGTCTTGCCCGGCTCGGCGGCCAGGCCGTCCGGCGTGCTCCGCACGCCGTCAACGCTCTCCGCGCCCTGACGCCAGATGTCCTTCGTGAAGTCGGGTTGGTATTCCCACAGGCCGTTGGAGATGGTGTCCGGGTAGACGGGATGGTCGGGGCCGTGGAACTTGACTTGGGCGAGATGCCCCCAACGCCAGGTCAGGGATTCGCCGGGGCGCAGCACCATGTCCATGTTCGTGCCTTGGGCGCAGTTACGGCTGCCGGTGACCGGCCCGGTGTAGACCAAAAGCGAGGCTTCGCCTTCGTCGGCGCTGCGTTCGTCGGGCCACAAGATGCCGTAATTGTGCGTGCGCTTGATCAGGTCGTGGTCGCGCGTAACGTCCTGGTCTCCGGCCACCGTCTTGTTGTCCCGCTCGAGGTAGACGACGTGCATGTCCCCGTCGAACATGTGCCAGGCGTTGTCGTAGAAGACCTGCGAGATGCAATGGCCGACAGCGCGGGCCGGCGCCGCCCGCATCCCGGCCGCGTTCCAGAGGCCGCCCAGACAGATCGAGTCGTTGCCGCAGGTGTTGTAACCGTATACGTTGAAGACCCTTACGGGATTGCCCAGCTCATTGTTGTCGCCGCCGTTGTGATGGCGGTAACATATCTCCTGGTACCAGAGGGCGAATGCCTTCTCGGCGTCGGTCATGCCCGGCTTGACGGCCGAGGCGACGATTTCCTTCAGCGTGCGGAAGTCGTTGTGGCCGTTGGAGAGCCAGGGGTTGATCACGTTCGTATCGCCGATGTTCTCGACGCGCACGGCCCGGTTCGACTCCCAGGTCTGCTCGACGGCGCCCTCGCGCATCATCCCGACGCCGAGGGGCGTGCGGCTGTTGCGGCCGTCTATTGTGCCGCCCTGCTCGATGGTGTAGGCGTGATGGCCGTCGGCGATGAGTTCGACGTGGTCCTTGCCCACGTCGCCTGGCTTTGCCTTGCTCGCCCAGGGCGGCTGGGCCTTGGCCCAGCTAGTCTGGGTCGGATCAGCGTTCTCATCCGCCCGGCCGCCGCCGGCCGTGACAACCATCGCCACCACGACACATGCGCCCAGGACCAGCAATCTCAGTTCCATGGGGCCTCACTCCTTATGACAGAGGACAGGGAAATCACCTCGCATGAACTATATGAAGACGGCGGACGGATGTCAACCGGGCCGTAAGCCTTTCGCCGACTACGGGAAAAGCGAGGCGTGAAGATCCAGATCATCCTCGACACGAGCCAACGGACTGAGAAGTACTCCTCGGCGACCTTCTTTCGGAACGTGGGCATCCCGACGTTCAGCGACGAGATTCAAGGCCTCGTCCACAACAAGGTCATGGTGAGCGCCAGCCGCATCGTCATCACTGGGTCGTTCAACTTCACGAAGGCGGCGGCAGACCCGCCCTCGACATTGTCAACGTAGTCCAGGCAGTCAAAGCAGAGGCTTTCCTTCGCCGCGCGCCTTCCCCTTGACAATCGGGGTTCTGATGGTCAGAATGCCACATTTGAAGGTTGAGGATCACGGGGACGGCGGCCATCTTTGTAAGACAAGTCGTGCGTGCCCGGAACTCCCTCTTGAAGGAATGCTATGTTTAGAGATGTAATCTCAAGATCAACTTCGCTGGCGGAATGGGGCGCGATGCGCGCAGAGGTCAGGAACCGCATCCTTGCCTCAATGGGTTCGTTTCCTGGACTTGCTTTCACGGGCGGTTATGAGCTGTTGAATGAGTATCAAGCCCATGGCGTGCGCATCCTAAAGATCCGGTTTGAGGCGGTTCCGGAACATATGACGTATGGAGTGCTGGTATTGCCTCCGGACTTTAAGCCCAAAGATAAAAGGCCCGCTGTGCTGTGTTGCCATGAGACAGCTCGCGAGCTTGCCCACAGGAATGTTATAAGTCCTGACACAAATCCCAACCGGGCGTACGGGATCGAACTGGCGCAACGTGGTTACGTTACGATAGCAGTTGATCTCATAGGCTTTGGGGAAGGGAATGGCCAGCGCAAACCGGCGGAAGTTGAGGGATGGTTCTATTCGAAGTTTCCGGATTGGTCGCTGGATGGCGCCAGGCTCTGGATTCAGCAGTGCGCTCTGGACGTGGCGGAAAAATTCGATGGTGTGGATGCCGCTCGTTTCGGATGCATCGGCAATTCGCTCGGCGGACGGACGGTTGTCTACACTGCGGCATTTGACGAGCGAATCAAAGCCGCCGTGACCTCCACTGGAATATCCCCGAATCTGACAAATATCTTCCGCAACCGGGCGGGCCCTCACTCAATCAGCCCGCGACTGGCCGCGGAAATCGCTCGTTCCGGAATACCCTCCTTCGATTACCAGGAACTTCTCGCGTTGATTGCGCCGCGGGCGGTGTTGATAATCGAACCGTGGAATGACGCCGTAGGCTGCAACCCGCTGATCGAGGCCAATTTCCGATGTTTCGAGAAAGCCAGATTTGTATTTGCATTGTGTGGCGCGTCGCCAAATTTGAACCATCTTTGCCACGGCGACGGGCATGACACGACCAGCATCGTCCGGCAATATGCATATCTTTGGCTGGCGGAACATCTGAAATAATTACGATTATTAAGCCATTAACTGACGGAGCAACGGAAGGGCCATGAAAACCTGGAAACACGCCATGACCACCCGGGAACGCATTCGGGCCGTGGTGCGGCGTGAACCAATAGACCATCTGCCTCTCTGTTTTACCGCGATCTGTCACGGAGTGATCAGGTTCCTGGATGAACGATTGCCGGACAGGATCAAACAGGCTGAGTTCCTTATGAACCTGGGGGTGGATGCAGGAATCTCTATCGCGCCGCCACTTCATTCGCTCAAGAGAATCGAGATCAAAACATGGCGCGAGGACCCGCCTGGTGAACGTTATCCGGTGCTGCACAAGGAATACCGGACACCTCGGGGAACGCTTCGGCAGGTGGTGCGGAAGACTGAGGATTATGGGAGCAATATAGGATTGATGAGCGACCACAATGTGCCGGCATCCCGCTCCATGACGTACCTTGTGGAATCGGAGGAGAACCTCGAAGCCCTGGAATACCTGCTGCGCACGCCGGATGACGAGGAACTGAGGGGATACCGCCAGGAGACCCGCGCCCTCAAGGCGTTCTGTGATGCGCACGGCATCTTTCTATCCGGGTATTTGTCTGGAGTGGGAGATCCCTTGATCTGGTTTTCCGGGGTGGAGCGCAGTGTGACGGCATCTTTGGACGATCCCGGGTTCATGGAACGCTATGTCGCTATTGTCGAAAAGTGGAACCGCGCACGGCTGGCCCTGTTGCTGGAGGCCGGGGCGGACATTATTGTGCGCCGGGGCTGGTACGAGAGCACGGATTTCTGGTCCCCGACCTTGTACCGCCAATTTCTGCACGCGCCCTTGAAAGGCGATATAGAATTGGCCCACCAGTCCGGGGCATTGTTCACTTACGTGATGAATTCAGGGGCCATGCCGCTGTTGGATCAGTTCAATGACCTGGGGTTCGACATCTACTCCAATATTGATCCTGCGACGCCCTTCATGGATCTCGACGCCATAAAGAAGAAAGTCGGCGCCAGGATAACACTCTGCGGCGGGGTGAACAACAACCTGATTCTCGAACGCGGAACCGAAGAACAGGTGCGACGCGCGGTTCAGGAGGCTGTGGAGAAGCTGGGGCCTGAAGGGTTCATCTTGGCGCCCGGAGATTCCATTCTGGCTACGAATGACAAGGCAGTTCACAATTTCTACGTTATGATCGCTGCATGGAAACATAGCGAGTGAAGATTCGTTCCATGAACCGGGAGGAGGTGGGTGAGAATGAATCGTCCCTTGGCGGCCGTGGCGGTCGGAGTTGTGCTGGCCAGCGGTATTCGGGTTGCGCTGGCACAGGATGCAACGCTTCCCGCAACGGTCAAGGTCGTGTGGGACATGTCGAAGGCATGGCGCGAGACGACGCCAACGCGGGAACGCATCTGCATCAACGGCCTGTGGCGCTTCAGACCGGCGGACAGCTATACGGAAGGGGTCCCGGCGGCGGGCACGGGCTGGGGCTACTTTAAGGTTCCGGGTCCGTGGCCCCAGGGGAAGGCACAGGGACAGGCCATTTACGGGGTGGAGCCGTGGGTCGAGAAGTGCGGGAACCTGGACGCCTGCTGGTCGTCGCGCGAGATCACCGTTCCGGCGGAATGGAACGGACGTCGCATTGGACTGTCGCTGGACGACGTGAACGCGTACGCAACGGTCTTTTTGGACGGACGGGAAGCGGGCAGCGTGGTCTTCCCGGGGGGCGAACTGGACATGACACAGACCTGTAAGCCGGGAAAGACACACCAGTTGGCGATCCGGGTCATCGCACAGAGACTCAACGCCGAGGGGACGAACTACGTTTCAAAGGAGCCGAAGGTCAATAACTGGACGCCTTGCGACTGGCGCGGGCTCTGCGGCGACGTCTATCTGGTGAGCACCCCGAAGGCCGAGCAGATCACCGACGTGAAGGTGGACACGTCGGTGCGCAACTGGAAGCTGACTCTGGACACCGGGCTGGCGGATCTGCAGGAGGGGAAGAAGTACGTGCTAAGGGCCAAAGTCCTCGACGGCGACAAGGAGGCATTCTCCGTCGAGAGCCCCAGCTTCACCTCGGCCGAGGTCAAGAACGGGAGGTTCAGCTTCGACAAATCGTGGCATGCCCCGAAGCTGTGGGACACGGATACGCCGCAGAACACCTATCGGGTGACCGTGGAGCTGGCGGAAGGAAACCGGGGGCTCGACGCATACTACCCGGTGCGGTTCGGGTTCCGGGAGTTCTGGATCGAGGGACGGGACTTCGTTCTGAACGGGAGTCCGGTGCACCTGAGCGCGCTTCCGGTTAACTCGGCGATGCGCGGGTGCGTGGCGGTTCGGGCCACGTACGAGGGGGCCTCGACGACGTTGAAACGCATGCAATGGCTCGGCTTCAATTTGGCGTACGGGCACAACTACGAGTGCAGTCCGGGCTCGCAGGTCAGCTACGACGAAATCCTGCGGGCGGCCGACGACACGGGGATGCTGTTTTCCTTCGCGCTGCCGCAGATGAGGGAATACGACTGGAAGACGCACGACGAGAAGACCAACGGATACGCGCGAGATCTGGAGTGGTACGTGAGGAAGGCGGAGAACCATCCAAGCGTGGTACTCTACGCTCAGAACCACAACTACCTCTTCTGCAAGGACGTTGAGAACCCGGCGCGCCTGGGCGAGGTGCTGGACGACCAGATCCCCGACCAGGGGCGAACGAAAGCGGTGTACGAGCGCGAGAAGATCCTGAAGGAACTGGACGCGACGCGGCCGGTATATAACCACGGGGGATGGTCCCCCGAGATGTTTACCATGAACTGCTACCTCAACTGGGTTCCGATGCAGGAGCGTTCCGAGTGGGTCAGGAACTGGGCGGAGAAGGGAACGCGTCCGCTCTTCATGGTGGAATACGGGGAACCGACATCGCTCAGCTTCTACGCGCTGCGCGACGGGAACGTGGTCACTGCGCTGCACCAGTTCTTCACGGAGGAATGGGGCGCCGCCCTGCGTGGGGACGCCGCCTTCGACCTCACCGAGTTCGAAAAGGGCGTCTTGCGGTACGAGGCCGACCGGTGGCGCACGAACCGCCCCTTCGCGACTTGGGAATATCCCGACGAGATGGGACGAGCGACCGACATCCCGAACTTTACCGGGGTCCAGGGGGAGTACATCGCGCACACGTGGCCTTATTTCCGCTCGTGGGGCCTTTCCGGGAACAACGTCTGGAGCGAGTGGAACTTCTGTCACCTGAAACCGGGAGTGACCTCCGGGTATCAGGATTACACCGTCGAGTGGGACAACCTGCAGCGGCCGGGAATCAGTCCGGACTTCTACTCTCCGGTGGGCGCCGAGGAGCTCTTCTACTCGATGGTGACGAAGCAGTCGGACTGGGTCGCCAACCCCCGCGGCGCGGCGCTGCTCAGGTACAACGGGCCGCTGCTGGCTTACATTGCCGGAACGGCCTCGCGTTTCACCGCCCAAGACCACAACTTTCTGCCGGGCGCGACCGTCGAAAAGCAGATCATCGTCATCAATGATTCGCGCCGGGCGGTGGACTGCAAGTGCCGGTGGTCGGTGGACCTGCCCCAGGCGGTCAACGGCGAGAAGACGGCGCACGTGGAGGCTGGCCGACAGACCCGCATTCCGATCAGCATCGAGCTTCCGCGGGCTGGGCAATCGGCATCGTACAAGCTGACGTTGAAGGCGGACTTCGGGAACGGGCAGGAGCAGGATGATTCCTTCGAAATCAATGCCCTGCCGCCGGCCGGCTCGCCGAAGGTCAAGGCCGAAATCGCGCTCTTCGACCCGAAGGGCCAGACCGCGGCGGCGCTGAAAGCGATGGGCGTCGCGGTTGTGCCCGTCGAGGCCAACACGGATCTCGCCCCGTTCGACGCGCTCATCATCGGCAAGGAGGCGCTGACGGTGGACGGGCCTGCTCCCGACCTCTCGCGCGTTCCGAACGGGCTTAAGGTGCTGCTCTTCGAGCAGACCTCGGACGCGCTCGAGAAACGTCTGGGCTTCCGCACAGAGGAGTTTGGGAGTCGGCGCATGTTCGAGCGCGTAGCCGATTCCCCCGTTTTCGCCGGGCTTTCGGACGACAACCTGCGCGACTGGCAAGGCGAGGCCACTCTTGTGCCACCCACCCTGCCCCTCCCCAAGCTGCACACCTATATCACCGTGCAGTGGTGCGGGTTCAACGAGCGGCGGCCGGCACGCTGGGGCAACTACGGGAACGTCTGCTCGGTCATGATCGAGAAGCCGACCGCGGGGGACTTCATGCCGCTGGCCGACTGCGGGTTCGGCCTGCACTACAGTCCGTTGCTGGAGTATCGGGAGGGGAAGGGGATGCTCCTGTTCTGCCAGATGGACGTGACCGGCCGGAGCCAGGACGATCCCGCCGCCGCTATCCTGCGAAAGAATCTCCTGGAATACGTTTGCGCCTGGCGTTCGCCCGTCCGCCGGCCCGTCGTCTATTCCGGTGAGCAGCCGGGATTGGATCAGCTTAGGAACGCCGGGGCGGGTGTGACGCGGTACGGCGCGGGCAAATTGCCTGCCGACGCCATACTGGTCATCGGTCCGGGCGGAACCAGGGATCTTCAGGAACAGTCTGTTGCGGACTGGCTGAAAGCGGGCGGACGCATTCTCGCCGTCGGTCTGACCCAGGAGGAGGCGCAGCTTCTGCCCGTTAAGGCGACGATGGAGACCAGGGAACACATCGCCTGCGTCTTTGGACCGGCGAAGGAGGGTTCGTCCATGGCCGGGCTGGACTGCGGCGATGTCTTCGATCGCGCCCCCGCGAAGATGCCGTTGGTCACGGGTCAAGTCAACGTGGTGGGCGATGGCGTGCTCGCGTACGGCGGCAACGTCCTCTTCATGCAACTCGTGCCCTGGCGGTTCGACTATCAGAAGCTATACAACCTGATGACCAGTTGGCAGCACGGCAGTTTCGCATTGAACCGGCTGTTGGCGAACTTGGGGGCGGAGTTCAAGACCCCGCTGCCGGCCCATTTCGCCGCGGCCCCCGACGCCGGGGACAAACGCTGGCTGGACGGGCTCTACTTGGATGTCCCCCAGGAGAAGGACGACCCATACCGGTACTACTGCTGGTGAGCGAAGGCAAACGTGAAGCTACTGGGTGTAGCCGCTCGTGTCACACAAGCGGTATCTCTGTCTCTTTCCCCTTTCGCTCGTCGGAAAGATACGCCGCGTAGATCGAGCTGATCGTGTCGCAGGCCAGTTCCAGGCTGGACTGCGGCGCGCGTTTCTCCGCCACGCACACTAGAAAATCCTGCATCTCGGCGATGTACCCCAGGGTGATATTCTCGTCGGGGCTGATGGCGGTCCAGCCCTCCTTGGTGCTGATCTTCTCGACGGTGTAGATGTCCTTGAATTGTTCGTTCTTCGGATTGAAGATGTCCACCATGTTGATGGGAGTGAGGTTGCAGCGAGTCCGGTGGTTGTTGGCGAAAATCTCCAGGTAGTTGTAGATGCCGCCCAGAACAATCTCGCCGCTGATGACGTCAGCGATGGTTCCATCCTCAAAGGTGACGTGCATCCACCCTTGGTCTTCGGTGTCGTGGTACTGGGTCCGGATGAATCCTCGATCCTGGTAGGAGGGCAGACGGGTGATCTGCTCGCAGCGTGAGGTCACGGTCTTTGGGCGGATGGGTTTGCCGTTGCGCTTGAGACCTTCAACGCGCTTCAGGTACAGCGCGGCAGAGAGGGGGTGACAGATTTTGCCCATGAGCGATCCACCGCCCTGAAAGCGCCAGATGCCATAGAAGGCCGATCCGGAGCCGTTGTGCGATTCCTCACCCAGAATGCGCAGCGTCTGGGCGCCGGTCTTCTCGATGACCTCACGTTCTTTCTGGATGGCCGGCGCATAGACGAAGTTTTCCGCATAGCCGAAGGTGACTCCCGACCGGCGGATGGTCTTGGCGAGCCCCGCCAGACCCTGGATGACCTTCTTCAGCATCGGCGCCTTGGGGGCCCGGTCGCCGCGATACTCCTGTCCACAGCCTTTCGGTCCAAAGTAGCCGGTGAGGGGCTTCTCGCAGATGATGTGGACTCCCTGTTCGGCGGCGAGGAGCATCCCTTCCTCGTGCGCAGCCGGGGGCGAGACGATGTCCAGCACGTCAACGTGCGGCAGCATCGAGGTGATGTCCTCGAAGGCCGGAATGCCGTGCTGTTTGCCGAAGGACTGGCGGCTCTCTGGATGCAACGAGGTCACGCCCGTCATCTCTACCTGCACACCATGCACTTGAAGAAGTGATTCCAGATGGAACTTCGCCGCGACCCCTGCGCCCACGAGACCCACGCGGATGGCTTTCACGGATTCTCCCTCTCATTCCGGAACATGAATGACATTGTTGTATGCGGGGGGCTGTCGTCGGGTACCACGGACTGCTTGCAGTCTGCGCTCAAGAACTCGACCGCAATTTCTTACTTCGCCGGAACCGTTTCGTATTTGTAAGGTATTGTGCCGCGCAGCACCGTCAGTTCAATCGGCAGACCGGCCTTCTCCGGCGCCGTGCCCGGGGCCGGCGAGATGGTCAATTCCGCCCGCAGCGGTTCCGGCGGCGCGCCGGCCTCGGGGGGCGGGGTCGTCGCCGGTCCGGTGATGACCAGCTGCGTCGGCTTGGAGATGGCCAGCCGGAACGTCTCGCCGATTCGCCCCTTGGCGGCAAGGTCGCCGGAAATTTCGATCTCCGCGTCCGCCGCCAGCAACTTCGGCCAGCCGCTGAGTTTCTCGGCCACCGCTACGACCGCGCCCTGCGGACTCTTGATCGCCACCGGCACGCCGACGGTCACCGGGTATTCGCCGACCGCGATGACAAAGTCACTCGCCTGTGTGCCGTCGGGCCGGATGGTCATCGCCGATGTCCGCGTCCACTGGCCGTCCTTGGTGAAGGTCCGCGTCGTCCAGATCGGATATTGCCGCGGGAAGAGGTAACCCAGGTCTCGTGGCGGCGGCGCGGCCGTCATGTCGTCAACCAGGATGCTCATGTGAGCGCCCAGCGGATAGCCGCGGGCGTGCGCCGCGTAGCTGAAGTGGTTGCCCGGCCGCTGCTCCCAGTTGGTCCAGACGGGCATACCGCAATTGTAGCCCCACTGGGCGATGATCGGCAGCTTGTACTTCAGGCCGACCTGGGCTGTGGCGTCGGGCAGGATCAGTTGCACCGGCTCCGTGCCCTGGTGCCGCTCGGAAATCAGCGGCAGGATGCCCGTTCCGGCGGAGTCCATCGCCGCGGCGAAGACCGTCTGGTAGCGTTCGAGCATCTTCACCAGCAGCGGGTCGCCCGTCCGCTGCACGCCGACGACCAGGAAGTCCATGTGCGTGCGGACGTAGCCGGCGTCGTAGTGAATGCCTCGGCCGTCGAACCTGTCGCCCTCGCCGAGAAGCGGAAACCCGCCGGAATACTCGCCCTGGGCGTCGGCGATCTGCTGCATGATCGGCTGGTAATGGTCGAGCACTTCCTTCTTGCGGGCTGCGTCGGTCAGCACGTCGGCCACCTCGCGCATGGCGATGGCGTAACCGAGCACGCGGTTGGCCCCGGTCATGAGCGTGTCGCCGCCGATAATATCGTCGCGATACTGTGACGGCAGGGCGGCGGTGCGGGACATCGCTCCACGGTAGAGCATCCGCTGATAGGCTTCGCGGCGCGTCAGGGTCGTCGGGCCGAAGGTCAGTTCCTCGGCCAGCTCGGGCCGCTGGGCCTGCTCCAGGGCCTGGTAACCGTCGAGCAAACCGTAGAGCGTGAAGCCGAAGGTGTACTCGCCGCTGGCCACGGTGTGCGGCGGGCGGCGGCCGTCCAGGAACGAGCCATCCCAGCACTGCGTGCGCGCCGCAAAGTCGAGCGACTCCATGGCCGACTTCAGCCCCGCCTCGCCGCCGAATCTGGCCACGATGCCGCTGACTTCCTGCGTGCGGTGCTGCAAGGTCAGGTCGCGCTCGCTGCTCGGCTGCCATTTGCCGGACGACGTGTCGAACTCCAGCCACTGCCGGCTCGGATCGTAGGAACCCTTGAGGTAATCAACGAGGCGCAGGTTCGCGATGGCGAACTTCGCCGCTTGCGGCCCCGCGCTCGGCGCGTTCCGCGGGGCCCGCTGAAGCCCCGCCGCGGTGATCTCGATGGCCTCGACTGATTGCAACGTCCCCATGACCTCGGCTTCCCGGCCGTAGCCGATGAAAGCCCAGTCGAAATAGACCTCGCGCGGATTCTCGCCCCAGGGGCTCACCACCGGAATGCGCGGCCGCATCTCGGCGACCTGCCGGCCGCCCGCCCCGTAGAGCCGGAACCCCAGCCGCACTTCCGGCGAGCAGCCCTCCTCGGTGTTGATGTTGAAGGTCAACCCGCTGTAGTGCGTGACCATGTCCGTCGCACTGGGCAACTTGATGCGCACGAAGGACGCCGGACTTTTGCTCCACACTTCCGGCTCCGCCGTGACTTCGATGGCCAGCGACTCGGCCGACTTGGCGGCGAGCTTCAGCCCGCCGCCGGCCGACACGTCCGCCGGGAATGCGATGGTCGCCGGCTCCGTGGCGGTCGTCTTCTGCTGCTCCATGGCGTGTTGAGCCGTGGTGGTCAACAGCTTCTTCTTGATCTCCTGCACCTGCCCCCAATCGGCCGCCCAGCCTGTGGCGGCAAAACAGCCGGTGATCGCCAGCGCGGCGAGGGCCGCCGGCGTCAGGCCAGGATTCTCCGTGGAGGTCATAACCGCCTCCTCAAAAGGCGTGGATTGAAAAACTCCTCTTTTCAGGCATGCCGACGAAACCCGTGTGGCACTCAAACGTCTTAATGATTTTCATCCGCGACGGCGAACTGCGTGAGCAGCAGCACGTACTTGCCTTGGTAGCCGATATCCGGCTCGGTGAACGCCCAGGAATTCTCCGTCGCCTGGTGCGCCTCATTCCAGACGCCGGCCCAGTCCCTGAACGACTTCGAGGGCGGCTGCCCGGCCGGCGGAACCAGCCACGGAGGGGCATCGGAAGTGTTGGGCCCGCCCGCCAGCAACCCGGGCGCCGGCCCGAGCGAGTCGGGGCCGGACCACCGGCTGCCCTGCGAAAACCAAGTGTGAAATGGCCGCATAATGCTTTTGCCCGCGCCGAGGTTGGCGCCTTTGGGACCCATGTTGGTCAGATATACCTGGCACAGCGGATTGCGCCCGTGCAGGAAGTGCAGATAATCCTCCGCGGCGGTACGGCATACCTGCTTGTCAGCGGGCACGATGCCGAGCTTGATCGCGCATAGCGCCCGGTAGCCGTATTCGGCCTTCGTCTGATTGCAGCCCCACCAATAGCCCGGAAGATACGACCGGTACGCATCGGCCTGGGACTTCACGACGCCGATCACTTGATCGTCAAGGAATTTCTTCAACGCCGCGCGCACGTCGGCGGCTACGGCCGGGTCCGCTTTCGGCGAGGCGGCGTATTCGAAGAACCAGGGCGACAGCGTGTCCTTGTGCCATTTCTTGATGAAAGCCTCGTACTTGGGCTGCGGGTCCAGCAGCCATAGTTCGACGGCCGCCATGACGCGGGAGTCGAGGTCGCCAACGCGGTCGGTGCTGGCGTCGTCCGCCTCGCTTGGCCGCCCGTGGTCCCTGCCGTCGGCCGGCGTCATTTCCGGATGCGCCTCCAGCCAAGCCCAGGCCTTCTCCGCCGCCGCGCGATACGTCCGGCCGACCGCCGCCAGGCTCGGGAACGGGGCGGTCACCCGCGCGAAGCAGGCCAGGTCCGCAGCACAGGTCGCCGTCGCCCAGCTCGTCGGCTGCGTGTAGTATCGCTCGTGCCCCGTATCTAGATCCGGCGTGACGCCCGTCTTGCTTGAGCGCTCCGTTACGCGGTTGCAGACCGAGCCGTCGGGCATCTGCATTCGCACCAGCCAGTCGCATTCCCAACGCACCTCGTCCAGAATGTCGGGAACCCCATTGCCCGATTCCGGAATGTTCCAGTCGTCGCCGAAGACCGACGGGTTCGACTCGTAGGCCATCAGCAGGGTAATCACCGAGGCGCTCGTGAACGGCACGTACTTGTTGTAATCCCCCGCGTCATGCCAGCCGCCGTGGACATCGCGAGGCTGTCCCTTGACCTTCCCGTCCACATAAAGCTGCGCGGCCAGGTCCTGTCCCGCCGCAACGTGGCACGCCGGGTGGTGCCATGTTCCGCCGTTGGCCTCGGGGATATCCCCGCCGCAGCGCTGATAAAAGAACGCCCGGACCGCCGCCTTCAGCACCGGCAGGTAAACGTCGTCGGCCACGCGGAAGCTGTAAGAGCGCAGGCGGTTCTCGGCGTCATAGACGTAGTAGGCGCCGGGGGCCTGCAAGGCCGAGATGTCGGCATACCAAACCTTGTCGCCGGAGGTCTTATCGGTCTTGCCTCCGCCCCACGGCTGAAGGGCGACGGTCAGAACCTCCGAGCCGTCCTTCTCGCGGCGGACGGTCGCCTTTGCGGGCGGCGTGTACTTCACATCGGCGTTCTGGCCCTCTTGAGGACTGGCGAAGATGACGATCTTCTCGCTTTGCGGGCGAAAGCCGAACTGATCCACCATGATCTGCTCGGTTACCCGCACTCCCCCGATGACCGGACCCACTTCTTCCTTGCCTGGCTGCTGCGCCCTCAGCACCCCGATCGCGACGAACATCAATACAACACCGGCCGGCAATATGGATTTCCTCATTGCGGGTATCCTTAAAAATCGGGGCCACCGCCTATTTTACCATACGCCCGCTTACCATCATGCTCATCCTTTCAGTGCAAAGGAGAAGGAACCCGAATCCCTTTGAGCAGATCAAGATCAAGAAGCCCTCCCGCGAGCAGGTTGCCGCAGGGCGCCGGACCTTGAACGAGAAGGAGATCGAGGCGCTCCTGAAGGCGGCGGCTCAGATGGATGAGGGGGCCAAGGACGGCAACGCCAATCTGGAGAAGCACACACTCACCCTGGCGCGCGTTCGGATGTGGAAGCCCACGGCCGGCAGCGGCAGCATCCCGATGACCCCCTACGTGCGCGCCCTTCCTGAGCGGCTGCAAAAAGACCAGTCGGGCCGATCGGCTTTCGTCTTTGCCCGTCATGATGGCAGACCCTGCCGGATTGACATCCTGGAGAAGCTCAAGCTCATCCAGGCGAAGGCGGACCTCGGTTTCAGCTCCTTACAGAATAAGAATCCAGCCGTCCGGAGGAGCAAAGTTATCGTTGGCCGTGGGGGTGGTCAAGGTCGTCAGTACGCCGCTGCCGTTGTAGTACTGCAATGTCGTGCATTGGCTGCACGCCACGCCGAACGTAACGCCGCTCCCCTGCGGATACCCCACGTTCACCGTCCCCAGCGTCCACGCGGCGATGTCCGAGTTGACGAACGATGGCGACGTCTTGCTCCCGTCCGTGATCGTGAAGGTCCCGATGTTGTCATGGCTGGAGAAGTCGCCCGCCACGTTCGGCAGGCCGCTCACGCCGCTTTCTACGCCGGCGTACACTTCCGAGTTGGCCATCACTCCAATAATGATGGCCCGCATGTCGCCATCCGACGACAACGTGCTGTAGCTCATCGTCCCGCCGACCGACATTGTGCCCAGGACGGGGGCAGGAGGTAGGTACTCGCTGATCAGAGTGAGCCCCGTGTAGTCCATATCGCCGCCGACGCTCAGACTGGTGATGGCGCCGGTGTGGATCAAGACCAGGCTGCCGCTTGTGCCCAGCAAGCCGCCGGAGACGCTCATCTTTCCGATGCTCGCGGCCTCCACGCTTGCGCCGGCGGACACGTTTCCGCCGACCCCGCTTGACGCGCTGACGCTGAGCGTTCCGAGGTTGCCGCCCACGTTCACCGAGGCGCCCATGTCCCCGCCGGTCAGGCTGATCCCGGCGATATTGCCGCGCGCGGAGACGTCGCCGCTGAGGCCGCCCCCGGTGACTTTGACCGCGCCAATGCTGCCGTAGTTCGTCCAGAAATGCCCGCTCATGCCGCCGCCGGTGACTGTGATCGCGCCGATGTTGCCGTATTCCGCCGAGACAGTTCCAGTGAGGCCGCCCCCCGTGACCGTAATTCCGCCGACACTGCCCTCCGCCCCGACCTCTCCATCGAAGCCGCCGCCGCTGACCGTAAGCCCGGCGACATTGCCGCTGTCCTTGGCGGAGACCTCGCCGCCGAAACTGCCCCCGCTGACCTTGATCGCGCCCACATCGCCGTAGACCGATTCCACTTCCCCGTTGAGGCTGCCGCCGGTGATTGCGACCCCGGCGACATTGCCGTACCCCGCCGCGACGTATCCGCCGGAGCTGAGGCTGCCGCCGGTGATTGTAACGGCGCCGACATCGCCGGAGTCGTCCGTGTACACGCTCCCGCTGAGGCTTCCGCCTTTGATTGTGACCGCGCCGATATCGCCGGAGTCCTCCGTGTACACTTTTCCGCTGAGGCTTCCGCCGCCGGTGATTGAAATCGCGCCGATGCTGTTGTAGAACGTGTAGACCTCGCCGCTGAGGCTTCCGCCGCCGGTGATCGTCACCGCCCCGATCGCGCCGGCCTCCTGCGCATAGACCTTGCCGCTGAGGCTCCCGCCGCTGATTGAGACCGCTCCGATACTGCCGTACCTTCCTGTGTAGACGTCCCCGCTCAGGTCGCCGCCGCTGACCGAGACTGCGCCGATGTTGCCGTACCAGGCGTCAACGTCGCCGCTGAGGCCGCCGCCGGTGATTGAGATCGCGCCGATATTGCCGGAGTCGTTGGTGTACACCGTGCCGTTGAGGCTCCCGCCGGTGATCGTGACCGCACCGATGTCGCCGGACCCCTCCGTCTCCACGCCCCCGCTGAGGCCGCCGCCTTTGATCGTGACCGCTCCGATATCGCCGTAGTCCGTCTCGACATTTCCGCCGAGACTCCCGTCGGTGATTGAGATCGCGCCGATATTGCCGGACTTGGCGGCGTACACATCGCCGCTGAGGCTCCCGCCGGTGATCGTGACCGCACCGATGTCGCCGGACGCCTCCGTCTCCACGACCCCGCTGAGGCCGCCGCCTTTGATCGTGACCGCCCCGATATCGCCGTAATCCGTCTCGACATTTCCGCCGAGACTCCCGCCGGTAATGGTCACCGCACCGATACTGCCTGCATCCGTTTCGACCTCGCCGCCGGAGCTGAGGCCGCCGCCGGTGATGGTGACCGTGCCGATACTGCCGTAGTCATTCACCTCGACTTCCCCGCTGAGATTGCCGGTCTTGATTATGATCGCGCCGATATTGCCCGCTTTACGTACGTAGACGTCCCCGCTCAGGTCGCCGCGGCTGACCGAGATCGCGCCGATATTGCCGTAATACCACGTCTCGACTGTCCCGCTGAGGTTGCCGCTGCTGACCGTAATCACGCCGATATTGCCGTAATCCGTCTCGACTTCCCCGCTGAGGCTGCCGTCGGTGACCGTGACGGCGCCGATATTGCCGGAAACCGTCTCGAGTTTCCCGCTGAGGTCGCCGCCGGTGACCGTGACGGCGCCGATATTGCCCGATGCCGCCTCGATGTACCCGCTGCTGAGGTTGCCGCCGGTCACTTTGATCGCGCCGATCGAGCCGTATTCTGAAGAGACATCCCCGCTGAGGCTGCCGCCGGTGACCGTGATGTTGCCGATGCTGCCATATACGTACAGGCCCGCCGCGAGGTCGCCGTCGGTGATCTTGGTGACGCCCAGCGCCGGCGCGGTAATCGAGCTGGCGGAACCCTCCCAGGTGGCCGCCGTGAGCGAGGAGATCACGTTGCCGCACGTCAGCTTTTCGTACTCGACCTGATTGAACGTGAGCGCCGTCTTGCCGGCAGTCGTCCCGCCGAGCGTGATCCCGCCATCGTCGTACAGGTTGTTCAGTGTGAGCGCCCCGAGCCCGCCGCTGACGTTCATGCCGCCGGTCAGGTTCACTTCTTTGCCCGTGAAACTCCCCAGAGGGCCGCTGACGGTGATGTTATTCAGGGTGATCTGCCCGCTGCTGCCAGGTGGGCTCCCCGGCTTCGTCGTGGTTACCGTCACTGCGGAGGCGGACGTCGTGCCCGTCAGACTCACATCCCATTCGCCCGCGTCGGGGGTTACCGTCCCCACGCCTGGACCGGCCAGGGAGAATATGGCCTTTGTGCCGTCGCTTGTAGTGACCGTTCCAAACACGCCCGCCGACAGAAGAAGCCGCGGCTCCAGCTTCTCCAGGTTAAGATGGGTCCTCTCGCGGACGCGCCCGGCGAGTCTGGTCTTGAACGCGCGCATTGCCGACCTCCTTCTCTCCCCACATTGCTGCTGGCGCTCCCTGTGCGCCACTCCGCTGGTTCAGCCGATAAGAGATAGCCCCACGCGGAAAGTCTGGAGGCCGCCCCCATGCCCGTTCTCGGCTGATGCCTTTCCTTGCGGCAACTTATACACTGCGCTCGGCCCGGTGTCAAACCAGCATGTGAGAGAAAAAAGGCCAGTTGCCTCCGTCCGAGTTGGATGGTACGAAAGCACAGTGGTTGGTGTCGTGCGTTTCCCATCCCTTTCGGAAGGAGGACTGGCCGTGGGTGATTATATCGCCCTCATGCCGGCAACAATCCGACCGGCGGGATGGGTCCAGTTCACGGTGCGTCCTTGATATATACCGCCTCGGCCGTCGTGGCCGCCTCCATCGTGAACGTGATCGCCTTCTCCCCGGCAGGCTGCGCCGCGCCGTTCACCGTCCACTGCGAGAAAATCTACCCGGCCGGGTCCGTCCCCGGCGCTTGCAGGTTCACGCTTACCCGTACCCGACGCCGGGAATCAGACTCGTTAAGAAAAATTGATCGGGGCGGGCGCCGTCCATGAGTAAGCCTCGTGGCAAGCCGGGTGCGGTGACGTTCGAGCAGTTCGAACTGTTCGCGCGAGAAATCGGACAGCAAGTCATTTTTGTCCTGAATCTGGAATCCTCAAGCCTCATCCTGACCTTGAACCCTCACTTATCCGGGGGCTCTTGTCTAACCTTCACAACAATTGCCTTTGCAGCAAAACGCTGCCAGTAGTTGGACTCCTGGCGTCATTTAGGAAAATTCCCAAGCTTGCAACCGGAGCCCGTGTTGAGATTCCACAACATCCCTCTCGCGTTGTGAAGACTCTACACTCGGTACTGACCTGTCGTTGTTGTCGTAATTCACTTTGTGATAATAGTTAAGACTTCCGTCAACTTTACCCCTGCTGCTGCGTCGTTCTTAGTATTTCCGGCATCCGCTTTGCTAATTCTCAGAGGGGTCTAGATTCCAATCCCGCACAGTTTGAAAATGGAAGGGGGAGGTGTGTAACAAGAAGGATTAACGGAATTGGCGGTGCAATGGGAACCGCGGGGTCTTTATTGGGGGGGTTAGCATGAACGTACGTCGTTTTACGATAGTCGTATTTGCTGCCAGCCTTTTTCTCTTCTCACGCGTTGGGTTGGCTGTCGTGTACAGCGTAGACGAAACGACGATTGCGCCCTTTGGAGACGTGGATCAGACCCAGGTCGGTCCGGATTGCCCAACGGGCGGGAATAATTACTGCGCTCCGACTGCGACGATCAACTCATTCGCTTGGCTGGAAGGCGCCTATCCCGGCACCTACGGCAATTCGCTGGAGGGAGGACAAGCATCTTGGGCGGCAGCCGGGTCGCTGTTGGCGAGCGCCGCCTTCATGAACACAACTCCGTGTGGCGGAACGACGGTGGCCAACTGGATCGATGGCAAGTACAACTATATCGAGACGTACGCGCCGGGCAGCACGGTCTTTGAAGGAGAGTCTTCGGTCGGCACCGGTGGCCAGCCCTGGGTGCAGGCGGGGAACCCAACCGCCGCGTTCCTGTTACAGATGTTGCAGCAGGGAGAAGACGTGGAGCTCGCAATTTTTCCCGCCGCGGGGATCGGGCACGTCTTAACCCTCTCGAGCATTGACTGGGACAACGTGGCCGGCAACGACGTATTTAATCCGGGGAACGGTGATACGCTCAGTATTGACGGCGTAGACCCGGCCGGCGACGGAGTCACTGCGGGAACATTTGATTTAGACCTGGGCCTGACCGTCGGGGGTGAACTCACGATTACCGGCGGCGACGGCGGCGCATATAACGGGTACGACATAGGCGCAGCCCTGGCCGAAAGCCCGTGCCCTGAGCCGGCGACCTTGAGTCTTTTCTTTGCGGGCTTCGGGGTGATCGCGGCGTTGCGCCGAACTCGACGCAAGGCCGCGTGAAGGCCGATCAGCCGCAGGCGCAGCGGCGTGGCGGCCAATTCACAAGATCCGGATTTGCCGGGTACGGAAATTCAGTTCGCCGCGGGGAACGCCTTCATGGCGGCTTGCCGGCGTTCTCCGCGGCGAATGCGTCCTGACATGCGCATCAGCCTCTCACGCTGAGGCGGCGCTCGGACATGAGCAAGCCTCGTGTCAAGCCGCGTCAGCGCGATCACCGGCAACGTGACGGGATAGTTTTCCGAGAACGATGCTGCCGGTGTCGTCCGACCCGGTCGCCTATTCTCCGGCCTTGGGGAGCGCCGCTTTCGCCTCCGACTTTGCCTGGAGATTCTTCGTGAGCGCGGCGGCCAGTCCCTGGAACGCGCCGAGGTCGCCGCCGGCGACGAGAATGTCCGGAACGATCTTGATTTTCTCTTTCGCCAGCTCTTTGCTGATGTTGACCAGCGCCGTAGGTATCTGGCCGAGGGCATTGACCTGGGCCGTATAGGCTTCCGCGTTGGCCATGCCGATCGCCTTGGTCTTGAACGCTTCCGCTTCTCCGGTCTGCCTGATGTAAGACGCTTCGCCGTCCGCCTGCGCCTTCTTCGCATTCGCGTTGTTCCGCTCGATGTTGATGTTGACTTCGGACTTGGCCAGAGATGTCTGCATGTCCGCCGTTCCTCTGGATTTCTCGGTCTCGATCCTCTGGTCCTGCGCCTCGCGCTGCTTCTTGAAGGTCTCGATTTCCTGGTTGGCGATCTCACGGGCCGTCAGCACGGTGACGATCTGCTCGGGAAGAACAACGTCCTGAATGTAAACGCCCTTCGTCTCGACGCCGTACTCGTCCAGCTTGTTCTTGATGTGGCGGAATGCCTCTTCCTGAACGGCTTGGCGCGTCTCGATGAACTTGACGGCAGGCAGCGCCTGAAGCCGGTCCCTGAAGTGATTGCCGACCGCCGCCTGGAGGACCTCATTGACGAGATTCTGCATGGTGCCGACCATCGAGATGACCCACGGCGTCTTCACGTCCGGGACGTGGATCTGCACCTGCAAGTCAATCTGGAATTCGAACCCTTCGCGGCTCTTCGCCCGAATGGATTCGAGCCTGGCGTCCAGGTGATGGGCCTCGGACACCGCTTCAGCCCAGTTCAACGTGAGGATCGCCGTCGGCACAATCTCCCACTGGTAGCAACGCGGGTTGATGGGGTACTTGCCGGTTCGCAGCGGTTCCTCCCAGATGCCGCGATGGCCCGGCTTCACCAGCGAGCCGAACTTGAACTCTAACCCGGAGGTGTCCTCCGTCGGCAGCCCGACGTACGACTTGATCACCGCCGCCTGTCCTTGCTCCACAACCAGCATGAAAGCCAATTCGACCTTCACGAGGAACGGGTTCAGGTTGTAGGCCCCGTAAAGCAGTGGATCGTACTGAAGGCCGATCCGGCCTCCGTTATCGAGAAAAGCCTGGAGGTCCTGGTAGTTGTTGTGCAAGTTGTTCTTGGTGCCGAGGGCGACTTCAATTAGGTGATTGTTGTTCGTCCCTGCTTTTTCCAGCGTCTCGACGTCCGCGAAACCTCCGATCCTGCTTGCGATGTCGCCCGCTGCCAGCGGCGGGCCTTCCATGACCGTGATAATCCCGATGGTATCTCTCACCCTGCCGCTGGTGTCCGGCTGAGGCTCGATCCGCACGACCTCAAGCTGCGAAGGGTTCAGCCCGAAGGATTTTGGAGTCAGTCTTTCTCTCGCAGCCATCCTCTGGATGTCCGGTGAGATCGGCTCGCCGTAGACATTGGCCTTGGTGATGACCAGGAATGCGACCGGGTGGATCGGCGCCAGTGTTCCCGGAGGAAGGACCGGCCGCTGGACGCCTTTCTGACCGCCCTTCTCGATGAAGTTCTTCAGGTCCGTGTAGTTGCCGAACTCCTTCCTGTAAACGGCGGACTTCGCTCCAATGGGAAGCGGCTCGCCGACTTGCGCAATCACCACGCCCAACTCGCCGGCCGGCACCTGCACCCAGGGATATTTGACAACCTTGTAAACCACCCAGAACTTCCACCTCCAGCCTGGCATCAAGAGCTCCGCCTGATATCCAGCCTCTCCTTCGAAAGCAATCGGACAGTCCGTCGAGAGCTTCTTTCTCGAGAATCTCTTGATGACCAGCCCGACTTCGGTAGGCCCGATGACTCTGATGGAGGGCAGGACGACGCAGAAGAAGAGGACAATTGCTACAAGAATGACCGGCCAGAGCAGCGAGGACTGAGTTGCTAGTTCTGTGTGCATCTCTCTCCTCCTTCTCAAAATATCAATGGAGAAATCCGCCTGTGCAACCCGCAATTTGCCCTTGGATCGCCCTCTACGCGAGAATGAGGCGTCAAGCGTCGTATTCTGACCACTCGGGTCGCCTGCGTCAAGTTACCATGTGCGAAGAAAGCGGCCAGTTGCCTCGGTCCGAATCGGGTGGTAGGGAAGTGCAGCATTTCGCAAGTCCAGTCGGACTTGTAAAATGCTGCACTTAGCGGATAATACGGGAAGTCACGCACAGAATTTCCAACCGGTGGTGAGCGCCGATGAGAAACTCAGTTAGCGCCGCCCGGGTCCTCGCAGTCGCGCTGGCGGTCCTCGTCCGCCCCGCCGTGGGCGAGACGCGGAACTGCACGGTCTTCCGCGCGAAGACGCCGCCCCGGCTCGACGCCTGTTTCGATGACGCATGCTGGCGCGGCGTGCCGTGGCAGACCGGGTTCACGTTTCTCGGCGGCGCCGAGGTCGGGGCGCCATTCCAGACGCAGTTCGCCATGGTCTGGGACGACCAGTGCCTCTACGTCGCCGTCCGCGCGCTCGAGCCGGAGACGGGCCGGCTGCTGGCGCGCGCGCCGCGCGGCAGCAACGACCTGTTCCGCGACGACCATCTCGAGATCTTCCTGTGCCCCGATACTGGACGCTCCGACTGGCGCCAGTTCGTCGTGAACCCGCTCGGACGGGCGCTGGACTTCACTTACGCGGCGAAGAAAGTCGCCGCTCGACAGGTAATGTCCGACGCCGCCCCCTGGCGCTGCGCCTGCGCGAGCAGGACCGCCTGTTGGGAAGTCGCCCTGGCGATACCGCTTGCGGAACTGAAGATCGAGCCGCGCGAGGGAGTGGTCTTCTCTGCCAACGTCGTCCGGAGCCGCGCGGTCGAGCAGCCGGAGCAATATCGCACGACGTGGGCGCCGCTGTTGAAGGACGGCGACGAGTCGGGAGCGTTTGTCGCATTCCGGCTCGGCGGTTTGCCGCCTCCCGAAGCGGCGGGGCGGTCGCTGGCGGTTGATCCGAGCCGCGATCGGGTCACGACCGTGCCGGGAGACCGGTTCACTGGCGCGGTGCTCGGCCTCGACGAGGACGGCTGGCTGCGCATCCGATGCCCGGAATTCCCGAACGACGTGCGCGTGCTCGCGTCGGCCCTGGACCGCATCGAGTTGCCGTTCGCGGGTCCGCCGGGGACCGGAGATCGAATCGCGCTGGCAAACGGCGACTTCATCCTCGGCAAAGTCCGCTCCATCGGCTCGGAGCAGACGGTCGTCGCAAGCGACGCGCTGGGCGCGCTGACCCTTCCGACGCCCTGCCTGTCGGAAGTCCGCTTCAGCGCGGCGGCGCAGCCGTTTCTCGATGCGCCTTTCGACGCGGGAGACATGGGCCTGTGGATGGCCGTCCGCGGCAAGTGGAACTTTGAGAACGGGCGGTTGGCCTCGCCGGGCGAGGCGACCGACGGCGGCGTGATCGCGGCCATTTTGCCGCAAGAGGGTCCGGTCACATTCGAGGCCGATGTCGAGGCCGCCGAAGAAGCGCCTCTCGACTGCGAGATGATCCTCTTCGCCAGCGAATCCGGATGGATGGGCGAAAGGCCTCCCGCCGTCTACGGCCCGGCCGCCAAGCCGAGTCAGAGAAGCGGCGTGCTGTTCGCCTTCCGGGGCGACGGAAAAGACAGTGTCGGCGTGTCGAACGGAGCGCCGGCGGGGAGACGCGACTGGTCGCAGTCGCTGCGGTTTGACCCGCCGCGCGCGCGCAGCGTTCGGCTCGGCTGTTCGTGCGACCCGAAAGACGGCACGCTCCGCGCGTGGCAGGACGATCAGACGCAGGGCCCGGTCACATCAGGCCGTCCCGCGCCGAAGGACGGCCGCTACGTTGTGTTCGTCGCGTTCTCGCCGATTTCGATCAAGCGCCTTCGCGTGCGGCCGGGCGTGGTTCCTGCCGGCGGCGCGCCGCCGGAACCGGCGGCTGGATCGGTCCAGGTCACCTTGACGAACGGCAACGCGATGACTGCGCAATCCGTGACGCTCGCGGATGGCCGATTTTCGCTCCGGACCGGCCATGACGAGCCGCAGCCTGAACCGGGCCAGGTGGCCTCCATCCAGTTTGCCGCGCCGAACGGCAACCCGTCCACCCCCGAGGCGGCGGCGGTCCGCGTCGTGACGAGCGACGGCCGGTTCACGCTGCGTTCCTGCACGCTCTCGCCGGACCGCCTCATGGGGCAATCGGAGATTCTTGGCGCGCTCTCCATCCCGCGCGACCGCGTGCGTTCGATCCACTTCCTGCGCGCCTCGCCATGACCGGCGACCGATTCCCCCGTCGGACTTCTCTACGGCGCCTTCGACTGGGCTGGCCGGTCAATGAGGTCGCCGTATTCCTCCATCAGGACGAGCTTCGAAAAATCCGGGTCCTTCAGCAGCGCCACGACATTGTTCCCGTGGCGCTTCTTGACCGTTCGAAGGTCGGCGGCGGCGCCGTCGAGATTTCCTTCGCGGATTCGGAGCCGGGCGCGCTGCTCCAGGGCATGGCGGCTGAAGGGACTCATCTTGAGGGCGCGTTCGAGCGTCGCCTTCGCCTCGGCGGTCTTGCCGGCCAGCATCTGGGCGTTGGCGAGCCGGGTCAGAAGCCAGTCGTCCTGGGGCAGGCCGTCGAGCACGATCTGCAGTTGCGCGACGGCCTCGTCGTAGCGCTCCTCCGCCATGGCCATCGTCGCCAGTTGGTTGTGCACAAACAGCACGGCCTGGCCGCGAGTCAGCATGTCGCGACACAGCGCCTTCGCCTCATCGTACTTCTTCATCGCATCCAGGGCGCGGGCCAGCGTCAACCGAAAGACCATGTCCCCGGGAGACTCCGCCAAGGCTTCGCGCGCGGCCTTCTCCGCTTCGACGTGCGACCCGCGCAACATCGCGACGATCATGGCGTGCTTCCGCTGCTCTTTCTCCCTGTCTTCCGGCAACTCCGGCCAGTGCGCAGGCATTAAGGCCGCCGTCGTGGAGACAAGGTCCGGCCCGGTCAGCGGCGTCTCGATGTTCACGAGCCGCAGGCCCTTCGGAGAGGTTCGATAACGGAAGAGCTGGAAGATGGTGACCTGCGCCTTCTGCGTATTCGGGGAATCGAACCGCACGGGCACGACGAGAACGCCTTTCTCATCGCGGGGCGGCGACAGAACGCGCTCGGCATCCGGGGCATAGCTCCAGATTCTGGGGACGCTCGCCTCGATCGTTTCCATGAAGCCCTCGGCAATCTGCTCCCGCTCCTTCGGATCGGCCGGGTAGCCTTCGGGCATGCGCTGGATCAGTTCGCTTCGGATGTCGCCCTCCCGGATCAGTTTCAGGACCGGCTCGAAGTCCTTCTCCGCCATGGCCTCGCAGACCTCGCCGGTGAGTCTCTGCGCGGCGGCAAGGCCCGCCGGATCGCCGAGAGCGCGCATCGGCGGCGCCGCCGCAATCAGCGCCATCAGAATCATCAGACGCCGGAGGCGCATGTTTCTCCTTGCCGGCTCACCGGGCCAGTTCGATCTCATACCAGAGCGTTTTGAACTCCGGTCCGATGACCATCGTCCCCTTGCCTGCCGCGGCCGTGACCGGCACTTCTTCGCCTCGCTGTCCTCGCCCGTCCAGCGCCCAGGCGCGCATGGTCGTTCCGCCCTCGAGCGGCAGCGCGATCGCCGCCGGGACCCCCTCAACCAGCGCCGGCGCATGGCCCCAATCCTTGCCGACCGAATCGCGCTGGTCATCCTTCCAGATCATCCCGGTATTCTGCACGTAGCCGGTGGCGGTGACGAGGATGCGCGCGGGCGCCCTGAAGCCATCGCCGGCGAGGACCGTCAGCGTGATGGCCGACCAGCCCTGCAGGGTCTTGCCGGGCGTGACTTCGACGTCGTCGCCCAGCCCGAAGGCGCGCTCGTCCGCAGCGCCGATCAGCGCTTTGCTGCGGGGCGCCGTCACCATCACGAACCCCTTCTTCGCTGCCGTCGCCGGCGCCCAGACGAGTTCGCCGGTGGCGCTGGGGACCGGGGTTGCCGCGGCGGCCCTGGGCGCGGGCGCGGCAGGCGCGGCATCGGGCGCGAGCGCGAGCGCGACGGGCCCCTCGAAAACCGCCGCCGGGTCCGCGCCGAGGCGCTCCGCCGTCGGCAGGTCGTCGGATTTTCGGATCAGTTCGATGCAACTTTCCACAGTGTAAGGCACCACGGACGGCTGGTCGGTCGTTCGGACGTCGCCGCGCTCGAACAGGGCGGCCGCGGCGGGCAGCGTGACCATCTTCGTCGGATGCTCGGCAATGTCGAAGAAATTCGCGAAGGTGCCGCGGTTCCAGTCCGAGCCGTGCGAATAGGCGAACGCGAAAATCCCGTCGAGATCGTGCAGCGCTGCATAAGCGCCCAGCAGCAGGAACGCCTCCGACGAGAAGGTGTTCGGCGCGGGGTGATTGTATTCGGTGCAGACCAGCGGTTTCCCGGTCGCGCGCGTGAGCATCATGCCCAGCGTGCCGCCGTTCGGCACGCCGGCCATCGGGACGTTATGCACAATCCAGTTGACCGGGTCCCACGGCGTTCCGGGGAAGTGTGGGTGTTGCCAGTAATTATGGCAGTCCGTGACGTCCATCTCCGCCTGGATCGCGAACGGGCTGTAGCTGGTCTGCGTGCCGATCACGAGCGAGCCGCAGCCGAGTTCCTCACGGATGAACCGGCGCATGCCGGTCCAGTAGCGCTCCTCGGTCTCCCACATGAATCGGATCCAGTCGCGCTGGACGGCAGGAGCGCGGCCGCCGAATTCCTTCTTCGGCAGCGGGGCGACGGTGCCGAGATCTTCGCCTGCGCGCAGTCCGGCCACGCCGCCCGCGCGGAATGACACGGCCGCGAACTCGCAGGCATCGCCCGCCCGGCCGAGGTCCGAGAAAACCACGCGCGCGTTCTCGTCCGTTTCGGGGGCGACAAAGACCAGCCTGAACGTGCGCCATTCTTTGCCGAGCGCCGCCTGCGTGGATGCCAGCCCATTCCAGGGCTCGTGCGCCTGCCCGACCACCGCGGTGATGGCGCGCGCCCGCTCGCTGCGGGCCTGGAAACTGAGCGTGTAGGTCGAGCCGGCCTCCACCTTGAAACCGGGCTGGCCGAATTGGACGTGCCAGCGTTCCTGCCCCGGCCGCTGCACGGTGAGCCGCAGCGCCGGCCCGCCGGCCGGACCGTCTTTCGCAGGCGCCGCGGTCGCCTGGGCGCCCTCGTGCTGCTCCAGGATCCATCGGTCCGCCCCGTTCGCGAAATCGCCGTTCGAGAGCAGTTCCGTAGCGCTCAGTGGCTTGTCCGCGGCATTCCATGCGGCCCTGAGCGCGGCCGCATCGGCGTAGCGCGCCTTGAGCCAGTCGTTCCATTGCCTGGCGAGTTCGCGCTCATAGATAGGCGGCAGAGCGTCCAGATTGCCCCAGAGCCACTCGCGGATCAGGCCGTCCTCATTGCTGATTTCGATGAGCGCGACCGCCGGTTCGTCCGCGTAGCGTTTTCCCGTGTAGGGATTAACGTGCGCGAGCAGGTCGCGCGCGTATTCGTGCTGCGACTTGATCATCTGCGGCACGAAATGGTCCAACCCCTTATCGAAGCTGACGCCGTCCGCCGCAGGCAGTTCAGGGAAATTGCGCCCTACGTGCAGGTTCAGGTCCGCGTAAATGCCGTTCGCCTTCAGTCTGGAGATGAGGTAGTCGAGCCGGTCCAGTTGCGCCGGATCCAACGTGCGCCGGTCGTCCTTGAGCAGCCCTTGCGGCGAGGCGGAGGTATCCATGTGGTGAAAGCGAACGCAGTTGATCCCGAACCGCGCCATGCGCGGCGCGATCTGGTCGGCGTCCTCGTGCTTGGGGAAGGAGGCGTCGAAGCAGAGATTGACGCCCAGGAGCCGGATGCGCCGGTCGCCGGCCCAGAGATGGCCGTCCTTTGCGACGATGAAGCCGGATTTCCCGGCGGGCTTTTCGAGCCAGCCGCTCAGGTTGGTCAGGCCCGGCGAAATGTCATTCCAGGGGAGCGCGAAGGGGACCAGCGCCGCCTGCCCGGATGGAGGAACGTCCCCCGCGGCGCGCAGGCCGGCGGCCCCGCAAAGACCCAGCATCAGCGCCGCGCAACTGTGAAGGTCCAGGAAACGCCGAAGCATCGAAGCACCCTCCTTTCCCGCAGGCGGCGCCGCATGGGTCCGGACCCGGATCAGTTCCCAGCGGTTTCCGCCGGCTCTTGCACGTCGCTCACGCGCGACGAGCTGTTGAGCATAACGCCGAAGTCAATGGTCACCTCGTCTCCGGCGGGGTCCGGTCTTCCCTTCATCGTGTAGCCGTAAGTCGCGGACTGCGAAACCTCAAGCGCCGGCAGGGACGCAACGACCGGCAGCTTCTCCGAAAATCCGATTTTCAAGAACCCCTTTTCGACTTTCACTTCGCTCGGGACGGAGGGAATATACCTCGAGCAGTCCACGGAGCGGCTGATCTGCAGGCACTCCGTCTTCCCGACGTTCACGACCTTCTCAAAGGCGACGGTTCCGCTGAGGTCCGCCTTATTCGCCCTCGCCCCGAGGCGCAGCACGTCCCTCGCCATCAAGTCGGTATTCGCCTCCCAATGATCACCCGGCTTCTTCCGGCCGGTCGCGCCGAAAAGCTCGTCCTCCGTCGGCCCATTGGGATCCAGCGGAAGGATCACCGTGATCGCCTCCTGAGCCGGCAGAGGCAGGCGGCGGCCGCCCATCTCGGAAACCTCGACCTCGTCCTTCATCGAAACCGTAACGACGCTCCCCTTGTTCACCAATTCCCTCGCGCCGGCATCGTCCGTCCAGGTCAGTTTCTCGATCTGCAGGGAGAGCTTGGATGGTTTTCCTTTGTCGTCCGCCGCCAGGACGGTCACCTCGCACTCGCATTCCACCGAGAACTTCACGGCGTCATTTTCGAGGATTTTGTTGCCGGACTTGACGAGCTTGGTCCGGCTGCTCCGCCCGGTGGACGACAGGTGGTACTTCAGCCCGACGGCTTGCGGGCGGTGCAGGTGGATTTCGTAGTCCTGCGCCGGAAGCGACGCGCACGGCCACAGCGCGAGGAGGAGGACCGCCCATTCGAGTTTCCTCGGGGCGCCCCTGAGCGGGGTCGAGTGCGCCGCCGCCGACAACCCGAGCCCGCCGCGACAGCATCTCATCCCGTCAACCTCCTTCCGCCCCGGCCGGCGTCTCACCGCTTAAATGCCGGCGGCCGCGATCAGCCGGTAATTCTACCATTTCGGCGGGGCTTTTCAATCCTCGGCAGCGCGTTACCGGCGGGAAACCGTGGCCGAACTGCAGGGACCATCCTCACCGCGCAGCGACTTTCACCGCTCCGCACTCCGCGCTCTGCACTCGAAGGCTCCTCATCGCGCGCGGTGTTAGCGGTTCTCCAAGTTCATTTGACCTGAACAAGCAGAGCCGGATCATTCTCACACCTCGTGACCAGTTGGTTGTAGCGGTTGATCAGGTCCGATAACGTCGCCTTGCACGCGGTTGGCTGGAAGGCGCTCCTTTCGTAGACGTTAGAAGTTAGGAATTGGGTCGCATCAAGGACATCCACACGCTCCGCCAGTTCCAAGCTACTCAAAAGGAACAAAGCGCCAGCGACTCCTTCGCCGACTGTTATTATCAGCGGCTTGAGGCCCGCTGAAATGTTATCGGCGCATTTTCTTGCGAGCGCCTCTGTCGGGTGCGTTGTTACGTGGATGACCAAATCACCGACAGCAAAATCCCCCGACCTAGAGCCCGCCTGGTCCGCCACCGAAAAACCTCTATGTTCAATCGCTCCTTCGCCCAGCACAATGTCCAGCTTCGCGCCAACGAGATGCTGGAGCATTGCGCCTTTGTAAGTTGTTCCAGCGGCATCCGCTTGTAAATCAGCGGCCTGCCGCAGAAGATCTTCGATATTTTCGCGGAGAGACCTGCTCGGATCGAAGTGGAAACGGGGCCCCTTGGACGCAAAGTGCGCCCGCACCTTCCCGATCCACCAGGACATTGCTTCGTCGAGTTCGGCCCTTCCCTTGGCCGAAAGCTCATTCAAAACTGCCACGTAAGCTTGCATCAGACCAAGGCTTCCGCGACTTGTCCGTCCGCCTTCTTCAGCAAGGACTTTATTGATCCCGTGCGCTTCGAGTATGTTCTGAACGGCTGCCTTGCCAAGGCCCGCAACTTGCCCGTGCTCTTCTGTGCGCAATGATGCGGCGTCCAAAGGCAAACCCCGTTCCTTTGCCTTCTGAGTTACCACCAGAGCGACGCAAAGGCCGCCTTTGTGCAGAAATTTCGGGTAGCGCTTGCAAAGCGCATCGAGAGATTTGGACGTTGCTGACATGGTGTACATAGTCTCCGGAAAAGATTCACACAGCGCCTACGTCCTGTTCGCGTGCTGGCTTCGGCGTCCGTGAGCGAATTCTCTTTCCCATACAGGGTTAAGGTAATTTGTTCCGATCCACTCGATAACTGGAACGCAAACGGCGTCGCCGAAGCCGAAAAGCGCTTGATTGAACGGCGCGTTGATCACGAAATCATCCGCGCCCATGAGGCGCGCACATTCGCGGGGGCTCAAAAGACGAGCGGCGAAACTCCCGCGGCCCGCCACGACGAGGATTTGGCGACCGCTTCCCCCGCGCGGCGTTCTCAAACAACCTGCGATGCCGTCAGTTCGAAGCTCCGCCATTGATTTTCCGAAGCGCACTCTTCTGAAAGCGGTCGCGTAGGATATTCGGTCGCTCCGAATCATCTCGTCTGCTTTTTCGCGGTGCTTCTCGCTCATCTGTCCAAGGAGGTAGTCGCATCTCTCGCGATTCCACCATATTGAAGATTCAGGCGGGAACTTCTCAATGATTTTTTCCAGCCGTTGCCTTGCGCGGGGAAGTGGCGGGAGTTCGCGGAGGTTCCACCTTATGTCACCGTGCCAGAAGACGAAATGAGCAAGGGCGGCGGGTCTGCATTCGCTCTCGTAGAAGGCCGCTGCCTCCTTGACCGCAAAATCGCCTTGCGTCATCGTGCCCACGACGAAAAGGCGTGCCCTGCTTTGCGGTACAAAATGAACGGCGTCGATAATGAAGGCGTCTACAGTGTAGCCAAGCCGGTTTAACGCGAGAAGCGCGCTCCTGAAATCATTTCCGCGACGGGAGGTGAGAAAACCCGGCACGTTTTCCAGAAGAACCATGGGCGGTTTGCGCGGCACTCGTTCCAGAACTTCCACGAATCCCCAGAATGCGCCTGAATGAGCGCCGTCAAGGCCTTTCCTTGCTCCAGCCAGCGAGAGATCATTGCATGGGAATGAAGCGGTCGCCAAAACAACGCCGGGAACGACGGCGGCGTCAATTTCGTGAATATCACCGAGCAGAAATTCGCCGTCTTCCCCGAACTGGTCGCGATACATGCGCCACTTGGCTTCGTCGATGTCGTTTGCAAAAGAGATTCGCCATCCAGCCAGTTCAAGGCCCATTCGCATGAGGCCAATGCCAGCGAAGAATTCCGCGCATGTCTTTTCAGGGTAATCTCTCATTGCTTCCGCCAAAAAACTCTTTTTGCCAGGGGCATCTTTGCATATCTTCTCGATAATCTCAAGGCGCTCTTGAACCGGCCTGCAACGAGTTCCGTATTCCGGAGCGAATGTTCCCACACTCGCAAGACGCGCCAACCTGCCTTCCGCAGCAGGCGTCCCGTCCTCCTGTCTCTCTCAACGTTTCGGGCGATCTTGCTTTGCCAGTATCTCCGATTGCCTTCCGGCATCCGCAAATGGCGCTTGCAACCATGCCAAAAACATCCGTCTACGAATACTGCAATCCGTTCTCTTGGGAAGACGAAGTCGGGATTGCCAGCCAGCATGAAGTGCCTCCGCCAGCCGGCAATTCGGTGAGCGCGAAAAGTCCGGCAAAGCTTGAGCTCCGTCGCTTCGTTCCCGTTGGAACGTACGGCAGCCATGATTTCCGAGCGCTTCTTCTTGGAGAACATATCGGGCATTCATATCACCCTGGCTAACAGACCAAGACAGGCATCCAGTGGTTGCCGGAGCCAATTCAAATCGTCTCGCCGTAAATCAATCAGCGCGTTTCTCACCGCGCGCGGGATTTCCTCTTCGGCCGGATGAGCGCTTCGGGGTTGAGGAGCTTTTCAGCCTGCTCGCGCGTGACGTAGCCCAGCTCGAGTGCCGCTTCGCGGAGGGACTTGCCGGTGGCGAGCGAGCGCCGGACGATCTCGGCGGCCTTCTGATAGCCGCAGACCGTGTCGAGGATCGTGGCCAGCGCGGGCGTGCTCTCGGCGTAGCGGCGACAGCGCTCCGCGTCGGCGGCGACCCCCGCGACGCATTTCGCGGTGAACGCCGCCATCGCGTTCGGGAGAATCTGGAGCGACTGCAGCAGGTTGTGCGCGACGAGCGGCATCATGACGTTCAACTCGAGCTGCCCGGCCTGCACCGCCAGCGAGAGCGCCGCGTCGTTCCCGACCACCTGGAACCCGACCATCGCGAGCATCTCCGGCATGACCGGGTTGACCTTGCCGGGCATGATCGAGGATCCCGGCTGCAGCGCGGGCAGACGGATCTCGCCGAGTCCGGTGACCGGCCCGGAGCTCAGCAGGCGGAAGTCGTTGCCGACGCGGATGCACTCCAGCGCGAGCGCCTTGAGCGCGCCGGAGAGGATCGCGAACGGGGCCAGGCTCTGCGTCGCCTCGAACAGGTCCGGCGCGGGCTGGAGGTCGAGCGCGGTCAGGTCGCGGAGCCGGCGGACGACCTCCTCGCGGTAGCCACTGAACGTGTTGACGCCGGTGCCGACGGCGCTGGCGCCGATGCCGAGCGCGCGCAGGTGCGCCGCCGATTCCCGCACGGCGTTCGCGGCGCGCTCGATCGCCGAGGCGTAGCCGCCGAATTCCTGCCCGAGCGTCAGCGGCACGGCATCCATCATGTGCGTCCGGCCCGCCTTGACGACGCCGCCGAATTCCTCCGCCTTGGCGCGCAGCGCGCGCACGGCCTCGCCGAACACCGGCTCCGCCTCGCGCAGGAGCATGAGCGCGGCCAGGCGCATCGAGGTCGGCACGACGTCGTTGGTGGACTGGCCGAGGTTCACCTGGTCGTTCGGATGGACGAGGGCGTAGTCGCCGCGGCGGCCGCCGAGGATTTCGATCGCGCGGTTCGCGATGACCTCGTTGACGTTCATGTGGAACGAGACCCCCGCGCCGCTCTGGAACACGTCCACGACGAACTGGTCGAGCAGTTTCAGCGAGATCACGTCGTCGGCCGCCTCGGCGATGGCGGAGGCGACCTTCGGCGGCAGGCGGCCGGCGGCGCCGTTCGTCTGGGCGGCGGCCTTCTTCACGCAGCCGGCCGCCCGCACAAGAAACGGGCTGACGCGCAGCCCGCTGATCGGATAATTCTCCACCGCCCGCTGCGTCTGCACCCCGTAATAGGCCCCGGCCGGGACGGCGACCTCGCCGAGATAATCCTTCTCCCTGCGCATCTTCCGTGAAGTCGTCATGGGTTGCTCCCGGTAATTTTACATCGGAAAATCGAGGTTTGTATCTTAGCAGGAGAGACGCAGAAAATCTATAAAGCCGGTTTCATAACCCACGAGGCGATGGTACACAAATGGCACAAGGAATGGACGTCCAACCCGCGACAGAAATCGAGAAGCTGTTTGCCGCCCTCGGCTGATTTGCGATTGCCATGCGCCTCGCCGGCTGCTATACTCTGTGGCAAGGCGTTGATGTGGAAGAGTAGGCATCGAGGTCGGCGTGAGCGAGTCGGGGATGGTGCGAGCCCGGCGCCGGACGGATGCCGAAAGACACCACGGAGCCGCGCCCCAAAACCGGGCGACCGGGAGTAGGCTGCGCCGGATGCCCCACCGTTAAAAGGGGAAGCCATTGATGTGGCGGAAAAGAGGCTCCGGCCGCGCGCCAGCGCGTTCGGGGCAATGAGGGTGGTACCGCGAGATTTAGACGGCCTCTCGTCCCTCCTGGGATGAGAGGCCGTTTTGATTTCTCTGCGGCAGACGCCGCAAGGAGGCGCCATGGAGCCTCGAACGCTCTCGTCGCAGTTGCCGGAACAGATAGGGCAAATCGTGCGGATGCAGGGGTGGGTTCACCGCATCCGCGACTTCGGAAGCATGCGGTTCCTCGTTCTGCGTGACCGCGGCGGACTGGCTCAGGTCGTCGTCCCGAGCGAGGTTGACTTGGACGGCGTCGGGTCGGAATGGGTGATCGAGACCCGCGGGATCTGCCGCGCCGAGCCGCGCGCGCCGAGGGGCATCGAGGTGCTCGCAAGCGGAATCTCCGTCCTCTCGCCCGCGCAATTGCCGCCGCTGGAGATTTTCAACCCCAATGCGCTGGAGAAAAACCGTCTGGAGACGCGCCTCGAACACCGCGCGGTGAGCTTGCGGATCACCGAAGCACTGGACGTATTCAGAATCCAAAGCGTTTTGTTGGAGGCGTTCCGTGCACACCTTCGTTCCGAGGGATTCACTGAGATAGTCACGCCCAAGCTCGTGCTGGCCGGGGCCGAGGGCGGCGCGGCGGTCTTCGAGGTAAAGTACTATGATCGCGCCGCGTACCTGGCTCAAAGCCCCCAGTTCTACAAGCAGATCATGGTCGGCAGCGGTCTCGAGCGAGTGTTCGAGACAGGACACGCCTACCGCGCGGAGAAATCGGAGACGGCGCGCCACACAACGGAGTTCCTGAGCCTGGACTTCGAGATGGGGTTCATCGAGTCCGTGCAGGATGTGATGCGGATGCACAGTAGCGTGATCGGCGCCATCTTCCGTGCAGTGCGCGAGCAGTGCGGCGAGGCGCTGCGGCGCCGCCGCGCGACGCTGCCTGAGTTCAGCGATATTCCGCAGATCTCTTTCCCGGAGGCGCAGCGCATCCTGGCGGAGCGATTCAACAAGAGGGAAGGTCTGCAAGGGGACTTGGACACCGAGGGCGAGCGGCTGATCGGGCAATGGGCGGAGAAGGAACTGGGCAGCGAACTGCTCTTCGTGACCGGCTATCATGTGCCCAATCGGCCGCTGTACACGATGCCGGACCGCGAGCAGCCGCCGCTGACACACTCGTTCGACCTTCTCTTCCGAGGTGTGGAGATTACCACCGGCGGTCAGCGCATCCACCGGTACGAGGAGTTACTGGAGAGTCTCCGCTCGCGCGGCCTGGACCCGGCCGATTACGATGGCTACCTTGCCGCATTCAGGCACGGCATGCCCCCGCACGGCGGCATCGGGATGGGCGTGGAGCGGCTGCTTATGCAGATGCTCGGCCTCGGCAACATCCGCGAGGCCTGCGCCTTCCCGCGCGACCGGTACCGGCTCGTTCCGTAGAACCAGCTTCCGCTGGAATGACGCTGCTTGCTGCGTTCCGCCGGCTACTTCATCAGCTCTCGCCCGGCGCTGAACGCCTCGTCGAGCGCGGTGGGATGCTTTGCGATGTCGCCGAGCGCGTCAATGGAAGGGTAGAAGAGTTCGCCGGCGAGCCGGATGTCCAGAACGACGCACCAGGCGGCGATGACCTGCCGCGCGCACCGGTAGAACCGGTCGTGCTTGAACCCGCCGCAGCAGAGGAAAAGCGCCTTGCGGTCCCGGTTCGCGTGCGGGCGCTTGAGCAGGTACTTCCGCGCCCAGATCGCCTGGCAGCGGTCAATCATGGCCTTGAGCTGCGCGGAGACGTTGGCGAAGTAGATCGGCGAGGCGATGACGAACCGGTCCGATGCGTCGAGCGCCTCGTAGATGCCCTTCATGTCGTCGCCGGCGGCGAACCGGCAGTAGCCGGTCGCGCTGCAGAAGCGGCAGTTCTGGCAGGGCGCGAATTCGAGCTCGTTGAGCACGATCTTCGTGACGGCTGCTCCGGGCGCGGCGGCGGCGACGCCCGCCAGCGCGCTGTCGAGGAGCTTTTCGGAGTTCCCGCCCCGTCGAGGGCTGCCCGCAAATGCCAGGACCCTGTGCTCCAATCTCTCTCCTTTGCGGATCCGCGTGATTGGCTGAATATAAACGGTTTCAAAATCTCGTAATCTTACTCTTACTCGTAATCGGCGTTCCGCGCTGTTGGCTCATGCCGCTTCGCCATCGCCCCCGCGACATTGACATATTGACACACCACATAACGAAGATTAGCCTGATGCTCGACTCTGGTCAAGCGCTGTTCATTATACTAGATGGATTCTTGCGGGCCATGTGATTGGTGCGGAGTGAAGAATGCCGGCTATCGCTTCGCGCGAAATCGGTCTGGCTCTCGACATGCACGGCTGTCCGAACCGCTGCCGGCACTGCTACATCGAAGCCCGGCCCAACGTGAACATGAATTATGACGACCTGCGCTGGGCGGTGGCGCAGTTCCGGGGCTATGTCAAAGAGGGGGATAACAAGCCCTTCGTCGAGACTCTTCACGTCATGTCCTCGACGCGCGAGCCGGACTTTTCCGACGACTATGAGCATCTGGCCGAACTGGAGGCGGAACTCGGCTGCGGCAAACCCACGCGCTTTGAGCTTCTGAGCATCTGGCGCCTGGCCCGCGATCCCAAGTACGCCGAGTGGGCGAAGAGGGTGGGCCCAGATACGTGCCAGATCACCTTCTTCGGTCTTCAAGAGACGCAGGACTGGTTCCACCGCCGGCAAGGCGCCTTCCAAGATTGCCTGTGTGCAACGGAGCGGCTGCTCGAAGCGGGCATGAAGCCGCGCTGGCAGTTTTTCCTGACAAAGAAGATCCTCCCTGACCTGCCGGGGCTGATGCGGTTGATCGAGCAGATGCACCTGTGTGAGCGCGTGCAGCGCCTCGGTGGGGAGTTTGTCATGTTCATCCACGCACCGGTGTGGACCGGCGAGGGACGTCAAATCGCGCACCTCGGGGTCACGCTGGATGAGACGACGGCGGTGCCGTCGGAGTTGATCCAGTCAACACGAAAGCACTACAAGACAGAAAAGATCTGGACCACAGAGGCGGAAACCATCGCCGAGATCCTGGCACATCCCGGTGAACGTCTGCCCGTTCCTTACTCGCAGCCAATGCTGTGGTTCTCCGTAAAGAATAATTGGGATGTATACTCCAATCGCGGCAACTACAGCCCGTGGTGGAGACTGGGCAATATGAAGAAGGATTCCATCAACGCCATCTTCGAGAGCTACGACACTGACGGGCCGTTGGGATACCGGTTCAACCGTCCCGAGGTCCTGCCCGAATTGGCCCGGCGCTACGGTGATCCGAGGAGCCGGCGTGTAGTGAACACCATCGAAGCCTGTTGGCTCGATAGCTATTGCCGCGATTTGCTGAGACGGGAAGCGTGAGAGTCACCCGACGGTCGGCGTACATCCTGCGCTCGCCCGCACCTGGAACGACAAGAAGCCCTTGTCCGTCGCACACAGACAGTTCTCGAAGGCGAACCCTGCCCCCTCCAACTCGGCGCGGTACTGCTCCTGCGACCTAGCTCGCGCGGCGATGCACGGCAAACGGACTTTCTTCACGCGGCCATCCTGCCAGGCGTCGCGGGTTTGCGGTGTGTCGACGTCTTCGCGGCTCAGACGGAGCCATTGCTCGTAGCTCTCGACCACCTCAGCCTTTGCGTCCGCTCGGCAACACTCCTTGCAGAACAGCATCGGCGCGCCGGGTTTCAGGAGTCGGTGCGCCTCGCGCAAGTAACGCTGCCGGTCCGCATCCACCACCAGCATGTGCAGGCACGAGACATCAAGGGCGGCATCAAACGAGGCATCGGAGAAGGCCGCGAGATTCAAAATGTCGGCCACGTGCAGCCGAACACGGTCGCCGAACTTCGCGAGTCGTGCCCGCGCCTTTTCGATGGCCGACTCGGCGATGTCCACGCCGGTGTAGGAGTAACCCATCCCTGCGACCAACACCCCGACGGATCCCTCGCCACAGCCGAACTCGATCACCCGAGCGCCCGGCTGCACGTTCGCCTCCGAAAGGAACCGGCGCACGTCACTCTTGACAGCCGCCGATTCCTCCGGAAACGCCGACCAGTACTCCACGCCCTGCGCATAGACCGCGCGGTAGCGCTTGTCGTAGGCAGTGTAGTACGGCTTGCCTGGTTCGGGTCGCAATCTCCAAATCTCCGTTCCGTCACTCGCTATTCGCCGTCCTCGCCGTCATCCTCGTCTTCCTCGGCCTGCTTGTCCGGACCGTCGGAGGGCGGCGATGGAGGCGGCTCGTCAACCGACGGGACGTCGGGCAGGACGATGCCGGAATCTTCCTCGGGCCATTCGTCATCGGCCGGCTCTTCCGGTTGGGCGTGCGGCGCGGACGGCGGGGATTCGGGCGCCGGCTCGGGAGGAAGCGGCGGCGGCACCTGCTCGCGTTCCTCCGGCGGCACGTACGTCAGCCAGATTTCGCCGAACGCCTCCGGCTGCTCCACGCGGATGACCTGCTCCTTCACGAGTTCAAGCAGGGCGATGAACGTGCCGATCAGCCGCACGCGCGTCGTCTGCCCCTGAAAGACGCCGGCGAAGGTCAACCGGCCCGCCGCGCGCACCGCCTCTTCCAGTTCGCGCTGGATCCTCTCCTGGGGCATGGAGTCGAGGACGACTTTTTGGGCGCCGCCGGTCTGCTGGAGGATCTTCGAGAAGGCGTCGAACAGCATCCAGAGGCTGACGCCGGCCGGCGCGCCGGAGACCGGGCCGACCGTTCTGTCCGGCCGCTCGCCCGGCCGCGCGAACCGCTCCGACTGCAGCTCCGCCCGGTCGTTCAGCGCCAGCGCCGCCTCCTTGAAGCGCTTGTACTCCAGGAGCTGGCGCACGAGCTCCATCCGCGGGTCGTCCGGCTCTTCCTCGGGCATGGGCTCCGGTTCGGGCGTCAGCAGGCGCGACTTGATCTCGATGAGCTGCGCCGCCATCACGATGAATTCGCCGGCCACGTTGATGTTCAGCTCGGACATGAGCTCCATGTACCGGAGGTACTGCTCGGTGATGCGCGCGATCGGGAGGTTCCAGAGGTCCACCTCGGACTGCCGGATGAGGTAAAGCAGCAGGTCGAGCGGGCCGCTGTAGGCGTCGAGTTCGACTTTGTAATCGAGGCGATCGGTCATGACATCGGCGGGAATAATCCGGGCGCGGGCGGCTTGAGGCGGCCGTCGGCCACGGGGTGACAATGCACGGGCCTGTCGCGGCGCGAGGAACATTCGTTGCACGAGATGCACGTGGCGCGCGGCTGGCCGGCGCGGAGCCGCGCGACGAGGTCCGGCTCGGCGATGAACGGGCGCGAGGCGGCGACGAAGTCCAGCCCGTCGCCTTCGAGCGCGCGGACCATGACCTCGTACGAGCGGAAGCCGCCGCAGGCGCCGACCGGAACGGCGCCGACCGCGCGCTTGATCTCGACGGCCTGGGTGAGATAGTACGCTTCCTCCTGCGGTTTCGGGTCGCCCTTGCGGACGGGCGCGCAGCGCGCGTCCCCTTCGGCCATCCAGCCGCTGACCTCGATCGCGTCAATCCCTTCGGCGGCCAGGGCGCGCGCGGCCTCGCAGCTCTCGGCGAGAGAGAGGCCGTCCTGGATGAAGTCCTCGCAGTTGAGCTTGACGGTGACGGCCAGGTCCGGCCCGCCGGCGGCGCGCGCGCGCCGGAACGCCTCGATCACAAAGCGCCGGCGGCGCTCGGGCGTGCCGCCCCATTCATCCGTGCGGCGGTTGGTGTGCGGCGAGAGGAATTCGCTGAGGAGGTAACCGTGGGCGCAGTGGAGCTGGACGCCGTCGAAGCCGGCCTCGCGCGCGCGACGGGCGGCCTGGCCGAAGGCGTCGAGCGTTTCCTCGATCTCGCGCGCGGTCATCTCGCGCGGGCGGACTCCTCCGCTGCCGACCGGCACGGCCGAAGGCGCGATCGGCTCGCTGACCAGTTCAGCGGGCACCTGCCGGCCGCCGTGAACGATCTGCATGAAGAATTTGACCTCGGCGCGCTCCTGGTGGACCGCCTCGGTGATCCGCCGCCAGGGGCCGACCAGTTCGTCGGAGTGGATGCCGTTCTGCGTCGCCACGGAACGGCCGTTCGGAAGGATGTAGGCGAAGCCGGAAACGATCCAGGGCGCGCCGCCCCGCGCGAGCGCCACGTACAGGTCGCGGATCGCTTCGCCGGGCCGGCCTTGCGCGTCGCTGGCGGCCTCGAAGGTGGCCGACCGCGCCAGGCGCCCCGCGACGGTCACCGGCCCCGCGCGCATCGGTCGGAAAAGGATCACGCAGGGTCCCTTAGTTCTCTGGGCCATAAATTCGATGACGTATCCGCACGCCTGGACATCGTACTCGTCCTCGTCGTCGTCCTCGGACGTTCGGTGCTTCTGTTCGAGGACGAGGACGCCGAGGACGAGGCCGATTCGCAAATGAACGTCATCGTACTTGAGACGGCATGCCTTTAGTTCGAGGTCGGCACGGTGATCGTCAAGACCATCCCTGCGGTCAGATGCCCGGCCTGCGCCACGCTGATCTTGTTCTCCTTGGCAATGTCGCGCCAGGCGTCGCCCTTGCCGAGCACCTTCTCGCTGATCACCCAGAGGGTGTCGCCGCTCTTGACCGTGTAGGTTACCACTTTCCGAGCGGGCGCCGGTTTGGGCGCGGGCGCCGCCGGAATGGCCAGCGTCGCCGGCGGGGTCGGAAAGCTCCGGGCCTGCTGCGGCGCGGCGTTGTTGCTCGGCGGCGTCGCGTTGCTGCGGGGAGGCTCGTCAACCTTCGGCACGCTCCAGGCGACCGTTTTGGGCGCGCCGGGCTGCCCGGCGGGCGCCGGCGCTTGGGCGAGGTTATTGGGCAAACGCAGCGGCGGAGGCGGCGTCTGGACCGAGTTCGCCGCCGCGCCGTCCCGCTGCGCATGGCTTGCGGCCGCGGCCAGGTTTTTCGCGCGGAGGGATTTGCCGCTCGACCCGCCGAAGGCGTAATACATCAACACCGCCATGAAGCAGGCGGCGACCGCGCCGCCCAGGAGCGCGCCCTTCTGGAGGCGGCGGAGCCGCCGGCGGACGATCCACATCTCCTGGTCCGCGCGTTTCTTCAGGTCGGCCGCTTCGTGGTCGAAATGCGCGCGGAGCGATGTGAGTTCGGCCTCGCGTGCGCTGAGCTTGTCCTGGAGTTGCACGACCGCCTGCTCGTTCGACTCGATCTGCTGGCGCAGCGCCGCGGCCTCCTCGCGGGTCTTCGAGACGTCGGCCTGGAGTTCGGCAATGTGCTCGCACTTCGCCTCGACGCCCTGCTTGAGCTGCGCGGCGGCGGCGCGCAACTGGTCGAGCTCCGAGTCCGTGCCGGCCAATTGCTGATGAAGCGCTTCCATCTCCCGTATCCGCGCGCTCTGCCCCGCGATCGTCTCGGCCATTTTCTCGACGCGCCCGCCGGCCGCCTCGCGCTCGGCGCGCTCCTCGGCCAGGGCCGTCTCCTTTTCGGATAGCGCCTGGTCCTTCTCGGCCAGCAGGCGTTCCTTCGCGGCCAGCGCCGCTTCGAGTTCGCCGACCCGTTTGCGCAAGGCCGGAAGTTCCGCGTTATCGGAATTCAGCTGCGTCACTTCCGCGCGCGCGCGCGTCAACTCGGAGGAGGTCTTTCGCAGGTCCGCCGCGATCTTGTCGCGCTCGGCGCGAGCTGCCGCGACCTTCTGCCGGAGCGCCTCGACCGCCGTACGCGGCGTCTCCGGCGCCGGCCCGGGCGCTGCGGAGGCCGCCTCATCCGGCGGCATGACCGCCGTCACTTCGTCGGCTTGGACGGCCGCCTGCTCCTTTGTCGTCAGCCCAACGTCTTCATGTCCGGCAGGCGGCGCGTCGGCCTCTTTCGGGGCTTGTGTCTCGGCATCGAGAATCTGAAGAGCCTCGCTCCGCAACGGCTCCGGCCTCATGCTCGCAATGATGCGAATTCGGTCGTCAGGATACCCTTTGCGCCTGTAATCATCCACAAACGCGCGCGCATTTCTCATCGGCGTTCTCCTGAATACCGCTATATGTTGCGTTTTGCAAACGCATATGACCCATTAGGTCGGGTATTGTAGCAGAATCGCCAAAAAGAAGCAAAATCAAGCTCGCTCCAGCTATGATTCGTCAATGAAATCGGCCACTTTCGCGCAGAAGGGGTGTTTCAGCGAAATTCGGCAGGGGGGGCGATGAAAAGCGCGAATAAGGCAAATCCTGCGGCTGGATAGAGTCTCGTCAGCGGCGCATGAAAATACTGTCAGGCCGCCAGTTCCGTGGGGGATTTCACGCTCATCGCAACATAGGCCTCTAACGCCACCAGATTCTGGCGCGGAGGCTCTCGATCCACCGGTTGATTTCAGCGGAGGTCTGCTCGGCTTCGACGGCCAGGGCGAGAAAGTCGTCGGGGAGGATGAGGCGGCGTTCCTGAAGGATCATGAGCTGATCGCGGCAGACGCCGAGGCTGCACTGGGCGCGCTTGCAGTTGGCGATGTTGCCGCAGAGGGAATCGCGCTCGTAGCCGATGCCGTGGCCGCCGGCGATCTGCGCGGAGACCATCTGGGCGGCGAAGACGGCGCGCCGCGCGTCCTCGTCCTCGCTCCATTTCTGCGTCCGCCGTTCGAGCAGATCCTCCAGCCGCGTCGCGAAATCCTGCGCGCTGACGTAGGCGGGGATTTCCCGGAGCTGCTCGAAGCAGCCGACGAGGTCCTCGGCATCCGGGTCATCGTCGAGACACTCCGGCTCGGACATCAGCCGGAGCATCTCGTACGCCTCGCAGTCGAGGCGCTTGTCGCAGGAGCGGCATTTCGACGCCGTGCCGCCGCATTCCTCCAGGTCGTCTTCCCAGCCCATCTCGCGCGCGATGAGGCGGTCGCGGTGCGGATGATGGGCCAGGGTCTCGAAGAGTTCCTGGAATTTTGCCGTGCGGGCGTCGGCGCGCCGAAGGAAACGCTCCCAGTCGTTCTCGTCCCATTCCTCGTAATTGGGAGCGTCGAAGACCGGTTCGAGCATCGGCACGCCCTTTCGGCTCACGAGGAGAAGTCGAATCCAGCGTTTTCGCCGCCGCGCTTTTCTTAAAGGAGTTTACCCCATTCGCATCGGCGGAGTCAAGAATTTCGACGGCGGCTGTTTCAGTCGGCGCGTCCGCGCCATCCGCGCTTCCGCTGGAGGCGCTTCGCGTAGTCGCGGACGGCCTCCTCCTGCTCTTCGGTCTCGACCGCGCCGGGCCGGAGCGAGCGGACTTCGGCGAGCGCTTCCTCCGGCGTCCGCCCGAGGCTGACGAGATAGCAGGCGGCCATGGCCCCGCTGCGGCCGCGGCCGGCGAAGCAGTGCACCAGCGTCCTGCGGCCCGCCTTGCGCGCCGCCGCGACGACGGAGACGAACCGCTCAATCTGCGCCGCGTCCGGCGCGCGGAAGTCGTCCACCGGGATGTGGTGATACTCGATGTCGAACTCGGCCAGGATGTCGGTGTTGAGCGCGCTCTCGGTGAGGCTGATGACCACGCCGATCCCGGCGTCTTTGAACAGCTCGACGGCCTTGCGCAGATCGTAAGGCCGGCCCATCGCGGCGAGGACGTCCGGCACGATCCAGGTCAGATTTTCCTGCGTTTCCAACACCGCGCTCCTGCGGTTGAAGATGAGCCGAAAGGGTTGCTGTCGCGCTGAAACGTCGTTGGATACAGCGTATCAGAAAGCCGCGCGCCCTAGCAAGCGCGCGAAATGAGGCGCCGCGGAGGGACGAGCGCCCCGCCCTGAAGCGGCGTCCGCGGCGCCTTCATCCCCGGGCGGCGCGGCCGGGCGCCAGGTGTTCGAGATGCGCGACAATCAGGTCGGCCAGGTCGTCGAGCTGCTCGTTGAAGCTGAAGTGGCAGAGGATCTCGCTGGCGCCGGCGGCGAGCATCAGGTTCAGGCCCTTGACCTGCGACTGGCGGTAATCGGTGCGAACGCCGAGGACCGGCTTGCCGAGGGCCCGCGCGTAGCCGGCCTCGAACGCCACGCCGCTGTCGGCGTCGGCGCCGTCCAGGAGCGCCAGCACCACGTCGGCGCCGGAGAGTTCCTCGATGCAGCGCCGAAAGACCGAGGCCAGGTGGCGCCGGTCGTTGAACGAGGCGGACCCGACGCGGAAGTCCTGCGGCAGCACGATCTCGCACTGCGGCAACAGCGCCTTGAGCTTCTCGGCCAGGCGGCGGTTATATTGCCGCTCCATCTGGCTGAACAGCGGCGCGGCGAGATAGATCCTCATCGGCGGCGGTCATCCCTTGTAAAGCCGGCGCTTCAGGCTGAACGAGTACTCGGTCCACCCGGGGTCGGCGTTCTTGTCCTCGGCGATGGTCTCGGAGATGTCCTTGAGCTTGGCGTCGAGGTTGTCGAGGAAGTGCAGCGCGACCGCCTCGGCGAACATCGGCAGCTTGGGCGAGCCGAACTCCAGTTCGCCGTGATGGCTCAGGATCATGTGCCGCAGCAGGTTGAGCTTCTCCTCGGGCAGGTTCGGCAGCGCGCGGGCGTGGTCCTCGAGGAGGAGGACGCCGATCGTGACATGGCCGACGAGGTTGCCGGCGTCGGTGTAGCGGAACGTGCGCTTGCAGGAAAGCTCGCGCGTCTTGCCGATGTCGTGGAGGAAGACGCTGGCCAGCAGCAGGTCGCGCCGGAGCGAAGGATAATGTTCGAGGACCTTCACCGCCATCGCGGCCATCGAGAGCGTGTGTTCGAGCAATCCGCCGAGGTAGGCGTGATGGTTCTGCACGGCCGCCGGCACGGTGCGGAAGGCGGCGCAGAAATCCTTGTCGGACAGGAAGGAGTCCACCACCGCCTTGTAGTCGGGGTCCTGGATCAGCGCGAGGATCGCCGTCAACTCGCGCATCATCTCGCCCGGGTCGCGCTCGCACTGCGGGAGGAAATCGCCGAGCCGCAGCCCTTCGGTCTCGGCGCGCGTGATCGAGCGGGCGTTGACCTGGAGCTGGTTCTGGTAGCTCTCGACCTTGCCCTTGACGTGGACGAAGCTGTCCACGGCGATCGTCGCAGCGAAGGCGTCGGTCGCGTCCCAGAGCCGGCCGACGATCTGACCGGAGCGGTCCTGCAGAATGAGGTTCAGGTAACTGCCGCCGGCCCGCGTGGAGCGCAGCGCGCACTCGGCGACGAGGAACACCGAATCCACCGGCTCTCCCACGCGCAGCGCGCCGACCATCTGTTTGGCCATGAGTTTTCTCTAGAACTTTTTCCAAAACCTCGATAACGTTCTGAACCGCCGAGCGATTGCGCGCACAGGCGAGCGCTGACTATCGCCGCAGATGGACGCAGATGAACACAGGCAAAGAACTCCGTATCTGCGTTTATCGGCGTTCATCGGCGGTTAAAGTCTTTCTTTTAGTCCTCAGCCGGAACGCGGTCCGCCGCGGCCCGCGCCGTCGCCCCTCAGTCGCTTTCCCGGCGATCCGCCCCGAACTGTTCCCTCAGCCGCTCGAACCGGCTGGCGTAGATCATCTCGAACAGGTCGCCGCGGCCCGGGAAAAGCTCCTCGCACCGCTCGCGCAGTCTTTCGACCTGGATAACGATATCAATTTCGGGCAGGTCTGTCGAGAGGATGAGCACGGCGATCCGGTCCGCCTCGCGCTGGAGGAGCGCCATTTTCCGGCGCGCGCCCAAAAACGGTTCATTCGGCAATCGGCAATCGGCATTCGGCAGTTCGTTCGTCACTCCGCGAACATCTCGGCCAGGACCGCCAAGACCAGCTTCTGAGTGGCGGGCCTCATTCGGCCCAGGTGCTTCACGAGGCGCGCTTTGTCAATCGTCCTAATCTGATCGAGAACGATCTGGCCGTCCTTGCCCTCGAAACGGCACGCGACCCGAGTGGGATAGTCGCGTCCTCTGGTCGTCATGGGCGCCACGATGACCGTGGCGATGTGACGGTTCATCTCGTCGGGCGAGATCACCAGGCACGGACGGGTCTTCCTGACCTCGCTGCCGACAGTCGGGTCAAGGTTCACCAGAAAAACATCGAATCGCCGGGCTACCACTGCCATTCGCTCTTATCCCACCGGCTGGGGGATTCCAGCACCAGCCGATCGTCCCGCCGTGCCGCCATCGCGGAAAAGCGCTTGGACCAACCTTCCCGCGTCCGACGCGTAGGACGGATGACCAGCCGGTCCGAATGCACGGCCAGTTCAACTTCCGGCCCGGCGTCCAATTGGTCCAGGACAACCTTGGGGATGCGAATTCCTCGCGAGTTTCCGACTCGGACTATGCGCGCTCTCAGCAGGGTAGCCATCAGCCTGATCCTCCGTCGCAGGTAATTACATTGTATATACGCCCTGCGTTCCCGTCAAGCGACATTCTTCGGCCTCAGAACAGCCGGGCGCTTTCTCCGGAGGGCGCGGCGATCTCCTTCAGCGCCGGATACTGCTCCGCCAGCAACTCCGGCACGCGGACTTTTTTTCCGCTGAGGGCGGACTTCAACTGGAGCGCATTCACCACCGCCTGGCCTCGATAATGGTTGTTGTTCATCACGAAGAGCCTCTGCACCTCCCCGGCCATGGCGGCGATTTTCTCGGCCCACGGCGCGAGTTCGTCACCGGTGTAGAGATAGTTGTAGCGTTCGTCGCGGCCGGCGTCGCGTGCGAACCACGCCTGCGCGTTGCGGCCGTGGAAGCGATAGTACGCAAGCGGCCCGGTCGCGACGCTGGTCGGCCCGATCGAGCTGCGGGAATGCGGCTGGTCAATGTTGCAGAAATTCAGGCCGGCCCGGCGGAGGAACTCGCGGCTCTCCGGCGAATCCCACGAGGCGTGGCGCACCTCGAGTACGCAGGGAAATTCGCCGAACGCCTCCGACAGCCGTGCGAGCCAGTCGCGGCTCGGCCCGCCCGCCCTGAACGACCACGGGAACTGCATCAGCAGCGCTCCGAAGCGCTCCGCCTCGCGCAGGGGCCGGATGCCGCTCTTGAACTGCTCCACTTCCGCCGCCGTCCAGCCCCGTTCGCGCTCGTGAGTGAAGCGCTGCCAGAGCTTGGCCGTGAAAAGGAACCCCGGCCTTCCCGCGACCTGCTTGACCCATCCCTCCGCCATCGCCGCCGACGGCGGGCGATAGAAACTCGTGTTGACCTCGACCGCGTCGAGGTAATCGGCCAGGTACGCCAGCTCGGATTTTCCGCGCGCGCGCTGCGAGGGATAAACGACGCCTTCCCAGTCCGGATAGGACCAGCCGGCGGCGCCGATGTAGATGTTAGGCGGCATCGTTCGCGCCAATGTGGGCATGCCAGGACTCTATCGTCGCCCCAACCATGCGTCAAGCCCAAGAATGGCCGGCCGTGGAGTGTTGAAAAAGGCTCCCTGTCATCTCTGAGAGCGCGATTGTCAAGTGCAAAGGACATCGCCTCAATCCGGTCGGCTCGTGCTGAGTCATCTCTTCACCCTCTGCGGGGTTATGGAAGTGTGCCAGAGGCGTGTCGCATTCATTCCCCGATCCTGCGCCTGTCGGCGCGGATCGTTGACAGGGTCGCGCTTACGCCTCTGCTGCACGAGACCGTTTCAAGGTCGGATCGAGATAGGGTTCCTTGAACGCTTGGATTCCCGCTTGCGCGGGAATGACGTAACGGAGAGGCGAGAAGAGGCAAGCCCTCGCGCGACGACTTTTTGAACAGCCCCACTGTCCGCTTTCAGACCTCCGCTGACCGCGGGTAGCCGAACGCTTCATTTCATTCGTGCGTCATGACCCCGATGCTAATAGAGCTGCCAGTTGCTGAACATGGCGCCGATGGCCATATTCGCTAGAAACGGCGGCGGCTCCACGCCGAGACGAGGGTCGAAAACGTAATTCTTTACAAAGCCGCTGCTGCCAACTTGTCCGACGGGGCCACGCTCTTCCTGGCAGATGCCGCCGTACACGTTAAGCGTTGCCTGCGGCGTGCCGCTCGTCCAGAAATAGTTCCAGAACTGGCCGGGCGTGGTGGTGGAGCCGTTCCCGATCGCAGCCATGGTTGCCGTGATGTACATGTTTGTACCCACATTCGACCAGGACGGCGCCGAAGCCGCCCCGGTTGTCGCGTTCCAGGTCGTCGGCTGCACGACGATGTCGCCGCCGGAGACGAGGGCGCAGCTGCTCGTAAAGTTCGTGTCCGTCATCGGGTCGTAGGCGTAGGTGGACGAGAACAGCGTCGTACTGTAACTGCTCGGCGCGGGATAGGAATATTCGAGGTTGCCGACGACCTGGATATCGTTGCCCGCCGAGGTGCCGATCGTGACCTGCCCGGTTATGGTGCCGCTGACCAGCACCTGGTCATTGAAGTAGAAGCCCATGCCGGCCGCCGGGATCGTCCCGGTCACGGGGGCTGGGCTGAGAATCCGGTTGCCCGTCTTTGTTAATGTATAAAGTGTGTAGGAACTGCCGTTGAAGACCAAGTTGTAGCCATAGGTGCTGTTGGAACTGGGCCTGCTGGGATCGTTGGTCGGGAGGGGGCTGGGGTCGTTGGTGTTGGCGGCCACAGAAAGTCCTCCGCCGTTCGCGACGCCGTTCTTGATCGCGGTGATGTCGTTGCCGCTCATCACCGAGGACAAGGGCAGGTCGGGCGCGTTGTAAACCGGATAGTGTTGCAGAAAAGTCGGATTGCTCCGGCTCATTTCGTTGAGGTTGGCGGCGCCGGTGTAGACGGGGCCGTAGAACGCGGGGGAGCCGTCAATGTTGAACTGGCCGTTCGACCAGATCAGGGCGGAATCGTTCCAGCCGCCGATCGCCTCGTTCGTGGCCCAGTAGACTTTGCTTCCGGCCGAGTCGGTCTCGGAGTTGGTGAGCCATGCGAACGAGCCAAAGTTGAGCGCCTGGCAATCAACCGACACGTGCCGGGTGTAATTCCCGACCGTGCCAAAACTGTGAATACGGTAGTTGCTGGAGAGGATTCCGAGATTGTTCAACTCCTGGATCACCACCGAGTAAGTTGACTCGGGGTAGCCGGGCACGGACTGGTTGGTGAGCAGGTTGCAGATTTGGTATCCGCCGTAAATGCTGTTGGAGGCACTCGTGGTCCATCCGGGACTGCTGCTGAGGGGAGTCCCGTTGTAGGTCATCGTATACCACAAACCGTGCATATTACCTGTGCTGTTGGCCATGGCCTCGGCGCAGGCGATGCCGTACTCGGCCGCGGCGTTGGCCTGGAGGCGCTGCACGTTGCGGGTGGCCGTGAGGCTTTCGGTAGCGCTCGTCTGCAGGAACGCCAGGCCCAGGATCAGGATCAGGACGGTGACGAACAGGGCGTAGGGCAGCACCATGCCGCTCTGGGCTGCTCGCCGCAAAACCAGTCGTCCGCGGACTCGTCGGATTTTCGTGCGCATGGTCAATTCCTCATGCCGGCCACGGTGGTCATGGTAATCGTCTCGGTCCCGTCGGCGCACGTGCAGTTGAGCTGGACGAGCGAATTCGTCGGCGAGTTCTGCATGACCGCCGAAAACGAGGTGACGTCGCTGAAGATCACCAGCGGGCCGATGTTCTCGTTTATCCATTGCATCATGAGATTGGTCCCCGACAGCCAATACGCGCGCTCCAACGGGTTCGTGAGATAGGAAGAATCCGTCTCGCCGTTCGGGTTAGGGACGAGCAATAAAATCCCCTGGTAGGCGGTGCTGCCCGGATTGGCGACCACGGTCCCGTAGCTGCTTGAAGTACCTCCAGTAAGCAGCTCGATCGTGCTGGCGCGCTGGACCTGCTCCTGGATGGAGTTCATCACCCCGAAAGCGTCCAGGTAGGCTTGGCTGGCGGACTGCACGCCTTGAAATTGTGTCCACCCGATGTCCCATGCCGTCAGACCGATGAGCATAGCGATGGCGGCGGAGCCCATCGAGACGACCAGCTCGAGCAGGGTCACTCCACGCCATGTCGCGTGTAAGCGTAGCATTGAACCTCTCCTGTCACGGAGCAATGGCCGTCTCGATCGCCGCGTTGGCATTCGGCGCCGTCGGCCAGGTCACGGTCACTCCGGTCTGCTTGAACGTGCTGTGGGCGTCGGCCGGGTCCGCCTGCGCGGTGGTCACCGTCAGCACCCAGCTGTATAGGAGCCCGTTGACGGTTTCCGTTCCGTTGCTGCTGGCGATCGAGGCGTAGGTCAAGGCGCGGGTCTGGTCAAGCTGCTGTTGTGCGATCTGGGCGGCGATGACGCCCTGGCCCGTGCGCTCCACCAGCACGCGCCCGTTCATCAGGAAGCCCGCCATTCCCCAGACCACGAAGGTGAGAATCGTCACGGCCACTACCACTTCGCACAGCGACGCCTGGGCCGCGCAATGCGCCCTTTTTTTCAGAAGACGCACCTGCGACGCGCCGCCGGTCGAAGACGGAAAAGCGCCCATGTGCAGCATTTGCAGCCTCGCTTTCGCCTTTGCGCTATGGATTCCGGCTACCTCGAATATCTCGAATGACCGCGCGCGATTCACGTGCGGGAACTTACTTGCGCGCCTGCGCTCCTCGGGAGAGCCGGGTCGTCTCGATCCCGGCATCGCCCTCACTTATTGGCCAGTGTAATACGTGCCCAGTTCCGAACCGAGCTGATTGATCTCGTAGTACGGCATGCCCGTCCGGGTGGTCAGCGAAGGCGGCCCCGCCTTGATCGTGTAGGTCGAGGTGGTGACGGTGACGAGCGAGTAGTCCGTCTGCGCGAAATACTTGCCTTGCAGGTCGGTCGAGCCGATCTGCAAGGTGCCTCCCGAGCCGCCGCTCGGGAGCGCGGCGCCGCTGTAACTGGCGTTCTGGGCCTGGTAGATCCGCATTGCGTTGCGGATCACGCCTGCGCCCGCCACGCCCTCGGCCATGATCGCGGCGGTCGTGTTGGCGGAATAGAGCGGAATTGCGATCAAGGCCAGGACGGCAACGATCGTGACCACGATCATCAACTCAACCAGCGTAAACGCCCGCTTTTGCCCTCTCCGCCGACCGACTTTTTGCATTCACCGCGCTCCTCAATCGAACCAGGCAAAGGAGACCCGGCGCTTCGAGCCGCTCCGCTACTGGTTAGTGTAATACGTGCCCAGTTCCGAACCGAGCTGGTTGAGCTCGTAGTACGGCATGTTTGGCCGGCTGGTCAGCGAAGGCGGCCCAGCCTTGATCAGGTACGTCGAGGCGGTGACGGTGACGAGCGAGTAATCCGTCTGCGCGAAGTATTTGCCCTGCAAGGCATCCGAGGCGATCTGAAGGTTGTTCATCGTCGCGCCGGTGTAACTGCCGTTCTGGGATTGATAAACCTCCAATGCGGTGCGGACCGCGCCCGCGCCCGCCACGCCCTCGGCCATGACCGCGGCGGTCGTGTCCCCCGAGTACAGCGCAACCGCGAGCAAGGCGAGAATGGCCACGATAGCGACCACGATCATCAACTCAACCAAGGTAAACGCTTGTTCGCGCCGCAGCCCGCGAATGAGTTTTCCCATTCTGGGGCCTCCTCAAAAGAGCACGAAGAGGCTCCAACCGGCGGACGCCTTGATCGGGGCCGTCCCCGACAATGGAGCGTTTCGTAGCAGACTCCTCTGGATGAAGGTCCGCCAACAGATTTGGCATGGTACGGATAGAGCAAAGCCCATGCCGGGCGAATCTGACCGTATGAAATTCGCATATCATGTTATGCAGACGCATGTTAGCTAGTTCGGCGAGGCCCCTGCTCCGTTGTATGATGCTACATCCTTGTCCAATTATCATACACTTTGCCGCGTGGGAACGCAACGGGGACTTTTCCATTCTGCTGACCGGGCCTGCCGGGCCTTGGTCCAGGCGGCAGGCACAGTCGGAGAAAAGAAGCCTCTGCCGAAACAGGGTTACGGCGTCTCATCGAGGACCGAGACGGCGCTCACCAGCACAGAATAATTGTTGTCCTGCCCGTAGTTGAGCAGAATGACGACGCGCGCGTACTTGGTGCCGGGCCACCAAAGGGTGCTCCCGGCGCCCGCAGTCGCCATGCCGTAGACGTAGCCGCTGGACTGTGTCCACGTCGCAGGCACCACCTGGCCGGCCGCGGCGGCGAAGAGGTAGGGTGGGCCGGAGAGGTGCTCGCGAACCTTGGTCCCCGCCGGACAGTCCCGGCCGCAGGGCGCCTTGAGAACCACTTCCCAGTGGTCGCCCCTGTCTTCGACTTTGGCGATGCCCAGGGGACTGAGGTTGCGGTTGGGCAGGTCGTTGTACTTGCCGGAGTCGTCCGTCTCGAAGGCGACGCAGGCCTGGGCGTTCGGCTGCCAATTGGCGCCCTGGGCGATCTTAAGCACGGTATCTTCCTTCTTGCACGCTGCGAAGAGCGTGGTTTCCGTTCTGAGCAGAACACCCACCTGTTCGGCGGTGATCGGCTTCTTGTCCGCATCGAAGAGGGCATAGCCGAAGCAGATCTTGCTGGGATCGGTTCCGACGGACCGGAACCATCCGGTCAGTTCATAGCGTTTATTCGGATCCACCGTGATGAGTTCGCTGCCGCGGATGGTCGCCGGGCCGCGGCACGTGAAGGCCAGCCTCCGCAGGATCGGGTTGCCGGGCGAATCCGAGAACAGGGCCGAGCCGGCACCGGGCGACTCGGTCCCGGCGCCGCCCTGGCCGGACGGGGCGCTGTCAGGCGCAGCGGCGGCAGCGCGGCAGAACGGCCCGGCCATGACGCTCAGCGGCACGGCTGCGAACGCGATCCAACGCAACTTCCAGCGGCGTGCAATGCCCTGGTTCCCGTCCTTCATGCTCTTCTTCACCCTGAGAACCGATCCGCCGTCGGCCGGCGCAGGCGCCACAACGTCGCATTGTACCACTCACCTGGCGGCCGGGCAACGCGCCCGCGCTATGGAAGCGATTGCAACTTAAAGCAGGGGCCGGCACGGCTTATAAACCTTGCCGGTCCCTCCCTGAAGTCACTGCGGATTGGCTGGAGGCGGACCGCCGAAGAAACCCATGTCGCCATGCCGCATCATGCCATGTTGCATCATGTGTCCGCGCCAGGGGTGATGTTCCATATGCTTCTGCAGCTCGGCCATCTTCTCCTGCTGCTCCAGCGTAAGGGCCTTCTTGATCCGGATGAGTGTCGCCAGATTCGAGAGCTTGAGGTCGTCCTCGATCTTCAGCACCTTCTCTTTTTCTGCGAGGATCGCCTTCTCATCGGGCTTGGCCTCCTTGAGGAGGTCCGCCAGCACTCCCTTCTCGGCGCTCTGCTGCCACCGCAGGTCGGTGACGTGCGCTGCGAGATTCATCATCTCCGACTTGATCGCTGTCTGCTGGTCCGCCGTCAGGCCGATCTCCTTCTGGTAGCGCATCACCAGTTCGGGGCAGAAAAAGTTCGACCCCATCATGCCGTCGTGGGGCCGCTCCGCCTGACATTGGCACTTCACTGCGGGCCCATGTTCGGCTCCGATTCCGCCCCTCGGCGCTGTCACCGGTTGAGCACAGGCGGTTGCGGCAACGATCAGTGCGACGGCCACAATACGAAATTGAATGCTCATGGGATTGTTCCTTTCAGAAAACCGGCGTCAGTCCAAGGTTTTCCATTTGTCTGTCCTCCCGCGGACAACCGCCCCTCTAAGAGAAGAGTATGGCATCGAATTGTCTCTGTCAAACAGTTTTTCGGCGGCATATCGGGCAACGCAATCTCGGGGGGTAATCGGGGAAAAGTCACGCTGTACGGCGTGCGCCGGGGAGGTCATTTCCCGTAGACATGCACCGTTGCGCGCTTGTAGATCCCCAGGATTTCAAGCAGCTCGTAGTCGGCGTAGCAGATGGTCGCAATGCCGGCATCATGCGCGGCGCGGTCGAGGGCCGCATCACCCCAGCCGACGCTCAGGATGTGGAATGTATCCAGTATCGGCAGGATGAAGGCATGCGCCGATGTCGCGCCGTGCTTCAAGTCCATTCCGCAAGGCACGCCGCCGGGCGCCTCCTCCAAGCGGCAAGTCATGGGCGCGCGGTAGTGCGTGAAGATGAAGCCTTTTCCCGGTGTCACGCCCATGTGTTCGGTGGCGGCGCATCCTCCAAGGAACGATCCCCCTGTCCCCAGCGCCAGGAGCAGCAGACATCGAATCGTCATGGACATCTCCATTCTCCGGCCCCGGGGGTCAATCGCCGCGCACGATGGTGGTGTATCGCTGGTAGAGGCCGAGAATGCTGAACATTTGATAGTTCAGTTGCTTGACCTGACTGATGCCGGCATCGCGGGCGGCGGCGGTGACGGAGGAGTCGCCCCAACCGACCAGGAAGAGGACCGTGTAGGTGGAGGCGCGCCCTTCCTTGCTGCCGACCTCTTTCCCGCCGAAGAGCGGCGCCTTCTGGTCGTTGAAAAGAATGCCGCGCGGCGGCACGACCGGCGCCATCGCGCACCCGGAAAGAATCGCTCCGATCAACAGGGCCCCTGCGAGCAGCTTGTTTCGCCGCATGATCCGCCTTTCACGCGACATATTCGCCCTTTCAGAAACGCTGCAAAGACGGTGAAACTCCCGTCTTTCCTGAGCCCCGCTACGCTCGCCTGTGATTACCAGAAGGGTGCGGGAAAGTCAAACCGTCGCCGGCTGACGCCTTTCCGCTTGACGGGGCCGACCTCCATCGTCAAAATGGGATATTGGATGCCTGGCCGCCGTGCGGAGGCTGGGCATATCGCAAATCACGGGGCATACTTCTGCTCCTGCTCGTCACGAGGCACGATTCATGAACGGACAGGGATCAGCCCTTGAGAAGAATTCCCACACCCACTCCGTCGGCACACGCCTGCACGCGGCGGCGGAAGGCATCCTGGGGCGGGGGCTCGACGAACTCCTCCGCCTGACAGCCGGCATGGAATATCGCCCGCTGCCTTCGGACATTTACCCCTTCCCGCTCACGCGCGCCGTCTACGCTGCGATGCCGTCGCCGGAATCGGTCCGCGCCGATGTCCGGTCGCGCCTGCGCTCCGACCCGGTCAGCGTTCTGGAATACGCCCTGGCGCTGCTCGAACTGCACGAGTGCAACCAGGCGGACATCGCCGCCCACGTCCTGACCGACATGCCGTTCATCCACGCCTGCTTCAACTCCAAGCGTTGCAACGGATGGATCGCCCTGATGGGCGCAATGGACCGCGCTGCGATGGAGACGGCGATCAACCGCCGCTGGCAATTCAAATTCTTCAGCGGCCGCCCGGCGCCGACCGGCATCTACGTCCTGCTGGGCATGCTCGCGCGATACGGCTTCGTGTATGGCCGCATTCCCTTCGGCGACGTGCACGCCCTCTCGCATTTCGTGGAGGACTTCTGCCCCGGCCTCATCGTGGCGCACGGCCCGATGAGCGACCTCGAATTGACGCTCTCGCTCGCGGCGATGAAGATGGGCGTGCCCGCGATCGTTCCGTCCGCCTATCCCTTCCCGCTCGGCCGGACGATCCGCTCGGACGACCCGGAGGAAATCGCCCGGGCTGTCGCCGCCTTTCCGAACATCCGCAAGCTGCTCCCGATGCCCGAACTCCCGCCCATGCCGGACTACTGCGACCCGGAAAATCAGAAGCAGGAGTTCGAGCCCCATCTCACCTGGGGCGGAACGCCGGAGAGTTTCTGTGTTGTCCGAAAGGGTCGCGTCGAGTCCCCCGGCGTGCGCGTGCGCGGCCGGCCCGCAGCCGATCCGGCGGACAAGCCCTCCACACGGCCGGCGGGCAAGCCTGGGGGGAGCGTCGGGATCGTGGTGACGATTCAGGCGGAGCCGATGGACGCCTTCGACCGGCGCTACATCGAATCCATGATGCTCGGCGCGCTCTCGATGATCCGCGGCGTCAAAGCCAGGCTCGACGGCGACTCGTTCGCCATTGACCTTGCCGCGGGGATTGCCCTCGCGCCCGGCCAGGTCGGCGATACGCTCCTTGCCTTCATCCGCCGAAACTGGCCCCGCTTGGACCGGATCCAGGTGGAGGTGATCCTCGATCCTGCCGAATTGAAGCCGGCCGAGCCGCTCGTCCGGGCGGAGAAGGCGCAGCGTTCCGCTGAGATCGCCGCCGCCACCGAGGAGAACGCGGACCGCCTCTATCAGTGCGTCGCCTGCTCCCCCTTCGCCCCGGACCACGTCTGCTGCCTCACGCCCGAGCGCGCCCCGCAATGCGCGCGGCCTTACGAGATGATCAAGACCGGCGCGCTCTATGGCTACGACGACGTGACGAACATCCATCACAGCGCGCTGCACCGGGAGATCAACTCGTTCCGCGTCGTCGAAAAGGGGCGCTGCCTCGACCCGGTTCATGGCGAGTGGGAAGGGCTCAACGCCGGCGCCGCGCGGCTCAGCCACGGGCGCACGACGCGCGTTCGACTGCACTCCCTCGACGAATTTCCCCACACCGGCTGCGGCTGCTTCCGGATGATCATGTTCAAGACCGACTTGCCCCGGCCGGGGATCGGCATCATGAACAGCGGTTACGCCGGACACGCGCCGGACGGCCGGACCTGGCGCGACCTGCACTATGCCCTGGGCGGAAAGCAGACCCCGGGTCTGGCAGGCGCCGCGCCCTCCTACCTCCATTCTCCGAAGTTCCTCAAGGCCCATGGCGGATGGAACAGCGTCGTCTGGGTCGCCCCGAAGATCGCCGCTGCCGCCGGCCGCGCGCTGCCCGAGGGAGTCGAGATCGGTCCGGAGGACGGTTGAGGTTCCCGGGCTTCAGTGCAGCCTTTCGGACTCACCTTTGCCAGGCCAAGATTTTCGCGAAAATGCCCCTCCAGAACGGCGTCAACCGCGAGCGGTTGCAGGCGTCGGCCGCGCGCTTGATCCCTTCGGCCTGAGTCGGATAGGGATGGATCACGCCGGCGATGGCCCGCAGACCGAGACCGCCGACCATCGCCACGCTGATCTCGCTGATCATCTCCCCCGCGTGCCGGGCGACGATCGTCGCGCCGAGGATCCGGTCCGTTCCCTCCCGCACCTGGATCTTCACAAACCCTTCCGTCTCCCCGTCGAGGACCGCCCGATCCACCTCGTCGAGAGGGACGCTGAAGGTGGCGACCGCGATCCCCTGTTCCTTCGCATCGCGCTCGTACAGGCCCACGTGCGCGATTTCCGGATCGGTGTAGGTGCACCACGGGACCGTCAGCGCGCTGGCCCGCTTGCGGCCCCAGAAGAGGGCGTTTTGGATCACGATGCGCGCGCTGGCGTCGGCGGTGTGCGTGAACTTGTGGCTCAGGCAGACGTCGCCGGCCGCGTAGATGCGCGCGTTGGTCGTCTGCAGGCGGTCGTTGACGGCCACGCCGGCGCGGCTGTCAAACCGGACGCCGGCGCGCTCCAGGCCGAGCTCTTCGACATTCGGCGCGCGGCCCGCCCCGACGAGGATTTCGTCAACCGCGATGGCCTGCGGGCGGCCGTCGGTCACGGCATGGAGCACTTTTCCCGCCGCCGATCGTTCCACGCGCTGGACCTCCGTATCAAGGAGCATGCGGATTCCATCGCGGCGGAAGGAATCGGCGAGAATTCGGGCCGCATCGGGGTCTTCGCGCGGCAGGAACTGGCCGTGCCGCTGGATGATCGTCACCTCGGACCCGAGCCGCTGGAACGCCTGCGCCAGCTCACAACCGAGCGGCCCCGCCCCGAACACCGCCAGGCGGAGGGGACGTTCCGTGAGCGAAAAGACGTTCTCATTGGTGAGGAACCCGGCCTCCACTAATCCGGGCACCGGCGGATGCGCCGCCCGCGCGCCTGTGGCGATGACCGCCTTGCGGAACCGCAGGACCCGGCCTTCCACCTCCACGGCATCCTTCGAGACGAAGCGCCCCTGTCCGAAAAAAAGATCCACGCCGAAGCTGCGCACTCGTTCGGCGGAATCGTGAAGGCTGATCCGGCTTCGAAGCCGCCGCATGCGCTCCATCACCGCCGCAAAGTCGGCCTCCGACCGGCCCTCTCGAACTCCATAGGCCTCCGCGTCGCGGAGGCCGGCGGCGACGCGCGAGGAACGGATCAGGCATTTGGAGGGCACGCACCCGACGTTCAGGCAGTCACCGCCGAGGAGGCGCCGTTCGACGAGCGCCACCTTCGCTCCCAGCCCGGCGGCGCCGAGCGCGGTGACCAGCCCGGCCGTGCCCGCCCCCAGCACCACGAGGTTATAGCGGGGCGCGGGAGCGGGATTGGCCCAGGCCGGCGGATGCGCGTTCGCGATGAGCGCCTCGTTATACGCGTCGCGCGGCAGCAGCGATGCGGGTTCATCCATGGCCGTCTTCCCTCTCCTCCGCGCCGACCGGCTCGCCGCCCGCCGCCTGCCGCAGCGCCCGCCGCGCGATGCGCACAATGAAAACGGCAACGGCCACGGCGATGACCAATCCGCCCCAGAACAAAACCCGCTGCGCCGCCGGCTGCGCTCCGCCTCCGACCGCCGCGTCGGCCAGGCTGCGCGCCGCTGAACCGATGTACACGTACACGACCGTCCCCGGCAGCATGCCGAGCCACGAGGCGAGCGCGTAGCTGCGGAAGCGCACGCGCGTTAGCCCGAAGGCGTAGTTGAGCAGGTTGAAGGGGAAGACCGGGCTGAGGCGTGTCAGCAGGACGATCTTGAAGCCCTCGCGCCCAACGGCTTCGTCAATGGCGGCGAACTTCGCATTGCCGCCGATCTTCTTCGCCACCCACCCGCGCGCCACCGTGCGCCCGACCCAGAACGCCGCACACGCGCCGAGCGTGGCGCCCACCGAGACGGTCGCAGTCCCGAGGGCGAGTTTGAAGAGGAACCCGGCCCCGATCGTCAGGATGGACCCGGGCAGGAACAGAATGCACGCGAGGATGTAAATGAGCACGACGACCACCGGCCCCCAGAATCCCAGGCGCTGCGTCCACCCCAGCAGGGCGAGGAGATACTCCTTCAGCGGCAGGAACTTGCCTGCGACGACCAGGCCGGCCACCAGCGCGACCAGGACGGCGGCCCGCCACCAGGCGCTCCTGCCACGCTTCCTCTCGGACATGACTCCCTCGCGGCGTCACTTTTGCTCGTTCAGGGACCAGTCGTAGTCGAGGTAGGAGATCGAATAGTCCCCCGAAGACACGCGCCCCGCGTCCTCTTTGTCCAGGTACCCGCTGATAAAGTGGAGCGTCGCGCGCTGTACGGCGGAATGCCCGCCGTACCCCTGCTCCACACCGTACCTGGCCACGAAGTCCTCGCCGAACCACTTGAAGATCGGAGAGAGGTAAACCGTGCCGCCATCCGCGGCGATGCGGAACTTCGCCGGGTTGGAGAGAAACCGCCTGGCCTGGTCGTCCAACTGGTCGCCAAGGCGGTCGCCTGTGTACGGCTCGTTTCGCAGAGGCGGGCAGCCCATGGCGGCGCAGACCAGCGCCATATGGATGCGCGGCTCATGGAACTCCTTGCGCAGCACTCCGTGCTCGATCCCATCCAGCGTCATCGGCCGGCCCATCACCGAAAACTCCAGCTCGTCCCATGCCCCGCTGATCTGCCGAATGCTGTTCTTGGGGAAACGGATGCTGGTCAGGAACGAGGACCGGATCGGGTAGTGGGTAATGATCGCCTTCAACGTGCAGGCGTTGTAAGCGTTGAGCCAGAAGGCGATTTTCGCCGGCTCCGTCCAGCCGTCGTAAGCCGAGCGGTTCAGGCCGGCGAGTGAGTTCAGGAAGGAATCGAGCTTTTCGCCGTGCGACTTGAGCAGGGCATAGTTCACCATGCCATTATCGTTGACGTACGTCTTGAGCGCATCGGCGTAGTCGCCATAGGAGAAAGGCTGCGCCTGCACGGCGCCCGAGAGCGCCGCGACGATTACAAGTGCAACGGCCGTCATTGAACGTTTCATGGCCCCATCCCCTATTTTCCCGGCGCGTATCGTCAGCCCTAGGCCGACCGCGCCTCTCCTGCCCTCTTGCGCCGCCATTAAGACGACTCTACCACGAGGCCCTCAGAACTGCAAGGGGGTCCACCTGGTTGCCTGTGCGTCAAAGAATACGTGGCATAAGTTCTCTCTATTTATCGGACGCACCCCTTGCCTGGTCGCCATCCATCTCGAATCCAACGGCTTCAAGCACCGATATAAGCCGCGGCCGCACGCCGAACTGCTCGAGGAAGCTGCAGACTGTAGCTGCCCGGCTGGGGTTCAACTTGCCTGACAACCCCGCCTGAATCAGCAGGTTCTTCGGGGTGATCTCGGGCGCAGCAAAACGAAGTACTTTCACCCCATAACCGAGCGCCTCAAGAACTGAGCAGCGAAACGCGTCGGTCAGAACGTCCGCCAAGCGCTGCTCCAAGAGCCCGTACCGCGACACCCAGTCGAGCGGGTGCACGTCCCACTGATGCCGAAGCTCATGCTGGCAGCATGGAGCGACAAAGAGGAGTGGAATACGACCTTCATATGCAATGCGGATAGCCTCGTCCGTCAATGTGTCGCACGCATGAAGTGCAACCATGATGTCGTATGCTTCGGCTGCCACCTTGTAGCTCGACAGGTCCGCCACCTCGAAGGTACAGTTGGTCCACCGCAGGGTCTTGGCTATCTCACGGCATCGGTCCACCAGGGGGCCGTCGGAATCAACACCGTGAAGTTTAACGATCCAACCATGTGCAGTGAGTTGATGAACGAGGACGAATCCCAAATAGCTCCGACCGCAAGCCAAGTCCAAGACCCTAACGGTCGTCTTTTCCTTGCCGCCGAGGGCTTGTTCGACGATCTTGGCGAATTGCTGCGCCTGCTGAAGCTTTAGTTTCCTTTTCGAGTGTGGTATCCCCAAGGCGTTGACAATCATCCTGAGTCCAGCTTGTTCGGTTTCTGGGTCCGATGTTGACGCCTTGCGCGTGCCGCGTTCTATTCGGAGAGATCCCCTTTCGAGCCGATACGTGATCTTCTCTCCGCAGAGACAGCACTCCAGTCTGTCGCCATCATCGCGAAAGTCTTGAGTAATCGAAGCCAACAAATCCTGCGTATGGATTGGGTCCGATTCTTCTCCGGCCAAAGCCCAAGCGTCTTCTCCAAGCCGGAAGTGGACAGCGCTGGTATTCTTCTTCGGGCTCTGAAATGTGACGCTATCGCAAGTCTCATTCGCCAGCGCATCTTCAAGGCCCAGTAGCGGGTAGCGCATGGTTCCAATTCTCCCTTGACAATCGGGCTGTTAGATAGCAGGTCCGCGCCGGCGCCTTCGTTTCCATCGAGGGAGGAAAGTCGGCAAACGATCGTGTACTCGAACTTCTCTCTGAATCTGTCCCGGCGCTATGGGCGGTTCTGGACGGCGTACTGCCCGTAGCGCTTCGCCGTCTCGTACATGGCCAGGACATTCTCCAGCGGGGTGTTGTCCTGGATCATATGGGTTGGGGCAAAGCAGTATCCTCCGCCGGGCATCATGATCTCCAGCGTCTCGCGGCAAGTCCTCGCGACCTCGTCAACCGTTCCAAAGGCGAGTGGCCCGGCGGTGGAAATGCACCCATGAAAGGCAAGGCGTCCGCCGAATCGCTTTTTGAGATAGGCCGGCGCCATGTCCTTCGCTTCCGGCTGCAGGGTGTCCACGGCGTGGATGCCCATTTCGATGAAGTCCTCGTAAGCCCAACTGCTCGATCCGCACGTATGCATCATGATGAAGACGTTGTGAGCCTTGGCGAGGTCGCAGAACGGCTGAAAACGCGGGCGGATGTGCTTGCGGAAGGTGGCCAGACTGATGATCGGGCCGATCTGCGTGCCCAAGTCCTCGCCCAGGAAGATGAAATCCACCGCGCCGCCGGCCTTCTCCAGGATTCGCGCGGTCACCTCGACCTGCAGTTTCATCCGGCGGTCCGCCAGCAGTAATCCGGCGGGGTTATCCGTGACGAGGTCAATAAACGTCTGCTCCATGCCGCGCAGGAACCCGTTGCCGTTGATGATGTCGCCAAAGCCGGCCGCGCCATTAAGCCCGTAATCCCGGTACGCCTCGCATTGGGCCGGAATCGTGCTGTAATCGTAGTCATCCGCCGTCGGGAGCGGCCATGCGGCGACGGCTTCCTCGTCGGCGCCTTGCAGCGGGAAATCGCAGTAGTCCCAGTAACTGCCGCTGTCGTGCTCGATGCAGCGGGTGTGAATTCCCCAGATCGGATCCACTCGCCGTCCGGGCAACTCCGGATGGAGCCGAGGGCCGGCATAGGCGGCGTGGACGTGCCGAAAGTCCACTCCCAGGGCGCGCCGAAGCCCTTCATCATCCTCCGTCTTCAGGCCGAAATGGGTCTTGAGCCGGCTATCTATGCCGGGGTTGCCGAGGTAGTCAATCGGCACACGGTCGGCCTCCTGACAGGCCAGAGTGATGCGGACGCGTTCCTTGAAGGTCATGGACTTGCTCATGCTGTCTCCTGGGGGATTTTCCGGGACGACGCCTCCCGTCTCGCGCAGCCGCCGATGGCGGTGCGCCTGCGTTTCATTCTACGGAAAAGCCCTACTTGCCGACTAACTCCGACTGGAGCATGAGATACCACGACACATCGCTCAGGCCGCCCCAGCCTTCCGGATCTGCGGTCGCCTCGAAGTGCTTCTGAATCTCGACATCATAGGGCGCGAGAGCCGACCACATCCGATTCGTTGCCTTGGCGGTGGCGATCAGGCGATCAATGTCCGGCTTGGTGAAGACCAGGCCATGCTCGTAGGCGGCGACGATACCCAGCGTGTCGAGGAAGTAATACCCTCCGTTGGGATGGACGCCCACCCAGTGCTTGGGGCTGCCGTCGGCCTTGTAATCCCACGGCCCGGCCGGCTCGTTGTAGTTCCAGATTTCATAAGTGCCGTCGTCCTTGGGCTTCATCCGGCTCTTCATCACTTTGAACCAGCGCTCCGCGTGGTCCTTGTATTCCGGCTTGCCCGTCACATCCCACATGGCGAGCATCCAGCGAGCCATCTGGTTGGCCTTGTTGTTCGGGTGCGAGGCGCCATGCCCGGGATCGTTCCGGGTGTCGAAATCAACCCACTTCGTGTTCGTCGGATCCACCCCATAGGGCAGGACCACTGACATCAGACCGCCGTCCTTGGTCTCGCGCCAGCCGCCGCGCTTGACCCATTTGTCATAGAGCTGCTCGGCGAACTTGATATAGCTCTCACCTTTGGCGCCATACTTCTCCTTCAACGCGGGGTCCTTCGTCATCTCTCCGGCCAACAGAACGACCGGGCGGAACACCATGGCTTCGCTGAGCATGCTGTCGGTGACGTACTTCTGATCCATCTGATCCACCCAGGTGCCGTTTCCATCCTTCCCGGGCCAGCCGGGGAAGCCGTCGGGCTCCTTCACGGCGCGCTTGATCAGGGAGTCCGTCCAATCCACCAGCATGTCCACGTACTTGGTATCCTTGGTGGCCATGTAGCCGTAGTAGAAACCGTCCACAACGGGCGCCATTGTCCAGGCAATCTCCTCGCCCATCGCGCGATCACACTGGCGGTAGCCTGTGTATTGACTGGAGAGGTTCTTGTCCCAGCGCGCGAGCCAGTCTTTTTGCTTCGCCTCGTCCATCTTCGTGAGCGTCATAGCCGGGGGCGCGGTCTGCGCCTGGCAGAGAGCCGCCGCCAGCACAAGCGCGGCGGGGCACAGCCCAATCATCTTCTTCACGTTTTCTCCTCCTGTTCTTCAATGGCCACTTGCAAGGAAGTGATCCCTGCGCCGAATCTGCGGCAAAGCCCTACTCACCGGCCAACTTCGACTGGAGCATGAGATAGTGGGATATGCCCAGCCCGCCCCAGTCATCCGGGTTTGCGGTTGCCTCGTAGTGCTGCTGAATCTCGACATCATAGGGGGCCAGCGCGGACCACATCCGCTTCGTTTCCTTGGCGGTGGCGATCAGGTGATCAACGTCCGCTTTCGTGAAGACCAGGCCATGCTCATAGGCAGCGACGATGGCCGCGGTGTCCATCTCGTAATATCCGCCGCGGGGATGGACGCCCACCCAGTGCTTGGTGCTGCCGTCAGCCTTGTAATCCCAGGGTCCGGCCGGCTGCCAGTAGTTCCAAATTTCGTAGGTGCCGTCGCTCTTAAGCGTCATCCGGCTCTTGAGCAGCTTGAACCATTTTTCCGCGCGGTCCTTGTATTCCGGCTTGCCCGTCACGTCCCACATCGCGAGCATCCACTCGGCGACCTCGCTGGCCTTGTTGTCAGGGTGCGAGAATCCGTGCCCGGGGTCGTTCCTTGTGTCGTAACCGATCCACTTCTGGTGGGTGGGGTCCATCCCATAGGGCAGGACCAGGGAGATCATCCCGCCGTCCTTGGTCTCCCGCCAGCCGCCGCGCTCCGCCCACTTCGCGTAAATCTGCTCGGCGAACTTGAGGTAGCTCTCCCCTTTCGCGCCGTACTTCTCCTTCAGCGCGGGGTTCTTGATCATCTCGCCGGCCATCAGGACGATCGGGCGGAACACCATCGCGTCGCTGAGCATACTATCGGCGTTGAAGGTGTTGTCCAGGTTGTCCACGTCGGTGCCGGCCGCCTTCAATGAGGGCCAACCGACGTAGCCGTCGGGCTCCTTCACGGCCCGCTTGATCAAGCAGTCCGCCCAATCCACCAGCATATCCACGTACTGGGTGTTCTTCGTCGCCATGTAGCCGTAGTACAAGCCGTCCAGGACGGGCGTCATCGTCCAGGCGATGTCCTCGCCCACGGCGCTTTCACACACGCGGTAGCCCTTGGCTTCGTGGGAGATATTCTTGTCCCAGCGGACGAGCCAGTCTTTTTGCTTCGCCGCGTCCATCTTCGTGAGCGTCATGGCCGGGGGCGTGGTCTGCGCCTGGCAGAGAGCCGCCGCCAGCGCAAGCCCGGCGACGCACAGTCCAATCATCTTCTTCATGCTTTCTCCTCCTCTTGTTCAGCGATTTCCCCGGGGCGTCTCTCAGGCCACGAACGTCGCGGGCGGTTTCGTCGGCGATTTCCCGCTTGACCGTGCTCCAAAGACCAGTCGGCTTCGAAGCATGAGACTATACGGTCGAATTGCCGCTGTCAAATGGTCCCGTGGCTGTCTAAGTGCAGCCTTCCGCAAGTCCGAGTGGACTTGCGAAAGGCTGCACTTCCACAGGGGCTTCGCCCCTATGGCGCTCCAAGACGCTCCTCCCCGTCGCGTCTTTCCGCTGTCACCCCTTGGAGGGCCTTACGCGGCCCTCCAAACCTCCCGCGCCGTACAGCATTTCAGAAGTCCGTACGGACTTCTGAAATGCTGTACTAAGGCTGTGTGCGGCGCAGGTCAGGAAGGGGCATCGAAGCTGATCAGGTCGCATTGGCATGGCGCCTTGGAGTCCGCTCCCGCGCGAGGAGATTCGATCCACGGGCAGGAGTAGAACTTCCCGTTCGGGTGGATGGCGAGGGTCTGCGCCATCAAGGGATAGCGGCCATCCGGCAGTCGCACCACGCCATGGTCGGCGTATTCCCCGGTGCAAAGATGGTAGGTCACCAGGTGCACGGTCGCCTTCACCGACCGACCGTCTTCGGCCGTGAGGCCGTAACTGCTCGTGAGATAGTGAATAGTCCGGCCGTCGAGCCCGAGCCGCAGCGAGAGGTAGCCATAAGGGTGGTATGGTTCGAACTGCCCGTTCTCGCGGACCTCCTGCGCGCAGAGGCGGTCCAGCACCGTCAGCCGGGGCGCCGCCGGATTCAAGCGGAAGAGGTGAGCGGATTTCGGATGGATCCCGTAGAAGACACGTTCCCTCTCATGCCACAAGAGGTCGCGCCAGTTGTACCCCTGGTGCCCCGGCCTGTGCGGGTCCCACGCGCCGAAAATGTCGCGCTTCATGTGGACACCCGCTACCGTCTCCACAAGGTCGCGCGCAAGGACGTAGCGGCGAATCTCGCCGTCGGCAGTCGTGAAGTAGATGTCGCCGGTCTCCGGCCACAGCCCCAGGCTGCGGCACAGGCAGAGATAGGTTTCCCCTTCGCCGGCTTCGCCGTCGCGGCAGGCCTTGCCCAGGTTGCGCAGCGCGCGCTCGGAGATGTCATAGACCAGGAAGCATCCGATCGGCCAGGTGAGTCCGTACATGCGCTTTCGCACCGGGTCGAGCTGCATCGAAATGATCCCCTGCTCCGGAACGCCGATGCCGAGGTCCTCAAACTGTCCGCCGGCCAGATCGTATGAAAGAAAATGCCCGCCGGGATACGGCTTGTATCCCTCGGGCACCGCTGCCACCTGTTCCTTGCCGCCGGAGGACTGGAAGAAGCCGTATTGCGT